>Ga0213823_1000061_pt1 | contig 113266 bp, 129 predicted proteins | sample MC6MC0907MG_FD_179887 | JGI IMG/M metagenome (GOLD analysis project Ga0213823, IMG submission 179887) | Enriched soil aggregate microbial communities from Iowa State University, Ames, United States - MC6-MC0907-MG | ecosystem: Environmental > Terrestrial > Soil > Unclassified | place: USA... | reverse complement strand
TCAACGGAATTGTTTTAACTACCCTAGTAAAGGAGGCGTTTCGTATGCTTAAACATCGAGACCTGCATGAATGTACAGAGCTTTATGAGCTATTATCACACCCTTCTGTATTCCCTTTTGTCCGTCAAAAAGCCACATCCGCTGATGAATATTGGTTTATGACAAAACAACTGATTGAAGAGGAAGCGAGAGGACTCGCTATCTCGAGGACCATAACTGATGATTGGGGTCAACCAATCGGCACCATTAGTATTCACGATGTGGAGGACGGTGCAGGCTTTCTAGGAACGTGGATTGGACTCCCTTACCAAGGTAAAGGTTATAATCAAAAAGCAAAAATGTTATTTTTGAACGAGTTATTTTTTGACTATAATTTTCATACGGTCTTTCTCCGTATACGTGTTGAAAATTTAAAATCACAGCGTGCTGCTTTAAAGCTTCCCTATGTGGTGAGTGCCAATGAAAGTCATCCAACATTATTAGCGCAGGTTAATAGCGGTGAGGCACAATTTAATTTATTTAAAATTCCAAAAGATTTATTCTACCTAACAACGGCACATCAAATGCAAGAAGGCGAAGAGCAAGCAATGTAGTGTGTAAATATATAAAAGAGAAGCTATAAGGTTTTGTCATTTCGACCTACCTCATAGCTTCTTTTCTTTTTTCAAATAGCACTTATTTCTTGTACCGTAAAATTAATGACGCCATTTCATCTGGTGTTTTTGGTTTTTGCGTTTTTGCCATTGTCTCCACCATTTCCACTTTACGCTCTGTTAGTGTATGAACAGACTTCATAAAAGATTCCTTTGTCAACTCGTCTTCCTGTAACACTTCTGCGTAACCTTGTTTTTTAAACAAGTTGGCATTTAAAATTTGATCTCCACGGCTTTTTTGCGCTGAGAGAGGTACTAATAGCATCGGCTTGTGAAGCGCTAAAAATTCAAAAATGGAGTTAGAGCCTGCTCGTGACACAATAAAGTCTGCAGCATGCAATAAATCAGGTAACTCTGTTGTCACATACTCAAATTGCTTGTAGCCTGGCATTGCCTCCAGTGCTTCATCATAATTCCCCTTCCCACATAAATGAATGATGTGAAATTGCTTGAGGAGCTCTGGTAAGTTTTTACGTAGTGCCTCATTTAAGACAACAGAGCCTAAACTCCCTCCCATAACAAGTAAAACAGGCTTTAAAGTAGAAAAGCCGCAGAAAGCTAGCCCCCTTGCTCTTTCTCCCTCAAATAACTCAGGACGAATAATGGAGCCTGTGCAAGTAGCCTTCTCTTGAGGTAAATGCTTCAGAGTTTCTTCAAAAATTGTGAATACATGTGAAGCAAAAGGTAAGGCTATTTTATTGGCAAGACCAGGTGTTACATCAGATTCATGGATGACGACTGGCACACCTGCTAATTTCGCTGCCATCACAACGGGTACAGAGACAAACCCTCCCTTTGAAAAGACAACCTGTGGCTTCACTTTTTTAATAATACGAAAAGCCTGCATCATTCCAGCAAGCACTTTAAATGGATCTGTAAAATTTTTCATGGAGAAATAACGACGCAATTTACCACTCGCAATGCCATAAAACGGAACATCGGGGAACGCCTCGCCAATTAATTCTTTTTCAATACCTTGCTCTGAGCCAATATAGTGGACATCATAACCAAGTTCTAGTAAAGACGGGAGTATCGCCTGATTTAACGATACATGGCCAGCTGTCCCACCACCGGTTAAAATGATTGTTTGTTGTTTCACACAAATTCTCCTATTCCTTAAAAACCATTGTAGTTAGCACTACTTTTTGTTTATAGTGTTCTATTTTACTATATGCTGACGAAAAGATATAGATGAAGCATGAAAATTTCAGCTTTTCTCTCTTTACATATGCTATACTTGTTCATTATGTTCATGAAGGAAGTAGAAAATATGTATCAAACATCCACAATTAAGGAAAAATACGTGCTACTCTTAAAAATGATTGTCCCTATTTTAGTGACACAGGTAGCTATTTATCTTATTTCATTTTTTGATATTTTAATGTCCAGTCGTTACGGGACGGTTGATTTAGCAGGTGTTTCGATTGGTTCCTCTATATGGATGCCGATTTATACTGGACTTTCAGGTATACTCCTAGCTATTACGCCAATTGTCTCACAGCTTGTGGGAGCGAAAAAAGAGATGGATGCAAAAAAGGCAGTCCAGCAAGGCATTTATGTCGCCATATTGCTGGCGATCCTTATTTTTACAGGACTCTTCTTTGGCATTGATTGGATACTTAGTAAGATGAACTTAGAGTCTGCTGTACATAGCATTGCAAAAGGCTACATCTATGCGATGTGTGCGGGTCTTTTGCCACTTTTCTTATTTTTTGTAATGCGTTGCTTTATTGATGCCCTTGGTCAGACACGGGTCACGATGATCATTACCTTAATGACAACACCCATTAATATCGTGCTGAACTATATCTTTATTTTCGGCAAATTTGGTGCGCCTGAGCTTGGCGGCATCGGAGCTGGTGTAGCGACAGCAATAACGTACTGGCTAATATTCATGATTACAGTATGGATCATCGCTAAACGAGTACCGTTCGAACGATTCCGTCTGTTTCATGATTGGCCAAAGCTTGAATGGCTTCGATGGAAGGAAATTTTATTGATTGGGGTACCGATCGGTATTTCCCTATTTGCAGAAACAAGTATTTTTTCTGCTGTGACCATGATGATGAGTAATTTTAGCACAGAAATCATCGCAGCCCATCAGATTGCCATCAATTTCACTTCTCTGTTATACATGGTTCCGCTCAGTATTTCTATGGGTGTCACAATATTAGTAGGTTTTGAGATCGGCGCTGGTCGCATGCGAGATGCTCGTATGTATAGTTATTTATGTGTCGGCACAGCCATTTTATTTAGCTTTATATCAGCTTGCATCTTGTTTATTTTACGTGAACCTGTAGCACATATGTATACGACAGATCAGATGGTACTTGAGTATGCTGTACAATTTTTAGTCTACGCAGCCATTTTCCAGCTATCTGATGCGATACAAGCACCAGTACAAGGCGCATTGAGAGGCTATAAAGATGTTATGATCACGTTTATCATGGCCATTATATCTTATTGGGTGATTGGCTTGCCAGTTGGGTATACCCTTGCCACACATACGGATTTCGGTCCATTTGGCTATTGGATTGGCCTTGTGGCAGGTTTAACAATGGGCGCAATTACTCTTTTAATCCGCCTATTGGTTGTTCAAAAAAGAGTCACTGTTTAACAACAAAAAATCGCTTTTCTCTAACTTGAGAAAGGCGATTTTTTTAGCGTAAAACACCTGTACGAATGATTTTCACTTGAACAGACGGCACTAGCTGTAAGGATGCATAGATAGCAGGCCAATCCTTCTGAAACATTTTGGGGTGATAAGCACGAATATATCGACCAATCCCCAACGTATCCGATTGCTGACCTTGAAGAATCCGCAAAACCTCCTCAAACTCTCCCTGCACATGATCTTGAATCAACTGCTGAACCTCCTTGAAAACGGGGTCTTTATATAAATGGTCATGTGCAAATTCCTCAATTTCTACCTCTATGAGATAATCCATGTCTATTCTTTTTAATTCCTCATTCACCGTCCATTGACGCTTGATATGAATAACATCAGCCGTGATTGGCATCGATTTTCCATCATGCTTCCACATATAGCTCATCCGCGCTTGTTTGCTAGGTTGATTCATTAAGAGGAGCATCGTGAGAGATTGTTTTGGTGTTAATATTGTACCCGTAAACGTTTGACCTGAGAACAAAGCGACACCTGCCGCAACAGCATGCTTTTTATCCTCACTTAACTGAATATACGGTAGTGCTATATCAATTGTCTGTTCAAATAGCATGGAGCCAACCGTCTGTAAATCTAATTTCGGAAAAATTGTATTTTCCTCTGTGCTTTCCATAAAACGTTCATAATAGCCTCCTGCCCCCCCTGCTAAATCCTTTGTTAGCTCTATAAACGGCTTGACATCCCCTTCTGTTACAGCAATTTTTATCGAAATCGGGTTTTGGGGATCACGAAAATAAATATCCAAAATATCATAAAGAGGCTCTCTTACCGTTTGGTCCGATACAAGGATGGTCGATAGTTCAGATAAATCAAGTGTTTGTTCTACTTTTAAATTGGCTTGATTCCGTACATCTCTTGGTGAAATGCCGTCCGCTTCAATCACTTCATTTTGCTGAGCTGCTGTATTCGGATAGGCATAATATCCCTTGTATGCCCCTATATATCCGTCCACCCCAACGAGCGTCACAACGGAAGCGTTTTTATAAAGTCGTTCATCCCAACAGCCAGCTAAAAGTAACATAGACAAGAGGAGCATAATCCCTTTACGATACACGTTTTCCCCTCCATTTATTCCAACAAATTATCATCATTGGTAGTAGAATCGTAAACACAATGAGTACGTAGTGTATAGAATTTTTGATAAACTCAATGCGCTGAAATTGCATGACAAATAGCGGCAGGATGGCTAAGAGAAGATGAAAAAAAACAATACTTCGTTTCGGATGCTTCCGTTTTTTTGACAAATAAAGCACACGAAAGGACAAACCGTAGATCATGACCGTAACAATGGACCAAGAAAGCCAAATATAGATGAAAAAAATATCCAGCCGTTTTACAAAATTCACTTCCTGTGATTTTAAAATATACATAATAGGCTCTGGTATTAGTTGAACCTCCTCCAAAGCAAAGAACATTTGTGTAAAGACAACCGAAATAAAATAAAAGATAAAAATGACGAGTTGATAAATCAATAAGGGCTTTCCCTTCACCTGTAAATCCTGTTTGAGAAATGGACGATAAAGGAGGTACATTTCAATCCCAAAAAAGGCATACATGCTATGAATCATGCCCGCCATGATTTGCCTAGTATTGTTCCACTCAACGGGAAAAAGATTACTCCACGTTAAATCTGGAATAGCCAGCATTAAAAAAATAACAAAGAGGAAAATAATAGGAATTAGCATGACACCAATATTGATGATGGTTTCTGGTCTAACTAAATTGGCATACAAAGATAGCCCTACAATCATCATGACAACAATCCATTCAGGTGTTCGGGGCAAGACCCATGAGGCCAGAACATACCCCATATAGGCAATTAATACAGCTGTTATTAATAACCAATAGATCAGATAGACCCAGCGAAAGAACCCATTTAAAAAGAAAAATTGATAATAGCGTTCAAAAAATAACAGCAAGCCGTAATGGAAGATGCTAGCAAGGAAGAAGACATACCATGCACTATGTTGACTGTATATGATTAACGGTGTTTGAAAGGCAATGTAGACAACACCTGTCTGAATGATAAAGAGTAGTAAAAAAAATTGTGCCTTTGATAGAGAAAAATTCATGGTGTATCCTCATTTTTTCCCTTTTCATCCTTCGGTGGTTGAAAGGAAGTAACTTGGACTGTCGGTCTAATAAATGGCCAGCGTAAAAAAATTTTATAAACAGCTTTCGGTTGAAATGGTACGATAGGTGAAAAATACGGCTGTTTCAATGACGTTAAACTAATTAAATGAATTAATAGGATGACAACTCCTACCACAATGCCTAAAAACCCAAATAATGAGGCAAGTAGCATAAACGGAAAACGGATCATGCGAATCGTGCTATTCAATTCAACGGACGGGACAACATAGCTTGAAATGGCCGTTAAGGCGACAACAATGACCATTAAGTTCGACACGAGTCCCGCACTTACAATGGCATCTCCTATCACTAATCCCCCTACGATCCCAATCGTTTGCCCTACTGATTGTGGTAAACGAATACTTGATTCTCGAATGAGCTCCATAATAATCTCAAGTATGAGTGCTTCAATTAACGGTCGATAAGGTATATCATTAACATCATTTTTTACTTGATTACTTAATTCTAAGGGTAATACCTCAAAGTGAAAGCTAATTACAGCAATATAAAATGCTGGTAAAAAAACCGCCGTTACAAACGACAGTAAACGCACTATTTTATAAAAAGAGCCAACCACTACCCGACTATTATAGTCATCAGGTGTTTGATAGAAAGAGAAAAATGTCACAGGGCCAATCAAGGCAGACGGCGAAATATTGGTCATGACCACAACTTTACCCTCCACTAAGTGGGCTACCACACGATCTGGATGCTCTGTATTTAACAATTGTGGAAATGGCGATAACACGGAATCCTCTAGTGCATCACTTAACTGGCCAATACTATAAAAATAGTCGATTTTAATGTCTGCAATCCGCTTTTCCATCTCTTGTAAGGTTTCAGGCTGTATAACCCCATCCATATAGAGATAATAAGCTTTAGTGTTAGTTTGTTGTCCAATTGTAAAAGATTTGACCACAAGAGCGGGATTATTCACTCGCTTTCGTATCAATGTTAAATTGGTATCCGCCCGCTCCACAAGACCTTCATGGGAGCCTCGCAGAATATGTTCATTGTTTGGCTCCTCAAGATTACGACGAACTTCATAGGTAATCGCTAACGTCAGCATTTTTCCCGTATCAGGCAAAATCACGAGCGTTTCACCTTGGCAAACCCGTTCAATCGCTTGCGGTAGCGCAAAATTATCGAGTGTTGTAAGTAGGGTTTCACTCCAAAAAGGTTTTTCTGTATCTAAACGTGCATAAATGGTATCCAGTATTTTTTGGACTTCCTTCGCATCAACAAGAGAAGCGTAAAAGCATAAAATAGCTGTGTCCCCTTCATGCCAATCTATTTGTCTGACGGTCAAATCCGAGGAATGGTAGAATGCTTTTTGTAGGCTTTTCATCATATACTCCACTTTATCCATAAAACGCCTCCTCTACTGGAGAGTATAAGCATTTTTCTTGTATTTCAAACGCTTAGTTCGTGTGATTCCACGCCATGAAAAAAAGATGCCCTCTAGAACATTTGGGCATCTTCATGATCAGCTATTTTTTAAAATAAGCTTCAATATCCTCATACATAAAGGGCGTTCCCTCTATTTTTTCATGGTGATTATGCAAGGCGGTCATTCGATTGATGATCGGGGCTAATTTTCCTTCATCCTCCTGCGTCAAATTAAAGGCGACGCCATAAGAATAGATTTGGTATTTTTCTTCTAAGGTCCATCTAAAAGTACCCTCTAGGTTAAATGATTGATTCATTAAAATAAAGCTAAATTTAAATTTCATCGTTTGATTAACGGGTAGCTTCAAAGAAGAGCGAATCTTCATGCCGCCTAAGCTAATATTTTCAATGATGATCGGGGTATGACCGATATTAATTTTTTGCTCATTCATTTCGATAATTGTCATAAAGCCCTTCACATAGGCCGGGAATTGAAAACGATAATATTTGCGTCGCTCCACCACAGGTTTTTTATGAACAATGGCTTTTTGTGGTGTTAAAATGCCTTGTGCCAGCATTTTTTCAAAGGCTTTCGTGGGAACAGCCTTCGTATAAATACTACCTTGCAAATAATCACATTCTTGCTGCTTTAAAAAGATAAATTGCTCGTAACTTTCAACTCCTTTTGCCACAACCTGAATACCAAGCATTTTGGCTAAATAAATCGTTGCTGAAATGAGTCCATTTTCAATCGGACGATCATGACGGATTTCACGGATAAACGCTTCATAGATATGGAGTGTCGTTGGTTGGAATGTTCGCAATGATTCTAAGGAAGAGTAGCCTGTTCCAAAATCACCAATAGCAATTTTAACACCGATGTCTTGTAATTCTTTGAGAACGGTCATCACACTTGTACTATTTTTTAAGATGGTACTTTCGCTAATCTCGAACTGTATATAGTGAGCGTCAATTGAATTTACCTGTAATTGCTCTTGGACAAACTGAATAAAGCCCTTTTTCATCAGACGGATTGGCGATATCTTAATACTAATTGTTCGCAGCACATGCCCTTGCTGCTTCCAGTGCTGTAACAACGCACATGCTTTTTTAATCACCCAATCTGTAATGATATGAATCATATGGTTTTCTTCCGCTAATGGAATAAATTCACCAGGTGACACAAGGCCCCATTCTTTATGATGCCAACGAATTAACGCTTCTGCACCGTTGATAACCCCCTTTTGCGGCTCCACCATTGGTTGGAAATATAATTCGAATTCCTCATTTAACATGGCTTGTCGCATATCTCGGTCTAACACATACTGCTTATAGGAAGTAATATCCTCTGTAAAGGCATAAATATGAAAACGATTCCTTCCCTGCTGTTTCGCATAGCATAAAGCGGAATATGCATTTTCTAATAAAATGTTTCTCGTTAAGCCCTCCTCTGGATAAAAAGCAATACCAATGCTAGCAGATAGGTGCAAGTGATAGTCTTTTATCGAAAAAGGTGTATCAAAGGTTTTCAGTACACGGCTAGCAAGTGCGTAAATATGTTGCTTGCTCACATATTTTTTCATGACAATGATAAAATGCTGATTGTCTAAACGTGCCATGTAACTGTGATCATCTGTTAGTGTTGAAAAGTAGTTGGTCACCGTGCGCAGAAGCTCATCACCGATTTTCGTACCTAGCGCATTATTTAAGATATGAAAGCGGTTAATCGAAATATATAATAGTGCGAAGGGTTCGCCAGCTAAGCATAAGGTATCAACTTTATCATGTAAGCTCAAGCGATTTGGTAAACCTGTCAATTCATCATAATACACTAAATAATTAAGCTTCTTTTCTCGTTCAATCTCCTTTGTAATATCAGTTACTAAGCCGAAAATATGGTTGACCTCCCCTTGCTGATCTAGTCTCGGCACAATTTGCTCCAGCAACCACTTTGTCTGATTCTCCCCCGTTCGGATACGATAAATCACTTGATAGCTTTTTCCTGAAGCGAGATGATCAGTATACGCTAATACCTCCTCACGATGTGCAGGATGAATCATATTAATCCATACTTCTGAGTCATCATAAAGCTTAGCTAATGGAATACCTAGAATTCCTTCCAACCCTTTAGAGGCGAACAGCATATTGCCACGAATGGAATCTCGCATCCAAATCCCTGCATCTAAATTGTCAAAGATAGAATGATAGTTGGCTAATGTATCATTTAGTGTTTTCTCAAGTAGTTTGAAAGCCGTTTCGTCTTTGACAACCCCAATCATCTTAAAGGGCTTGTCATCCTTCCATATGACTTCGGCGGCTGCCTGTAGAAAACGCAGTTCATTGGTTTTACCGTGATAAATTCGGAAGTCACTGTCAAAATTAGTCCCTTTTCGAGCATGATTAAATGCATCATATGTCCTTTCATAATCATCTGGATGAATGAACTGGAAAACGTGATCAATACCATCGTTATCTGAACGTGCAAAGCCAAAAATATGATAAAAGTTATCTGAGCAAAACAGTTTGTCATGCTGAATAAAGTACTCCCAGCTCCCAACTGCCGCAATATGCTGGGCGTAATTTAAATGCTTCTCATGTAGCATTAACTGATGCTTCATGGCTGAATACGTGGACATATCTTCAATGATTAAATAGAGCCCCTCCGCCTGATTGTCGTCATTTTTGATTGGTATAAACGTCAGTACGAGGCTTAGGTTTTGTCCTTGATGCTGTAGTCTATCAATATCAATCTTGACCGACTTTCCTCGTAATGTTCGATTGAACGCTCTTTTTAATCGTTTATAATCTACATCAGTCAGAATTTTCTTGAAATCTTCTGCATGACTAGGTCGATATTGTAATAGCTCATAGAGTGCTTCTTGATTGACGTAAATAATTTCGCCATCTGCCGAAAACACAATCATCATATCGGGGTGATACTTGGCAAAGGACATGGCATATGAAAATAAACGATGGTCTTGAGCTGTTGTCAGCGCAACCGTATGCGGTCTTTCTTCTTTTGTAAAAAACTGCTTTAATAGATTCGGCTTTTTCATCCATCTCACCTCTCCCTACTTTTTACCCACTACTTATTTATCAATTCCCCCAAAATACAGTTTAAAAACTACTATTTATAAAAGAGAAAGAAAAGTTTCATCGACCGTTTTTCGCTGGAGAAGCGCTCTTTTTTATTAAGTGATGCCCCTATCCAAAGAAATAGTTCATATGTTTTTCTTAAGGTACTACGATTAATTCCATATCCAATAGCCAGCGATCAATGGCTTGCTTTGGATAATAGACTTTGTCCCCTACCTTCACATGAGGGATTTCGCTTATGTAACTATTTGATCCGTCTGGCACTTCTGTTAATTTTAGCACTTCCACTACACTGATTCCTAAATAATCAGCTGCCTCTTGTTGTGACAATAGCTGGTGTTGCAAGGATTCCTTTGGCTGCTCTTTTAAACTAGTGGCGATGAGCCAGCTTCCTATTAAAAACGACACGGCTAATGAGAAAATCGCCATTGCTATGCTATATTGTTTCAATTCTATCCTCCCTTTCTCATCAAATTTTACCATTAATTCAATAAAAAAAGATGCTCTATAAGCCTTTATAGACTTATAGAGCATCTTTCTATTAATAAATGATTATTTTTGGATAAATTGTTGTGTCCAGTAGTTACCTGATTTCACATAACCTACACCGATGTGTGTAAATTTACCGTTTAAAATGTTCGCACGGTGTCCTGGTGAGTCCATCCACGCTTGTACTACTTCTTGTGGTGAACGTTGACCTTGAGCAATGTTTTCACCTGCAGCTTTATAAGCGATACCTAAAGCTTTCATACGATCAAATGGTGAACCAAATGTTGGGCTCGTATGTGAGAAATATTTATTTGTTTGCATATCTTGTGATTTTTCACGAGCTGCAGCCATTAATTTCGCATCTGTTTGAAGTGGTGATAAACCAGCTTTTGTACGCTCAGCGTTTGTTAATTTTACTACTTCTTGTTCAAATGCATCCACATCTGAAGTTGTTGTTGATGGTGTTGAAGTAGTTGGTGGTGTTGCTGGCTTTTCATTTTGTGATGATTGATTATTATTTGGCTTTGTTGGTGTTGTATTATTTGTTGTTGGCGTCTCATTAGATGGTGTAGATGCCTGTGGAAGTTTAATCGACCACTTATGATTATTGTTTGACCATTTATAATAATAAACATTACAGTTTGTTGATTGCTGTACGGAATTCCCCTCTGTTGTATTTGCAGCAGCAGAAGCTATTTGAATTGGAGCTGCTAAAAGAAATGTTGCACAAATTGCAGTTAGTGTTTTTTTCATGTTTGCAATTCCTCCTTCTCTGCCACTAATCGTAAGGGATGATTTTCATTAAAATCTTACCAACATCTGCTAACTACGCCAACGAAGAAGAAAATGCGCGAAAAATCACGTTTTTTTCGCGTTATTTTTTAGCAGGTTTCACCAATCTATGAAATACTTACGTTTGAAAGAGGGTTGACACCCCTCCTAAACTCGTAAATATTTTAGAAAATAAACAGCTGATATGAATAAAAAATGTATGTTTTATACACTCATTTTTTAATCGCCTTTCTTCATTACTTTCTTTGCATCACCCTAGAGATGGCTAGTGTCGTAGCCTCATGTTAGCCTAATATTACAATTGTGTTACAAGAGCGTTACATTTCATTTACATAAAAATAAAACAACCTGTGTAAAGCTACACAGGTTGTTCACGTGCAGAAATTCACTGGTTGCTTTATTCTTCAATTAATCCCAATAACAGGTAAATCACTAACATTCTCTCCAATAATAACAAGTTTTGCTGGCATTTTCAGATATTCTGGGAGCCATTGCACCATTCCATAAGCATATTGGAACAACATTGGGTTTTTGATGCCCTTAATTGGTACATAGCCTTTCATACGATAAATCGTTTCAGGTAATGCACGCACCCAATCTTCAAACTGCTCCTGTGTAAATTCCTGATCTGTAAAATCTACTAAGCGAGAGCCCAGCTGCATTGAGGCTATTGGCGCTTTAACTATATCTGCTTTATCGACCTGTGTTGTTGCCTTCAGCCCCTCTAATAAGCTGAGTGGTACGCGTCCATTTGTCGTTTGCAATATAAAGGCATGAGGGTTCAAGCCCTGCAGTTCATAGACGACCTGACCTTGCTCTGCCTCTGTTAATAAGTCTGTTTTATTTGCTAACAATAGATGTGCATGGCGAATTTGCTCCAGAAATAAAGAGCGCACTTGTGGTGTTAATGTATCACGGTGTAGCCAGAGCTTAGAATCAGCCACCGTGATAATGCCTTTCACATTGAGCTGATCTGCAAAAAGCGGTGAAAAAACGGCATCCAAAGCTTCTACAGGATGTGCTGCACCTGTTGTCTCGATAATGAGCACATCAAAATCACTATCTAATAGAAGAGATTGAATTTGTGCCTCTGTTTTTTCAGCACCCGAACAGCAAATACAGCCCTCTAGCATCTCCTTTAGCGGGATATCCTTTTCCACTGCCTGCGAGTCAAATGGCAGCTTCCCGAGCTCATTCATAATAACAGCAGGCTTTAATTTCTTTTCTTTTAGCTGGCGAATGACGTCTGTCAGCATGGATGTTTTGCCACTCCCTAAAAAGCCACTAAATAGGTACACATCTTTCATATTAGTTCCTCCCATAAAAAAAGCTGTCGCAGATGCCGTGAAAGACAACTGTTGCGACAGCTACATTGTTAGTTTGTTGTTTCCTCTGTTTTTTCGGCTGTTCCTACAAGAAGCTCTTTCGCTTTTAGTAACTGAGGATCATCGGCTTTCATTTTTGCACGTAATGCATCCATTAAAGCATACGTTGTATTACCTGTTAGAATGCCTGTTTCTTCAAGGTTGTTCGCTGCTTGTAGTTTTTCTACTGCCTGTGCGGTATTGTCATCAAAGATCCCATCTACTTCACCAGGCTCATACCCTAGCACCTGAAGCATCTCCTCTGCTGCTTTCACAGAGTCAGATTGTAGGCCTGTCTTCATTTCTAAAGAGGCATTCAAGTATGGTAAAGAGGCATAGGATGGATACGCAACTTTGACATCAGGCTCAATTCCTTTTTCATTAATCCAGTTGCCCTTCGGTGTTAACCATTTACCTGTCGTAAATTTCAAATTAGAGCCGTCTTTTAACGGTGTAACATTTTGGACAGTTCCTTTACCGAATGATGTTTCACCAACAACTTTAGCACCAACTGACTCTTTTAATGCTCCTGCCAAAATCTCAGAGGCTGAAGCACTGCCACTATCAACTAGTACCGTAATCGGTAGGTTATATTTTTTACCTGCTATGGCATTTGTAATTTGAGGCTCCGCATCTTTTTCTTGTACCTGCACAATCGCCTTTCCTTCTGGTACAAAGAAATTAGAGATATCGACTGCAGCCTTTAGGTAGCCACCAGGATTTTGACGTAAATCTAATACAATGCCCTTCATTCCTTTACCTTCATACTCAGTAAGGATTTTTTCAAGCTCTTGGGCAGTTTGTTCACTAAATGATGTAACTTGAATATGGGCAATATTGCCATCCAGCATTTCACCATAAACGGTTTCGACTGGGATGTCATCACGAACAATTGTCATTTGAATAGGTTCCGTATTTTCGCCACGTTTTACCGTTAATTTTACGGGTGTTCCTTTTTCGCCACGAATCAGTGCAACTGCCTCTGTTGCACTTAAGCCCTGAATACTTTTCCCATCAACTGTTAAGATAATATCTTTTGGTAATAAGCCTGCCTTTTCAGCAGGAGAATTTTTGATAGGTGACACAACTGTAATATAACCATTACGTTCTTGGATTTCTGCACCAATTCCTTGGAAGCTTGAAGATAAGCCAGAATTAAATTGATCCGCTTCTTCCTTTACCATGAAATCGGAATAAGGATCGCCTAATGCATCAAACATACCATTGATCGCACCATCGACCACTTTTTCATCGTCAATATCTTGGTAATAGTTATTTTTCAGTAAATCAAATGCTTCATATAATTTTGTAAATTCCTCTCGTTCAATCGGAACTTTCACTTCTACTACTTTCTTATCACCAAAGGTTAACGCAAATATTGTTAAACCTGCCGTAATAAGAATTGTAAAGAACATTAGCATGATAAATTTAAACGGTTTCAGTTGTATAAATTGTCCTGCCGGCTTTATTTCAGCTGGAGTCGGCTCCTGCTGCTGTTCTGTACTTTCTTTTTTCTGTTCATCCATCTTGATTGTCACCACTCTCATTTACACTAACTTGTTGTCACACTACTACCATCTTAACAGGTTATCCAGAAGACGAAAAGAAAAAGACTGTCAAAATTTCATGACAGACCTTGTCCGATCATGCTTCATTCTAACTAGCATTCCAGCACCTATTCAGCCATCATACTACTAAGTTTAGGCATATTATGGTACTGCCTTTTAATTTTACTCATTTCCTAGTAGCAGTCAACAAAAAACTCAAAGAATCATAGAAATGCTATAAGAATATAACGTGCCAGTGTCCAAAAAAGTTGCATCCTATCAGGAATTATTCATGAGTTTTTGCAGTTTTTTATATACGGAATGCACGGTTAATCGATGAAAGGCAATCAATTGTCCTTTATAAACCACTGAAAAAATACCATATGGTGTCGGTGATTTCTCCATCAGCTCTTCTCTCGTTTGAAGATCCACCAGCACTGGCTGCAATCCTAATTTTTCGGCAGCTAATTGAATATTTTCCGTGGCTACGTCTACATATGGACATTGAAAGGAACGTAAAATCGTTAAATGAGGAAATCTCGTTAATCGTTCCTGCCAATTATCAGGAAAGTATGGCCGTTCAACGCTTTCATGAAATGGAAAGGCCCATAATTCAAAATCATTGAGTGCTGTTGCCATATGCTGAAACTGGTGCTGTAAAAATAAATCCTTGCTTGGCGTCCAGGAAGTTTGGTCATTTGTAATAACCACCACTCCCTTTTTCCCACGTTCCTTGGCATCCTTTAAGCACCTCTTCAGTAATTGTGTACCATAGCCCTTACCCACTGCACTTACCCATAAACAGTGAATCACCACATAGCCATCTGCATGTACAACTCTTGAAGAGTATTCCGCGTCTGTATATTCTATAAAACCTACTTGTTTTTGATTTTCAAGTACTTGTATGTAATGTAAGCCCTTTTCAAATTGTTGATTAAGCCATTTGTTTTTGTTCTGATAGCCCTCTGTTTTTTTCTTGCTTCGTAAACAAAAGCTGCCCTTCCCCTCTAACAGCTCACTATTCATTTCAATCAGCTCTACATGGTGTGTCAATGCTAGTCCCCCAATCCGTTGATTGTACTAATTTTACCATTTTTAGTGAATCATTCAACGATCATCGGAATCGCCTTTTCACTTGTTGTCGCATATGATGCAAGTAATGACAAATGTAAGGAGGAAAAACAATGGGGAGAAATAATAAACCGAGCCAAGGCAATGAATCCATAGAAATTTATGCGGCTAAGCTATCCTATATTGGCACAGCCATTTCAACATTAGGGGATGGTTTACAAACCATTGCAGCGGGACTCGCATTAGAAGCGCTCCAAAACGCGAACAATGATTCTTCTCAAACGAATAATGGCAATGGAAATGGGCATCAAACAGTTAAAATAGATAATATGCAGAAACAAATTGATTATTTAATTGCTGAGCTTAAACACATCAAAAAAATGTTTAAATAACCTTTACATAAAGAAAAGTGTTGAAGACGTTTCTGCTTCAACACTACTGTTTTTTTTCCATTTTCTTATGTGTCCTTTGGATTTCCAATAATTCAGAAACCGTCACAAACTGATAGCCCTGTTTTTCAAGCTCAGGTATGATTTGTTCCATTGCCTGAACCGTTTGTGCTCGATTTCCCCCACCGTCATGAAATAGGACAATATTGCCTGCTTTCACACCTTTTAAAACGGTATTCACGATGCGATGAACACCTGGGCTTTTCCAGTCAAGCGTATCTAAATGCCAAGACCACATTACAACCTTATAGCCTTTTTTTGAAATTGCATCAATCATCGCATCGGTATATTGTCCTTCAACTGGTCTAAATAATGTTGGCTGATAGCCTGTAATCCCTGCAATCACTTCATCTGTTTGCTGTATTTCTTTCATTAAATTGGTAACATTTGTTCTTAAAGGGTGTGTATAGGTATGATTGGCCAATTCATGTCCTTCTTCGTACATTCTTGTAATCAGCTCAGGATTTTTTTCTGCATTTTGACCGACAATAAAAAAGGTTGCTTTTGCATTATATTTTTCCAATACATCAAGGATATTCGCTGTATATTTGCGATGTGGCCCATCATCAAATGTTAAGGCAATGATTTTTTCATCTGTCTGAATTTCCCAAAGAATTTGACCTGCTTCCTCATAATACTTTCTTCCTTTATTTTCAGAAGAACTCACTTTTACATAAAAAAGCGACACCGTGATTAGACTAAGTGGTAGTAAAAGCAATAAAAACTTTTTCACATTTTCACGTCCCCAAATAATTATTTTCGTACTTTATTATTTGAGGATTTCCTAAAAAAATGCTTATGTTTCGCATTCATTCATTAAAATTTGATGGTGGATATGATGTGCCAGATGTTGCATATACTCCTCTATCAACCATCCCAATGTCCTTTGTTGTTGATTCATCACACATGGCTGGGCCAATGTCTCTTCATCAAGGTGGTTCAGTACATACATGATTTTTTTGTTGATGCTTGTCCACAACATTAAAATATCTTCTATTGGTAATTCCTGATAGCCCTGTAACGCGACCCATTGTACTTGGTCGTATGTAGTCACTACATAGGGTGAAGCTTCATTCTGAATTTGAAGAAATCGTTCAAGATTGACAATAGCCGAATCAGATAAATGACCGATTACTTCTTTTTTGGACCATTTTTTTGGAGCAGGTCGTTGTGTTATTTCCGCTTCTGTCATCACACGAAATACTTCTGGTACTTTTATAAGCCAATAATGTAATTGTTCAACTGTCTTTTGCACGAAGGTCACTCCCTTCTGAAACAATTGTTACGTAATAATCTAATAATGCAATCACTGCCTGCACCCGCTTATGTTCGATTTCAATTTTAAAGGAAATCCATATAATGGCGACATTAAAACTCAAGACGGCTAATGCAACGATTTGGACAAGCGACATGCCGATCATGAGCTTGCTATTCATGGTTGTAGCAAGCAATGTAAACATGGATAAAATAACACCACTCATGGTAATAAACATGGGCTTCATGCGTATTATCTCATTTGCCTGTACCTTTAACAGATGGACAATAAATCGCAGCTCTTGCCTTGTATATTGTTGCTGAAGGATAACAAAATAGGACTGATACACATCCTCATCAAGCTTTTTATGCAATATATTTTTATGCATCTTTTGCACAAATTGATCACAGAAATCGTGCGCCAACGCTTGCTCTGGCTGTAGCTGTTCTTCTTTATGTTCTATAAAAGCGACCCTCAAACCTCCTCACCCTCTCATATTAGAACTTTCACTCCATTTACTATATGAAGGAAAGAGAGCCGTGTAGTACGAATTGAAGCAAAGTCGTTTATTTTTGAGTGTCTTTTTGCCGCGCTCTACTTAATCCAAAAATAGCTGTTGCGAAAACAAAAACTACCGTACAAAGCCACATTGTCACCCCATTCCAAGCGCCTTTAGCAATCGTAATATTCGCTAATAGCGCTATTTGCATGATACAAACTGCGATATAAAGCATAAATGTGTAATTCAACCGAGAACCTCCATTTTCTAAGATCCAAAAGCGAAAACAAGATCCGTCTCGCAAACTATTTCTCCATCTACCATTGCAATCCCTCTGCCTTTCCCAACAGCGCCCTTCACACGCGTAATCTCCACTTCTAGATGTAGCTGATCACCAGGCTTTACTTGCTTTTTAAAGCGACAATGATCGATTCCTGCCAATAAACCTAATCTTCCCTCATTCCCAGCCTTTGTCAGCATAATCACTGCACTAACCTGTGCTAATGCTTCAACAATTAGCACACCTGGCATCACAGGATACTGTGGAAAATGACCTTTAAAAAACTCTTCATTAATCGTTACATTTTTCAACCCCATTGCGCGCTTGCCCTCTTCTAACTCCACAATACGGTCTACCAAAAGAAATGGATATCGGTGTGGCAAAATAGCTTGTAATTGTTGACTTGTTAACATATGAATTCCTCCAACGTATTTTTATAATCTTATTCTAACACTAAATATTAGTACTAGGTAATAAAATTTAATAAGTATTATTCATTAGTTTTCTGAATTATTTTTCATTATTTTTTCAATATTTCTTTATCGACAGCCACACAATAGCTAGAATATAATATTCCATGCATTCACCCTAGAATGATTAGTTTATTAGAATAGGATGGTTTCGCATGTTATCTTTTATCGCAATAGTTCTTTTATTATTTTTAATTCCAGGTCCTGCAGTAATTATTACCATTACACAAACATTAAAAAGCGGAAAAAAGAATGGTATTTATACAGCTTTAGGTATCGGTCTTGGTGACTTGGTTCATACATTAGCGGCTGTTTTAGGTCTCTCTGCTATTTTAATGAAATCAGCCACTGCCTTTGAAGTGGTGAAATATATTGGTGTGGCATACCTTGTTTACTTAGGCATTCAGATGCTCCTCACAAAGCCAAAGAAAATTGAGCAACCGACTGTCGAACAAAGTCCTGCTAGTACTTCATTCCGTCAAGGCTTTTTAGCAGAAATCCTCAATCCAAAGACGGCACTGTTTTTCCTAGCCTTCCTACCGCAATTTGTTCAGCATAACGAGCAATCTGTCACAAGCCAATTGCTAACACTCGGTATAACATTTGTCGTGATGAGTGCTTTATATACAATCCTACTCGCAGTAATTACAAGCTTCATTGGCGAAAAAATCTTTACAAAAACAAGCGGTAGCTCACGCTGGCTCGAAAAGACAGTTGGCTTCGTTTATATCGGTCTCGGTGTCCGTTTAGCATTACAGACACAAAGTAGATAAATTGGAGAAGAACACAAAAAGTGTTCTTCTTTTTTTGCAGGAAAATGGAGTTTTAATAGCCAATAATATTAAAAAGGAGGGTTACATTTGAATCAACGTCAAGAAAATCTATTTCAGCAGCTAGCCAATTATCGTGGCGAGCTGCTTCACTTACTCGAGCATGTATCAGAAGAAAAAGCGAACATCATCCCAGCTGGATTTCATAATAATATTCGCTGGAATATGGGTCATGTTTATCTCGATCAATATTTATGGATAGAGGCATTAACAAAAGAAAAGGATGCAGATTTAGAAGCTCTCAAGAAATGGTTTGGCTTTGGTACATCGCCAAAGCATTTTGACGATGAAACGCCATCCTTTGAGGAATTAAAGAAGTATTTAGCTCAGCAGCCTGAACAATTAAAGGAACAGTACGGTCATCGATTGTCAGAGGAATTCCCTCCTATTGATATGGGTATGCAAACCATTGAACAAGTACTGTTACGCACCATCTTTCATGAAGGTATGCATTTACAAGCGATTTTAACCATTTATCGATGCCTAAACGAAGCAACAGACCTAGTTTGATACTGGGTCTGTTGTTCTTGTTTTAATAGAACAAAAATCTTTACATAACTCATGCTTTTCACCCGTCCTTTTCATCACGTTCATTAACGATATGCATTTGTTTTTTGGTATCCTTTCCGTTCAAAAAATGGTCCCGCTGTAAGACTAGCATCCGTGTAAATATGTGTTAGACCAAGCTTTTTTGCGTCTGCTTCTATTCCCTTGTCCCTGAAAATCCTTATGTGACATGAAGGCTGATCCAAATTTGTCAATTCGATGAGGCTCCCTTGCGACATAGGTCTTATTATTTCTTAAAGATTGTTGCCAAAGCCGCTACTTTAAATGTTACATTGCTAACGGTGCTCAAGCCTACAATTTGGCCTGTGAATACCTATGTACAGTTCCGTAAAATAATTACAAAATTTCTTCCAAGCCATCGTCATGATTGTTTGTAAAATTGAGTTCTTCTCACCATCTATATGCCAATAATAGTTATTTATATAAAAATATAGCAAGCTTATAGATCCCTATAATCTATAAGCTTTTGTTTTATTGTTTCGGTGTATTGGCTGTCAGCGGATTTGCATTGGCGACTAATTGTACAGGCGTAGTTGTTTGTTGAAAGCTATCCTTTTGTCCTTGATTCGATTTTCCGTAGCCTTTCATCACAGCAAATAATGCTGCACCAACAATGCCCCATGTCAAAAACTTCATTTAAAAAACCTCCTTTCAGCATTAGTATTCGAGAACAAATACAGATTATACACTGTCAAAAAGTTGCTAATAGCGGTGGTGATTTTGTGTTATTTTATTTCAACTTCTTTACTTTGATATCTAGCAACACGATGGTTTTAATCTAAATGACACACTGCGAAATCAAGTCCAAAATATTGATGATGATACACAACCTTTTCCAGCCAAAAGAAAAAATAGTAAAGTTTTTATTATATACATAAGAATATTATGGTAAAATTTCCGATGGTGGTAAGTGTTAAAGTATAAGGAGGTTATATACCATGAAAAAATTTTTTACAGGGCTATTTTTAACATCTACATTATTTGTAGCAACACCTGCTGATGCCGCAACGACACAAATCAAAATCGACGATGTTGTGGTAAAATCTGATACAGCACCCGAGCAAAAAAACAATCGAACAATGGTGCCATTACGAGTGATCAGTGAAAATCTTGGTGCGCAAGTTCATTGGCAGGATTCACAAATCACACTTTCAATGGATCAAACAACCATTAAATTGAATCTTAATAACCGAACAGTCATTAAAAATGGTCAAAAAGAGCAATGGGATGTACAACCATACATGAAAAACAATCGCACCTATGTACCAATTCGCTTTATTGCTGAAACATTCGGCAGCCAAGTGCATTATAATGATGGCACAGTGAATATTACGACTGAACCATTGCTAATTGAAGATGAAAAAATCAAGGTACTACGCTATGAATACCATATGACAATGGGTGGTGTCATTCAGGACATCAAGGGCAATGCCTATCACCAAGCACTTTTCAAAATTTTCCAAGAAAAGAAAGGCGACAAAGTAGAGGCTCCGAAAGATTATTATTGGCACCTCAATCTAGAAACTCCTGGATCTTATTACAAGCTTGGTCAATTTGATTTTATGAGCCATGATCAAAACAGTGTTCAACAATATGATATCTATACATTAAATCAACCTTTCCCAGAGGAATTATTACAAGGCTATCCTGAGTATTTACTCCATGATTTCGATGGCGATAACTGGTATATTTTCTCTGAGCAAGCAGTGAAGTCAATACAGCAGCTGATTAATAGTGCATATAATAATGGCTTTAGCAAAATAATTAGTAATACAGTCGCTTAAAAAAATTATTAATGGCAGCTATACACAACATATTCTGTAAAAAGATGTGCAAAATATTCATATCAACGATTGATTGATGGAGGTTTGCCTCATGCAGAAATTCCTATCATTAAGTATAGCGCTACTATTCCTTTTATCTGCTTGTTCGTCGGAAGAAGCTCCGCCCAGCGAGGAAGCAGAAGCCAAAGAACAGACCGTAAATGCGCAGCCAAAAGAAAATCTAAACGTTTTGAACGATGATAAAGGTTGGGTAATGGCTGAGTAATGAGAAAAGCGTGTTTTGATATTTTTTATCAAACACGCTTTTCTACACTATTTTTGTATAATCTGAATAAGGTTGCCACATGTATCATTAAAAACTGCTATTGTGACTTCTCCCGCTTTTGTCGGCTTAAGTGTAAATTCAACGCCTTTCTCCAGTAAACGGCTATACTCCTTTTCTAAATCAGTAACTCCAAACATTGTTGCTGGAATGCCTTCAGCGAAAATCCTCCTTTGATAGTCCTTTGCTGCAGGATGCTCATCTGGCTCAAGTAATAGCTCAGTGCCCTCTAAATCATCAGGCGACACAAGCGTTAGCCATCTATGTTTTCCTACTGGGACATCCTCCTTTTTTACAAACCCTAGCTTTTCCGTATAAAATGCCAGTGCCTTTTCCTGATCTTGTACAAAGATACTGTTGACAATAATATTCAATTACTTTTCCTCCTTTTAAGTCGTTTAAGAAGCATACTTCACACGTAAACTTTACTCTACCCATCCTTTCAGTAAATCTTTAAGTGGTTCCTTATTTAAAAGAATGACTCGATATTTTCCCTTCCGCTGTGATAGGACGAGTCCAGCACTCTCTAAGACAGACAGATGCTTAGCAATCCCCTGCCTCGAAATGGAAAGTTCATGTTTCATTAGAAGACGCACCGTCAATTCATACAACGTCATTTCATCACACTCAGCCAATTCATCTAATATAAGTCTCCGAGTCGAGTCCCCTAGTGCTTTAAAAACAGCGTCTTTATCCCAATTCATAGCTTGATTATAGGCAACTCTATGGTTGCATGTCAACTATAAGCAACTTGTGGGTTGTATGATTTTTGTACGTGTGGTCTCCTTATTTGAACAGGGTGAATCTTTAGGAGCGGGGCTTTACTCATTTAGAGTGGTAACTAACTTTTTAGGATGACTTTCTACTCGTTTAAAGCGGCTGCTTACCTATCATGAGTAAAAAAACAGCAAGCCTGAGTTAGCTTACTCAGACTTGCTGTTTTTCTTCGATCGGTAACACTGTAGAATATTTAATTTCTCGTAAGGATAAATTCGTTTGAATTCTAGAAACGCCAAGCTTATTTAATTTTCGAATAAATTGATCTAAGTCTTGGCGGTCTCGAATTACGACCTTTAACAAATAATCATAGGCACCTGTTAAGCAATGACATTCCAAAATTTCGGTCATTGTTTTCAAGCTGTTTTCTAACTCCTCTATTTCCTTCTCCTGATGAATATTTGTGCTCATAAATATATAGCACAATAAATCAAACCCTAGTTTCTCCTGATTTAAAATTGCGACTTGTTGATCAATATAGCCTTCATTTTCTAGACGTTTCACCCTTGTATGGGTTGCTGGTGGGGACAAATTCACCCGTCTAGCTAATTCCGCATTGCTAATCTGAACCTCTCGCTGCAAAATCGCTAATAACTGCAGATCGACATTATCTAATCCTTTATTTTTTATATCCTCCATTGTTTTCTCCTCTTTTGATTATTTTTAGACAAGGAAGTTTTTAATGCGATTTCAAAATATTATTTTGATATTCATTAAATAACTTTCGATTATTTTGATTTTATTCAATTATACAAAATATTATACTGATAAATCACTAATAGTGCTATGATTCTTATTATACATAAAAGCAAAAGGAGTGTACCTATACTGTGGTTAAATTTTATATGGGCTTAATGCTTGTCACGAGCTTACTATGGGGAGGCAATTTTGTTGTGGCTAAGACGCTAGTGGCTCATGCCTCTCCAATGACCTTAACGTTGGTCAGATGGCTGATCGCAGTGATCGTCCTGCTACCGTTAGTTTGGTGGAAAGAGAAGAGATTGGTTCCTGCTAAAGCCGCTCTTGTGCCATTATTCCTGATGGGCATTACAGGTGTTGCCTTATTTAATATATTTCAATTTTTAGCGTTGGAACGAACAACATCCACGAATGCTGGTCTTATTTCTACAATGAATACCATGTCCATCGCCCTTTTTTCCTTCGCCTTTCTGAAAGAAAAAATAAATGGCTTGCAACTTCTGGCGATGGTACTCTCTTTAATTGGTGTTTTTCTTGTCCTTTCGAAAGGAGATTGGCAGCTGTTATGGCACTTCCAATTGAATACAGGAGATTTATGGATGGTGGCAGCCGTTTGCGTATGGGGACTTTATTCTGTATGTAGTAAGTGGGCTATGCAAACAACCTCTCCGTTAATGGCGACATTGTATGCAGGTTTGTTTGGCGTGCTCATCCTAGTCCCATTCACGATTACGGATTTTACCTTCTCCGAAATCGACTCCTCTTTCATCCTTTCGCTACTTTATACAGGGGTCATCTCTACAGTAGTTTGTATGGTATTTTGGAATATTGGCGTTCAACAATTAGGTGCCACAACCTCTGGTATTTTTCTAAACTTTAATCCTATTTTTACAGCATTGCTCGCCTTTTTATTTATCGGTGAACAGCTAAGCTGGCTGCAAGGCATTGGGGGAATCATCGTGATTTTGGGATGCTACTTATTCACACATTTTAAAACGAAGACGCCTCAGGCTGTGCTCTAAATTTCTATTTTTCAAACTTGCAAATAATAAAAGATGCATTCCCCCTCTTAAAACTCATCGAGAGGCAATGCATCTAATGATGTAGACGTTTTTTTGCTACTACCACAAGTGAAACACCGTTCCTTCGTGAAGATTGCTTGTCATACGTAAACCTTGCCCATAATGGTGTTGCAATCTGATGGATGAACGTTCTTTAGGCTGTAGTAGTTTTGCCAATTGCTCTTCATCCATTTCAACGCATTATCCGCTACGGTGATTTCGAGATGGGTATCAAAATTGATAATACGAATATATATCGTTCCCCCGTCAGAACACTTTAACATTCCATGCTTTAATGCATTTTCAATTAATGGCTGGTTAGTCATTGATGGGATGAGGACAGTTGTCTCCGACTCTAGTTGCCATACAACCTGAATACGCTTGCCAAAACGCTCCTACTGTATATAGAGGTAGACTTGAACCAACCTAAGTTCATTTTCTAGTGGAACAAGTGCTTCCACATTTTGAAAATTACAGGACTCTCTTAAAAAACCTCAATGCCTCTACTAATTTACTTGTCCGCTCACTATTTAATTCACTAAACCCGACAGGAAGTGGGTCTTTTTAATGACGGTCCTTTTTTAGTGGATGGCTGAAAAAGCAAACCAATATTCATGTCTATCCCTTACTCCAATGCGCTCAGTATCAAAAACATATTATTCACTTTTGCCTATCTCACCCTCCCAGGTCACGCTCCAATAATAACTAACCAACGTTCCATGAACGCAACCATTGTACTAATCGCACATCTACAAAATCTGAACAATCAAAAAACTGGTGAGATTAACCCTAGACTACAGGTATAATGAAAGAAAAACCAAAATTGATTGGAGATGCCATGAAAATTCGATTAGAAACATTAACACAGGGTGATTTTGAAAACTTATATGCATTTGAGGTTAAAAATAGGGCCTATTTTGAAAAAACAGTCCCAAGTCGAGGGGATGACTATTACGAATTACCAAATTTCATAAGAAAAAATGACATGCTTTTAGAGGAACAAGCTCAACAGCTATCCTATTTCTATCTAATAAAAAATGAACTTGAAGAAATTATAGGAAGAATCAATGTAATCGATATTGATAAGGAGCAACGATTAGGCCATATCGGTTATAGAGTAGGAAAAGATTTTAGTGGGAAAAGGGTTGCCCATACAGCCTTAGAATTAGTATTAGACCTTATGCGCCAGCAAGGCATGCTCATCATTGAGGCACAAACAACAACGAACAATATAGCCTCTCAAAAAGTATTAGAAAAAAACGGTTTTAAACAATTGGATAGAAGCGGAGAATCATTTGAAATGAATGGTCAAAACTTCACTTTTACTTATTACCGGTGGATTAATTCCTAGGATGATCTGACAAACCGTATTGTCAGATCATCCAATTTAAAAGAATGTGCCTAATCTAATGAGACCTCTTTAATCGCTGTTTTCAATTCCTCTAAACTCTTAATCATTTGCAGTAAAGAATGATATTCAGCTGCATTCAAGTGATCACCATGCACTGTTATGTATCTTTTTATGCTACTTTCCATTGTTTGAATCTCTAGCATAGCATTATACTGAACGTCAGGTTCTTGGTGTCTACTCTTTTCTCTATTTTGTTGGTTTGGATTTTGGGGCACTGCGGTTTGATAGCTCCTTTAACATCTTGTATACCTCCATAGATATACATATTTTGCATGACAAATTACTAATAACGAAGGGTAATTATAGTATAATAGTTACCTTTTTATTCCTTTATAATTGTAAAAATACAATTATCGAAGCCTATTTTATAATATAGCACTCTACAAATTCTATACAACGCAAAAAAATCAAAATGAGCACCTAGCCATCTTGATTTTTTGCAGGTGGAAGCCAATAACTTTCACACCTTTTGTGGTGGAATAATGCCTGTTACAAGTAAAATAAAGAATACCAATCCAATAAGGAAAAATATCAGTGACGCTATAAATACGGGCCCAAGTTTAACCTTGAACCGTTCTCGCTCATGAATGATCCCTGTTTGTGCACTCACTTGGGATGTATAAAGCCTTGACATCGCTCCACCGCTACTTGAAAAGTAAAACGTTCCTAAGGTAAAGGCAATGCCCGTGAAAAACATCACTTCGATAAATCGCACAGAGAATATTGTGGCAACCCAGTACGTCAACGATATTTCTACAATCCATGCAATGATGATAATAATCATGTGTTTCCGTGGCATTAAAGGAGCCCCTTCCTTTTTTCTTTAGCTACTTCTACGCATCTTTTTAGAAAAAGTTTCATTTTTCTAAATATATTGTCTATAAGACTTATTCTGTTCTTAGAGATCATCAATCAATTGTATTAATTGTTGTTGAGTGAGTTCGCCTTTCACGCTGTGCTGTAAATTTCCTTCTTTATCAAAGATAAATGTACTAGGATAATTCACCACTTCAAACGTTTTCTGTAGTACTCCCTCTTCGTCTAGGAAGATAGGAAATGATAAATCATAGGTATCCTTAAATGCTGCCGCCTTCTTATAGCTATCATAGGCTGTGGCATTGATGGCTAGCAGCTCGACATCCTTTGATTTTTGTTGATAGAATGCCTCTAGTTCAGGTGCTTCCTGTTGACAAGGTCCACACCAGGACGCCCAAAAATTCACTACTACTATTTTGCCCTTATATGCCTCAAACGTTGTGGAGGATTGATCTAGCTTTGTTAAAGCAGTTTCATAATTAATTTGTTTGGTGCCATCCTCCAAAACAGTCATAGATGGTGTAAGAGATGCTTGGAAAAAAACATTTTTTAATGCCACACCAATAAAGATTGCTATGATAAGTGCAGAGATAATGAAACTTATTTTTTTACGATTCATACTTACTCTCCTTTTAAAATATACAAATATTTGTATATTTTACCATACTATCAACTAACAGGATATGAACTTTTTATAAAAAATAGCCCCTACTCTAAAAGTAAGGGCTACTCTTTCTTACGTGAATGATGTTTTATTTTTATAGGCAATCACACTTACGAGAAGTAGCATACTAGCTGAAAGGAAAAAAACAACTCGTATCCCATACCATTCTGACAACATGCCCATCATTAAAGATGAAAGGCCGAATACCCCTGTCACAATGACATTCAACGATGTATACACCGTTGGTAATTTCTCCTTTGAGACACTTGTTTGAATCATGGTTTGCTGTGGAATGTTTTTTAATTGTCCACATAAGCCAATCAGCAAAGAACAGAGTAAAGCCATCAATGGTGTGATACTAACCGCAAAGAATAATGTAAAAATAGCGGACAACAGCGCACCTCCACTTATGAATATAGCTTTCTTACGCTCAATAAATTTGGTCCATTTTAAACAAATCATACTCCCTATAATCATGCCAATAAAAAAAATGCCGTTGAGATAACCCCACCATTGAGAAGAAGCCTGCAATGCTTCTTCTACAAAAACAAGTAAAATCGCTGCGACCCACACTGCACCTGCCATTGATTCCAGTAAATCCATTCGTGCAGCTACCTTTAGTACAGGTGTTTGATGGATGGATTGCCACCCTTGCATAAATAACACCCATTTCTTTTTTTGTGGACGTTCCATACGTGCCACATCTGGTAAAAGCTTTAAAAGCAATGTTGCCATGAAAAACAGGACGACAACGCCCCATATAAGCTGTGAGGTTGTAAAGAGAAGCAGCAAGGAACTGCCAACAAACCAAGAACCCACCTGAATGGATTGGATAACCGTTTCTGCAATACTATTTGCTCGCAATAAATCCTTTTCTTCCACATAATGAGGCAGCAAGGATTGACGAATAGGATTGGCACAACCATCCAAAAACGCAACCATCGCAATCAATAAAAACACAAAGCCAATCATCGGCTGGTCGCCTACCCATTGTACATACAAGGCAAGGCCCAAAATGACAGCGGTTTTAAAGCCTTGAGAAATAGTTAGCAATTGATTCAACGACACTTTTGTCGTAATAAGAGGTGTTAGCAGACTGGAAATCAACATACAAGTAGTAATAATAAACGGTACGAAGGAAGTAGCAATCGCCGAGTTGGTGAAACGATAAATTATACTAATCACGCTTACTATATAGAGAATATCACCAATATCCGCTAAAGATTGACCTGTCAATAAAAGTGAAAAAGATCGGTTTTTAAACACGTTTTATCCCCCAAAATTAAGATTTTATTTTTTCTTGGGAGATTTTTAAATTGGACGAACCTGCATGTCTGAACTCCTTTTTACGCCTAGTTGAAAAAACGATGGGGGATTTCATTTTTTTCAAATTTCTATGCGTGATTTTGATTAAATTTCATAAAATTCTAAAGTATTTATCTTATTTTAGCATTACTTCCACTTTGTTGCTAGCACACAAAAAGACCAGGTGTTCTCAAAAAATTTGAGCCCTGGTCTTTTTGTGAAAAGTGAAACCTACTAGTTTGCTTTAGTGTTTTGTATTCTACTAGTATAGTAGTCGTGCCAGCTTGGCAAAGGTTACACATTTTTGAAGAAAAATTCACGAAACTTATTTTCCTCATTTAATCTTTGAACCGTATTAAGTTGTACGCCTTCAAAAATGCATTGATAGAGATTCGGTTAATGCCTGGTTGAATGGGGCAACTTTCGACATACGCTTTGGCTTCACCTATTATAGTTTTTATGAATTTAAGCTACTGCTCACATTTTCCTTACAATATAATGCTACGGACAATGATTCAAGCTATCCTATTATTTCACAAACAGTTTTGATATTTCTTCAGGTGGATATGGTTTGGTTAAGTATTTTTTAATTTGAAATTGGTCCACCATTTCTTTTACCTCATCTAATGCTGAGGATATAATAATCGGTATCTCTTTTGTATGCTCTCTTTCCCTTAGTGCACGGACTAAATCCCAGCCGCTCATTTCTTCGCCCAGCATTATGTCAATCACAATACCAAGTAAAGGCGTATTGAGTGTATCTTCAAAAGCTTTTTTTGGGTCATGATGATGAATCACGGTAAAGCCCTTGCTTTTTAGCTCTTCAGACAACAATAGAGCTAAGCTTAAGTCATCCTCAACAAGCATAATGTTTAAGCCGTTGCTATCCCCCGTTACATCCTCTTCATCGAAGGTGATAGTGTTATTTGCGAGTGGTAAAGTAAAGTACACAGTAGTACCTTGTCCCTCTTCTGACTCTATCCATATTTCTCCCTCATGCTTTAAGATGATTTCTCTACAAATGGAAAGACCCAGTCCAGTTCCTCCTATTTTACGTCTTAAACTATTATCGATTCGTTTGAATTTTTGGAACAACTGAGCAATATCCTGTTTAGATATGCCAATGCCCTCATCTTTTATACTCACTTGGATGCTATTATTTTTGTTTTCTAACAAAATCTCCACATCCCCACCTTGTGGAGAAAATTTAATCGCATTTCCTATTAAATTAATAAATAATTGGACGAGTCTATCTTGATCTGCATTGACATAGACCTCTCTTGCCTTATCAATTAGATGGACATTATGCTTTTGCTCATGTCGGAAGCGATTGACAATTTCAAAGGCTATTTCATTTAATTGTAGTGTCTCCATGTTATATTGCTGCTTGCCTGACTCCATTCGCTGTAAATCCAAGAAGTCATTTATAAGATTGGTTAGTCGTACCGCTTCTCTATGAATTGTATCGATATATTTATTTTGTCGTTCGGGTTTTATATTTTTCGTTAACAGAAGCTCTGTAAAGCCAAGTACGCTCGATAAAGGCGTTCGCAGTTCATGACTTACCGTACTCACTAATTCCGATTTCATTTGATCTACTTCATATTCTCTTGTAATATCACGATGCACAAAAATTGTGCCTACTTTTTCCTGTCCATCAAAAAGACAAGTTGCATACACCTCGACAAAGATTTCATGTTCAGCTGTCATACAATAGCGGCATTTTCGTGTCTCCTCAAAGCTCTCCATAATAGATGCCTCTAAAAATTCAATTAATTCATCAGGTTGGGCACTACATTTTTGAAAATGCTGTAGCCAATCCTTTTTAGGGATACTTGTTTCTGTTGTCAAGTTAAGGAGGTTGACAATACCACATAGCGCTCTATTGATAAGAACGGTATCGCCTGTAGCAGAAACTAATTGGATTCCTTCGTTGACATTATCAATAATCGTTTGATTTAACGTCCTCGATTTTTCTACCTCTTCATACATAAGAATACGTTCAAATGCGATGGACACACGATTTAATAGTCCGTTTAAACTATCTATATCCCGATCATTATGGGGATGCCCCTCTCGTGTCGCCATTAAAATAGCGACTAGCTCTCGTTTAGAATTAAACACGGAAGAATACAAGTCATAGGCATAATAAGACTCTTGTGCAATTCCTTTTTCATTTGCTGTCAATTGACGTGTAATAACAAAGGATTTTTCCTGCTTTAATCGTGCTTGTTTATCCATGTCAAAATTTTCAACTAGGGCTGCAGCAGATTGGTGTGATAAACCTTTTGTCGCATAAACATTGCCCTCCATCCAATACAGCACACTCGTATCATATTGATAAATGTCGTTTAAATAATTATGGAGATTATCGATTAGTTTCTGTTTATTTAACGTAAAGGTTAGTACATGATTTAATTGATTATACTTTTCTAAATAATTTAATGAATTTTGTAATTGTAGCTGATTTTCTTGAAGCTCGTCCTGCTGCGCTAAAAGCTCCTCATTTTGAGTGGTCAGTACCTCTTCCTTATCCTGAATGGAGAGTATCATTTTAAGAAATGAGTTCGCTAGAATGCCTAACTCATCCTCCTTTTGTACAAGATTACCTAAATCAATGGATTTCCCTGACGCCAAAGCGTTGGTTGCAAGTGTTAATTGTTCAATTGGTCGAATCATATTATTCAGCACTCTTCGTAAAATGACCCCAACAAATAGTAAAATGAGACCGCTAATCATGAGCGAAATAAAAGTAAATAATTGCCCCTGCTCCACTGTCTTGCTAAAAATTTGGTTTAAGGAGTGGTCTGTTTTTTTCTTATAGGATTTTGTATAGGCAATAAATTTATTGACAAGGTCATTTGCGCCACTATTCGAAAGCTCTCGCAAAGCCTCATAATCCCCCATCTTCGCAAAGCTTAACCCTTTTGGGAGAGTAACTGTTTTATAATTATAATGAAAATCAACTAGCTCATTATAGAGCCCTCGTTCTTCTTCCGTTAAATCCAGTTGCGAAAACTGCTGTAATAGAACTTCGAAATTCTCCAAATTTTCATACAATAGCTTTAATTCCTGCTCATTTTGAAAGGCATAGTAGCCCCTTGCTCGAAAAAATATGCCATTAAAATTTTCTTCCAATTCATCCACAAGCATTGATTTTTCATACATTTGCTCTCTCTTCTGCTGTAAGGCATTTTGACTTGCATTGACTACGACAAGAAAAGCAGCAATGATGATTAAAAAGCTAACAACTAGAAAAAGCAGCATTTTAAAGAATTGGCTGCGTATACTTTTATTCAGCAAGGGTGTCGACTTAATCATTTAAGATGTCCTCCACCAGGTTCATTAGCTTAATGGGACTAAACGGTTTGGACATAAAGTAATCTGCCCCTAAATCAAATACCTTTTGACGATCACTTTCCTGTGATTTTGCTGTCAGCATGAGAATAGGCATCGACATTTTAATCTCTTGTGGGAGAAGCTCGATCACCTCAATTCCTGTTAAATTCGGCATCATATAGTCGAGTATCATTAAATCATAGGAGCTTTCCATCATTTTTTTTAGGGCTTCTTCGCCATCCTCTGCCTCATCAATATCAAATTCTAAATCTTCTAATGTTTCACGTATTAACATGCGTAATATTTCTTCATCATCTACTACTAAAATTCTAGCCATCCTGTCTTTTTCTCCTTTTCCCATTAAAGAAACATTTGATGAATTAAACGAACAATACGTTCCGATACTTCAGCCACATTAAACGGCTTCACAATATAATCATCCGCCCCATTAATGAAAGCCTTCATGACGTATTCTTCCCCCACACGTGAAGTTAGCATGGAGACGATTACATTACTTGAAGCATGTTGCTCTCTTATCTTACTCAGCACCTCGATGCCGTCCATTTGCGGCAATATCCAATCTAATAAGATAATGTATTTGCATGCAGGGTCATACCAATTGGAATCCAGAAAACTAATGCCATCAGGAAATGATAATGTTTCAATCCTATAATCGTCATTTTCCTCCAAATGCTTAAAATGATTGGTAATCAGATCACGAATAATATACACATCATCAATGACAACGATCTTAATTTTCACCTTTCTTTTCTCCACAGCAGCTACGTTATCAAAGATGATCGTTTGATTTCTCCCTAATTGCTTGGCCGTATAAAGTGCTTGATCTGCCTCTTCTAGCATCTTTTTAGGATGTAAATTGGTAGAAGTGGCTTCCGCAATTCCACTAGAAAATGTAACATGGAAGCTAGTTCCATTTGCAGTAAATGTTTTTTTCTCCATGGAGGTACGAAGTTTTTCAATAAAAATAAATGCCTCTTTTTTAGTTGTACGAGGCATTAAAATTACAAATTCTTCTCCACCATAGCGACAAGCAATTTCTTCAGCTCCTTTTAGCTCCTTCACCAATGAAGCGAAACCCTTAAGCACCTCATCCCCCACTAGATGACCATATGTATCATTTACTTTTTTAAAATAATCTAAATCGATCATCGCAATTGAAAAATGTTCTTTGTGTTGCTGATGGTGTTTAATGAAAAGCTTCATTTGCGATTCCATAAATTTACGATTATAAATTTGGGTTAATTCGTCAATGACGATAGCCTGTTCTAATTCTCTTTTATAGGCTAAGCGATTGGAAACATAAGCGATTAATAGCTCTTCATCAATGGGCTTTGCCATAAAATCCATAGCACCCATCTCCAATGTGCGAATACGATTTTCTTTACAATCATTACTACTAATCACTGTCACAAACATGAGCTCTTTTTTCGTCTTTTTAATATTGTCTAAAATAGAAAAGCCATTAGAATCTGGAAGCATGATATCTAGAAATACGATGGATGGTTGCAATTCATAAATTAACGCTAATCCTCGTTTACCATTATGAGCTGCAATGACAGAGTAGCCCTTTTTCTCTAAAACATTTTTTAAATAGGAAATAAATACAACATCATCATCTATTATCAGAATAAAATCTTGTTTTGCTGGATTTTTAATGATGGTTGTAGGATGTTCCATATGTTGTGTCATTGAATCATTTTCTTTATAAAAATGAACGCTTTCAATAAATGGAGCAAGAAACTTTTTCCATTCTGATTGGGTCCATTGCTTGTTACTGTCTTCATTCAAAAGCTCTAGCTTTTCACGAGCAATCGACGTTAATTCATGTAAACCGATTGATCCAGCGGTGCCTTTTAACGTATGTAAAAATGAATAGAGCTCGTCTTCTCTAACAAAGTCACTATTATCCCACTTTTGTAAATTTTCACATATACGTGTATAAACCATTCGGTGATATTTAGCTGTTTCCATCCTATTTCTCTCCAATCAATCATACTTCTATAAATTATAACTTACTATTTTGTAAAAACCACGGCTGATTTTGAACGTTTATTGTAATGAATCCCTTACTCTAAGCCCATCTTTAGCTGGTCTTAAAAGAAAGGGTTCAAGCTTTGCTCTTTTCGATTGACTTATAGAAGCGTTTAGTGCTAAATTTACTAAAGCAGTAATTTACTAAATTACTAAATTCGAAATGATAAGGAGTACGGATACATGAAAATTCCAACACATTTAAAACATAAACCTGTCATCGTGGCAGAAAATTATGCCAATATTGATGGGCGCACGGCTTATCAAACAGATGCACAAGGGCTTTCCCTTGGTCTGGCACAATGGAATGATCGAGGAAAGGTTGATATTTCTGCGAAGGTTTGGCGGCATACGGGTGGCAAGTGGTCTCGCCAATCAGAAGAACTTCCCCTACACCGCGTGCTTGATCTCGCTATTTTAGTGTGTGAAACGGAACTTTATTTTAAGGAGGCTTATCGTCATGAGCATTTATATGATGAAGAAAACCCTGTAATTAATCGTGTAGGCTTACAGGGAGATGCCATGACAGTGGAAGTTTGCACAGAAAATGAACAGATTAAAGAGGATATTCAGCTTTTTCAGCAAGCACTTAATAATGATGGTGAGCTAATTGGTGAACGCCTACGCACACTTTCAAGAATCTTAAAAGAAATGGGTTATTAAAACTCAAGAGGAACTTAATGATGAACGAACAAATGTTACAGGATGATCAACAGCTACGCAAAGCTTTTTTAAATTTCTTAATTCCCGTGATGCTAGCGAATGTGCTGCAATCTGTTGGCCAAGTTTTTGCTATGTTTATCGTCGGACGCAATTTAGGGGTCGATGCCCTAGCAGCCATTTCGGCATTTTTTCCATTTTTCTTCTTTTTAATGGCCTTTGCAATTGGCATTGGTTCAGGAAGCTCTATTTTAGTCGGGCAAACATTTGGGGCTGGTAATCATGCCAAAATGAAAGAGGTTGTTGGTGTAACACTCGCCTTTACAACTATTTTATCCATTGCTGTCGCAATTTTTGGTGGCTTTTTCATCGAATGGATTTTACGTTTTATGCAGACACCTGCGAATATTTTAGACATGAGTATTAGTTATGCCAAAATACTTTTCTTCACGTTACCGATTATGTTCTGGTATTTGGTGTATACAACCTTTATGCGAGGAGTCGGTGATTCCAAAACACCATTTCTATTTTTAGTAATTAGTGTTGTGTTAAATATCGCCTTCCTCCCCCCTTTAGTATTCGGATGGTTGGGGTTGCCTGCGTTCGGCTTAAATGGGGCTGCCTATGCTTCCGTGTTATCAAACCTGGTGACAATGATGCTGTTGTTAGCCTATTTGCATAAGACAAAGCATTTACTACGTTTTGATAAAACAATCTTACAGCATTTTAAATTAAAGAAAGATATTTTAACGTCCTTATTAAAGCTAGCCATTCCATCCAGTATTAGCATGGTTGCCATTTCAGTAGCCGAAATTGCCGTTATTGGCTTTGTGAATGGCTATGGTTCGGATGCTACTGCCGCTTATGGCGTTGTCAATCAGGTAGCTAGCTATGCACAAGTCCCAGCAATGAGTATTGCCATTGCAACATCTGTCTTTGTAGCACAGGCGTTAGGGGCTAATTCTACAGAGATGATTAAAAAAATCCGACAAATGGGTGTGCGCATTAATTATCTTCTAGGTGGCGCGATCATACTCATTATGTATCTGTTTGCAGAGCCTATTTTGGCTTTCTTTATCGATTCACATGAAACTGTACTTATTGCCAAGAATTATTTATATATCGCCTTTTGGAGCTATTTAATTTTTGGACACACACAAACTGTTTCTGCTACAATGCGTGCCACTGGTGTCGTATTATGGCCAACTATCTTCTTAGTCATTACGATTTGGGTTGTACAGGTACCATTAGCGTTCCTATTATCTCACCATACGTCACTAGAACTAAATGGCGTTTGGTTAGCCTATCCAATCACCTTCTGCGTCCATTTCATTATGCAATATGCATACTTCAAGCTCGGCTGGCAAAAACGAACATTAAAAGCTATGCTGAGCGAATAAAATCGAAGAGGGCATGCCATATGTGCGTGCCCTCTTTTTGTTATGGCAACAAAATAACCAGGCACTCAAAATTGAGCCCTGGTCATTTTGTGAAAAGTGAATGTTACTACTTGCTTTAGTTCTTTTGTATTCTACTAATAGAGTAGTCGTTTAACATTGATAAAGGTTACAACCAATTTCGAATTTTTTTCTCGCTTTTTAGCAGTTACCAAAATAAGGCGAAATATAGAAAACGAACTGTATACTTTGAATACAAATCTCCTTCTAAACCGTATCTAGATGTTTAATTCTCCTTGCAATACTGTAACTGCTGCGCCTGCGATCAATACCTTGTTGTGTTGAGGGGTCACATAGATTACACCTCCACGTTTAGAAAGCTGCTTGCTGACAAGCTGTTGTTTCGATAATTTCTCACACCAATAAGGGCCTAGTGCGCCATGACTTGATCCATTTACCTGATCCTCATCAATGCCTTGTGCTGGAGAAAAAAAGCGAGATACGATATCGATGTCTTCTTCCTTCGATTGACTAGTTAGGCATATACCTCGAACAGGAAACTGCTTCATCGCAGAAAAGTCAGGTTCAAACTGTACTATTAGGTCTTCATTGCCTACTTCCACGATATAATCCAATTCGGTCCTCCCTACAAAGATGGGCTTACATCCTAACCAGTCCTCCAATGCTGAAGGACATTCCATTTCAGCAATTGGATACGTTTTGATGGCGATTTCCACTCGTTCATGTTGCCACTTGGCATGTAAAGGACCACTTGCTGTATGAAATGTAATTGTGTGCTCCTTTGGCACAATTCCTTGCTGCCAAAGGACAAAGGCACTAGCAAGGGTGCCGTGACCACAAATGGGTATTTGCCTATTTGGCGTAAACCATTTCAGCGTAAATTCAACCTGTTTTTTTTCAATAAAGGCTGTTGTCGGGACAGGTATCTCCTGTGCAATTTTTTGCATGGTCTCCTCAGAAACTTCTTCATCTAATAGACATATTGCTGCAGGATTCCCTTTATATAGCTCATTCGTAAATGTATTAATTAGCCAATATGAAATACTAGTCACCGTTCTCCCCTCCTTGCCTCATCATACCTGAAAATTGTTTCATTGGATATAATTTTCCAAATCTCATTTCCTCAGCTAACACTTTATAAAAAATCCATCTTTTGTCTAAGCTAACACTATAAAATACAACTGAAGAGCAATTCGAGTGGAGAAACCATGAAAACTTATTTCAAATTTTTATTGATCATCGGATTGACGACATTACTCGCAGGATGCTGGGATATTACGGAGCCGCAAAGAATGTACTATATAAATGCAGTAGGTGTAGACTACGAAAACGACGAGTATATTGTCTATTTACAAGTGATTAATTTCGCTGATGTCGCGAAATCTATACAACCTAGCGCAACGGTGGCGCCTGCTGAAGTAGGACGTGCCACTGGTAAAACAATAGAAGAGGCAATTTACAAATTATATCGCTCCTCGGATCAAGAAATTTTTTGGGGGCATATGCGATATATGATTTTTTCAGAGCAGGCTATGGAAAATGAACACATTATTCCTGTCATCGATACATTCATACGCTTTCGTGATACTAGGTATCAAATCTGGGTGTATTGTACAAAAAACCCAGTTGAAGACATATTGCTTGTCACACCAATCTTAAGAAATTCGTTATCCTCATCAAAATTAAGTAACCCAATCAACCCAACAGAACAAGAAACATTTATCGAACCAAAAGACTTAAGAGATGTTGTCATTGGCTTAAATGAGCCAAGTTATGAAGTAACAATTCCTTATGTGTCCATTAAAGACGATTGGGAAACAGATGAGGAGCAAGTTGAGGAAACCTATTTTTCAGGGGTTGGTGTCCTATCGAAAGATGGCTTTAAGGGGTTCGTGCAAGACACTGCGGCTCGCGGCAGTCAATGGATGCATAACTATACAAATCGTGGGGAGATTACCTTTCAATTAAACACAAGTGACCAGGAAGAACTAACGGTCAGTATTGAGAAAATACATGTCAATGTGGAACCACTTGTCAAACAAGAGGCTGTTACATTTGAAGTCAAATTGAGAATCAATGCGACCATCAATGGTTTTAAAGGAAAAGTAACCGAACAGGAGCTGAAAGAGCTTATTGTAAAAGAAGTGAAAAAGGAAATTCAGGAAACCTATAAAGAAGGTCTAAAATTAGATGTGGATATCTATCGATTGTCAGAATATCTCTACCGCGATAACGTCAAGGCTTGGAAAAAGCTTGAGAAAGATGGAAAAATCCCATTATCAGAGGATTCAATTAGTAAAATTGATGTGGATGTAGCCAAAATCAATCCAGGTCGAAAAACTTTTACAGAAACAATAAAAAAATGACCAGATGTCCTCATAGGAATCTGGTCTCCCGATTATTTTATAAGTGAGTATATATAAGTATCATGGGGTACATTATGTTGATGCATATATTTTTTTAATAATCCTTCTTGTTCGAAGCCTATTTTTTGCAATAGTAGATTGGAAGCTTCATTTTCTTTAAATACAATGGCTCCAATTCGAACTAAATCCATTTCTTCAAAACCATAGGAAATAGCTCGTTTAACAGCTTCCTGAGCATAGCCATTTCCCCAATATTCAGGAAAAAGGGCATAGCTGATTTCCGCTCTTCGATGCTCTATTGACCACTCTTGAAAGCCGATTGTACCAATAATTCCTTCTTGATCCTTTAATGCAATGCCCCATTTAATACCACGTTTTTCGGCAAAATTGTTGGCAAAATTTTGAATGATTTGTTGCACTTGAACTAAGCTGGTTAAAGGTTGTTGGCCATAATGGCGCAAAACTTCAGGATTCGAAAAGCACGCAAGAAGAGCTTGTCCATCAGAACTCGTCAATTCCCTTAACACTAATCGTTCAGTATGTAAAATTGGAAACATCATATACCTCTTTTATTGTAGATTTATTAATCAAATTTTACATTTGTCAACTAGCTATTGCAATCCCTATTTCCATTTGATGCCACTTTGTTAAAAGGACAAGGCTAGTTGCCCTGTCCTTTTTGTGCGTGTTAGTTTGCTTGTGCATCCCGACAGAGTAAGTCTACCAGAGCTATCTATACCCCAATGTTGCACACTACACTACTGTATAAAATTTCCCTATATGTCCACAATAAGTTCAAAATAGTCAATGAGAGGTGAACAGAATGGAACACTTTCCACTCATACATACAAATTTTTGGGATGCCGTCGTTGCAGTCCCTGTAGTTATGATGATTACCCAACTCATTAAGAAAATGTGTCATATAAAGCCTTTTTGGGTTCCAACCATTGCACTAGTTGTCGGCTTATTCATTTCTATTTTCATCAGCCACCGACATAATCTTCTTGCAGGACTATTCATGGGCTGGTTTTATGGCTATGCAGCAATTGGAAGTTATGCCTCCTTAAAAACTTCTTATCTTACCTATAAGCAAAAGAAGAGAAGAAAACAGAAGTATACTGCTCCTTAATGGTGACTATTACACCTACATGTACAAAAGCTTATACTAAATTTCAACAAAAATACTTTATAAATTTCATACTGGTTACATTACCTTTTGACAATTAGATATACTAAATATGACGGCAGCAATCACTCTTGAACTAGCAAAAGAACAAAAGCTGAAACACCGAATGAACAAATAATCTAACCGTTAAAACAATTGCTAGAAAATTATGCTACTTACACTGTCTCTATTCATGATAATTCAGCCGACAGCATTTTCTATTCTTTTTACCCAAAGATAAAAAATTTATTTACAAATATCAACGACATTCAATTTCTAATAATTGGCTCATAAATGTACACGCTAGAAAACGGAGGAAAATCAACGTGTCTAAACTCATTACGTTTACCTTTAATACGAAATATACCGATCAAATTCAGGAAACATTTTCGTTTGAACAATTAGGGATTAATGAGCAATTACCTAGCGATGAAATAAAAAAACAAATTGATCATCTATTTAAAAATTGGGTATGTGATCATCTCAACCTATCCTATAGCATCGTTGTAGAAGAGAATGAATGACCGTTGTATCACCTTTTACTTTTGAATTTCTTTACTTGTTCTCGCAAAGTGGTAATGAAGACTCGGATTTGTTCCATCGTCACAATAATACATAATGCAGGCCCACATTCTCTTGCACCATGATGATTCTTCTCATAAGCATCTAGTACAAACACTAATTTATAACGTTGCTCTGCTTCCTCCCTCTCCTCTTCAGGAATTTGAAAGATACCGTATCCAGGAAAAAATATTCACCATAATGAGGGATATGATAGATGCATAGGCCAGGATCATGCGGCTCCAGCATACTTAAATAAGCAGGCTCCAATTGTGTTATGTCTTCTAATAATTGAAGGAAATCTCTTTTTAAACAATAAATCTCAGTATTTATCGCTGGGAAAGCTGGCCCAAAGCGAAATTCAATACGAAACTTTACACTTTCCTCGTTCACCATTAAAATATCTAGCTCTACCTCACAACTCGGATGACTCGAATCATCTTTTAAAATTGCCACTATACCGCCCCTTACACTTGCTTAATCGTTGTTCTCTCTACAATATACTAGGAAATTATCATTTTACCAAAAAAACGAAATTATACATATTTATGTATGGTATAATAGATTTTATTCATTTTTGGGAGGTGAAGGTGTTGAAAAGATATTTGGTGACAAGCATTGTAGTAGGAGCCATCTTCCTAACAGGCTGTGAAAAGGATGACAAAGCAGCCTCACCACTATCTACATCAGTAGATAAACAAATAATAGCAATGGAATCTGTCATGGCACCTGTTCCATTAGTTTTAACGCTACCACAGAAAGAATACTACTATAAAGAATATTCGGCTATTGTCAATAAACTAAATGAAGAATATGGTACAGGCTTTAAGCTAGATCCCATTACAACATTTTCAGCAAATTATTGGCTTGAATTAAAAGATTTTGAAGACATGTTAAAAGGCAGAATAGACACTTCTTATGTCGTGGCCGATAATAAGGAAGTTTTTTCTCCAGTTAAAGTACCAAAATTCGTTGAATTACATATGGGGGCACATCGAACAATCATTCGTGTTGATGGTTCATTTGACACCCAACTAAGCATGGACATTCCTGGTGGAAGACAGTTATTTTCGGTTATGCATTCCTTGTCTTCTAAAATTGAACAGGGTAAAGGCTACTGGACGCAAACGGGGTATGACCCTTCCATTAAAGATCATGGCAGTGCTTACAATATTGCAATCGGTGGTTACTATTCATATAATGGTGTATCCTCACCTCATATTATTGAGATCGAGTATTATTGTAATATACATGGTGGTATTACTTAATAACTAGCAATAGGCTTGCCTGTAATCTTTTTCACAGACAAGCCTTATTCTTTTATAGGATAGCCTCTATTCCTTTCATCATATCAAGAGCGCCCTTAGATTTATTGGAACATACGACAACTTTGATGGAAGAAGCAGGATAATAGGCTGAATGGAAGCACACGCCAGGATCATACCCCATCACATGGTATTTCAGTATTGCTTGTTCACTATTCTTCTTAATCCATACACCATAGCCATAACAATCATTTTCATTCAGTTCGACATGAGGCATTAACAGTTGATTCGTTAACTCTTCATTTAAAAGTTCGAAATTCATAAGTGCACTCCAGAACTTTGCCATATCCTTCCCTGTTACGAATGCTCCCCCATCAGAACCCCCTTTTACAGGTAAAGAATAGATATTTGTTTTCCAAGTTCCATCTGGGTTATCTATGTACCCTAATGCTGTATTAGCTGGCAAAGAATCTAACGAAAAATAGCCTGATTCCGTCATATTCACCCGATCGAAAAGATGTTGTTGAATGTAAGCGGAAAAATCCATACCAGTTGCATGCTCTACAATTAACCCTAATACAATATATCCTGCATTATTATAGTGAAATCGCTCACCAACTTTATACTTCATTGGACGATTCTGAAATAATGGTAAGAAATCTCGCAATGTTCGAAGCTGGTACATCGGATTTTCAACCCATAACGCTTCAAAATTCTCCATTTCTTCCTCATCAAAATAATCGGGTATTCCTGACGTATGTGTTAGCAGATGAGCGATGGTTACTTGCTCATCGAAGTGCTTAAATAGTTGAGGCAGACAATCGCATAATTTCGTATCAAATGCTAGCTTCCCTTTTTCAATAAGCTGACAAATAGCGACTGCAGTAAAAATTTTACAGCCAGAGGCAATGCCAAAACGAGTTTTTGCATGATTGTCGATTTGTTCTGAGCGATTCGCATAGCCAAAACTTTGGCTGACTAAGGCAACCTTCTCCTGATTTTCCACTAGCACCGTTCCTGAAAAATTAACCTTCTCTTGTATGTCGATAAGAATATTTTGTAATTTTGTTTGCATAGATATTCTCCTGATTTTCTTAAAATTACTAAATAATAGCTTTTTTATTTTAACAATATCGTTTTGAACATATTTTTACAAGTCTATTTCGTTTCAATCCTGAAGATCCGCATAATCATGTAACGGAAGGAAACAATAAGAAAAAAGAGGATGTGTCGCTGTGGAATTTTTTCATAGTCAAGAATCACTTACTGCTATTCAATGGATTCTCCGAGCCATTGTCGCTTTTTTCTTCCTACTTTTCGCAACAAAAATTATGGGACAGCGCTCTATTTCTCAGTTAAGAATGCTGGATTTTGCAATGGCTATCACACTTGGGAATATTATCGCACATCCCTTATCTGATGAAGGTTTAGGAATGAAGGGTTCCATGATTACCATGGCCGTTTTAGTTGCGCTCTACCTCATCGGTGTTTTTTTGAGCCTAAAATGGGTTGCCTTTCGTCATTTGATAGACTCCCCGCCGATTCCCCTGATTAAAAATGGGCAAATTATTAGCGCCAACTTACAAAAGGCTAGAATATCTGTTGATTTACTTTTATCAGAGTTAAGAAAAGAAAAAATTGAAGAAGTTCAAAATGTAGCACTCGCTTTATGGGAACCAGACGGATCGATCTCTAGTTTTTTACATACACCCTACCAAACACCAACACGAGCAGATATAAGTGTACAGTCTAATCCTTTTTTTCTTCCCACGGTTCTTATTAAAGAGGGAAAAATTGATTACCATGAGTTGAATAAAACAACGCTAACCGAGAGTTGGTTAAAAGACCAACTATCAACTTATAACATTGATGTAAAGGATGTCCTATTAGCAACAATCAACCAGAATAATAAATTGCATATTTTTCCTTATTAACTTCCCCTCCAAAACTCAAAAGTTAAAACGCGTAATTAAACTGTATTAAAAAGTATCGTTGCTGAAACACCGTTTGAAAATGCTCCTCCCGTTGTACTTACTTGTACAGAGAGAAGTGTACAACTATTAACTGGGTAATTTGCAATCACTTTTGCACAACAATTGGGTGTTGTAGATGAATTTGGTCCTGATATGCTCGCAATGATACCTGTAGCAACGCTAGTAAATCCGCAATTCGTGCTAACAAATATTTGTGCTGAAGCGGTTTGACCTGCAATGAGAGCATGGTCGCGAATATTCAATGTTAAACTTCTAATTGTAGCATTTTCAGGAATAACAATTGAACTTCTCACGAATGAAGCTGACGAATTACCAGTACCAAGAAAATCATTATTACCAACTGATTGATCTGTAGAGAGGAAAACTTCCATCAAACCTGAACCACTTGGACCGGTTGTTCCAGTAACACCTGTAGTCCCTCTTGCGCCAGTCGCTCCTGTGCTTCCTGTTACGCCTTGGACTCCTGTCGCCCCTGTTATTCCCTGTGAACCAGTTGCTCCTGTACTTCCTGCTACGCCTTGGACTCCTGTCGCCCCTGTTATTCCCTGTGAACCAGTTGCTCCTGTACTCCCTGTTACGCCTTGGACTCCTGTCGCCCCTGTTATCCCCTGTGAACCAGTTGCTCCTGTACTTCCTGCTACTCCTTGGACTCCTGTCGCCCCTGTTATCCCCTGTGAACCAGTTGCTCCTGTGCTTCCTGTTACGCCTTGGACTCCTGTTGCCCCTGTTATTCCTGCTAGTCCCCGTTCTCCTGTTGCTCCTTGGGGACCCATTTCTCCCTGTGGACCCGTTGCTCCCGTTACTCCTGTTACTCCTTGGGGACCCATTTCTCCCTGAGGTCCTATTTCTCCCTGCGGACCTGGTGCTCCCGTTTCTCCTGCTACTCCCTGAGGTCCTATTTCTCCCTGTGGACCTGGTGCTCCCGTTACGCCTGCTACTCCCTGAGGTCCTATTTCTCCCTGTGGACCTGTTGCCCCCGTCACTCCTGCTACTCCCTGAGGGCCTATTTCTCCCTGCGGACCTGGTGCTCCCGTTACTCCTGTTACTCCTTGGGGACCCATTTCTCCCTGTGGACCCGTTGCTCCCGTTTCTCCTGCTACTCCTTGGAGACCCATTTCTCCCTGTGGACCCGTTGCTCCCGTTACGCCTGCTACTCCCTGAGGTCCTATTTCTCCCTGCGGACCTGGTGCTCCCGTTGCTCCTGCTACTCCTTGAGGTCCTATTTCTCCCTGTGGACCTGGTGCTCCCATTACACCTGCTACTCCTTGGAGACCCATTTCTCCCTGTGGACCCGTTGCTCCCATTACTCCTGCTACTCCTTGAGGTCCTGGTGCTCCTGGGGGACCTTGTGCTCCTGTAGCACCAGTAGCTCCTGGGGGACCTTGTGCTCCTGTAGCACCAGTAGCTCCTGGGGGACCTTGTGCTCCTGTAGCACCAGTAGCTCCTGTTACACCGATTGGATCCTCAATACCATAAACATATGGGTAGCCATTACACCCAAATTCATTACATTTATATTTCATTGGATAATTACATTTTGCATCACATTTAAAATTATCAAAATTACGATTGTAACTAAACCTCAATGCGACTTCACCTCCTGTCCCTTTTTATCATATTCAAAAGTCTACTTATTGAGATAATTAATGTACCTAGAATATTAGAATGAATTAACTATGTATCTTAAAATAAAAAGAACATTAGGTCATGTAGAACCCAATGCTCAATAATATGTTTCAACCTTATCCATTTGTCTTTGCCATTTCTCGGTAAGCTGCAAATTTAGGTAGCTTCTGCTGGATATACCATTCCATCACAATTAAATTGGGTACCCAACATAGCCAAGCGATAGAGGCATAACTATACTCAAAATTATCAAAGCCAAATACTACCGTAAACAAAGGGAGCCAAATTCGCAATGTGACAGCTGCGAAGGTTAAAGCATAATTTCTTAGCATCCATTTCTGATGGCCTTGGATATTTCTTTTTTTAATATGGACCAGCGCTTGAAACATGGTGAAGAGCCACCCTATGGCTAATAAAGCAAAGCCTAGCTGTGCTACCCATCCCCCTGTTGCGTTCAGCGCTAAATAAAGTCCTGCCAAGCCACCAAACAAAATACTAACCATATAGATATTGCCTAGTAGTCTATGGCGTTTCACATTTTTCTCTCGTAACTTTGATGACAACGTAAAAGGACCGATGACGAGGGCTAATATACCGAATACAATATGTATATAGAGCATGATATACCAAAATGAATGCAATGTTGCACTAAGCATAAGCTTTAATTGAACAAATCCCGCCTGCCGTGCATCGAATAGTAAATATTGAACAACCGAATAGCCTGCTATGAACAATGCCAAGCCACATACAATCCACCACAATTTTTGTTTCATTTTTATAGCTCCTTTCTATGTTAGCGTACCATTCAAATCTCCTATCTTTTAATACGGACAAATAAGAGGGCGTAAAAAGCATATAAGTGGACGTTTATCGACAGCACAACGAATTTAATCCCTATGTAGTGCAGGTTAATAGACAGCCAAAACGCTCCACTCCAGGGTATTTTTCTCCTAAACTTGTAATATGAAAGCCGATATTTTTATAAAAGAGTACGGCTTCTTGATCTGTTTCTGCATAAATGGAAGAAAAAGCATGATGTTCTTCTACATACCGAATCATCTCACGTCCAATGCCTTTTCCACGATAAGCAGGCGATACGGCTATGTGTATAATTTCACATTGATTTGCCTCTCTTTTAACAATCCCTATACAACCGATAGTGTCTTGTGCAAAGGTATAGCCATACAATACTCTTTCTGGACATGCAATGTACAATGAGTATTCCTTCTCCACTTTCTTTTCGGATGTGGCATAGGATAATAATGTTTTCACTTCGGGATGTATCTTGCTTGAATGGATCATTTTCATGGACTTCTACCTTTCTGGACATCGTCTCAACTTACTAATAATACCTTTAAATTACTATAATTGTAAATAACGTATTCGTATTATCACTGAATACTTCCATAATATACTAAAATATTTTCTTTTATGTTATGATGGCTTTAAAATTGAGGAGGGTGTACCTTGCTGGTTAAAGGCTATAAATTTAGTTTACCGCCCTTTTATTGGCTACTTTTCATACCCATCTTTTTGGGGACGAGTTACAAAGCATTATTTTTTGATTGGCACATACAAACATATACTTTTCATGAGTTAGAAGATTTCGGTCGTTATGTAATAATACTAGCAACAAGCTTTATTGAGGCCTTTTTCTATCTACTTATATTTCGATTGATTGTCTATTTGCTTCATCTCGTTTTTCAAAAGTTTACTAGGAACAATAGCTAATGAGCTGGAGAAAGAAGGCGTGTTTGCTCCATTGGAAGAATCCTTTTATGATTAATTATGGGGTAGCCAGCTACTCAGCAAACCCTTTTTCTTTTCCCACCTCAATTAGTATTCATGCTTGGATTATGTTGATTCCATGAAATAATTTTCGCCTCGTCTACGTTGACCTTGCCTAAGCTGAAGAGATGCGGAATATACGCAAAAAGCCCAAAGTTCTTCCCTTTTTCTTTCTCCGTTTGGAAATAGTCTACTGTTGCTGAAGGTAGCTGTTCTAGTTCTCTATAATCAGGTAACGACAGTAGTTTTATATCCTCTGCAGCAATTGCCCCTGCTGGCCCTTTATAGTGTTCCTTGGAATACAGGTACATCGCATTACGATTAACCGCTAGTTCTTGGATTGGAATTTGATAAAACATTAGGCTTTCTCTCGTTGCAATACCAAGCTCTGTTAAAGCCTTATATAGATGACTAGGGTGGATTGGTAGGAAATGAACAACATCTTTCCACAAGCAATTTAAGTGAGGAATTTCTTTCATGAATAATTTCGGTCTCTCAGGATGATCAAAATATTTTTTCGAATATCGTTCATATAAATGTGGAAATAATGCCCCTAACCTATTTAATGGCATAAGCTCAAGACCCACCATTTCCCTTGGAACCATATGATAAACATATCTCTGCATGACAAGCACCTCCACCTAACTAATTCTTCGAACATTTGGAAATTCCTGTTACAATCATTGTATAAATAGAAAGTAGGTGCACAATGGAATTATTAGTTATCATTCTTATTTTTGCCGGGATTTTTGCTATATATGATTCGATCAGACGAGTTAACAATTCTATTTTGGAGCAAACGGAGGAACTAAAGAAATTACGAGAAGAGCTGAAAGGTAAGAATAAAAATTAGAGGGGCTAATACTTTTGCTTTGGATAATCAATTGAATTAGCAATATCAATCAGGACTTCAGCCGTTACTTGATCTGCCACATCTCGATCAATACTAAAGACATATTGCCAATTGTCTCTTTCAAATACAAGTAAATGAAAACCAATTCGTGGATTTTCAATATAGGCTGCCTCACTGCCATTTTTCAACTTAAATACATCTGTTTTATATTTTTCAAAGGACATTTTATGTTGAACTGGTCGAACCTTGATTTTGAAATGGTTTTGTGGCAATTGATCACTGATCATTACCACCTCCAGCTGATCATTCATTTCCCCTTCTAAATCACTAAACCTTCCAAAATGATGCGTAAAGCTGATTGGCGGTACTCTTAGGGGTAGCTTCAGCTCTTTATCATAGTGGTATTCGAACTCTTTTACGGCTATTTCTACTGTTTTATAGCCGATTTCAGGAAGAAATTCTTCAAGAGGTTGTGGCGCATCACTGTCCTTTGCAGAAACCAAATTAAAAGGGGAAACATACGTAAATAAAGCTAGTCCAATAAGAATACGCTTGTTCATTTTACCGCTCCTCTAACCTATTTAGGTATAGGTTAACCTACAGAATCAGAATTATGCTGACATAACACTAACATGGCGTAGTCTTATCGTTAAAAATGGACGTAAAGTAGCGAAGTGTCGGTACTACGTTATTCGCGTGAAGCATATTTTCATACTCTAGCTTTGTGACCCATTGAACTGCTGTCACTTCCTCCTCCTGAAGTTTGGTGTCACTAATTGCAAAGCTTTGCTCAAATAACCAAACGTCATAAAAATCATTGAAACAATCACATCGTTCACTCTTTACTAATTGTCCATTAGTCTTCAATAATGATATCCCTATTTCCTCTTCCACCTCACAATAGCCCCGTCCAAACTGCTTTCACCCGTTACTATAGAGCCTCCTGGACATTCCCATAAATGAGGGTAATGTTTATTGGGATGTCTTTTTGTTAAAAGGAATTCTCCCTTGTTATTGCGAATCCATATGTGCACAACGATATGGTAATCTTCAGCTGCTAATGCTGTCCCACGTACATGACGCTTATTTGTTTTTTGGCGATTTTTATCATAGAGATCCCAGACTTCCATAGAGCACCTCATTTCTGAATTTGAACAAGCACATACTGCTTCGTCCACATTTCTGTTGTCACAATAGAACGTTCCCCATTTTTTTCGAAAAATAACCCGCTCCCCTCTTTTTCAAGAAATGCCCATCCTTCATTAGCCATCATTTGCTGAATGTCCTCGTCCACCTTCTGTATGCCCCTAGCTGAAATGGCTGCGAGGTACCAAGTTGCCTTCTTATCATTGGAGAGCGCCACTAAATCAAAGGGGGATGCATTTAATTTTTGTATAGCTTCCTTTGGTGTAAGGGAATCGATTGGCAAAGGAGGATATAATAATTTATTGCTATCAATAAAGACCCCACTTACTACGAAAAGAGTTGCTATTAGTAAACCTATTTTTTTCAAGGTTCACCCTCCTCCTTGTCTGGTTAAAAATCGGCTGCTAAAATTTATCTGTAAAAGAGAGCTTCTATTTTGAAGCGGTCATACATTTATTTTTTTCATTGCTATTCAAGCTTTTAATAATGAAGAAAAGTTATAGAAAGCATTTAAAACATCTTCTCCTAAAGGATCAGCAAATGCATGATTTTCCAATGGGAAGATGCCTTCATTCTCTAACTGCTCCAAATATTTCTTGAAGCCTTGATCTATAGCCTCCATATACCCCTTAAGAGAAAATTGATCATTAAATATTCTTTCAATAGGCTAATGACTTTTATGTTCAATTAATATGTATTCACCATCGCTGGAAAAAATATAGTAATCATAGTTTCCGTGACAATCTATTTTTACTTCATCTGTATTACCTTGATAAAAACTGGTGAGCGTAGAGAAAAATTGTGGGATGGCTATAAAGGCTAAACCAGATCTAAAACTAAATAGTTGTTCATCATTTGACACATCAAATTGAATATCACCACCCTCTAAATTAATTTTTATCGTACACATATACTTATTTTTCAAAAACATCCCCTCTAGAAACCTATACATTTCATATTTTACCTTATTAAGTAAATAAACTATAGAACATGTTATCATTCTGTTTATAAAGATTTAATAGAAGGTGATAAATTTGATCATTAGAAAGGCAACTATAAAGATGCGAAAGGTATTGGAAAAGTACTACCAAACTATATTTGTCGAAATCTTAGCTATAGAATAAAACACGTTATTTTTATGAACATTATGGGGCAAAGCTTAGAAATTACAATTGGTGGAAAAGGTTAAAAGAGTTAGTGTACGAATGAAAAGATAACGAAGAAGCTATTGAAAAGCTAATGTAATAAAATTGATTTTTATCGTCAAATCAGGAAATGTTTTCGAAGATCATATTCAATTTCAATGAATCTTATATCATTTTTAATCAAGCTAAACATCTTCATGTCTCCTATGCTTTTTAGTTTCATCATACTGCATTTTTTAGAAGAACCGTACTCAGAAGTTTAGAACTGTTCCAATAACAAGTAAAAATGGTAAAGGAGAATGGCTAGGTAAACGTACAACAAGCCTAGCTCTTTACGCATAAAGTAGCCATATATGACTGAAAGGATGTCCTGTGTGGGGAAAGAACATAAATATTTGAAAAAATTTAAGTTTACGTCAAATCCAAATTGTCATTGTCGCTGTTGTTGTCCTTGTTGTCGTTGTAAATGTAAGCCGCCATTTTTACCCATACCACCAAGTTGTCATTATCTCGTCTATGTGACAGATGCTGGGCAGCTCGCAACGCCTGATAATAGAGTTTCTGTGATTGATACCGCAACAAACACAATCGTCGCTACCATTCCAGTAGGATCTGCTCCGTTAGAAGTAGCGATTACACCTAATGGCGCTTTTGGATATGTTCCAGCGTTCTTCTCGGATAATGTAACGGTTTTTAGCACTGCCACAAACTTGCCAATCGCTACCATTCCTGTAGGCATTGACCCCCTTGGTGTCGCCATTTCACCAAATGGAACACTTGCTTATGTATCCAATCACGGATCGAACACTATATCGGTCATTAATACAGCCACCAATACCGTAACAGCCACTATTCCAGTAGGGCTACAACCTCAAGGTATTGCCTTTACGCCAAACAGTGCGTTTGCTTATGTTGCCAACGAGAATTCCAATTCAGTCTCTGTTATTAATACTGCAACCAATACGGTGATTGCTACAATCCCTGTGGGAATTCGTCCTAGATCCATTGTTTTGACTCCAAGCGGGCAATTTGCTTATGTGACAAATGAAAATAGCAATTCGGTATCGGTTATTAATACCACTACCAATACAGTAGTGGCTACCATTCCTGTTGGTACAGGACCTGTAGGAACAGCGATTACCCCTGATGGAACGCTTGTTTACATTGTGAATAAAGGCAATAATACCGTATCTGTCATCAATACAGCCACCAATACGGTGATTGCAACTATTCCTGTAGGTGCATCTCCAGACCAAGTAACCATCTTGCCAGATGGTACTTTTGCCTATGTAACAAATCAAGTAGACAATACGGTGTCTGTCATCGACATAGCAACAAACATGGTAATTGCCACAATCCCAGGATTTAACGGGCCTACTGGTATCAAAACTGGAACAATCTGTCTATAATTACACCCAAAAAAGCAACCGACTACTTCCACCCCATCTTAGAAAATGGGCTGTTTTTTGTCGGTTGCCTGCATTCTTTATAAAGTTAATTATGGCTAAAGTTAGCTTAGTCTTGAATCGCTGCGTCTAAAGCGACCACGATCATGTCATTGAATGTTGTTTGACGTTCTTCAGCTGTCGTTACTTCACCAGTGATGATATGGTCACTTACTGTTAGAACAGCAAGTGCTTTACGGCCGAATTTTGCCGCTAATGTGTAAAGAGCTGCTGATTCCATTTCTACCGCTAGTACGCCGTATTGAGCTAATTTTTCGTTTTGGTGCTCATCTGAGTAGAATAAATCTGCTGTGAAGATATTCCCTACCTGTAAGTTAAGACCCGCATCTTTACCTGCATTGTATGCTTTTAATAAAAGATCAAAGTCAGCGATTGGTGCGAAATCGATAGCACCGCCCCAGATGATTTGGTTCATACGTGTATCAGATGTTGCTCCTTGTGCTAAAATCACGTCACGTACTTTTACATCTTTTTGAATTGCACCACAAGTACCTACACGGATTAATTTTTGAACATCATATTCTTGCATTAATTCTGTTGCGTAGATTGAAATAGATGGCACACCCATACCAGTTCCTTGTACAGAAATACGTTTCCCTTTATACGTACCAGTGTATCCGAACATATTACGTACTTCGTTGTAGCAAATTACATCTTCTAAAAATGTTTCCGCAATGTATTTTGCACGCAATGGATCTCCTGGAAGTAAAATTGTGTCAGCGATTTCACCTTTTTTTGCATTAATATGAATACTCATACTGCAATCCCTCTTTTCTGTCAGTTATCACTATAAATAATACTGTGTTTCTGTCATTTACGCAATGCTAGACGTCTAGCAACTACAAAATTATTTATAGTTTTCGTACAATTATGCTTGTTCCTCATAAAGTGTCCACAAAGTATCAAAGGTCTGGATTGTTAGGTTTTCCGTTGCATAGGTTTCTATATAGTCGGACAACTCATTAAAGTCTGTGCTCTGCTTTGGAAAATTATGCTCATGAAACACTTCCTCTGCAAAGCGTACTTTAGGGTCAGACCAATCGCCACCTCGATAGGTTAGGACATATAAATAAAAACTTTTCTTCATCGAACAAATTCCCCTTTTTATGCATTGGCTTTTCGCTAGTGTATCAAAAAAAATAGCATTCGTCATAAATTCCACTACTACTATATTTTACCCACTTATGATTTTAGAACTATTTTCATGGTCATCCTGACTTTTGTCATAGTTATTTTATCTGAAAAATTTTAATTTTTAGAAATAAAGATAGAAAAATCTAGCAAAATAAGATAAAATTGAAATCGATTATTTAAAAAATAGGAAGGTGATGGCGATGAAAAAGACTAAAAAAACCCATGGTACAGCGAAAAAACGCCCGTCTCTCTTTACTTTTAGCTTTTTTAAGAAGAGGAAAGCTTCTACACAAGGGGAAACTGGGAAAAATCCCCCTCCTATTAAAGAAAAACGACAACGTTTTTACCATTTAATTCGGGGTAAAGTGCTTATTATGTTTGCACTTCTTATTGTAATTAACGGTATTATGGGTATATTGTCCTATGTCAATATACAAAACTTGCAGCACCAAATGGAAGATTTCACAAAGAAAAATGTGCAGGAGCAACTAACGGTGAATCAACTTGCCTATGAGATTGCTAGACTGACCAATTTAGAGCAATCGTATTTAATTACGGGTAACGGCATTTATTCTACTTCTTATCATTTAAAAATAGATACCATTAATAAAAAGCTAGCCGCTTTGAAAGATCAATTTCAAGATCGCCAAGTGGAACTCGGTCATATGCAGGCAATCGAGCAATATTATAAAAATTACCTTGATTATTCAGATAAAGTCATGACAATGCGTGATGAGCTCGGTCTTGAGCAGGCTCGTAAACTGATGATGGGTGCTACTGGGGAAACAATGAAAACACATATCGATCAAAACATTGAGACCATTAATACTGTCATGGACGATTCCAATAAAACAAAATTAGACAAGCTTAACCAGCAGGTAAATATTTCTATCACTACATTCTTTCTCGTTTCAATCGTTGGCTTTTTAGCGATTGTAATTTTTGGCTTTATGCTATTTAAATCATTAAAACGTAATACACAAGCGATTAATGACTCTATCCTTGATATTGCGCAAGCAGGAGGCGATTTGACAAGACGTGTAAATGTGCGTAATCGTGATGAATTTTCGATTATTGCAGCCTCGACAAATACGTTAATTGAGTCGATTTCTAACTTAATTCGACGCGTAAGTGAGTTGGCGGATCATGTATCAAGCAGCAGTCAGGAGCTAATGTCCTTAGCAGATGAAAATGCGCGTACAATTCAAGATATTGCGGATGCGACAGCAGATATTGCGAGTGATAGTGACAATACGATTTCCAGTATGAATAGTGCGCAGCAAAAAATGAGCGACTTAGAGCATTCAATGCATCAATTAAATGAGCAAGCGAGTGCTGTCCATCGTGCCTCTATCGCCATGCAGCAAGCAGCCGATGAAGGTAGCCGCTCTGTGGAGCAATCATCACTCGTCATGCAATCCATTGAAGAAACAATGGCTTCTACAACATCTACTGTAGAGGCGTTAGGTCGTAAATCTGCGGATATTACCTCTATTATTGGTACGATCACGGCCATTTCTGAGCAAACGAATCTCCTCGCTTTAAATGCGGCGATTGAAGCGGCAAGGGCTGGTGAGCATGGACGAGGCTTTGCTGTCGTAGCCGATGAAGTTCGCAAACTGGCAGAGCAATCTCAAAGTGCAGCGAAAGAGGTGACATCGATTGTCACATCCATCCAAGATGAGGTCACATCCATCATTGCTCAAAATCACGAGGGTGTGACAACGGTCATCCGAGGCGTTGAAGTAACAAACGAAACAAATCAATCCTTAGCCAACATTTTATCGCATACCGAAGAAACAACGTCAATCATCGCGGCCATGGTGGATAAAATTGCGACAACGCTTGAAAATAGCAATGCGGTGGCAAGTGACTTCATTCATGTCAATGCCTACGCAGAACAATCCGCGGCCAACACTGTGACATCTGCGGCAGCAGCCACACAAGGCTCCGCCTCCATGCAGGAAATCAACGCTGCAGCCACTGAGCTTGCCCAACAAGCAGATAGCCTACGCAACCTCGTGAGCGAGTTTAAAGTTTAAGCGAACTGAAAGAGAGAGGGAGAACCAATTTTTTATTGGTTCTCCCTTAACTTTGCGGGGCTATCCTTCTAATTTGCGGGGCTATCCCCCACTTTGAGCATGCTATCCGCTACTTTTTCAGGTTTATCCTCCACTTTTAGATTTCTATCCAATTATTTGAAGGCTATCCCCCTAATTTGCGGGGCTATCCCTCACTTTCAGCAATCTATCCGCTACTTTTTCAGGTTTATCCTCCACTTTTAGATTTCTATCCAATTATTTGAAGGCTATCCCCCTAATTTGAGGGGCTATCCCTCACTTTGAGCATGCTATCCGCTACTTTTTCAGGTTTATCCTCCACTTTTAGATTTCTATCCTTCTAATCTGCTGTGTCTCATGACCATAAAAAAAACCCAGCAAGGAGCTACCTTGCTAGGTTTTTACTATTTAAATAGAGCTAGGTATTCGCCATAGCCTTCTTTTTCTAAATCTTCTTTTGCGATAAATCGAAGCGCTGCTGAGTTTATGCAGTAGCGTAAGCCACCTTGCTCACTTGGGCCGTCTGGGAAGACATGTCCTAGATGCGAATCCGCTTCTTTGCTGCGTACCTCCACACGACGCATACCGTGAGATGTATCGAAATGCTCAGTTACCTGTTCTTTTTCAATCGGCTTTGTGAAGGCTGGCCAGCCACAGCCTGAGTTGTATTTATCGAGTGAGCTGAATAAAGGCTTGCCAGACACAATGTCTACGTAGATGCCTTCTGCAAAATGGTCATCAAACTCATTACGGAATGGAGGCTCTGTGCCATTTTCCTGTGTGACATAGTATTGCATCTCTGTTAGTTCTTTTAAACGTTGTTCCTTATTCATGTTTGTTCCCCCAGTGTTGCTCCTGAAACGCTCGACGACCTGATCCAATCGAATAACGCTCATAGTGCATTGGATTTTTCTTATAATACTGTTGATGATAATCCTCAGCCGGATAAAACGTAGTGGCTGGTAAAATTTTCACCATAATTGGTTTATCAAACTTGCCAGACGCTTGTAAATCCGACTTTGAACGTTCAGCTAGCTCACGCTGTTCTTCGTTATGATAAAAAATGGCCGTTGTGTAGGATTCTCCACGGTCGTAAAATTGACCACCTGCATCTGTTGGGTCAATTAAAGTCCAATAAATCGCAAGTAGCTGCTCGTAGCTATATAACTCATCATCAAATGTGATTTGTACAGCTTCCACATGCCCTGTTGTTTCCGAGCAAACCTGTTCATAGGTAGGATTTACAACATGTCCACCTGTATAGCCTGAGATTACGGAATTAATCCCAGGTGTTTCGTCAAAGGGCTTGACCATACACCAAAAACAGCCTCCCGCAAATGTTGCATATTGCTTTGCCATTCATTTCACTCCTTATTCACCAGGAACAATAATTTCCAATAAAATTTTATCCTTTGGTAAGTCCAACTCTTTAGCACGTACACGTGAACCAGAGGCAATATTAATGCGCGATAAATCAATATATATTTCTGCTTTATTCGGATTCACGGTAATCCATGAGGGAAATTCCACCGAATCGCGCATGATTTTCATTGTCGTTTCTGGTGGAATGTTTAATAACCCTACATTCATGCCTGTCTGTTTTAAAATAATATTCCCCTTGTCATCCACAATAGGATCAAAATTCATGGAAATGGGGATTTCCGTATAGAATACCGTCAGTGTGCTACGTAGTTGAATATCATCCCCAATTGTGAAATCAAGTGGTAAAGGTGAGCCTTTCGCTGCATCCTTTAGGTATTTTTTTGAGATCGATTCTAATTCCTTTGTTGTGGTTTGCACCACGAGTACATTTCCTTTGCTTTCACTTTCACCTGCTGAACTCTTCGCAACATGGACGCCATCCACTGGTCTAGTTGCTAAAAAAACGACGAGGAGGATTGCAAAAAGCACTGTGCCCGCTAAGGCGAAAAACGCGACTTTCCATTTATTCATTTTGTCACTCCTCGAAGCCTATTGCCTTGTTAATCTTTTTTTCCATACCACACTGCTCCATTGCTGCTAGTATACGCTCTGTCATTTTTTCATACCCCTTTGCATTCGGGTGGAAAAAGTCTGTATGATAGACGAGCTCTTCATTTGAATCAAACAAATCTTCTACTGATACGTAACAAGCATTGGAATCCTTGCTGGCTACTTCCTCTATCACATTATTCCATTCTGTGATAATCGTATCAAATTCATTCGCCTCATTGGTTACAATCGAAAATGGATTGTAAAAACCAATGAGTAATAAGGGCACTGTCGGATTTTTAGCACGAATGCCTTCTACGATTTTGCTGTAACGTTCTTTGTATGCCAGTAATTCCTTATCAAAAGCATCACGTTTCAGGTTAAATAAATCCTGCCTGACGACCTTCATGACATCATTGCCACCCATTGTTAAGGAAATTAGCTGTGCTTCTTGCAGCTCCTCATCATAATGCCCTTTTTTCACTAATTTTAGTAGCTGATCGCTGCGTCTGCCACGTTTGCCCCGATTATCAACCTCTACATCCGAAATCGAAGGCCATGCGAGCAATGAATCTGCTAATCTTCCAACATAACCGTCTTGACTATACTCATCACCGACACCATCTGTCAACGAATCTCCCAGTGCCAAGTAATGTAGTTGCTTTGCTTGTTCTTCATCAATTTGCGATAAATCCTCTGCTGATGGCTCAAAAAAATGTTCAAAAATTTGCGTCAACATATTCTTAGATGTTTTTTCCTCATCTTCTGTTTGTTGCTCATCCTGCGGTATATCTTGCTCCGTTCCTGCTTGCTCACCTTCAGGTTCTGCTTGCGGATTCGGTTCATCGATTGATATTGCACAACCACTTAGTACAAAGACGGTCAAACATGACAACATAAATCGCCAAATGTCCATTTGACCACCTTCCATCCCTTTCTATTACTTCTATTATAGAATAGTTCATGCCGCAATGAAAAGTGACTTCCCCTTAGTTCTCCATAATTTTGTGTGCTTGCCAAATTTCCTCAGGTGTATGTATGGAAAAATGTGTGTTTATACAGTGTGCCTTTATGCAGAAGGGATGATAATTAGTAGAACGTCTGATTATTTTTGATGGCAACGTGATCACTGTTTGATTGAAGCTACTGTTCAACACGATTACTATTTAAAGCCGCTCACGCTCATAGTTAGTCGAAAACTGATCACAGCTAAACAAAAACTGCTCATCTTTGAATAATCCGCTCATCCTGCTAGGTGATCCACGCATAATAAAAAAGCCACTACATTTACTTATGTAGTAGCTCCTTCCTGTTATTCTGCAAAATAAATAAAACCAATTGCTCCTGGACCTGTGTGTGTCGAGATGATTGGAGATGTAAAGGCAATTTCAACATCGTTAAAGCCAGTTTCTTCGATTAGCGCTTTTAATGGGTTGCCCATCGTTACTAGGCCATCTGCGTGGGAAATGCCGACTGCCTTAACTGTTTTTCCAGCTGTATCTGCTTGGAATTGTTTAAATAAAAAATTGACTACTTGTTTATGACTACGTACCTTTGACACAGGATTGTATACGCCACCTTCAAGGTTGGCAATGACTTTGATGTTTAGGAGGGAACCGATAAAGCCTGTGCCTTTACCAATTCGACCGCCTTTGATTAAGTTTTCGAGCGTGTCTACAATAACGTATAAATGTGTATTGTCTCGTACCTTTTCTAAACGTGCTACGATGTCCTCCACAGTGGCGCCTTCATCTCGCATGCGGATGGCCTCTCGTAGTTGGATAGCTAAACCAATCGCGATAAAGCGTGAGTCAATGACTGTCACATCGGCATCTGTCATTTGAGCTGCTTGACGAGCTGATTCTACTGTGCCACTCATACCACCAGTCATATGGATGGAGATAATTTGATCGCCATCTTTACCGAGCTCATCATATAATTCCTTAAATTTACCTGGTGCTGGTTGTGAACTTTTCGGTAAATTTTTTGCATTTTTCATTAAGCCTAAAAAAGATTGTGGCTCTAAGTCCACTCCATCTGTATATGTTTGACCATCAATTTGAATCGTTAAAGGCACGATATGTATGCCATGTTGTGCTACTTCTTCTTTTGTTAAATCACAAGTTGAGTCCGTTACTATATGAATTCGTCTCACTTCGACACATCCTTTTACTTCATTAAAATTTATTATATAGACTAATGAATCATTATGTAAACATGACATTTGTCATTAGGCAAAGCTCTGTCCTAGCTAGCATGTAAACGCTACCTTGGATACTATAGCGTTTTCACCTACCTCTTGTCTATCAATGCCCCTCAAAGAATATGACAGGCTTATGACATTTTTGATATGAACTATATGACAAATGTAAATGTTCATCTATAAATTATTGGGGTATAGTAAATGTATGAACGAAAGGAGTGTTTCAAATGGTTGATTCATTTGACTATAAATCATGGAGGGAAGAGCTGTGGAATGCCATAACACACGGTATTGGTTTCATTGCTAGTATTCCTGCACTGGTTGTTCTACTGTTAGCAGCCGTACAAACAGGAAATGCCCTACATATTACAACCTTCAGCATTTTCGGTGCGTCTGTCATCATTCTGTTTTTAATGTCTACATTACTACACAGTATGCCAGAAAAATATAAACACTTTTTCGCTATTTTGGACCATTCGTCCATTTATATTTTAATTGCCGGCACCTATACGCCGTTTTTATTAATTGCCGTTGGTGGTTCCCTTGGATTGACGCTACTATGTATTATTTGGTCATTGGCTGTGCTTGGTGTATTGTTTAAATGTTTCTTTATTAATCGCTTTGAAGTACTTTCATTAATTTTTTATATTGGCATGGGCTGGTTAATTATATTTGCCATTAAGCCCGTTTATCTGTATTTAGGTTTACATGGCTTTGCTTTACTGCTAGCAGGTGGGCTATTCTATACGATTGGAGCCATCTTTTATGCATGGCGCTCTCTGCCCTTTAACCATGCAATCTGGCATCTCTTTGTGCTAGCTGGCTGTGCCTCCATGTATGCGTGTGTTTATTTTTATCTATAATAAAAGCAATCGCTCATTGTGAAGGGAGCGATTGCTTTTTCGTTTATTTACGTTCAAAAATTTGATATTGGAATGTATAACCTTCTGGTGCTGTTTCAGGCTCCTCTGAAGAGACTTGAACAAAATCTTGCTCATAGCTCGGGAAATAGGTGTCTCCCTGAAAGGCATGATTAATTTTGGTGATATACAAGCGATCAGCCATCTCCATCACTAAACGGAAAATTTGCTCGCCGCCAATAATCATCACCTCAGGTACATCTCCAGCTAGCGCTAAAGCACCTTCCAAGCTAGTCACAATTTCAATGCCTTCTGCCTGATAGTTTTCGTCACGTGTAATGACGATGTTGCGTCGCCCTGGAAGTGGTCGACCAATGGATTCAAATGTTTTACGTCCCATAATCATAGGCTTGCCCATTGTTTTTTGTTTAAAATACTGCAGATCCCCAGGTAAATGCCAAGGCATCCCATTATTATATCCGATGACGTGATTGTCATCATGTGCCACAATTAAAGAAATCATACTGTCCCTCCAAATACTTTCGTCCCTTTTATTATAAACATAATGCGCTTATTTCACCTATTTTTAAATAAATAAACATTTGTTACACCTAAATCCTAGTAAAATTATATGAATAGTTTATAATAGAAATAACAAACCTCTCAATAAAGGAATGATGAAGATGATAACTTTAAGAAAAGAAGCTGTTCAATATCTAGAAGCTCAGCGTACTGGTACACCTTATTACAAAGTTTCACCTCAGGAAGCGAGAGCCATGCGGACGGTTACACAATGGCAATCTGCACACAAACCGAAGCTAGCATCCATTGAGGATCACAAAATTACAGTGCGAGATGGCGAACAAATTAAAGTTCGGCTTTATACGCCCGTCCTCGGCAAAACTTTACCTGTTATTGTTTATTATCATGGTGGAGGCTGGGTCTATGGCAATCTAGAATCTGTCGATGCAGGCTGCCAGTTATTAGCAGACCAGGCACAGGCGATTGTGGTATCAGTGGATTACCGCTTAGCACCTGAATATCCTTTCCCAACACCCTTACATGATGCCTACGATAGCTTAGTATGGGTGCACAATCATATGGAAGCCTTAGGTGGCGATGCAAGTCGATTATCAGTTGCTGGGGACAGTGCTGGCGGAAATTTGGCTACTGTGGTTGCATACTTAGCTACTGCACTAGAGGGACCATCGTTACACGCTCAAACACTCATCTATCCTGTCACAAATGTCGATTTTTCAACAGTATCTTATCTGGCATATGGTGAAGATTACGGCTTAGATACACAAGCCATGCAGTGGTTCTCTCATCACTATACAGAGGAAGCAAACTTCACAAATCCACTTGTGTCCCCTCTTCAGCTAGAGGAAGTCCGTAACATGCCGAAAACATTCATTATAGCTGCAGAGGCAGATGTTCTCTTTGATGAGGGTCTAAGCTATGCACAAAAGTTAAAGGCTGCTGGTCTGGTAGTGGAACATATTACAATGCCAGGTTTAATCCATAGTTATTTCAGTAAAATGAATTATTTTGAAGAAGCAACGATTGAAACCGTGACAAAAATTGCGCAATTCCTGAAATAAGTTTGGCTATCCCGCGCAAACAGTGCGATAATAGAGCAAAACGTTTTTTAAAGGATGACACTATGACACAAACAATAGCTCTACAAATACAACAGCCCTTTTCTGATCAATTAAAAAAAGGCTTCCCACTTATTTCAAAGGATGCGGTTGATGCACGACGTTTACCTGCTGAGCAAGGAACACTCCTCAGACTCATGGATCATCATAACCGTTTTATTGGAACAGGTTACTACGGCATCCAAAACAAAGGGATTGGCTGGGTGCTAACGACCGATGCGAATGAAACAATTGATAAAGCTTTTTTTATAAAAAAATTCAAAAAAGCCATCGACAATCGTGCTGCATTTTTTAGCAATGAAAACACAACAGCCTTTCGTGTGTTTAATGGTGAAGGAGATGGCATCGGCGGTCTTACGATTGATTTTTTTAACAGCTACTACATGGTAAGCTGGTATAGTGAGGGCATTTATTCATTTAAAGAAGTCGTGTATGAGGCGCTTGCTGAGACAGTAGACTACCAAGCGATTTATGAGAAAAAACGCTTTGATAGCAAAGGACAATATATCGAGCAAGATGATTTTGTAATGGGCACGCCAGGAGAATTTCCTATCATGGTGAAGGAAAATGGTATGACCTATGCGGTGCATTTAAACGATGGCGCCATGACAGGGATTTTCCTCGATCAACGTGAGGTACGATTGGCTATTCGAGAGCGTTATGCCAACAACACAGACATGCTGAATACGTTTTCCTATACAGGAGCATTTTCTGTGGCTGCCGCTCTAGGAGGAGCCATCAAGACAACGAGTGTAGATGTGGCAAAGCGTAGTTTAGCCAAAACGATTGAGCAATTTAGTGTCAATCATATTGATTATGAGGCACAGGATATAAAAGTCATGGATGTCTTCCATTATTTTAAATATGCACAACGCCATGCTTTACAGTTTGACCTTGTCGTATTAGACCCACCTAGCTTTGCACGTACGAAGCAAATGACCTTTTCAACGGCAAAGGACTACCCTAAATTACTAAAGGACACGATTGCCATTACCGCTAAAAACGGCATCATCGTGGCTTCCACAAATAATGCCAGCTTTGGCATGAAAAAGTTCAAAGGCTTTATTGACCAAGCCTTTAAAGAGACTCGTACACGCTATAAAATTGTCGAGGAATACGGTTTACCGAAGGATTTCCGTGTATCACGTGAATACCCTGAATTTAATTATCTGAAGGTCGTGTTCATCCAGAAAATCGACTAACCAATCGAGAATCACACCAAGGTGTGATTCTTTTTATGTAAGGAAAAGTTGATTCTACCTAAGGAGTTCGGTACCTCTACAATAAAGGTTCCAAAAGATTGAAACGTTATAAACAAACAGAGCCTTTCTATTAAAAGTAGCCTAAGAAGATGTTCTCTTCTTAGGCCACCCGATTATAGATATTTCACAAACCAATCACGGATATATTCAAGTCGATTAATTCGTAATGTAGGCTTTCCACTTCTTGAAAGTTCATGATTCGCCTCAGGGAAACGCACGAACTTTGTTTGTTTTTTACGATATTTTAAGGCGATAAACAATTGCTCTGCCTGCTCAATTGGACAACGATAGTCTTTTTCACCATGTAAAATCAATAATGGTGTCTCCACTTTGTCTACATACTTCAGTGGCGAATGATGCCATAGCTTCTCTATATCATCGAGTCCTGCTTGAATTTGCCAGTCTGTAAAGTAATAGCCGATATCACTGACACCAGCAAAGCTAATCCAGTTCGAAATGGAGCGCTGCGTCACAGCTGCTTTAAAGCGATTTGTATGGCCCACAATCCAGTTGGTCATAAAACCACCGTAGCTTCCACCAGTTACACCTAGACGATCTTGATCAATAAAATCATAGTGCTCCAGAGCGTAGTCTACCGCTGCCATTAAGTCCGCATAATCATTACCACCATAATCGCCCCGTACTGCATCCACAAATTTTTGGCCATAGCCATGACTACCACGCGGATTAGTATAAAGCACTGCAAAGCCTTGTGCAGCAAGGATTTGGAATTCATTAAAGTAGGTATTACCATACATTGCATGCGGACCACCATGGATTTCAAGAATGAGAGGATATTTCTTCCCTGCTTCATAGCCAACTGGCCTCATAATCCAGCCATTGACCTTCCAGCCTTCTGCACCTTCAAATTCGATACTCTCTGGAACAGCTAATGTTTTGGTTTTTAAAAAATCTTCATTAATGGACGTCAACTGTTCTTTGTCACCTGTTTTTAGGTTCACATAAAACAGATCGCCTGGATTGGTCGTTGTGCTAATAGCCGCAATAGCCTGATCGTTTTGCGCATCAAGTGAGAAGCCATAGACATATTGATCATCATGGATAGCTGGGTAAATTTCGCCATCTACATTTCCGTAATAAATCGCCGCATTGCCGTGATCTGTGACTTGGAAGTAGAAGCTATGATTATCATTCATCCATTGCACACGTGGTGACGCTACACCTTGCAGGAAATCACCGATGACATAATCACCAACAGGCGCATCAAATTCACTTGTTACACAGTTTAGTAGTTTTTGCTCCATGTCATAAATCCAAAGCTTTGCTTGTGTGGCATTTTCAAATTCACGTTCTCCACCTACAAAAGAAAGATAGCGACTATTCGGAGACCAAGCCGTTTGGTAATATGCACCCGAACCTTCTGTTAGCTTGTGACTCTGCTTAGATTCTAACTCCAATAAATAGATATCCACATTAAATGAGAAATCTAAATCCTCCGCTTTATCTGCTAAGTACGTAAGGTATTTGCCATCTGGCGACCAAGTACCCAGATGGCAGTACTCTTTGCCTTCTGTCACTTGTTCTAGCTCTCCTGATGCCACACTGACAATGGCAATATGGGTAAACTGCTCCATATCAATAAATCCACCAGCATCCGATTTGTGTTTCATTTTCTCGATTTCTAGTGGCTTTAGTTCTTTATCCTCTTTCTTCTCATCCTCCGCTTTATCTAGGATGGTTTCATCTTTCCCTAGCACGACTGAAAAAGAAATTTTCTTGCCACATGGTGACCAGACAGGGGAGATCGCTCCATTTTTACAATGTGTCACCTGTTTTGCCTCTCCACCTGCTCTCGAAAGAACATAAATTTGCGACTTACCTGTTCTCGTTGACAAAAATGCAATTTGACTGCCATCTGGTGACCAAACAGGGGAACTCGTTCTATCTTCACCAAATGTCCATTGCTGTGGTGTTTTGTCCTTCAAGTTTATGTAAAACAAATTCGATATATAGTCGTTTTTCTTCTCGTCCATACGAGTCTCTACATAAACTACCTCTGTCCCATCTGGTGAAAGCTGTGGATCTGCTACTGATTTTAAGTGATAAAGATCTTCTGGTTGAATCCCTTGTTTCGATGTCATGTTCTTGCTCCTTTGTATTGTAATTTTCTGTGCCTTACTACAATACTTCGACACCCTAAGTAATATTCCTGCTATTTATTGAATTTTTTACTAGTTCCCAATATTCTGCTGACTTTGTTCTGCGATAAAATTTATAAAAGGGCTCATTTGGGCGAGCATGCTCCTTATAAAGGTTTATCAGGTGCAGTAAAAAATCTTCAATTTGTGTGAGGTCTACCCTCTTAGCGAATAACGTGCCAGCCTGTGCCTTTGCTCCCATCGGTACTGCCCCTAAATAGACATCAAAGCTTTCTTGTTGGTAAACGAGTCCAATATCATCATAGACTGCATTGTAGCAAGCTGATGCACAGCCATTAATATTGACACGCACTCTTGCAGGTACCTTCATCCCCTCTATGGCATGATAGAGCTGTTCGGTTATCGGAGCAGCCTCCATTTTCTCCCCATCACAAAAATCGCAGGCCTTCATGGCTATGATTGAACCAGAGGGAGCAACATAAAGACCTGCTTCCTGTAAGGCTTGCACCGCTTCTGTGGCATCGCACGTTGGTATGGATACGAGTATACTATAGGAAGCAGAATATTTTATCGCCCCCTTTTCGCCAGCAATTTCGGCTATTTTTTGGAATTGTGCAGGAGTATAATGCTTATTAATAATGCCAGGGCTAACGGCTAGACGGGTAAACTCACCATGACGGTTCAGTGTTTCAAATGTTTGATCTGGTACATTTTTTTGAAATGCGTTCATTTTTATCGCTCCTTATAAAAAAGGAGCTAGCAAAAACGCTAGCTCGAATGGATTAAAAGTTTTCAGGATAGAAGCCCTTTGCTAAAATTTCAATGGCCTCTGCCGCACGAACCCCTTCAGACGCTGCTGAAAGTGGCAGGATGACAAAGCGCTCATTTTTGACCGCTTCCATCTCCTTTAAGGCTGGATCATTTTTTAAGAATTGGATCTTTTGGTCTGCCGTTGTTTCACCGTAATCAATCACGACAACTACCTCTGGGTTGCGGTCTACTGCATCTTCCTTCGACACAGTTGTCCAGCCTGATTCCACATCACCAAAGATATTTTGTCCACCCGCGATTGTCACAAGCTCATTCATAAAGTTTTGACCAGCTGTAAATACATCCTTTTCACCGCTATCAAACACAAGAACACGTAATTTTTCGCTATCTTTTGGTAATTTAGCTTGTACTGCCTCTACATCTTTCGTCATTTGCTCAATTAAAGCTTCGCCACGATCCTCAATACGGAAAATCTTCGCGATATTGCGAATATCAGTGAAAATATCCTCTATTGTTGGCTTTGTCATGTTGGAAGCCGTATGTAAATACGTATGGATGCCTAATTCTTCAAGCTCTTCTGGTGTGCCTACACCCTTTTCGCCAAAGCCACTTTTCCAGCCAGCATATAGGAAATCTGCCTCGGCATCGATGACTTGCTCCTTCGTTGGGTATTGATCGGAAAGAACAGGGACCTTATCGTATGCCTCTTGCAGTGGTTCATAGATTTTATCATCTAAGTAAGCTGTCCCTACCATAGAATCCTCTAAACCAAGTGCTAACATAATTTCTGTCACATGTTGATTTAAGCTAATCGCTTTTGTTGGTGCTTCCGTATATGTTTGAGTTGTGTCATTATTTTCAATGGTTACTTCTGCTGCCGCCTCAGATGGCTCAACCTTTTCACCTTGTGCAGCTGATTCCGTTTTGTCCTTTGCGTTACAAGCCCCTAAAACAGCGACCAAGGCAATGATCATCATCAGCCATATACTTTTCCATTTCTTCATGTCCTTTTCTCCTTTGCTGTTAAAATATAGAAAGAAATCAGAGACTTCTTTACTACTAAGGTAGTTGGAAGGGCATAAAAAAACCCTCTTGTCGCCAAGAGAGTAGCATAGTGAAATAACGGTATCATTACCTTCATCACTATCCCCATCCTCGTGGTTCTTAGTCAAAAAATACATACTGGCAGGTATCCTGGCTTAGGTTCATCATCTATACGCCTTCCCATAGTTTCACTACAGTGGCATGCTGTATAGACTCCCCATTTACAGTTGCGGGACAGCATCGGAATTGCACCGATTTCCCTTTTAAGCAAATGACCAATGCCATTTGCACCAATACGTTCTATAATGGTCAATACTATTGATAGACTAGCAGAAGAAAATTTATCGCGCAATCAGTAGTATGACACTAAAAGTATAATCATCATTATATTAGCACTATTTCGACATAAAGACGAACTATTTTACAAGAAATATAGAAGCTAGTATTCTGTTACAATAAAAAGATAGCATTCTATAGAAACGAGGATTTCTTATGTACAAAACGATCGGTGTACTTGCGCACGTGGATGCAGGAAAAACGACCTTCTCTGAGCAAGTGCTTTTTCATACAAATAGTATTCAAGCACGGGGGCGTGTTGATCATCAGGATACCTTTCTTGATCATCATGAGCTAGAGCGCAGACGAGGCATTACGATATTTGCCGAGCAAGGGCGCATGAATATTGGCGATGATACATACACATTGATTGATACGCCAGGGCATGTCGATTTCTCCCCTGAGATGGAGCGTGCCATTCGTGTGATGGATTATGCCATTATTATCATTAGCGCTGTCGAAGGGATACAGGGCCATACAGAAACAGTGTGGCAACTTTTACGTCAATACCATGTCCCTACCTTCTTCTTTATCAACAAAATGGATCGTGAGGGTGCCAATATGGAGGCTGTCATCAGCCAGCTTCGCAAAGATTGCTCTCAGCATGTATTGTTCATCGATGAGCCACTGCGAGCAGACTATGTATCAAATAATATTATGGAATGGCTGGCGGAGCGCGACGAAAAATTGCTTGATGCCTTTCTAAATGAGTCATTGGAGCATGAACAGTGTCTTGCTCAATTAAAGGAAATGATTAAAAATGAAGGTGCCTTCCCTTGCTTTGCTGGCTCGGCCTTAAAGGATGAGGGCATTCAGGAATTTCTTGACCAACTCCCGCTGTTAACGGCTTCCCATTTTGACAAGGATGCCCCGTTTGAGGGCGAGGTTTTTAAGATTCGTCATGATGGGCACCAGCGTTTAACCTTTATGAAGGCAACCAAGGGCTCGTTGCATGTACGAGATGAATTTTCATTTGACGAAGTAACAGAAAAAGTGACCGAAATTCGCCTTTATAACGGCAGTCGCTTTGAGACCGTTCAACAGGTAGAGGCAGGAGAAATTTTCGCTGTCAAAGGACTGAGCCAGGCAAACATTGGGGATCGAATCGGTACAACGATGCTATCACAGCCCTATGAGCTTGTCCCAACCTTACAGGCAAAGGTTCAATATGAGGGTGATCAGCATATCAAGGAAGTGCTACAGATTTTCCGGTTACTCGAAGCAGAAGAGCCGTCCTTGCGTGTGGTCTGGCAGGAAAAATTTCAGGAAATCCATGTGCATATTATGGGTGCCATTCAATTGGAGGTCCTGACAGAGGTATTAATGACGCGTTTTTCATTAGCTGTCTCCTTTGGTGAGCCGCAAATTTTATACATGGAAACCATTGCGACGACCGTAACGGGCTATGGTCATTTCGAGCCCCTCAAGCATTATGCAGAAGTTCATTTATTAATGGAGCCAAATCCACGTGGAACAGGAAATACCTTCACCAATGCCTGTCATGCCGATCATTTATCTGTAGGCAATCAGCGCCTTGTTGAAAAGCATCTGTTTGAGCGTGACCATCATGGGCTACTGACAGGCTTCCCTGTAACAGATATTCATTTTACACTTCTAACAGGTCGCGGGCACAATGAACATACATCGGGGGGAGATTTCCGTGAAGCCAGTTTCCGTGCCCTGCGTCAGGGGCTGGAGCAGGCACAAAATGTCCTACTTGAACCCTATTATCGCTTTAAAATGAAAGCTTCAAATGACTTTATCGGTCGTATGATGACTGATATTCAGCAAGCAGCAGGCACGTTCGATGACCCGATTTTATCCGAAACGGATGTTATCCTAACAGGTCGTGCACCTGTTGCCACTTTAATGAGCTACAGTACAACCTTTGCCGCCTATACAAATGGGAAAGGTGCACTCACACTCCAATTTGATGGCTATGATGTGTGCCATAATACAGAGGATGTGATTGCACAGATTGGCTACGATAAAAATGCCGATCCTGAGTATAGTTCCTCTAGTATCTTTTGTGCAAAGGGCAAAGGATATTCGGTTCCATGGCAAGAAGCACAGGCAGCCATGCATTGCCTGTAGGATGGGATGAGCCTGCTCGCTTCGGGTATTTCCTCGGCTTCCACGGGTATCCATCGCTCTAGCGCGGGTATTTCTTGCTTGGGCATCAATATATCTCTACCCTGCCATAAGATATTACAAGCCCTCCAAAAAATGGAGGGCTTGTTTTTATAGTGCACCGACAGCTTTCTTTGTTGGATTGTCCAACAAATATGCGGGTTCAACTATTACATAGTCATGCTTGTTCGTAAAATCAATTAGTACCTTACCAGGTTGACTTTTTAATAGTTGTAGATGATCAATTAATTGCAGTAAAAGCTCGTGACCGTTGCCACGTGGATGCCAGTTGAAATGATAATCATTTAACGCTTGCACCGCTTCAATAAATTGGGCATATTCCTGCTGCACAAATGCAATGAGTTTGTCATGATGAGATGCTAAATCATATAAATATGTTTCGTAAAAGCGCATGACAATCGAGCATAATAAGTCATTGACACGAGCGGCACTTAAAACAGGCTTTGGCTCCAATGATAGACGGTCGAGGTTGGGCTTTGCGCGTGTAGAATCAATGCGCGTAATTAAGTGATACGCTTCTCCGTTGACCTCATAGACAATCGGATTGGTCGGCATGTACATCATAAAACTATTCGTCTTTGTTTTTAGTTCATCTGCTATGGCTGCTTTCGCTAAAAGATGACCGTCCACATCCCCATTTTGTATCCAAATAATTTCTTTATTATATAAGATTTGCTCAAAGAAGCGATCATTGCGAATCAGCTTCGTTGCTAATAATTGATCGATCAGAGACTCGACCACCATTCTTGTTTTCGCTTTCTTGGCAACTTCTGTTCGTGGTTGCTTACAAATGTTCAGATCTTCATAAGGCGTTTCCAACGTTGTCGTTACATGAATATTTGTCATACGTGCATCCCCTTTGCGTACATATTTTCAAAACAAAAAGGACTCCCTACTTTTGAGGAAATCCTTCATTTTATCTTCTTTCATCACACAATGCCAAACAAACCCTAAGTATGTGTGAACGAGTTCGATTGCGAACCCTTTCATTTACTATGGGCGTTTGACGTACTGTGACGAACAGAGCATTCTGTTTTGTCAACATGCCACCTCCTATTCCTCGTAGGTTTATGGTGTGTACTCGTAACAGGCAGGTATCCTGACTCATGATCATCGCTTCTTTTCTCCTTCCCGTCCAAAGACAGTGGATACTGAAAAGTCGCTCACATTTACAGTTGCGGGACAGTGTCGGATTCACACCGACTTCCCTTTTAAGCAAATTGCACGCAATTTACACCTATTACTACACGCTATTCAGTTGTCATAGGAATCGTGTATACGCACATTCCTATTAGCTAACTAAAATCAATTGTAAAGTAGTGTTTTTCTAAAGTCAAATATCATAATATTTTCCAAACTACTAATTATCCTTGCTTTTTGTGCCTGATTATTTTCTGAAAATTATGGGAGGATATAAAAATGGTGAACTCCGTATTTTTAATCTTTCAATGACTCTATAATAAAAATAGTGCGCACTACTAATAGTGAAAGGAAGAAAGATATGAAAACAAGTCAACAATTAGTGACGAGTAATTTAGAGGAAAAAATGAAACTATTTACACAAGCCGTTTCTGGACAAATTATAGAGGAAGCTTATTTTGTCATAGCCAATACGAACATTCCAACTGATACATTTAATTTGTTAGTAGCGAAATCGCCTATGATTCATAACGAAAATCATCTTAAACAAAGGATTAATCATTTCATTGTTAATAAACTTCCCTTCAGCACGTGGGTGGATGCCAACTATCTAAGCGATGATTGGCTACAGCTGATAAAAGACTGCAATTTACAGGAAGCTGAACGAAATATGATGATGAAGCTTGACCATACACTTCACACAGGTCCACGAATTTCCAATTATCTTACCATCACAGAAGTAAGTAACAAGGAAGAGCTTCTACAATATAAGGAAGTTTTTCTAAGTTTATTTGGAGAAACAGCAGAAAGAGATGCATTAGAAATTTACTTTCATCAATTCTCACAGGAAAAACTAGCATCAAATGCTCGAATGTTTATTGGTTGTATAAAGGAAGTACCTATCGCTACGGGATTATTAATCGACAGTAAACATAGCTATGGGATTTATGATGTGATGACAAAAGATGCGTATAGGGGCAAGGGTTATGGCAGTGAGATGTTTCAATTTCTACTCAGTCAAACAATTGATAAGCAAAAGCCCGTAGTCTTACAGGCATCAGAGGATGGAAAAAATATTTATAAACGCTTCGGATTTAAAGAAGTCGGAGAAATGATTGTATTTGAATAAGACTTCGGCAAGGCGCACTTATTTACGCTTGACAGTATTTTCGAGCTTACGGTAATCATGAAGTCGACTTAAAATCGTTACACCCTCCTCTTCTGGCACGACAAAAAAGCCTCGCATATCTGCGGGCTTTTGGTTGTGCACATGTACTATTAGCACCTTCATTACGTCCCCAAAACATACTGCGCTAAGACGCTTTGCACCTTATAAATATTTGTCGCCTTATTGAAGTTTTTTTGAATCGGTATTGGACTGCCAGACACCCATATTTTGAGCTCTGCATCTAAATCAAATGTCCCAGCTGTTTCGACTGAAAAATGAACGATATTTTTATAGGGAATGGAATGATACTCCGTTTTCTTGCCAGTCACTCCTTGCTTATCAATGAGAATTAATCGTTTATTGGTAAAAATAAACGTGTCTCTAATAATTTTATAGGCGTTCTTGACTGTCTCGTTTGGAATTAATAAATCATGGACCTCCTCCTGTAGTTTTTCTAAATTCACCTCACTTGCATTGCCGATCAATCCATCAAATAAGCCCACTATCTGTCCCCTTTCGCTCTCGTTTATTTAATGTATTACAAAGAAGTGAGAGCTACGACAGGAAATAGTGGTATTATTTAACTTATTGAGGGGGTGAGTGGTTGCGAATATTTAAAGTTACTTTATTGTCGCTATTAGCCGTTGTTTTATTAGGATGTAATGAAAAAACAGATGAATTAGCTAAGGTCAGCATTTCTATTGGCGCTGAATTTGGCAAGATAAACCCTGATTTTATTAAAAAATATCAGGATGAAGAATCACTTACACTATTCCAACAAGCCATTGCAACAGCTGTCAAAGACGAGGGTATTGTCAATATGGCTTCGCCAGAATATGATGTAAGAATAGTGGATAAGGCAGGAAACAAATATGGCTATCATCTTTGGTTAGGTGATAAAGGTCAAAACAGTAGTTTGATGCATGTCGAGGATACGCATACGATCTACACAATATCTGAGGAGTTCACTGGGAAACTAATTGCGCTGGTTCGACCATAAAAACACTTTCCATGTATTCTAGGAAAGTGTTTTTATGGTCAATCATTTCTACTTTGTGGCTTTTCGTAGTATTGATGAAGATGCTTATTTAGGGCTTAAAAAACCTAGAAAAATACTTTTCATTGCCTAAACCTGAAACTGGTTAGTTAACTTCTGTAAGTTATCCGCTTGGACACTTAAATCCTGTGTGACATGATTAACTGCTTGCATTGAGGCTGTTTGCTCATCCATTGAATGTAAAACAGCTTCTGTATAATTCGATAGCTTGCCCATGCCAGCTGCGATGGTTGTCACAGTGGATGCCACTTCATTGGCGCTACTTGAAAGCTGCTCAGCTGTCGTCGAAATATCCTCCAGCTGACTTGTCATCTGACTAACATGCTGTGAAATTGTGCCAAATGATTTTGTCGCTTCGTCAATGACATACACTCCTTGTTGAACATTTTTCAAATCATCTTCTACTGATGAGGCTACTTGTTTTGTATCACTTTCTATTCCTACAACTAAATCCACAATTTGCGTAGCAGAGTGCTTTGATTGTTCTGCTAATTGACGCACTTCTTCAGCTACAACGGCGAAGCCTTTACCATGCTCCCCAGCGCGTGCTGCTTCTATGGCCGCATTTAATGCTAGTAGATTTGTTTGATCTGTAATGGTAGTAATCATATCTGTCATTGATTTAATATCTGACATTTTAAGGGATAATTGCTGCATCAATCCACTTGTTTTTTCTGTTGAAGAGGAAATAAATTGCATTTGTTCTTTTGCCACATGTAAAATATTTGCACCATTTCCTGCTATCTCGCTAGCATCTTTCGCATGCACAAACACATCTTGTGTGGCTACTGTAATTCGCTCAATGCCATCAACGGTTTCTTGCATAGATTTAGCACTATCATTAGCCGATTGTGCTGCTTGCTTCAAGCCCTCTGACGTCTTCTCCATTTGTTGATCTACTTCTTCCACAGCAAGTGTAATTTCATTCGTACTCGCAGATAATTCCTCGATGCTTGCTGATAAATCTGTAGAGCTGTGCGCAATTTTTTGTGTCATTGTTCGTAATTGTTCCTGCATCTCTAAAAAGGATTGTGCTAGTTGAGAAATTTCACCATTATCACGAACCTCAATGACAACGGTATCTAATTGACCTGCCGTAATTCCTTGTGCAGCCTCTGTGATTTGTTTGATAGGCTGTATCACTTTGTAGTGAACATACACTGTGTAAGATAGTGTAATAGCGATGCCTACAATCGTTAACACGGTAGAAAACCAATCTAATGTCGTTACATTGGCTAAATCGATAAATAAAATAACGATCATTAAAACATTTAAAACGGAAAAGCCAAGTAAACTCTTTTTTCGTAAACTCATTACAAATTCCCCCAACTAAAATATGTCTTCCATACCATTATTATAGTTGAATAATCCTAAAATACATAAGGATACGCTCTATTTTATATGAGAAAAGGTCTACAAAAAAAAGACTATAGACAGCCTTTTAGGGCATGTCTACAGTCGATCATTGCTCGTTTTATTTTAATTTCATGATACTAGAACCCGCAATACCTGGGTGTGTCATTTCATATGGATCTAAAATTAAGTCTAATTGTTCTTTTGTTAGGACGCCTTCTTCAATGCAAAGCTCACGAATAGAACGACCTGTTAAAATAGCTTCACGCGCTAGACGAGCAGCTACTTCATAACCGATGTGAGGGTTAACTGCTGTTAGCACGCCTACACTTTTTTCTACATATTCTTTCATGCGCTCTTCATTTGCTTCAATATCTTTTAAGCAGTTTTCTGTAAACGCACGGAATACATTATTCATAATGCTAATCGATTGGATTAGGTTGAACACTAATACAGGCTCCATTACGTTTAATTCTAATTGACCAGCTTCCGATGCTAGAGAAATTGTATGGTCATTCCCAATTACTTGGAAGGCTACTTGATTCAGCACCTCAGGCATAACTGGGTTAACTTTACCTGGCATAATTGAAGAACCTGGTTGACGAGCTGGTAACAGGATTTCTCCTAAGCCTGCGCGAGGACCAGAAGCCATTAAACGCAAGTCATTAGCAATTTTAGACATATTAATCATACAGATTTTTAAAGCGCCTGATACTTCTGTGTAGGCATCTGTATTTTGTGTTGCATCCACTAAATGCGTTGCACCTTTTAATGGTAAACCAGAAATTTCAGCAAGATGCTCATCAACAGATTTAATGTAGTCTGGGAAGGCATTTAAGCCTGTTCCGACAGCCGTTGCACCCATGTTCACATCATATAAATTCGGACGAGTTTGACGAATGCGTACGATGTCACGGTTGATCACGCGGCAATAAGCTTCAAACTCTTGTCCTAAGCGGATTGGCACGGCATCCTGTAAATGCGTACGTCCCATTTTAATGACATGAGCAAATTGCTCTGCTTTTTGATGGAAAACGGATTGCATATAATCCATCGTTACTAATAATTCATCTATTAAATTTAACACAGCGATATGAATAGCTGTTGGGAAAGCATCATTTGTTGATTGTGACATATTGACATGACTGTTTGGGCTTACTGTGTGATAGTCACCTTTTTCTTTCCCTAAAATTTCTAGGGCACGGTTAGCGATGACTTCATTGGCATTCATATTGATGGATGTACCTGCACCACCTTGAATTGGGTCTACAATAAATTCAGCATCCCATTTGCCATCAATCACTTCTTGCGCTGCTTCGACAATTGCCTCACCAATTTCTTTTGATAATAGGTGTACTTCCATATTACTTAATGCAGCTGCCTTCTTCACAATCCCCATTGCTTTAATAAGTGAAGAGTGAATTGTGTAGCCTGTAATTGGGAAGTTTTCCGTAGCACGTAGTGTTTGAATTCCGTAATACGCCTCTGCTGGTAATACGCGCTCACCTAAAAAATCTTTTTCTATTCGTTGTGTTGACATTATTGTCGTCTCCTTTTATGTAATACTCACACTTGATAGTAGCTAATAAAAGTCGTATTGTAAACAGTCATTTTTCTGTAAACGAAAAAAATCCTTCAAAAAAGCAAAAAAATCACAAAAAACCGAGCGCATTTCCTACGCTCGGTTGCATTTTATTATTTATTTGACGTTACTGTGAAACGGCTATTAACGTGCTGTGGGTTTTCTAATTCATCGACGACAGCCACTGCGTAATCGGCATAGCTGACATAGCTTTCCCCCGCGTCATTTACTAATAAGTGGTCGACTCCTGCTGTATAGTGACCTGTACGTGGTCCTTCTGGATCGAAAAATGCAGATGGACTAATAAATGTCCAAGTAATGGATGATTGTTGTAAATCCTGTAGGTTTTGTCCTTGATTTTGCGCTGTTGCTAAATACATGGCTGGGAAATCTGGTGTATCCATCACACGCACTTTTTTCTCTGGGTCCACAAATAGACTGCCCGCTCCCCCTACAACCACTAATTTTGTAGGAATACCTTGGAAAATCGAGATTAAATGACGACCCGCTTTGACATGTAAATCTTCTTGTCCAGCTGGAGCACCGAATGCATTGACAACGACATCGAAGCCTTTTACATCATCTTGCGTCACATCAAACACATCTTTTTCAATTACTGGAATAGCAGCTGTCACTTTTGCAGCTGAACGAACGATGGCTGTAATCTCATGACCACGTTGTACCGCTTCCTCTACTATTTTTTGTCCAGCTTTTCCTGTTGCACCAATTACGGCAATTTTCATGATTTATTCCTCCTAAGGTTTAGTTGTAACCATTTTAGTTACAGGTTAGATACAAGAAGACCATCTCCGTCTAAGTACGAAGCTGATCTAGCACATCCTGTAGCGTCTGTGCTTGTAATTGTTCTTCCATTGCCAGCCACACAGATGTATAGACACCCTCCAATGTATGCTTGATTTTTTGACCTACTGCACACGCTGGATTTGGCTCATCATGAATGGCAAATAGCTGCTCTGGCCCATCAATTGCCTGATAAATCGCTAGCAGTGTTAAATCCTTTGGCTCTACTAATAGCTCATAGCCAGCCATGCCAGAATGAGAAGAAAGTAAGCCTGCTTTTTTTAGCACACCAATCATTCTTCTTACGACTACTGGATTGGTATTCACACTTCCAGCTATAAAATCGGACGTAAGGAGACTTTTATCAGAGGTTGTAGCAATGAGCGAAAGAATATGGATCGCCACCGAAAATCGACTGTTCACCATATGTATCACCACCTGTTGTAACTATTATAGTTACAGGTGCAGAAAAAAGTCAAGCACTGTCACCTGTATATATTGTTCCCCGTTAAGCTGTTGCTAATGTATCGCTTATATTTTTTTTACGTAAATGACTAATTCCTGTCGTATTTGACCGTTGTCCTCATAAAAATCTAAATTATGAAATTCATATTTAAAGTGACCTACAGGAAATGTCACACTTTCTCCTTGCGCTGCTGCCAAAATGCCTGCTACATCTTGTGACACCATATGTAGCAGCTCTTCCCCAGAATAAGAATCGATAAAAATAACGTTCATAAAAAAACACCTCCATAGCCATTATAGCTTAGGAGGCGCTTACATTTATAGTGTATCTTTATAACCTTTCAAACGAATCTCTTCGATGATTTGCATCATTTCTTGAATTTGTTGCTGCGACAATTCGATCTTGTTACAAGAATATGCATGTTGCACAGAACCCATGCTTTGTTCTGGCTCGCTTTGCTGTCGATCATATTCATCTACTAGAAGTACCATTGTATTTTTCACAACTATCACCCCTACAATATAATGGACTATTCCCATTATACCAAATAATGCTAATTATACCATAATAACTATAATCAAATTCTTTTCATCCAGTCATCCAACTAATTGCCTATTACGTAAAACAAATAGTTAGACCTAGATCTTTGTTTGAAAAAAACAGCAACCAAAATGGCTGCTGTTAGCATTATACGGCAATTGGTGCTTTAATCGCAGGATGTGGATCATATCCTTCAATCGATAAATCCTCAAGCTCTATATCAAAGATGGATGCTTTATTTGGATTGATGTGCAATGTTGGTAGGTTTCTTGGCTCACGTGATAGCTGTTCTTTCACTTGCTCCACATGGTTTGCATAAATATGTGCATCCCCAATGCTATGAATAAATTCGCCAACCTCTAGGCCACACTCATGTGCGATCAAATGTGTTAATAAGGCGTAAGACGCAATATTGAATGGACAGCCTAATAATGTATCAAGGCTTCTTTGCATTAACTGGCAGCTTAATTTACCATTTGCTACATAAAATTGGAACATCACATGGCACGGTGGTAATGCAGCTTTACTGCCCTTTGCGCCCGCATTAATGACATCCTCAGGATTCCATGCATTGACAATGATACGGCGTGAATCAGGTTGATGCTTAATCTGATGAATGACATCCTGTAGCTGATCAAGGCTATCGCCATCAGAGGTTGTCCAATGGCGCCATTGTTTGCCATAGACATTTCCGAGATCTCCATATTGCTGTGCAAAGTCATCATCTGTTAAGACACGTTCACAAAATGAGGCAAGTTCTTTTTGATACAATGCGTTAAATGACTCGTCTACTAAACAGCGTCGACCAAAATCTGTCATATCAGGACCTTTATACTCATCAGATTCCACCCATTTTTTAAATGCCCATTCATCCCAGATGTGGTTATTATGCTGCAATAGGTAACGGATATTGGTATCCCCTTTAATGAACCATAATAATTCACTTGCTACAAGCTTAAAGGGCACACGCTTTGTCGTTAGAAGAGGAAAACCTTTGCTTAAATCAAAACGCATTTGATACCCAAAGACACTGTATGTACCTGTCCCCGTTCGATCCTCTTTCTTTGTGCCATTTTCTAATATATGTTGTAGTAAATTTAAGTACGCGAATTCTGGATGCGTCATTTTTCTTCAACAGCTCCTTCAAGTTTGCTGTTGATCATTATACCATTTCACAACGAATTATTGTTGAGCTCCCTTGAAATTTCACTCTCTGTTGTGACGAAAAAAGTGGGCAGCAAGATGATATTTAATAAAACAGGTCCAACAATCACTAATAAATCAATGCCAGGACTAAAGTATAATCCAAATGCTGTAATCAGACCCGATAATACAAGGAACACGATTTGTGCGACAATGATCAAAATCGGCACCAATTGATACAGGTAATTGAGTTTACGGAACTGATGCATATTGTCTGGGTTTTTAATGATTTTCCTTTTTAACCGTCTGGATAAAATAAGACAAGCAAGCAGTTGGATAGCCATAAAGCAAAAATAAATGACACTGTATAAAAGCAACTGACTTTTTTGAATGGTGCCATCAAAATGGCCCACTCTTTGGTTTAATAACTCTTGGACTGCTCCCTCATAGACATATTCACGTTCACTTAAAAAAGTAAAGGGCTCCATAAAGCCAAGCGCTGTCCAATCCTTTGTATTGACAGTCCACTTGGATAATTTACTTGCTAAAATACGCAATTGAATAGGATCTTGCTCGCCAAACATCCCTACTAGATGACGATAGGGTATGGCTACTTTTAGCTGACCATCCTGCTTTTCTTGAAATAAATCCTGAATATAAAAGGTATAGGAAACATCGGATTTATTGGCCTCATAACGAGTATCACCAATTTTCCAATGATTAGCTAAGGAAGCTTGAATGCCATTTTTCATTTCTGTATAGGGCATATCCTTATGTAAATGCTTCGGAATCTTATAGACAAAATGATGATCACTACCTATGAGACCAATTTCTACCTCGACTTTATCCTGATTCACCGTTTTGGCCTTCGTGGTCAATGGAATGGTGATCATAGCGATGAGAAAAAAAAGTAAAAGTGTTAAAATGCCTTTTTTCACGCAGAAGTCCCCCTATTCGTCACTAATGATTAAATTTACCCTATCATAGCCATGTCCGAAAACACTATTTCGTTATTCCGAAAAAACAATAGTGGTTTTCCGAAACTCGTTATTTCGGTATTCCAAATTTATCAATAATTAGCGATAATATATAGGAGATTATGATCATAAGCAAATTAGAGGTTTAACAATGAAAAAATGTACTTATTGTATTTTTCTTACATACTTAATACTCGGTATTTATGTGTTAGGTATTACCATCAAAACACCCTTTTTGAGTCTCACTCTCGATACGACAAACGGTCAGCCTGTTTTTGTGGATAGCTATTACCCTCTATGGGCAGAGCAAAAAAATATTGAAAAAGGGGATATTATTGTGGCTATCGATGGGCAGCCAGCCATGGAGAATCGCTACGTTCAACAGCAAATGATCGTTAGAAGCGCCAATGCATTAACGATCCAAAAGGCTGATAAGAGTATTCAAACCATTGCTGTCAAACATCGAGACATGCCAGAAGAATTATATTTGCAAATTTTGTTCCCTATCTTTTATTTTTTCCTAGCTTTTGGTGTCGCACTTTATGTTTGGCGACGCAATCAAAATAATCTTTCAACGTTTTTATTGATCCTATTTTTATTAACTTGTTCGACCGCCTATATCAGTACTGGCGCATCAGCTAGAGGAAATATGATTGGGATGTTTGTCATTAGTAGCTGTATTATTTTATGCATGGTTCTCTTTATTCACTTTTTACAACACTTTTTCAAATACCTACAAATTAAGTGGACCTACCCTCACAGCAAATGGCTGTACTTATTAATACTGTTCATCCCTGGCTTTTATCTAATGGAGGAAATTGAGCCATCATTACGTGAGTTCACACCTATATTGAACCTAAGTTTATTTGCTGTCCTGGTAGTCTATGCAATTTTTATTTTAGTAACGAGTTATTTACGTACTAAATTGGCCAAAATTCGTTTAATTGCGCTTGCCTTTATCGTGCCGTTTTTACCTTTTTTATTATTCTTCGTTACACCTGAAATATTAGGACATAAGCCGATACTACACGCTGAAATCGCCGCATTGTTTTTATTATTTATTCCGTTCTCTTTTCTGTTCATTCAGGTGAACGAACGATTATTTGATATTGAATACCAATTATCACGATTACGCTATTATTCAACGCTAGCCTTTTTCAGTGCGCTTCTGTTGACAGCAGGGATTGCCCTGTTATTTATGGGGGAGCTATCCATCGTCCATGTCACAAGTATTTTTTTACTTGTCTTTATGGTGATCATTGCAAGCTTTTATATAAAAGAACGCATTGATTTTAAGTATCGAAAAATTATCTTCTCTTCTACTGGAAATTATGTACATAATTTATATGCAGCCGTTCAGCGTATGGGCAAAGCAAAAAACCAACAAGAATTATTGGATCGTTTTAAATATGAAATCACCGAGAAGCTTGGAACCACAGCGTTTCATATCCGGACAATAACAGACGATTCTCCACAGCATTTAAGCTACTATCCGCATTTACTGTTACATGATGCTGGTGAGGAAAAGATTATGTTAGAAATACGCCATGCTCTGCAAAAGGAAGAGCTGCTTTGGTTAGAATTGCTTGCACTGTATGTGTCCATGTTTATCAATAACTTACAGCAAATTGAGGATTTAGTGCGTGAAATTCAGCATATAAAAAATACCAGTGATACACCGCTTCCTTGGCTCGATAAATTGCTATGGAATATTATTGAGAAGGAAAAGAGTATTTTAGCACAGGAATTACATGATACCATTTTGCAGGAGCAGCTTCATTTAGCCAGAGAGCTTGATGTCCTAGCTGGCTCCCCTACTATTCAGAAGGAGACCGTGCTAGCTATACGCGAGCAGCTATTGAATGCAACGAAGGACTTACGAGAATATTGCGAGAACTTAAGTCCCCCACTATTGGATACCTTTGGTTTACAAATGGCATTAAAAAAACTCATTCAAAAGGTAAAAATAAGGGCTGATTTTTTATTAAGCGCCCAAATTGATCGTGTAGAATTTCAGGATGTCACCCTGCATCTCGTAGTCTATCGTCTTGTTCAGGAGCTGTTAAATAATGCAATCAAGCATGCCGAAGCAACAGAGGTTTCGCTTCAATTACAAGCAATCCCTCAAGGCTTTATCCTTCGATACGATGATAATGGTATAGGCTGCGACATTGACGATTTAATACAGTCCTCTGCATCAATGGGCATTAATGGCATTCGCGAACGTGTCCGTGCTTTTAATGGTGACATTACCATTCAATCGAGCCTTAACGAGGGCATGCATATTTATATACAAATACAAGAGGACGGGGATTCATATGATGAACATACTTATTATAGATGACCATCCTGTCGTTTTAGATGGTACGAAAACATTGTTGCAGGATTTAGCCAATGTTCAAATCGAAACAGAACAGGATTGCGCAGCCGTTTTATCAAGAATGGATACAGATACCTTTCAGTTGTTTCTCATTGATATCAATATGAAGCCAATCAACGGCATTCAACTATCAGAGATGATTAAGAAAAAACAAGCAGATGCATTGATTATTCTTTACACAGGCTACGAACTTTCCGATTATTATGAGCTATTGATTGAGAAAAAAATTGACGGTCTATTATCAAAGCTAGCGACAAAGGAGCAAGTAATCCAAACCATTCAAGCAGCCATAAGAGGTGAGATTTTACTGGCAGCCGATTTCTTAGACTTTGTTCAGCAACGCACCAACCTGCCGAATGTGCAGCAGGAGGTTCTACTAAGCGATAAGGAACAGGAAATACTACAGCTCGTTGCCCAAGGTTGTACAAATAAAGCCATCGCCTCTGCAATTGGTGTCACCCAGCGCACGGTGGAGAACTATTTATCGAAGCTATTCGTCAAGCTGAATGTAGAATCGCGGGCAGAGGCTGTCATTGTTGCGAAGGAAAAAGCATGGATTAAATAATGAGGAAATAGCGTTTCTTTACTATTAGATTACAAATGTAAATTTTTCCTTACTAAAAACGGAATTTACTGGATATACAAACAATTCTGTACTATAATAAGGGTAATAATTACATTACTTCATTGCTATGATTAAAAACACGTATTCAAAAGTAATACGAGCTTTTGAATACGTTTTTTATATGTGATAGAAGCAATTGATTGTTGAATTTTTTTGGGAGGGTGTTTACATGACACAAGGTACAGTAAAATGGTTTAACGCAGAAAAAGGTTTTGGCTTCATCGCAGTTGAAGGTGGCAATGATGTATTCGTACATTTCTCAGCTATCCAATCTGATGGCTTCAAAACTTTAGAAGAGGGCCAAAAAGTTGAATTCGGCGTAGAAGAAGGCAGCCGTGGACCTCAAGCAACGAATGTAGTGAAACTATAATCTTCACTTAACATAGACGTGCATATAAAAAGAGACATTCGTAAATGGATGTCTCTTTTTCCTGTGTAAGGATTTATTCATCCTATCAACTTGCACAGGTAGCCCCACCGTATGAGCCATTCCATCCTGACTAATATAAATGAATTTGATAATACTTTTTTGGGCGTCCACGTGTGGTGGACGTGTTGCTTGGTAATTCGTGTGCTAAATTTTTCTCATGGAGCTGCTTTAAAATGCGGTTTGCAGAGCGTACCGTAATGCCGAGATGTGTGCTGAGCAGTTCCCCACTAACAATCGTTGTCGTTAGTTTTTCCAGCATCGCTTCTATTTTTTGTAATTGTAATAAGGGAATATCATATGTCGTACTTAAATTTTTTAGATGCTGTTGTTTTTCATCGTCAAACTGTAGCATCGTTCCATATAGTAAAGGCCCAATTTCTCGTGAATTTTCAATAATGTATCCCTGTGTTTCCTTTGAAGAGCAGAGGGTTGCGGCTTTTTTAGCAAACTCCTGACTTTCAATTAGAGAGTCACCAATTCCCCACCCTATTCTGACAGGAAACGATAGCTTCTCATTTAAAAAATCAACTAAATGACAATGTGAATAACGATTCGTTGTACTTAAAAATTGCTTATACGTCGTGATAATTGCAATAAACGATGCCTCACGATGTACGATAAATGAGCTAGCATACAGTTGTTTGAAATCTAATATAGTTTTATATAAGGCAATTTGCCGATATTCTAGGTCTTCTATATTCGATTTATCTATCGGAATTAAAATATGCACTACCACTACTTTATTTTGGTTAAGCTGTCGAATTTGCAGTTGATTGAGAAAATGATCTAATGTTAATTGCATTGCATATTGAGACGGGTAAAAAGCGATAAAGGGTATATTTTGATCAGCTAAGCGCTCACGTATTTCTGCAATGCGGGTAAAGCTCAAATCAACCTTGTTTTCCTTATGCAATTGTAGATGCCATTCAGCAGCTTTATCGACAATATCGCTACTTGCGTACTCGCTCATCGTTTGGCTAAAAAGATAAGGTTTTTTTCCTATCGACCATTCATGAATGCCCAAATAGCCGTTTTCCTCATAGCAAAAGTCGATGGCAATGCGATTCATAGCAATCTTTTTCTCATAAAAAAGCTCCGTAACGGTACGGTAAAAATCACGCTCTGAAATATCAAAATAATGCATGGGTACCGTTGCTTCTTGAAAATGCGTTTGAGCATAAAAATATGGAATTTGTCCGCTAAAAAGCGCTCCATCTCCCCCTTCCAAATACTTTTCTAAAAGCTCATTCAAATGTTCAAAATCAGTATAAGCATAGTAATGAAATTCACAAAAAGAGGGTTTAATTTTTTCAAGCTGTTGAACCCATGAAAGTGAGCGTTTTGCGGTAAAAACATTAATTTTATACATACATATAGCTCCTTAATAAAAAATAAATATTGAAAATAGTCAGAAAATATGGTTTCTTTGTATAAAGGACATAGATTTTCGATGTCTTAAAATAGAGACATTGGATTTTTAAAGGTTAAGTCTAATAAAGTATAAAAGGAGATGAAATTTATGCAAGGGAATTCACAAACAATTAAGAAAAAATCTTGGATTGACAATATGTTAGATAAAATCGAGCGTGCAGGTAATAAGCTACCAGACCCTATCACGTTATTTATTATTCTAGCAGGTATAGTACTAGTTTTATCATGGGTTTTATCCATGCTCGGTATTTCAGCAGTTCAACCTGGGACCGAAGATGTCATTCAAGTAAAAAATCTGCTAAGTCAAGAAGGACTTATCTTAATTTTAACGCAGATGGTTTCAACATTTACAGGCTTCGCTCCATTAGGGCTAGTAATCGTGACAATGATTGGTATTGGTTTAGCTGAGCAAACAGGCTTAATTTCAGCTGTCATGAAGAAAATTGTAATGTCAGCACCTACAAAATTAATTGTACCTTTTATCATTTTTACAGGTTTAGTTGGTAACTTAGCGGCTGACGCGGCATTTATCATTTTACCACCAATTGCAGCCATGATTTTTATGAGTATTGGTCGAAATCCATTAGCAGGCTTAATTATTACATATGCAGCTGTAGCTGGGGGCTTCAGTGCGAACATATTAATTAGCTCTCTAGATGTATTATTATTAGGGATTACAGAATCAGCAGCACAAATAGCAGACCCCGCGTACACTGGTCGTGCAACGATGAACTACTATTTCTTAATTGCTTCGACGTTTTTATTAGTCATTATTGGTACATGGGTTGCAAAGAAGTTTACAGAGCCTCGCTTTGGTTCGTTTCACGGTGAAATTGAAAAGCTAGAGCCATTGACAGCTTTAGAGAAGAGAGGATTAAAATGGGCTGGAATTGTAACGCTAGTTTATATTTTAGTCATTGCTTTTACAGTCATACCGTCGAACGGTCTTTTACGTGATCCTGCCACAGGTGGCTTTTTAAACTCACCTTTCATGGCAGGCATTGTACCTATCATGTTATTCTTCTTCCTATTACCTGGGCTTGCCTATGGGATAGCAGCGAAGGAGGTTAAAAACGATAAGGAAGTTGCGGAGAAAATTTTTAAATCCATTGCAGATATGGCGCCATTTATTGTATTAGCGTTTGCCGCTTCACAAATGATTGCCTTTTTCAACTGGAGCAATATTGGTTCTATTTTAGCCATTAAAGGTGCAGAGCTTTTACAAGCATTGAACTTTACAGGTTTACCAATGATGATAGGTTTTGTTTTAATATGTGCCTTTGTCAACCTATTAATCGCCAGTGCTTCTGCAAAATGGGCTTTACTTGCACCAATTTTCGTACCAATGTTCTTATATTTAGGCTATTCCCCAGCGGTTACGCAGATGGCCTATCGTGTAGGGGATTCGATTACAAATCCAATTACCCCTATGTTACCGTATTTCGCAATTTTACTATCTTTTGCAAAGCGCTATGATAAAAATATCGGAATTGGTACGCTTATCTCTTCTTTATTACCGTTCTCGGTGTTTTTCGCAATCGGTTGGATTATCCTCTTCGCCATTTGGTTCCTACTAGGTTTACCGCTTGGCCCTGGAGATTATATTTACTTAAAATAAGGAGTGTTAGAGAATGACAACATTACAACAACAGTTAGCAGATTTATTAAAACATTATGAAGAAGAGACAATACAGCTTCGTCGTCATTTCCATGAAAATCCTGAGCTTTCCTTTGAGGAAGTTGAAACGCCAAAAACCATTGCTGCCTTTCATCGTGCATTAGGTCATGAGGTTCGTGAAGGTGTAGGTGGCAATGGAGTTGTGGCAAAGCTAGTTGGTGGAAAACCAGGGAAAACAGTAGCGTTACGAGCAGACTTTGATGCTTTAGCCATTACGGAAGAAACCGGCTTACCTTTCCAATCGAAAATTAAAGGGCGTATGCATGCTTGTGGCCATGATGGACACACAGCTTCCCTCTTAATCTTAGCGAAGGCGTTTAATCAAATGAAGGATGATTTAAAAGGAACAATCGTCTTTATTCATCAGCATGCTGAGGAGCTTGCGCCAGGTGGAGCTATTTCGATGATTAGGGATGGCTGCTTAGAAGGTGTAGATGTTATTTTTGGGACACATTTATGGGCACCCACTGATCTTGGCAAAGTGCAAACAGCTAAAGGACCATTAATGGCTGCAGCAGATGGTATTTATATAACGATAAAAGGCAAGGGCGGCCATGGTTCAAACCCAAGTGACACCAAGGACTCCATTGTCCTTGCAGCTCAGTTTATTACAAATTTACAGCAGCTTGTGGCACGTCGCATCAACCCATTACGTCCAGCAGTAGTATCAATTGGCCATATTGAGGCATTAAATCCATTCAACGTCATTGCTGATCAAGTGTACATGAAGGGTACGGTGCGCACTTTCCACGAGGAGGAGCGTAGTTTGTTAGAGCATGAAATCGAAGAGCTTTTAAAGGCAACTTGTTATTTAACAAAAGCCGATTACGAGTATGAATATGTGCGAGGCTATCCGCCTGTTGTGAACCATGATGCAGAGACTGAGCATATAATGGCGTCCGCAGAGAAAATTGCAGATGTTGAGACTGTTGAAATAGTTGATCCCAATATGGGCGGTGAGGACTTTGCCTATTTCTTAGAGGAAATCCCTGGTGCGTTTTTCTTCACAGGGGCGAAAAACCCTGATTGGGAGGAAGTCTATCCACACCATCATCCGAAATTCGATATCGACGAGCGCTCCTTACGAATTGCCGCCAACGTTTTAGGTCAAGCAACGCTAGACTATTTCGCAAAAAATAATTAATAAAAAGCATTACGAAGTGCTACATGCATTTCGTAATGCTTTTTTAGGTTGAATATTTTAATAAGAAGAAAAGGATGGCCAAAGCTAAGAGGTTCTCTCACTAGTTGGAGCAGTTACCTGACTAGTTTGAGCGCTCTCTCCTCACTTTAGAGCGGGCTCCTCCTCACTCAGTCAGGATCACTTAGGAGTCAAGACCCCCTACCTTTAACTAGGCATAGGAATGTAAGCCGGCGATGACTAGATTGACAAATACTTGGTTGAACACTATAATGCCGAAGCCGATGATGGCCAACCAGGCTGTTTTTTCTCCTTCCCAGCCTTTGGATAAGCGGAAATGGAGGAAGGCTGCGTAGAATAAAAAGGTAATTAATGCCCACACCTCTTTCGGGTCCCAGCCCCAATAGCGACTCCAGGCAATTTGCGCCCAAATCATGGCGAATAGCAGGCCACCTAATGCAAATAATGGGAAGCCGATAACCACTGCGCGATAGGAAATCTCATCCATTAATTGTGGCTGTACGCGGCTTGTCCATGGCTTTAATAAGGCACTCACTGATTTTCTTGTGATGAATCGAATGACACCATATAAAATTGTACCCACGATAAATGCCCAGACAATCGAGTTTAATTTCTTGGCATCTATTTTATTTGTGATTTCGACACCACCGATTGCTTCACCATTCTCGGTGACGGCTCCTTTACTTACAATCAGGGGCATCATGGAGTAAGTGGCTTTTTCTTGCTGTCCCTGTGCATTATCGAATTGTACCTGCACCTCTTCTGTGGCAAGGCTGAAAAATGTCGATACGCCAATAAAGCCAATGACAACCACCAAACAATACAACACAAACTCAAGACCGTATGTACTGATAGATTTTTTGGAAACATCCAGCGTTTTTAATAAGTAAATTAAACCTGTAGCAAAGGATACAGATAAAATGGCACTAGAAAAGGCCACAGTCATGACATGAATCGTTAACCAGTGACTTTGTAATGATGGAACAAGCGGCGATACTTCCTTCGCGAAAACGCTTCCATAACCAAGGATGATTAAGGATACAGGAATCGTGAATAAGCCTACCACGATTTGCTTATATAAGAAATGGATAATTAAGTAACTTCCTGTAAGCATGATGCCAAAGAACGTCATAAATTCATACATATTACTGACAGGTGCATGGTCAACCGCCACCCATCTGACAACAAAGTACACGAGCTGTAGGGCAAAGGCTATATAAGTGAGCAATAGTCCTAGCTTACCGAATGTTTTTCTCTTTGATTTGACTGCTAGCCCTAATGGCACAATAGCAATGAGTAGTAGAATAAAGGCAATAAATAAGGCATTGCTACTAATGGATAATAAACTTTCTTGATTCAATAGAATCCCTCCAACGTCTCTTTTTCGGAATATGCTTCCAAATAGTAAGAACGTTATAGCGTGTAAGAAGTGCCATGTTTTCCCTTTAAATATTTTTATTTTTTCAAATTGTTACATTTTTATGACATGGAAATGGGGATGTGCTTGGTAGGTTCAATCATTATGTAGAGGGAACGAGAAAATATCCCATTAAATGGAAGGTGACTGTATCAAAAAATGGTATGCCTCTATCTACATCTTACAAAAAATTGTAATAAAAGTCTATTTCTTTTTCTAACTACATGGGACAATAATGATGCGCACAAATAACATAACGTTATGTTTCATAAACTGGAGGCTTTTAATGAAACAAAATATTTATGATAATCCGATATTTTTTCATCAATACAAGACATTGAGACAAAAAGCATCTAATTATAACCGTCTTTTGGAGCAGCCCACGATGAAGGCTTTACTTCCACCGTTGACAAATTTACAGGTACTCGATATTGGCTGTGGTATGGGGGATTTCGCCAAGTATTGTATCGACCATCAAGCCAAGCACGTAACCGCATTAGATGTTTCGAGCAATATGCTGTCCGTCGCTAAACAGGAGCATGCCCACCCACAAATTGACTATCAGCTACAGGCAATAGAGGATTATGAAGCTCCTTCGGCTAGCTTTGATTGTATAACCAGCTCCCTATCTCTTCATTATGTCAAAGATTTCGATGCGGTCATTGGTCAAATTGCTCACATGCTACGTCCTAACGGTGTATTTATCTTCTCTGTGGAGCATCCTATTGCTACAGCTCGTCATACAACAGATGATAATTGGGTATATGATGACAATCATCAACGTCTGCACTATGCTGTGGATCATTACCAGGAAGAAGGCTTGCGTGAGCAAACCTGGTTGGTGGATGGTGTTGTCAAATATCATCGCACTATAGCGACACTGGTCAATACATTGATTACCCATGGGTTAACCATTGATAAAATCGTAGAACCAATTCCAAGCACAGCAGCCATTCAACAGCTTCCTTCTATTGAAAAGGAGCTACGCAGACCATCCTTTTTATTCATCAAAGCAAAAAAATAAACGAAAGCCTCACCCTATGTTTGTGGTGAGGCTTGTTTCATATAAATAATTTCTGGGTCTCCCTCATCCAAGTTGTCGATAAAACCGCTTTTGACAAAGCCTAGATTATGAAAAAGCTGGTGCATACGCCTATTGGACTGATTTGTAGAGGAGAAAACCTTTGCTGTTTTAGCCATTTGGATATAAGCGGTCATTAAGGCAGATGCGATCCCCTTTCTGCGCTCGGACGGCTTGACAATGACTAGGGAAATAAAGCTATAGCCAAAAAAGTCATTGCTAAATAGCAAAAACCCCGCAATGGTATCGGCGGATAGGTATAGCAAACAGCGTTTCTCTTTGATAGCTTGCTGAATTTCTTCCGCTCTGGATGAATCTCCAATTACTTCTTGATCGATTGTACAAAGTGCTTGTAAATGCTCCATTCTTGCTTCAATTATATGATGGCTCAATTTTCAACCTCCTTCATATAGTAGCTCATCACCTTTAGCTCATCTCGAAGTCCCATTGCCTGTCTGCCTTCATCGACAAAGCCACATCGCTTATAAAGTTCTTGAGCAGCTCTATTTGGTACATTGACCCCAAGCACCAGCTCATTGATGTATGGGAAATGCTTGCGAACAAAGTCAGGCAATAATTGGAGTGCTGTCTTGGCATAGCCTTTGCCCTGCTCATAAAAATCAGTGGAAAAGGAACGGATTAATAGCGCCTGTTCATTAGAGGAGTAAGGCGTCACCCCCTCTTTTTCATGTAAGACAAAGAACGTGACTAGCTTGTTACCGTCCATTGCTAAAATGGCATGTCGACTATTATCCTGCTTAGCAAGTGCAATGCTTTCTTTTGGAGACTTTGTATAGCGTAGCTGTTCTTCTGTTAGGGTATATTGTTCTACTAAATTTTGTGCTTTGTCCTCATAGAACATGAGCTGCATAGTCACTCGAATTCCTCCTCGTAAATAGCGGTGAATTCATAGTCTCCCTCTATAAGTTGCTGTAAATAATCCTCAAACGAAGCTGCAATCACCTCAAAACTATCAGGATCATGGACATAACGAACCACCTGGCCAACTTGTCCCGCTTCATTTGGCGTAAAATCAATATATAGGCTTGATGTGCCCCCATTATTCATACAATCTGCAAAGCAGAGCCGTTCATTTAACGGGACATGCATATTAATCTTTTCATCTACTTCCACATACGCTAAAAATTCCTGATAGCGCTCATAAATTGTTTCACGCTTGTCATGATAATCTTTCACGATTTGCTCCACCGATTTTAAATAATACGGATAATCCCCTAAATCAGAGCCTAGGACTAAAACACAGATCGTTTCTTGCCCATGCTGACAATAATATGTACCATTGACATCCTGTAATAGCTCCACCAAAGCTTGTGGGCAGTTCGGAAATACTTCTAACAAGGCCTGAATTTGTGCCTCTGAAGCACCAAAAGCCTGTTGTAATTGTTGCTGCTCTTCTTGTGGTAAGTATTGTAATAAATTCGCAAAATATGTTGTGCGCATCTTAATCCCTCTCTCTCTTTAACTATGACATATTTTAACATAATTTCTTCCATTCTCTTAGTCCCTCATGCTACTATGGAAGTATGCACAAAAAAGGGGTGGGTTTATGAGTGTAAAAGATGCAGTAGACGTGAAAATATTACCAACAATCGTAGGGTTGTAACGCTACTTGCAGCCCTTCTATAAGGGAGAATACAATAATGGAACATTATTTGAAAACATTTTTAACAGGTCAATCGATCACTTTACAACAAATGACTACTGCTGACCTAGAGGCTTTTATAGCAATCGAAAGCGAAATCACCTCTTTGCTACTTGCTAATGATGAGATTCCCTTTCCACAAACTGTAGAGGATCACACAGCTTTCTTTAACAGTATCAGCGGAAAGAAGGAGGAATACTTTTTCGGTATCTATGAAAAAGCGTCACATCAGTTAATAGGCTCCTGTGGCGTTTATGCAGTGAATTGGCAAAATAGCACTTGCTCAGTGGGCATTTCAATTGGGAAAGAGTGGCACGGCAAGGGCTATGGCACGGATGCAATGAAAACGCTTATTGATTTTATCTTCCAATATATAGCTGTTCAGAAAATCAAGCTTCAGGTTTTTAGCTTTAACCCAGCAGCTATTCGCTCCTATGAAAAATGTGGCTTCACAAAAGAAGGCATTTTACGCCAAGAAATTTTCCGCTTCGGTACATTCCATGACGTAGTTTTATTTGGCCTCTTACGCTCCGATTGGGAGAGGGATTAACAGAATAGCACAAGAGAGATACTATGATTGCTGTAGTATCTCTTTTTTTGTTCAGTCCTCTTGCCACACGCGTGTTACTTCCTGTAAGGATAGACCTTGAAATGCTAATCGATAGATATCTGGCATACTTAACGCTTGCCAAAATGCATAATCGTACTGGGCATCAAAATATTGCATCATCAATGCCATGATATTGCCATGTGTACCGATAACGACAGACTGCTGTGGATGCGTGAGAAGGATGTTTCGCAAACTTGGAATAGCGCGAGCCATTGCCTGTTGATTGGACTCCCCACCTGCCCATGCAAAGCTTGGCTCCTGCCACACCCGTTGAACTGCTGCATGAAAATCCTCCAACTTCCCAGTAGCAAGTTGTCTTTCTTTTAAAGCATCTATCGTTTGGATGGGTAAATGACGCGCCTGTGCAATCCCCTCCACTGTTTGAATAGCTCTTCGATAGGGACTAGCATAAACGGCATCGATTCGATAATGCTTCAAAAGATTTGTGACACGCTCTGCATCCCTTTTTCCCTGAGCAGATAGTGGCCGATGATATTCATCCTCTGAATAATGGGCATGTGCATGTCTAACAAAATAAATTTCGGTCATCTGTTTCTCCTCTTTAATCTTTAGCTAAATGAACCTTTCAAATTGCAGGGCATATGTTTTGATATAGCGCTGACTCCCAACGGAAATTTTCAGTTGAACGACCTGTAAATCAGGGGTGCTCGATTCATTAATCACTATTCGATCAAAAAATCTATAATGAAATACGTAAGTGAATTCACTCAAACAATTCTTTTGTGGGGAATGCATCATGGCTTGTAAAGGACGAATTTCACCTGCGTTTAAGAAAGCTTGAAAGGCCTCTCTTTATTCCAACGATCAATCCGCTTCATCACCTCTTCTCTCACCCATTATTCCATTAATTTCAAAAATTCTCAACATTTCACCATAGACAATGAAATGTCCCCATTTCTAAACAACAAAAAAGGGAATTTGCTAAAATGTGACAAGATATGAATTCCACGCTTAATTATCGGAAAATTCAATCTCTAATCACAACTTTTTTCTTAGTATAAAAGACTTAAGACTTCTCTATTTTCCCCTTAATATTTTCTAAAACAAAGAACGTGAAGAACCCTATCCAGCACATGAATAGGGTTTTAAGTCATGTATTAAATTCTATAAAAGGGGAAATTAACAGTATTATTTATCTATAATACATAAAAATTTTCAATCGAGCTAAATAGGATGAAGTACCTTATCTATGACTAAATTACGAATTTAAGAAACGATACACAATGTGACATTTTTTTTAATATAAGTGATATACAATGAAAAAGTTGAATCGAGGTCATAAAAATTTATTTCAAGAATATGGATAAAAAATTAGGAGGAAAATATCTTGGTTAACTTATTACTTAAACAATTCTTGAAGGCGGAAATTGAGATCAAACGAAGAATTATGTATAAAAAAGCAAAGGATCTTGGTTTCACCCACCCTATTGTAGTAGATTACAGTCAAGAATTGGATGTCTTACTTAATAGATATTTAAAACAAGCACAAGCTTCCTAATCATAACGAGGCATATAATAGAAGAAAGTATAGATATGATAAAGCCAGGCCATGTTTTATTGGCTGGTTTTATCGGGGATGATACATGCATTCACCTAGCCATTTCTCAGAATGTATAGAGAATGAAAAAGTAGGCGATGTTTTTGATAAGAAAACATTTGGAGGTTGAATGATGCACGTATTCATCTTAACTTTTATGGTTGTTTCCAAAATATTATTGCCACCTCAACATTCAGTAGACCATACATCACCCACACTTTGCACACCAACTGAAATAAATACACTATATCAATACCCAAACAACCAATTTCAATCGTTTCGTGATGAGGACACATTTTATCAGCAGCTTAATCGTGCGATTTATGAGGAATATACCAATGCTTCATTGAATATTCGTCAAAAGATGGCTTTTAAAGATGTAGCAAATGCGACAAAACGTTTTTATTTACAAACAGATGGTAAACAGGAAACAATAGACCTCTCTCAACATACTTTTATTCATCCCAATCGACAAGTTTATTTTTTAGCATCCTTTCAGCACAATACCGATGAATCCTATCGCAAATTTCTTGTCATCGACGCTGAAACACAAGAAGTAATACTGGGACATTCGCTTTTTCAAGAAAGTTCCAAGCACCTTTAATTCATTGTATGCACACCATGTAGATTCTAGTAGTCATTTCAAAAAAATAGAAGTAAAAATTTCTTAACAATTAAAAAGCTTGCGATGAATGACGAACATTCATCGCAAGCTTTCTTTACTTAAATTAAGCTAAACTTTTTTGTTGAATGGCTGCTGTGACTTCTTCTATTAATTGCTGTAGTGACTTATCAGTGGAATTTTGCTGACCATGTCTGCGAACAGCTACAGTTTGGTTGGCAACCTCACGATCACCGATAACCACAATATATGGTATTTTTTGCAATTGGGCTTCTCGTATCTTTTTGCCGAGCTTTTCTTGGCGATCATCTAATTGCACACGAATGTCTGCTTGTTGTAAAGCTTCAACAACTTGCTTGGCATAGCCTTGATGTGCCTCTGCTACCCCAATCACTTGTACTTGCTGTGGTGCCAGCCAAATTGGGAATGCTCCGCCAAAATGCTCGATTAAAATACCTAAGAAGCGATCAATTGAGCCAAACACTGCACGATGGATGACAACAGGTCTCACCCTTTCATTGTGCTCATTAATATACGTTAAATCAAATTTCTCTGGTAGCTGGAAATCAAGCTGAACCGTTGCACATTGATGACTGCGCTGAATCGCATCTTTAATATGGATGTCAATTTTCGGTCCATAGAAAGCCCCGTCCCCTGCATTAATTGTATAGGCAATACCTAAATTGTTTAGGACATTTTCAAGTGCTGCTTCTGCTTGATCCCACAGTGCCAAATCACCCATATAATCATCTGGTCGTGTCGATAATTCAATCGTATACGCAAATCCAAAGACGTTGTACACTTCATCTATAATCTTTAAGGCCAGTGCAATTTCATCCTCAATTTGCTGTGGTGTTGTAAAAATATGGGCATCATCCTGACAAAAAGTTCGTACACGTAACAGACCATTCAAGGCGCCACTAAATTCATGTCGGTGCACTTGCCCAAATTCTGCCATACGTATAGGTAAATCCCGATAGGAATGTAAGGCATTTTTGAAAATCAGCATATGCCCAGGACAGTTCATCGGCTTTAAGGTAAAGCTTTGGTCATCCACCTGTGTGAAATACATATTGTCCTTATAATGATCCCAGTGACCTGACTGCTCCCATAAGCGTTGGTTCATCATCAGCGGTGTTCGTACTTCCCTATAGTCATATTTTGCTTGTAAATGTCGCAAATACGATTCCAGTTCATTGCGTAAAATTTGACCATTGGCTAAATAGAAGGGCATGCCAGGTGCTTCCTCTGAAAACATAAATAACGATAGCTCTTTACCTAGCTTGCGATGATTTCGCTTTTCTGCTTCCTCCAAGAAGATAAAATGATCGCGCAGTTCCTCTTTTGTAGCAAAGGCAACGCCATAAATACGCTGAAGCATTTGATTCTTGCTATCGCCTCGCCAATAAGCGCCTGACACATGCATTAATTTAAAATGCTGTAATTTGCCTGTAGACGGGACATGTGGACCACGACATAAATCATAAAAATCTCCCTGCTCATAAATCGTAACTAGCTCATCTACAGGAATTGCCTCCAACAGCTCTAGCTTTAACGCATCATGGGCGAATAATTGCTTTGCTTCTTCACGTGAAACCTCGCGTCTATGAATCGGGATATTTTCCTGTACAATTTGTTTCATTTTCTTTTCAATTTGCTGTAAATCACTCGGTGTCAGTGTATCAGCAATATCTATATCATAATAAAAGCCATTTTCAATGACTGGTCCTACTCCAAATTGTGCATGTGGATAAAGTCGTTTAATTGCCTGAGCTAATAAATGGGCCGTAGAATGACGAATGACCTCGATCCCTTCCTTTGAGCTTGCATCGTACAATGTAATTTGTGCATCTTCCATAATCGGGCGCGTCAAATCAATGATGGTTCCGTTAACACTCCCTGCGACTGCCTTTTTACGAAGCTCTGGACGAATCGCTTGTGCAATATCGGTTAGTGTCACACCTTTAGTAAATGCTTGTTGTTGACCATCTGGAAATTGAATGTGAATACGTTGATTTGACATGTTTCTCTACTCCTTTTAGTAATAAAATCAATTACACCTTGGCATAATTGTGTAGATAAAAAAAACACATATCCGCCCCTAAGAAGGGACGAGTATGTGTTGATTACCCGTGGTTCCACCCAAATTCCCACTAGTTTATAAGCTAGTGGCTCATTGATTTTGCTGTAACGCCGCAAAAAAACGGTGCAAGTTTCCAAGCACGGCTCCAAGGTAGTAAGATGGGAATACGACATTAGGAAGCTTGCAGCCAAGGCCTCCCTCTCTATAAATGGTTAATCGCATCTCTTGTCCTTATCATTGCCCATTTCAATTTGTATGAAATTGTTAATTACTATAACGAATAGTGAATTCTTTGTCAAACACTAAAAAAGAAAAAAATTTAGCGACGGACTTGCAATGGGCGTTCTGGACGTTGAACACAATAGTGACAATGCGGGTCATCACATGCCTCCTCTTGCCACTCATTACACATCGCACAAAAATAACTATCAAACGTGTCATCATAGATGATGGAATTTTGACAACTCGGGCATTGTTGATTTTTTTGAATCGTACCGCTGATTTCTAGCCCATCAATAATCACTATATCTTCGCGCTGTTCAATTCGCATTTTATTATTAACTCCTAATGATTTTTCACTTCTAAGGTCTCATCTTCAGATTGCCATTCTACATGGATCATTGGCTTTGTTTCTCGTTTAAAGATTTTCTCACTTTCTTTTTTTGTGAAGGAATAATAGCCATCTTTATTTAACTGAACATCACTTAAATTTTGGGATTCTTTTGTCCCCTCAATTGTAATTTCTAAAGGCCCCAAATCATCATCATCTCCCAGATAAAATAAGCGTAAGCCCACCTCACCATTACTATGATAGATGGCTTTCCAATGCTCACTTTTGGCGATATAATGTATCTCCTGCTTGGGGCTTTGACAAGCTGTCAATAGGATGATGAGGGCAAGTGGAAACATCCATTTTTTCATTAAATATCCCCCTAACCTTGTATGGTGATAGCCCACCCTGTCGGCTTTTCTTCAAAGGCATCCTCGTATTCTGTAAAAACAAAATGAAGTCCCCTTAAATCATCTGGCAAGGGTGGTGTCACCACATACGTACTGCTTTCATGTCCATTTGAGCCACCTGTACCTTTACTTCGGCATTCATAGGACGCATCAATGTATAGACCAAAATGTTTTCGTTCTAATTTTTGCTGAATCGTTAGCTGAGGTTCTTGCTGCTCATCCCAATCGATTAATAATTGCACTACACTTGCATTGTCATATTGACGAACATAAGAAACCGTATACAAACGCTCTCCCTTTGCTACCGTTTTCAATACAGGGATATAGTGACGGAAGCCTGAAGGTTCTACCTTTGAAGTATAGTATTTTTCTGATTTAATCAACTGGAAGAACAACGCTAAAAAAGTATCATCGAAACCATATTGCTGTGCCCATTTCGAAATGGTATCATCCGAAGGCAAGCCTGGAGTAAGAGCAGCTTGCTCTTTTCGTTGCTGCAAAAGTGTACATATTTGCTCATCTATTGTGACAAGCCTTGAATCATTGTATTTGCTATGTTGTTCGGACATCTATATCCTCCTTCCTCCTGCTAGTCCGTCTTCTTTCTATACGTTATTTTCCGCAATTGGTTCCATAAACAGCCTATTTTTACTTGTAAATACCAAAAAAGCTATCCAATACATTGGATAGCTAGTTCGCTAGCATATCATTGTGCCAGCTAGTCGAGTCTGATAATTGATATGTAACCATATTGGCTGTCACAGCGAGAATAACACCCGCTCGGGACATATGAGAGGTATTTGGCTTTTCTAATACAAGGACCACGTAGCCCTCTCCACGTCCTTGCTCATCAAGCGCATTCGTCGCATTGATTTCAAAGGTGGAATACGTTTGCTCATTCGTTGCATACAGAAGTCGTTCTTCATCATACACGCCATGTTCTTTTAAATTATAGCTGACAGGCATCCACCCTTCAGACCATTCAATACTGCCTATCATTTCTCGTTTCCTTCTGGCAAGACGTCCAATGGAATACCTAAAATATATCTTCATAATCGCTTGATTGTCTTCATTTTTTCCTTCACAAGTGGCTGTCACTTCAAGCATAATATCATTTTTTAAAAGCTTTTTCATAAACACTAATGTCACAGTGATAACACAGATAAATAGTACTATACCCAAGATGATAAATGCCATTAGGTCCCTCCTAGTATCACAATTGCTGTTAATACAATATTACCATGTTCTAGGAGGGATAGGAGCTTTTCACCAAACAATCTTAGAAATTGACACAGGCATAAAGGATAAGACAAAAAGTGATTATTTGTTGGCTTGAAGCTCAACTGTAAGCGTAAAAGGTATTTTTAAGTATTCATAGTGTATCGTTACTTTCTGGTTGTTAGATGCTAGAACTTGTACTGCATAATGCTGTGGCTGCTCGCCAATAGCTTGTTGATTTATGTATCTTTGAGGTACGATCGTTCGCTGTGCTAATTTATGAAAAGATAGTTGATCATTTCCCTCTAGCTTTGTTTCCGCCTCAAAAGGTTCTGACTTACTTATTACTAGCTTCGCGTTATCAGGATGCTGATCATTCACCAGTATTTGCTTTAGCTTAATTTCACGCAGCCCTGTATTTTCAAGTGCGATGATTTTGATTGCTTCATTGCCTTGTTTGCTGCTATAGCTTTGAATAACAAGTGGTGGATTGCTCTTGAGATAAATCATAAAGATTGCCCCGACCACAAGCACACTCAGTACTAAAATAAATAGTATTTTTCTCATACTTTCCCTCTCTTTCCTCCCAACTAGTATAACAAAAACAACCTGACTTATTGACAGTCAAGTTGTTTTTGTAAACGTATTTCATCTCGTATTGGAATACCATCATTACCAATGAGTGGGATAGAAGGCTTATAGGCTCTTGCTTTTTCCACTGCATTACGCAGTATTTCTATTAAACAATAGCCTCGTTTTTGATAGAATTTCAATGCATGCAAATTATCGTTTGTTGTAATAAGTGATATGCTTGTACAGCCCTGCTCCATTGCTGCTTGTTCTACTGCTTTCACAAGAGCAGAACCAATACCTTTCCCCTCAACCGTACTATCTAACGAAATGATTTCACAGTCCTCTTCCCGCATGATATAGGTGATTAAACCGATCATCATTTGTTGCTCATTCATAAAAGCAAAGCCCGCTAATTCACTACAATCATAAATGCCACTGGAAATGACCATCTCTGTCGTACCCCAATGTTCCTGAAAAAATTCGCTTACAGTTTGTTTTGGTAGTTGATGTATGGCAATAATCGTCATTTTATAAACTCCTTCTTAAATGGAAATATGAAAAACCCCTGCAATCGCTTTTTGTATGCCTAAAAATACAGCCCAGGATAGCACACCAAGTCCAATAGCTAGTACAATATGTACGGAGGATTTCATCGCCATGTAAATCACAAATAGCATGCACATCGTTGCAGGCAAGCCAACGATAACGCCTACCGTAAAGCGTTGAATATGCTCACTCGACTCACTTTGCACTGTCAGCCAAATAATGCTTAAAATACTCACCAAGGGCAACGCAGCAATAATTCCTCCATAGGTAGGAAATCGTCGTGCAACCTCCGTCACAACGCCAATGATGGCTGCTGAACTCAAAATTTTAAAGAATGTATACATTATTTTGCCACCTCACTTAGACGTCGAAACGCCTGTAGAATGGCTTGCTGTTCCTGCTCAGTTAGCTGATTAAGTGCATGCTGTAGCTTATCATCATCTAGCTCCGAGTTTTTCTTCAACACTTGTAGCCCTTCTGCTGTCAAATGTAGCATGACCTTACGCTGGTCGTCACTTGCACGCTCCTTCATCACCCAGCCATGACGCTCTAGCTTTTTCACATGCTCTGATGCCGTATTAGGAGAAATATTTAGTAACCCTGCTATATCACGCACCGTCACTTCCTCTTCCTTTTGTATCATTTGCAAAATACGCACACTCTGATGGGAAATAACATCTTCATGGGTTGTATGTAGATGATAGAATATCGTTGTAAAATAATCATTTATATCTTTAATCATTGTAATAACTCCTTTAATATATCGTTCAAAACGATTATATCGTATACAACGATATATTAAAAGCGACCTCGTTAAAGTTTTTATTTTCAGATATTTTTCTTCAGTAAGCTTAGCATCTGATAGCCATCTGAGGGTAAACCTGCATAGGGCTTATACCATTTTGGATAAATTAGCGGGACTGCTGTTGCAAGAAATTGAAAAGTATTCAAATAAAAAAGGCTATTGAAAAAATAGTGTATCCCTGCATAAGCAGCAAAATAACGGGCTAGATAGCTGGCAAAAAGTAATACTGCTAAAGTCATGATAGGACCACCCGCTATAAATCCGAGCGATTGCTTGCGCGTTAAGCTACTCCCGTTTTGTGGGGTACAGAAGCCAAACAATCCCCATCGAATATGGAAATGTATACGACCTACACGAAAGCTTTCAGGAAGAATTTTTGCACCTAAATAAACATGGGCTCGTTCCTTTGAACATAGTATAACACCCAATGCATGCCCAATTTCATGCAACAGCGTAGAGATTTGGTATGCCTACTACATATAAAAGCATAAAGGATAGAATGGACATTATTACTCACCCCCTCCCAAAAATTCTATCTATTTTTCATAAACATCTATCTTTCTGCGCTTCTTGCTAAATAGTATCAATGGGTACTTGTGAACACTTACGTTCTACAGTATTATTACTCTATTCTGAATTTAATTGAGGGCATCCCATGTTATACTTTCTCTATTTTTTAGTAGGTGGCACAATCATGGTGCTAGCGCTACTACTTAGCCAATCTAAGTATTTATTTTTATCAGGTATTATTACGGCCTTACCGATATTGACGCTCATTAATATGGGCATACAAATGAAAAATATGAAAGAAGATACCTTTCATACTGTTCTTCAAAACACGGTATTTGGAGCGGTTGGCATGCTATTATTTACTGTGCTCACGTTTCTCCTAACAAGCTGGTTTAAACCAGGCATCTCTGTTATGAGCGCGCTCGCTGTCTATGCCCTATTTATGCTTTCTGGCAAATATATTTTATCCATGTTTGCCTAAAGAAAAGGAGCTGCCCTATGACAGCTCCTCATTGATTATTTTCACATAAACACCCTGCTCAAACCTTTCCAAAGCAGAGATATTCATTGCTTTGACATGGTTAGATACCTCGCTCGCCTTCCATAGTCGCTGTTGATGATAGATAGCTGGATCGATGAGTCGCACTTTATTACGAAAATGAATGTCATGATTCTCTTGTTCTTCTCTTACCTCTACATTTTCATGTAATTGTTGTAAAAGAGCAAGAACGTCTTGATCATGTGAAGTCTTCATCTGCTGCATTACCTCATGATCAGTCTTTAGGAAATCTTCAAGCGTTAGAATTTGTTTTGCTAGTGACAGCTTTAATACATTCGCTAACGAACTTGTCGCATAGATATTTAAAGGGTGCAAGAAAAAATCTAACACTTCCTGATAATAAATTTTTACAAACCATTCTGCACGCTCAATCGTTTTAACACACAGTTTCCCCTGAAAAACGAATAAGTCCTGTAAAAATTTTTGGATATCTTCCAGGGCTAAATTTCCATAAAAATACATATCTCTTAATGTATAATCGATACGATCTGCACACAATGCTGGAGCAGGTTGTTCAAGTAACGACCATCTGGATGTATCTAGTATGTTCTCTACTTCGTAGCCATATTTTTCAAGAATTGCAGGTATCGAAGACTGTTTGATAACATCCATGAATATTGCTTCATGATAATCTTCCGCCTCATTTTCAAGGACCACATCTACCACATGGGAAAAAGCGGTATGGGACACATCATGTAATAAGCCTGCCACCTGCTCCTGCAATGAACCGCCAAGCTGTCTAATAAGCAGCATGACACCTACAGAATGCTCAAATCTTGAAATAGTCCACTTGCTATTTACTAGAAAGCCTGCCCCAGCCTGATGAATTTCCTTTAAGCGTTGAACTGGCTTACTTACAATCAATTCCTCTAACAAACCATCTATCTCGAACTCCCCATATAAGGGGTCACTAATCAGCATTTATATTCTTCCGACTAATCACAAAGACTCCACCACAATGCGATAGTGGGTAAAATGTTAACTCACAAATTTCCTGTAAGGCGACCTTTAGTTCCTCATGGACAAAGTAAAATTCATCCTCATCCCAGTATCCCTCGCTATCTTGACGACATTGCTCCAGCTGCTCTCTTGTCTGGAAAGCTACATCGCCAATTAAAATTTTCCCTGTTGGTGATAGGTGCTGTAATAATTGTGTGATATACAAAGCCTTTTGCTCATCTGTAAAATGATGGAGCGCATACGTACTAATAATCGCATCATAGGGCTGCTGTAATAGCTCCAGTGGCAAGCCATTCATTAAATCCCACTCCATTAAGTGAGCCTCTGGCATTTTTTCCTTGGCAATGGCAATCATGTTCGCAGAAAAATCAAAGCCATAAATCGAATGCCCCTGTTCATAAAGCTTCTCCGTTAATACCCCTGTTCCAAAGCCAATATCTAAAACTGTGGAAGCCGGAACAGCCATCACTTCATTGAAAATTTTATTTAAAATCGCTTTATAGCCTGCAAATGGGTATTGATACTTTTCCTCACCGTGTTGTACCGTTTGGTCGTATCCATCGGCCCATAAATCAAAACCTTGTTTATTTAATAGCATAGTGCCTCCTAAGATGTATAAATTCTCCAAGCATTCATTAATTTACGTTCAGTCATCTGTTTCATCATAAATCCCCCTTCATTAACCAATTCAGTCCATTATACCAATTTATTACCTTTCCAACAATTCAGAAAATATACAGTGCTTTATCAATTTTCAAATTTTTATAAGCTGTTATAATCAATATGTATAAAAATTACAATAAACAGTCTGGATAATATTTTATTATAAATTCCCAAAATATTACCACATTCAACTTTTTACGATATAATAATACTGGGTAGTTAAAATATAAAAGGAGATGCTTAATGCAAGGTACAAACAAAAAGGCGTTGTTATGGATTAGCATTATAATGAGCTTAATGTCCATTTTCTTTGCATCGTTTGGTTCTAACAAATTTGGAGCCCCATTCCCCTTTATAAGTTACATCGGTGAGAATGAGTTATCATCCGCAATTGCTCTATTTACTAAAAATGGCATCACTCAAATTAACTTTAATATACTTTATTTCTTTATAAATGTTACACTAATTTACTTTATTCTTTTTTATGGTAGAAATATAATTAGTTCATTAAAATTAATTAAACAATCCTAATTTCAAAACAATTCAAGAGCAATTAGGGCAATCACATGTTACTATATCTATAGACACTTATAATTTATAACAAATTAATGTAAATTGGTTGCCTATTTAATTCAACCTATTATAAAACCTCATGTAAACCCATATAAATCAATGTTTCCTTTAAAGGAGGGATCGAAATGATCGCATTCATTTATAATGCTCATTAGTGGTTATATAGGATTTTATGAAGTTTTTAAGGGTTGATTATTCCTTGTGAGAAGGCGTTTAATATATTTTTTTACTTGTTATAGATTGTTTAAACTTATTTCAAAAGGTTAAGTTGGTCACTTTTTTGGTCGTTACTTTTTATAGAAACTGATCAAAAGGATTTAGCCAATGAAAGACCCGAACTATATTACAAAACTCTAATAAGTGTTTTGTAATGGTTCGGGTTTTGTTAGTTATTATTCAATTCTTTTCATCCTTTGATGTAATAAGCCATCAGTACTGTTATTTTCACCATAGTTAAAATCTTTCATGTAGTAATTCAAATATTTCCCATAATCACTTTGCTTATTTATTAATAATTCATCGACATAATAAACACCTAAAGGAATATTATCTAAGATTAAACTCGCAGTTCCAGCATATATTCCACAGGCAACTTGAAAGTAAGTAGCACTAGTTTTATATTTCGGGTATATATCGCTACTTTTCATTGAGTTATACATATAAATTTCCTTATCATTGTATACTAATAGAACACCGACAAGATCCTCTCCCTCAACCTCTCCATCAGATGGATCAATAAGTTTTTGTTTCCAATTCCAAAGATCATCTACATTACCTAGATTTTTTCTAATTAATTCTGTTGTATATTCATTGACCCGATAGATAAACCCTATTTCAAAATCATATAGTTCACCTAAAGTTAGCACTTCTTCATGAGGCATAAGACACCCATAAAATTCCTTTTCTCCTAATTTCACCTTAAATTCAGTAGCATAAACATCATCGTATAAATAAAGTGGTAAATGATGTTGGACAAACATTGGATAGCTTAAAATTGCTTCATCCAGAAAACATTCTACAGACCAAGTAGAATAAATAGTTTTAGGTAGTATAAGGTTTTTGTCTTTATAAAAAGAACTGTCATGCTCAATAATGTAACAAGCTAGTGGTATATTATTAGAATTTTCCTCCAATAATTTAATTGCCATCCATTGAACGACCCCAGGGTTCATACCAGAGCCAATAATCGCCCTTGTATTATTAAGTGTTTCTTTCTTATCTTCAAATCGATAATAGCGTTCAGTCAACGGGAAACCATATAAACTCTCATCCAGATCAACCGCAGTGTTTTCTAAAGCAGAGTTAATATAATGAACTCCAAGTTTATTACAGCATTCTAACATTTCAAATGTATCAGCCCATGATACATCAATAACTAATTTAGTGTTTGTTGATTGCAAATGTTCAGTAAATTTGGCTGTATCACTTAAATCAAATTGTAAGAGGGTTATTTTATCTATTAAATTTGGTAACAATGAATGATAATAATCTATTTTCTTTTGATCGATATCGATTAAAAAAAGCTTTGATTTTGTAATAACATGATGGATAGGATCATTTTTATCTTTAACGCTATGATTTAGAATTGATAGGATTGACTTTGCAACACCACCCTTACTTCCAAGGATAGTGATAGAGTATTGGTTAAGTTGTTCCACAGCAAAACATCCTTTTCTTGTAATTAACATAACTTATGAATTTTCGTATGAGTATGCTTGTATGAAACAACTAATTTCAATAAATAATTAACATATGTACATTATGAAGGGTTAAATGTCTTACTTAATGCATGACCTACCTAATTATATGTAATTAACGTTTAAAATTTATTTAGCTTAAACCAACTTTCCAGTGCTGGAGGTTTATCAACGTGTAAACTTTTTTATTTTGAACGATTGTAACTTCTGAACCGCCCTAAGATGTATTTGGCCAAAGCTATCATAATAATACGATTAAATGAAAAACAAAAGACCACACAGAATATCAAAATTTTTGTGTAGTCCTTAATTCTAGTTCTCTCATACTCTTTATATATTTCTATAATTTTAAACTGTAAATTATTATTTTTGGATATAAATAACTTTAATGGAATTAAAAATAAAAAATATTGTTTTTTCTAATTCAGAATCAAGGAGTATGAATAGTTTTTATATGTTGGAGATTATAGTAGATGCTATCCTTAGCTGTTCGAAATTCGATGAGTGATCCTTTTACTTCAGTTATTACACCTGTAAAATTATTTTTTTCATTTATGTTTAATACTGCAAGTTTATTTCTTAAATTTTCAATTTGTGCCTCAAAAGTTTTTGGGAAATTTTCATTACATGCATTGATTAATAATTCTTCGTCAGATAATTGATACGGTTTCTGATTAAGACTATAAGGTACTATTGTTTTTATATGTTTGATGGGGATATACATTTTTTTATAAATGGGAGATTGGAATACAATATAATCATCTAAAATACTGGAGATATAACCATGTAACGGCTGATTATTTAACACTTGAATTTCTAAAAATGTCCCTAAAGATTTTGTAAGAACTTTTGCAAAAGTCATTTTTTCATTTGTATCGTTAAATATTTTATCCTGTGTTATAGATGATGGTATTTTGAGACCATCCTCGTTATAATAATCTATTTTTATCTCATGAATATGATTAACAGGAATATAAAAAAATTCTTTACCGTTAAATAAAACAACCAACTCACTACTGTTATCAATAATTATTCCTTTGAGTATTTTTTTCCCTGTTAATTCCAATTTAACAATTTCTTTATCAAAATCTTGAATCAAATTCTTCAATGTCTCCCCTCCTCTATTCAAATATTAAAGTGACCCATAAATATAGACTAATTAAGCTTACAATTAACCCAATAGGAATAACAAGTATTGTAACTTTCAGATAATTCCCCCAAGTAATTAGGATTCCATGTCTTTTTAAAATAAACATCCAAATGAGAGTTGCTAAAGTGCCAATAGGTGTTAATAGGGCGCCAATATCACTTCCAATTACATTTGCTAAATAAGCGACTTGTAAGAATAAAGGATCGAGTCCCATTTCCATAATGGACAATGTACCAATCATCACTGTGGGAAGATTGTTAAAAATATTTGATAAAAATGTAGATAATAGACCCATAATCATGGCTGCGTTCAAAATATCATGTTCTACTGAGGTCTTAAAAGTTTTTATGATAATATCATTCAATCCTACATTTTTAAGACCATATACAAGCACATACATATTGAATGCGAATAAAAAAATATACCAAGGCGAATTTTTTATGATATCTGAAAGTCCCGTTTTCATTCTTAGCCATCTAACTGCGATTAAAATTGCTGCACCAAGCAAACCAATAAATTCTATTGGAATACCAATTGGAGATAGCGCAAAGAAGCTTGCCCTCGTTGCAACAACAATAATTAAGCATACCTTAAACATTTTCCAATCTATCTCCACATAATCTGTGCGAATATCCAGCGGGTGTGAATACAAAAGCTGTTCATTTGTATTCACATTGATTGGGATAGATTTAGTTCTTTTTGGGATTGATCTTTTAAAATAAAAATATAACAAAAACGTAATAGTAAAGATTCCAATCATTGATGGAACAAATACCATTTCTACGTAACTATTCAAACTCAGCCCAACAATTTCTAATGCAATCAGATTAGAAATATTACTTACCGCAATAGGTGCGCTGGCGGCCGTAGCTATAAGTGCTCCTGAAATTAAATACGCAAAAGCTTGATGGGGTTTAAAGCGAAGGAGCTTGACTATGTGTATAATTATTGGCGTTGTAATTAATATACTTCCATCATTATTAAAAAGCATTGTCATTAAAAAGCATAGTAAAATAATATATATATAAAGTCTGACACCTGATTCCTTTGATTTAATGACGATATTATACGCAATCCAACGAAAGAAACCTATACTTTCAAGTACGATTGACATCATAATTGTAGAAAGTATTGTCAGTGATGGACCACTGACAATACCCAATATCCCTAGGACATCATTCCATGATACAATACCCGTTATCAACACAATTACTGCACCGATAGTTGTTGGAATAGTTTCGTTTATTCCAAATGGCCTCCACAGCATGAATATAATAGTAAAAATAAATACAATCAACATGATTGTAATTGAACTATCCCACATTCACATCAGCCGCCTTATGTTTAGTAATAGTTGATGTGGTAGAATTTATTGTTATTTCTGTGGTACGATCTTCAGGTGACACAATAAACAATTTATAAAATAATCCACCAACGATAGAGAAGTAAAGGAGCATAACCACAATCCTTCCTCCTTTCTTTAGCTAGACTCGGTATAAAAAATATTATCTTTTTCGATTTCTTGCATTTCTTCCCTTATTGTTGGCTGTATTATTGTTGTTCATTGTATCATTGTTGGCATTATCTTTATTACCTTCACTTTTCTCTTCCTCAGCTTTTTTACTAGTTCCTAAACTAATATTACGAACATGATACATGGCAAGTCGGACAATTTCATCTTTTGCAAAAACGGTAATATAATCATCTGTGACCTCTTCCATTATTCCCTCTAGCATTTCTGGTCCACCACGATTTACTTTAACCCAATGGTGAAGAAAATTACTAACAACTGTTTTGAAATTATTTGGGAGTAAGTAGGAATCATCTTCTGGATCTTCAACATTAAATTCCATCCCATCTCTTGAATTAACCGTAATACTTTTTATGTGCTGCGTTTTATAATAAACCATACCGTCTTTTTCTGTTAGTAAAACAAAATGATCGTCTCCAGCATGCAGTAATTTTCCAATTCGTGATTCTGGACCTCCCCGATCCACCCTCACAACTTTATCAACTAAGGAAATAAGCAGATTTCTATTCATTCTTTCAGCCTCCTATTTTTATTGTCTTGCTATCTATATGTGTACTTGCATAATTAACCTATTGAAAATGCCTATTTAGGTAAAAATATACTTTTTACTTTCTTACACCTCTTCTTACATAGGTAAAGTCACAATTACCGTTATAAATGAATTATTTATTATTGAGACAGACGATAAATAATTTCGTCTGTTTTTATTTTCTTTTCATATGTACTTTCTATATATTATAATGTAAACTATTATCTCGATTTGTAAAAATTAATTAAATAAGGTGAATAATGTAATGAGGTTTCTCGGTAAAAGTATTCGTTTTGTTGCAATACCTATAATGGTTATAGTGGCATTTTGTTTGTGGATTGGTTTCTTTTGGGAGCCAGCATGGTACGTTCCAGGAGTTTTCTTCGGTTTTATGATTCTGGCATTTTTTATTCTTAACGTTTATTCTTGTATACTATCTTTCATTGAATTCAAGAGAAATAATAGTAAGAACTCGCAGCATAATCGAAAAAAGTCTTTAACAACAGTTATTTCTATTACTGTTTTAATATTTATAATTGTCAGCTCAGTTATTTTAAGTAACAAATATAAAAATACTTACGATAAGTTAAGTAGAATTGTTCCTGTCGAGACTATTCCTAGTAATTACATATTAACTTTAGAAAACATCGATATTGAAAATAATTCAGTAGGACAAGATTTTGAGTTAGAAGCTGTTATCGATCATAAAGAAACCACTTTATTCAATGGTTCTCAAATTATTCTGGATGGTGCTTACACTACCTCTTTCATACGTTTTCAATTACAGGCAATCGAAAAAGATTCAATCCCCGAAGTCGGCTTGATTGATGAGGAATTCACTATACAAAAAATGATGATGGATAGACAATTTTATTTACAGGTATTTGTAGAGGAAAACAGAGGTTGTTATACTGGAAATGTAGCTACTGTAAAATTCTATTTTGATATAAAACGAGAGGTTGAATCAAGCGAAGTTTGGTCACATATTTTTAATTGACACAAAAAATAAACAGAAATGGACTTATTATATACCAACAATTTCGGTTATCCTGTACTTCCCAACTCGTTATCCAGAGCTTGGTCAAAGTTTGTGATAAATTTGCATGACTTTCGCATCTTATGCCAATGTAAAGGGAGTAAATTTCAAAACAATTCAAGAGCAATTAGGGCAATCACATGTTACTATATCTATAGACACTTATAATTTATAACAAATTAATGTAAATTGGTTGCCTATTTAATTCAACCTATTATAAAACCTCATGTAAACCCATATAAATCAACGTTTCCTTTAAAGGAGGGATCTAAATGATAGCATTCACTTGTAATGCATGCTCTAGAACGACTTCTTTAGGTCAAAGAGGTCAAGATTAAGTTATAAACTAACAGAAATTGAATGATCTCTTTAGGCCAAAAAGTAATCAAATAGCCTAATAAACAGGAGAGATTTCAAATGGAACAACAAACAATTCAGCCGTTTTTAACGGTTGCCAACTATCATTTACTAGAACAGCAATTAAATAAAATTTTACATGCACTGACAACAACAAAGGATAAAAACGTTATCCTAGCAGTACGTGGCCTTGTTGATACGGAGGTAACAACAAAATTAGCATTATCAGCAGCAGAAACAATGCTGATTGAACAGCTTTTTACTGTCACAGATCGTGCACAAGGTGATGCATTTTTAGAGCAATTAAAACCATATGTCATCCCGTTCAAGCCGGTGACCGCTAGTACGCTTAAAGCCTTATTTAAAAAGGAAAAGAAGCTCAAGCTACCAAATCTAGAAGCACTCGATTTTCAGCAAATTTGTTATCTTGCTTGGGATGATGCTGGCACACATCGAAAATATGTTGTCCTTGAGCAAAATGGGCAGCTAAAAGGGATCAAAGGGATATTTGCCAATAACACGGTTCGCGGCATTTGCGCAATCTGTAATCGCCATTCAGATGTAGGCTTATTTACTACGTCCATTAAAGGACAGGTGGTTGGCACGTTTACCAACCACAGTAATTACATTTGTGCAGATAGTCAAACATGCAATGAACATGTTACGGATATGAACAGAACACTGGAGTTTTTCGAGCGTATTACACAAAAATAAATGAACGAAGGCAGAAATGTTGTGCAAACAACATTTCTGCCTTTAAACTTTAAAAGAACAACTCTTAGGGTATAGAGAAATGTTATCGGTTGGGATTACGATCAATAAATTCCTCTATTTCATCGGCTAATCCGTACACAAGATGGAAATAGTGTTTCTCCGATATGACACCCTTTTTTCGCCATTTTTGCATTTCTTCATAATGAAATTAGCCTTCTACATCTCTTCTAGCACTTCCTTTTTTCTCCGCCATCTCTGCAATCGAAAGACCTTTCCTCCACTCTTGGTCGTATTCCTGCACTGTCATGCCCAAAAATTTACTTATAGCTTCATAATCATATTTCACATGGTATACAAGAATACCTTCCTTATTTTCTTCTGCATATACGGTTGAAGAAAATGAGAAAACCACGATAAATAAAAGCACATACACTTTATTGGCATTTTTCATTTTGGAACCCCCATACTTTTTGAGGTTAATGTGTGTGGTTCTCATCATTACTATGTATGAAGGAAATCGTGGAAGTGATGAAGAATGTCAGCGAAGAAGAGAAGATTTTTTATTCTTCCTTCGTGAATGATTTAGTCCAAAATACCAGGGCTTGTCATTAGTCATGTAATACAAAATAGAGCATGATACTATTCACGCAAATTTTCAATTCTACGTTCTTATCGATCGATATCTCTTGTCTAAAATCGATTAATTCCTTTTCCTCTACATGAATCATTTTCGCGACACTAGCCGTTGAAAACATGTAATCCTTAATGAGGTCATTCAAAAGCAATGCGGCTCTTTCCCTTGCATCAAGGCCTTCAAAGCCAGCACATAACATAGCTATTTTTCGTTCAATCTTATCTAGCTGCTCCGTCGTAATGCTGCCCTTGTTATTCAATAAACTATCCAGCTCATTCATTGGTAAATCAAATATTTTCGCAAGTTGCTGATGATTGAAACTAAATTTTTCAGCCACTTCTTGAATTTGCTGGTTCAGGTAATCGAATCGGGAAATATTCGTGACAAAAGATACTTCTGCCCTATCCTTCCATTCTTTCACAGTAGTAACCCTCTTTTCATACTTTTTGATGTATCAAATGAAACTATATTAAAAATCAGGACGCCAAAAAAATGGCAGAATTAATAAAAAAACGGAAATCGTAATAAAAATGGTAGTGGTTGTAGGGGATAATTTTTGGCGATATGGACCATTATAAAATCCCGAAAACTGCAGTTTATTACGATAGAGGACAAACAATAAACTATATATGGCGATTCCCCCCAGCCACCCAGCGTATGAACCATCAACATTTATATCAAAAGAGGTATACATAAGCCTGGCGCCTCCCCACATCACGCATCCAATAATGGAAAAAAGGATAATAATTCTTATTAATTCTAAAAATATTTTAAATGTAATCATCCATAGTTCTCTTATTTCCTTCACAAGCTCTCTCCACCTCTACAATCTGTAAAATTATTATAACACTTCCTGAATTAGTAATTCACTTAAACCGAGAATGTATAGTCGTCTATGGTGAGCTTACTTGTTGTTCCTTAATACGAGTTTCACCATGAATCGTGTAGAAGTAGTAATTATAGATCAAAGTATAATTGGTGGAAAATGTATATTTTTATTATTTCCGTTTTATGAAAAATGACACGATTCCACCAAGTATCGAATATTCACTGACAGAAGAATGGACTTAATGCCCTCACTAGTATCAATAGCAAACGAATTCAAAAGAAAAAACCAACTTATGATAAAAAGCTGGTCCCGTCATTCAATCATTCATTTATGCCTTGCTGTTTTGCATCTTCATAAAGAGCCAGAAAAGGTTGGCAATTTCTTCAGCTTCATATTTATAAATCGTTTCAGCGAAAGAAGCACGAAACGGCTGTAGCATGATCTCTAAAACACTCATGCGGGGTGTTTCTCTCTTCATTTCATCCAAAAGCAAGCTAGAGAGTTCGAGTGATTTTTGTGGAAGTTCGATTGTCGAGATTTTTTTACAAAATTTCTCTAATTTCTCTTGTATTTCTTTACTAGTAATGGACTTATAGGCTAAATCCTTTTCTAATAAAAACATTTCCTGAGGCTCTAATAGAATTTCTCCACTCTTAATCATTTCTGGCAGAAAACTTTCTACATATTTCAATGACCGAGTAACCACTTTTTTTAGATCTATCGTCATATTAGTAGCCAAATTCCAATAAAAAGATAAATATTGGAAGGTGCCAAAAAAGACGACCGCACACTCATAATAATAGTGCTTTCCTTCTTCTCCATAAATATCATAGAATCTGTTTTTTAACCAGGTGATTTCATGAAAGCGATGTTCCGCAAGAATTTCTTGCAGCTCTTCATCATGCAAAAAGGAGATTTCTCGAAATAAAGGCATTAAATTATATTTTTCTTTAATTTTTAATGTGGCGATTAATTGTTCAATTAAAACGTCTACATCATCTTTTTTCTTACCAACTAAAATTTCCTCTTTTAAAACATTTCGCTCTTGACGATTTTGCTCTAATACGGCTTTCAGGCATTCGTTTTTAGATGAAAAATAATTATAAAATGTACCTTTCGAAATATTTGCCTTATCTAAAATATCCTGAACCGATGTATGCTGATATCCTTTTTCAGTAAATAATTGTAATGTTGATTCGATAACGATTTGTTTACGATCTTTCATACATTTCTCCAATCTCTAAACACAATAACGAACTTACAACAATTATACTAGGAAAAGTAGATTTCTTAAACTATGCAAATTTGATACTAGAGGTCCTCACTCTGTAGTGCCAGTCCAAATCGGTTAGTTTTTTCTAAAATGTATGGATAGTAAAAAACCTTCTGCACACACTACTTTTCAGGAGGTGATATTTAATGGCGAATAATAACAACAACCAAAATTTCAACTCAAAAATTCCTAATGCAGCTCCAAACGCAATGAATTCAATGAATGTTGAATTCGGGAACGAGACTGATGTTAATCAAATCAGACAACAAATTCAACAAGCTGAAGCTAAAAAGCAACAGGCTTCTGGTTCTATGAACGCAATGAAGTCAACGAACGTTGAATTTGGGAATGAAACTGATGTT
>Ga0213823_1000059_pt1 | contig 114126 bp, 77 predicted proteins | sample MC6MC0907MG_FD_179887 | JGI IMG/M metagenome (GOLD analysis project Ga0213823, IMG submission 179887) | Enriched soil aggregate microbial communities from Iowa State University, Ames, United States - MC6-MC0907-MG | ecosystem: Environmental > Terrestrial > Soil > Unclassified | place: USA: Iowa... | reverse complement strand
ACTCGCTCCTGCCTGGGGTCCGACTGCAGGACCTTGGCTCAAGCGTGTTAGCGGTGCTTATGGTTTCGTAGGCAACAGGCCTGTACTTCAGACCAAGTCCATTTGGTGCGGGAAAACGCGGAGGGGTGTCCGCTCGGTATCGCCGCTGGGCGAAACTTGACGAAGTCAGCAAAAGGGAGCGCTGGGGCTTCCTTCAATCCTGCGACTCGCAAGCAGTGCCGAACGGAAATTGGGGGCGATTGTAGATAGGTCGCCAACCCTTGACTATGACTTATTGAGCAACAGTCTTTTACAGAATACGTAACAATGCGACCCGAAGAATCAACTTCGCGACAGTTTGTCGCACCCCGCCGGGTAGCCCTCAAAGCCGCATTCTACAAGGCTTTGTGATTGATCTGGATCAAGCGGGGAGCAACTTTCTGCGCATCTCACGACGTGCAAAAGACCTCATGCAATTCGGGACTTTTGTCTAAGCCTGACGTCGGTTGCGGTAGATGCCCAGCGGAACCAGAATGGCCGTCAGGACAAATGCGACCAGCGCCCACTGCGCCAGCGACAGACCGAGGATCGGTGGGTACGGCGTGCTGCAGAAGCCATCGACCTGGAATGCCAGCGGCCACAGCTTGGCCAGGGGCAGGTCGTCGACGATCGGCTGCAGGGTATCGATGCCGCAACTGACCATGGGGTTGGCGAGTATATACACATGGTTGCCGGCCGCAACGATTCCCCCGATGGCGCTGAGTACCACCAAGCCTTCGAAGACCGTCAGGCTGCGCCGCCCGGGCATCGCGGCGGCGATGAAGGCAAACACGGCGATAAACAGCAAGGCATAGCGCTGCAGGATGCACAGCGGGCAAGGCGCCTCGCCCAATACCACTTGCATATAAAGGGCGCCGCCGATCAGCGACAGGCAGATCAGCCCCAGCAGCACCAGAAAGCGCCGTTCCCGATTCAGGCGCGAAGTTTGTTCGTTCATTGCCGGTTCCTTGGATGGAGAGTGGCCGCGTGGTCCGCCTGCCTGCGCGCGATTCTACACGCTGGGCAGGGCCTTTAGCGTGCCGAGGGGGCAACGTGATAGCACTGCGCAGGGCTATCCGAGATGGCTGAGACCGGCCATTGTGACGTCGGTTCAACGTCACACGGCAAAAAAGCGGCTACCCGGGTGCCGCGCAGGGGCAAGCCCCTCGACACCTGGGAGTGAAGGATACCGTGATTAAAGGAGGATTAAAGATGAAAGCTTGGCGGGCTGTTTCATCTCTCCTTTATATAAGCAGGTAGGCGCAGCCTGGTGATGCGAAGAGGCCGGTATATAAGCAGGTAGGAGCAGCCTTGTGCTGCGAAGAGGCCGGTGATGGCTCAGATCATCTTCTGAGATCACCGGCCTCTTCGCAGCACAAGGCTGCTCCTACAACAGCTAGGACTGCTGGGTGTTTACTCCAGCGCTGCTGCTGGCCCGAAGAACTCGTAGCGGCTCTGCTGCTCCGGCACCCCCAGGCCCTTCAGCTGGCGCTTGACCGCCGCCATGAAGGCTTTAGGCCCCAGGAAGTAGGCATCGACGTCACGTTCACGTGGCAGCCACTCGGCCAGCAGGTCTTCGCTCAGCAGGCCCACGGCATCGGCCGCAGCGCCGCCTTGCGGCTCGGCATAGCAGTAGAAGCGCTTGAGCTGTGGATGACGCTCGGCCAGGCCGTCGACCCACTCACGGAAGGCATGCACGGCGCCGTTACGCGCACAGTGGATGAAATGCACTTCACGCGGGGTCTGCAGTGCCGCCTGCAACATCGCCAGGGTCGGGGTGATCCCCACACCGCCACTGATCAGCACCAGCGGCTTGTCGCTGGCGGCCAGGGTGAAGTCGCCTGCAGGTGGGAACAGCTGCAGGGTCTTGCCCACTACCAGTTCATCGTGCAGGTAGTTGGACACCTTGCCACCGGCTTCGCGCTTGACGCTGATGCGGTATTCAGTGCCGTCGCACAGGGCCGACAGCGAGTAGTTGCGACGCTGCTCGGCGCCGTCGATGAACAACTGCAGGCCGATGTACTGCCCAGGCTCGGCCTTGAGCACTGGCCTGCCGTCCACCGGGGCGAAGTAGAACGAGACGATCTCGCTGCTTTCCTGCTCGCGGCGTACCAGGCGGAACTCGCGGGTACCACGCCATCCGCCGGCGGCTTGCTCCTTCTCTTTATAGAGGCTTTCTTCAGCGCCGATGAGGATGTCGGCCAGCTGGCCATACGCGGCGCCCCAGGCCGCGATCACCTCTGGGGTGGCGATGTCCTTGCCGAGCACTTCTTCAATGGCGCGCAGCAGGCAGCTGCCCACGATCGGGTAGTGCTCCGGCAGAATCTGCAAGGCCACGTGCTTGTTGATGATCTGGCCGACCAGGCCGCCGAGCTGTTCGAGCTGGTCGATATGGCGGGCATACATCAGCACGCCGTTGGCCAACGCACGTGGCTGGTCGCCGCTGGCCTGGTGGGCCTGGTTGAACAGCGGACGCACTTGCGGGTACTCGTTGAGCATCATCTTGTAGAAGTGAGTGGTCAGCGCTTCGCCGCCGCTTTCCAGCAGGGGGACAGTGGCTTTGACGATTGCACGTTGTTCGGCAGTGAGCATTGCAACGACTCCTGAGCCTATGGCTTCGAATGATTGCCTTGGGTATTTCACCATTCGTGCCAACTTTTATACCCAGCAAAATCAGGGCGTTGACGCGTGTCATGTCAAAACGACTCGCTCGGGCGTATAGTCATAATGACCAAAAGGAGTCCCTATGACTGCAAAGCCACTGCTCACCGCCCTCCTCCCCCTGGTCAGCGACTTGTCCCGCGACCTGAGCGACCAGGAACGCTACCGCCGCTTGCTTCAGGCCATGCGCGGGCTGTTGCCGTGCGACGCCGCCGCACTGCTGCGCCTGGACGGTGAGTGGCTGGTGCCGCTGGCAGTGGACGGCCTGAGTGCCGATACCTTGGGCCGACGCTTTCGGGTCAGCGAGCACCCGCGCTTCCAGATCCTCCTCAGCCGCCCACAACCCACCCGCTTCGCCAGCGACTCGGACCTGCCCGACCCCTACGACGGCCTGGTCAACGCCCCGGATGCCACGCTTGAAGTGCATGACTGCATGGGCTGCCCGTTGATGGTCGATGAGCGCCCTTGGGGCCTGCTGACCCTGGACGCGCTGACCCCCGGGCAGTTCCAGAGCCTTGAGCTGGATGCGCTACAGGCTTTCGCCAGCCTGGCTGCCGCCACGGTGACCGTAGCCGAGCGTATCGAGCACCTGGCCCTGCGCGCAGAGGACGAACACCATCGCGCCGAGCTCTACCGCCAGGCCAGTGCCCAGGACAAGGAGCTGATTGGCCAGAGCGCGGCACACAAGCGCCTGGTGGAAGAGATACGCCTGGTCGGCGGCAGCGAGTTGACCGTGCTGATCACCGGCGAGACCGGCGTTGGCAAAGAGCTGGTCGCCCAAGCCCTGCACCAGGCCAGCAACCGTGCCGACAAACCACTGGTCAGCCTCAACTGCGCGGCCTTGCCCGATACCCTGGTGGAAAGCGAGCTGTTTGGCCACGTGCGCGGCGCCTTTACCGGCGCCCACGGCGAACGCCTCGGCAAGTTCGAGCTGGCCAATGGTGGCACGCTGTTTCTTGATGAGGTCGGCGAGTTACCATTAACCGTGCAGGCCAAGCTGCTGCGTGTGCTGCAAAGTGGCCAGCTGCAACGCCTGGGGTCGGACCGCGAACACCGGGTCGACGTCCGCCTGATCGCAGCCACCAACCGCGACCTGGCTACAGAAGTGCGCAACGGCAACTTCCGCGCCGACTTCTACCATCGCCTGAGCGTGTACCCGTTGCACGTTCCGCCGCTGCGTGAACGTGGGCGCGATGTGCTGCTATTGGCGGGGTACTTCCTCGAACAGAACCGTTCGCGCCTGGGCCTGAACAGCCTGCGCCTGAGCAGCGACGCTCAAGCTGCACTGCTCGCCTATGACTGGCCGGGCAACGTGCGCGAGCTCGAACACCTGATCGGCCGCTCGGCGCTCAAGGCGCTCGGCCAGCACCCGGAACGGCCGCGCATCCTCACCCTTGAGGCCATCGACCTTGACCTGCGCGCCGCTGCCCCATCGGGCCAGCTGCCCTCCCCCTCGCCGCTGCTGGAGGCGCCTCTGCCCAATGGCGGGTTGCGTGAAGCCGTCGACCTTTATCAACGCCAAGTGATCGAAAACTGCCTGCAAAGGCATGCGGAAAACTGGGCCGCCGCCGCGCGCGAACTCGGCCTGGACCGCGCCAACCTCAGTCGGCTGGCGCGTCGGCTGGGGCTTCGCTGAGGCTTACCTACAAAAGGATTAACCCAGAAAGCCATCTGGTTGCTTCTCGCTGGGCTGCTATATCTCCCTAACCACCGGTATCACGGCCGTCATGGTCGAGGCTGCGCGCAACACGTTGCATTGACGTTGCGCCGGCCCTGGTTCGCTGAAGCCGAGCCAGTGTAGCCGCACACCAGCAGGGAGCATCCATGGACAACATCATCGTCGCCGATAAGCAATCCGCAGTCGCCACCCAGAGTGCCTGGGGCAATGTCAGTCTCAACGGGCCAGGCGTCGTGCAGATGCCGGTTTCCCCCGATAAAGTGGCAACCGTCACCCAGCGCGGACAAGACCTGATCGTCACCCTGAAGTCGGGCGAGAAGGTCACTATCGGCAACTTCTTCGCCGTGGATCAGGCCGGCGTCGGCAGCGACATCGTCTTCGTCGGTGAGGACGGCACCCTGTGGCATGCAAACTACGATGCGGTGGCTTTCACGGGCTTTACTTTCGACGAAGTGGCCTCGCTGGATGAACTGGTCGCGGGTATCGGTGTGGCGGGCAGCGCGATGCCGACCTGGGCCATTGCCGGGCTCAGCCTGCTGGGTATTGGCGGCGCGGCGGCGGCGGCCGACAACAGCAGCGGTGGCAGCAGTGGTGGCTCGGACCCAGGCGACACCACGGCGCCGGCCACACCGATCGACCTGCTGGTGTCCCCTGATGGCCTGCGCCTGACGGGCCGCGGCGAAGCCGGCAGCACGGTAAATATTCGCGACGGCGCGGGCAACCTGATCGGCAGCGGCACGGTCGGTGCCGATGGCAGCTTCAACGTTGCGTTGAATCCCCCGCAGATCAACAGCGAAAACCTTGAAGTCACCCTGACCGATGGTGCGGGCAATGTCTCGGCCCCCGGCAGCGTCACCGCCCCGGATGCAACGGCACCGCTGGCACCGACCGATCTTGCCATCAACGAACAGGGCACCACCCTCACCGGCCGCGCCGAACCCGGCTCGACGGTGGCGGTGCGAGGTGCGGGTGGCGTATTGCTGGGCAGCGCGGTGGCGGGTGCTGACGGGCAGTTCAGCATCAATTTGCAGCCACCGCAGACCGATGGCCAGGCATTGGAAGTGACCGCACAGGACGCAGCCGGCAATACATCGCCGGCTGCTGGCATTACGGCCCCGGATGTTGAAACGCCTCCGGATACCACGGCGCCGGATGCACCTGTGGATCTGGTAGTCGGCCTTGCTGGCCACCAGCTGACAGGCCGAGGCGAAGCGGGTACTACCGTTCAGGTGCGGGATGCCGCCGGCAATGTGCTGGCGACTGGCACTGTGGGTGCAGATGGCACCTTCCTGCTGACCCTGGACCCTGCCGTGATCGATGGCAGCACCCTGCAGGTGACCCTGACCGATGCGGCGGGCAATGTTTCGCAGCCAGGTTCGGTCACCTCCCAAGACCTGCTGCCACCAGCACAACCGACTGACCTGGCCTTGGCTGAAGGCGTGACCCTTACTGGTCGCGGTGAACCAGGCGCCACCGTGCAAGTGCGGGACGCTGCGGGCACTGTGATAGGCACCGGAGTGGTGGGTGCTGATGGCTTATTCAGCGTATCCCTCTCCCCGGCTCAAGCGAATGGCGAAGCGCTGGACATCCGTTTGGTGGACGCTGCTGGCAACAGCTCCGCACCACTGCAGTTCGATGCGCCGGACATTACTCCGCCTGATGCCGTCAGCAACATCGTGGTCGGCGCTGGTGGCCTGGTCCTGAGCGGGCGCGGCGAAGCCGGGGCCACCGTTGAAGTGCGCGATGCCAACGGCAATGTGATTGGTACCGGCACTGTATTGGCCAATGGCACGTTCCTGATCGACCTTGATCCGGCTGTGCAATCTGGCGAACACCTGAGCCTGGTGCAGACCGACCCAAGCGGCAACGCTTCTGCCGTCCTCGAATACGACGTACCACTGACCACCGCCCCGGCCAGCCCAAGCGACCTGGCCATCGATGCCGATGGCACCACCCTGACCGGTTCCGCGCCGGCCGGTAGCCGCGTAGAAGTGCATGATGCCAATGGCACGCTGATCGGCAGCGCCATTGCTGGCGCCGATGGCACCTTCACCATTGAACTCACGCCACCACAAGCCAACGGCGAGCTGCTCGATGTCGTCGCCATCGATGGCACTGGCCTGTCTTCTCTGCCCGCACAGATCACCGCGCCGGACATCACTGCACCAGCCGCACCTACCGAGTTGGCCGTCAGCGCCAACGGCACCGTCGTTACCGGCCGCGCCGAACCAGGCAGCACCGTTCGTATTCTCGCCGCCGACGGCACTGAACTGGGCAGCGCCTTGGTCGGGCCAACTGGCGTGTTCAGCATCAACCTCGATCCGCCTCAGGTCGATGGTGAGCTACTGCAAGCCACCGCAACTGACGCTGCCGGCAATACTTCGGTTGCCAGCTCCGTTACCGCACCGGATATCGACGGCGGCGATACCACACCGCCTGACGCGCCTGTTGATTTGGTAATCGGCCTCGCTGGCCACCAACTGACTGGCCGTGGCGAAGCGGGGACTACGGTTCAGGTGCGGGATGCCGACGGCAATGTGCTGGCGACTGGCACCGTGGGTGCAGATGGCACCTTCCTGCTGACGCTGGACCCGGCTGTAGTCGACGGCAGCACCCTGCAAGTGACGCTGACCGATGCTGCTGGCAACGTTTCGCAGCCTGGCTCGGTAATTTCGCAAGACCTGCTGCCACCTGCGCAGCCAACTGACCTTGCCCTGGCCGAAGGTGTAACCCTCACCGGTCGCGGCGAACCAGGCGCCACTGTTCAAGTGCGGGATGCTACGGGCACCGTAATCGGCACCGGAGTGGTGGGTGCTGATGGCTTATTCAGCGTATCCCTCTCCCCGGCTCAAGCGAATGGCGAAGCGCTGGACATCCGTTTGGTGGACGCTGCTGGCAACAGCTCCGCACCACTGCAGTTCGATGCGCCGGACATTACTCCGCCTGATGCCGTCAGCAACATCGTGGTCGGCGCTGGTGGCCTGGTCCTGAGCGGGCGCGGCGAAGCCGGGGCCACCGTTGAAGTGCGCGATGCCAACGGCAATGTGATTGGTACCGGCACTGTATTGGCCAATGGCACGTTCCTGATCGACCTTGATCCGGCTGTGCAATCTGGCGAACACCTGAGCCTGGTGCAGACCGACCCAAGCGGCAACGCTTCTGCCGTCCTCGAATACGACGTACCACTGACCACCGCCCCGGCCAGCCCAAGCGACCTGGCCATCGATGCCGATGGCACCACCCTGACCGGTTCCGCGCCGGCCGGTAGCCGCGTAGAAGTGCATGATGCCAATGGCACGCTGATCGGCAGCGCCATTGCTGGCGCCGATGGCACCTTCACCATTGAACTCACGCCACCACAAGCCAACGGCGAGCTGCTCGATGTCGTCGCCATCGATGGCACTGGCCTGTCTTCTCTGCCCGCACAGATCACCGCGCCGGACATCACTGCACCAGCCGCACCTACCGAGTTGGCCGTCAGCGCCAACGGCACCGTCGTTACCGGCCGCGCCGAACCAGGCAGCACCGTTCGTATTCTCGCCGCGGATGGCACCGAACTGGGCAGCGCACTGGTCGGCCCGACCGGCGTGTTCAGCATCAACCTCGATCCGCCTCAGGTCGATGGTGAGCTACTGCAGGCCACCGCGACTGACGCAGCCGGCAATACCTCGGTTGCCAGCTCCGTTACCGCACCGGATATCGACGGCGGCGATACCACACCGCCTGACGCGCCTGTTGATTTGATAATCGGCCTCGCTGGCCACCAACTGACTGGCCGTGGCGAAGCGGGGACTACGGTTCAGGTGCGAGATGCCGACGGCAATGTGTTGGCGACTGGCACTGTCGGTGCAGATGGCACCTTCGTTCTGACGCTGGACCCTGCCGTGATCGATGGCAGCACCCTGCAGGTGACCCTGAGCGATGCCGCGGGCAACGTTTCGCAGCCAGGCTCGGTCACCTCGCAAGATTTGCTGCCACCTGCGCAGCCGACTGACCTGGCCTTGGCTGAAGGCGTGACCCTCACCGGTCGCGGTGAGCCGGGTGCCACTGTGCAAGTCCGCGATGCTGCGGGCACTGTGATAGGTACCGGGCTGGTCAACGCAGATGGCACTTTCAGCCTGACGCTCAGCCCTGCTCAAGCGAATGGCGAAGCGCTGGACATCCGTCTGGTGGATGCCGCTGGCAACAGCTCTGCACCATTGCAATTCGACGCACCGGACATTACTCCGCCTGATGCCGTCAGCAACATCGTTGTCGGCTCTGGAGGTCTGGTATTGAGCGGTCGCGGCGAAGCCGGGGCCACCGTGGAAGTACGCGATGCCAACGGCAATGTGATCGGTACCGGCACCGTCCTGGCCAATGGCACCTTCCTGATCGATCTCGACCCGGCTGCGCAACCAGGCGAACACCTGAGCCTGGTGCAGACGGACCCAAGCGGCAACACTTCCGTTGCCCTCGAATACGACGTACCACAAACCACCGCCCCGGCCAGCCCTAGTGACCTCACGATTGATGCCGATGGCACCACCCTGACCGGTTCCGCGCCAGCGGGCAGCCGTGTGGAGGTGCACGATGCCAATGGGACACTGATTGGCAGCGCCATTGCCGGCGCAGATGGCACCTTCACCCTTGAACTCACGCCACCACAAGCCAACGGCGAGCTGCTCGATGTCGTCGCCATCGATGACACTGGCCTGTCTTCTCTGCCTGCACAAATCACCGCACCGGACATCACTGCACCAGCCGCGCCGAGTGAACTGGCGGTCAGCGCCAACGGCACCGTTGTCACCGGCCGTGCCGAACCGGGTAGCACCGTCCGTATTCTCGCCGCGGATGGCACCGAACTGGGCAGCGCCTTGGTCGGCCCGACCGGCGTATTCAGTATCAACCTAGATCCGCCCCAGATTGATGGCGAAGTACTGCAAGCCACCGCAACTGACGCTGCCGGTAATACTTCGGTTGCCAGCTCCGTTACCGCACCGGATATCGACGGCGGCGATACCACGCCGCCGGACGCCCCTGTTGATTTGGTAATCGGCCTCGCTGGCCACCAACTGACTGGCCGTGGCGAAGCGGGGACTACGGTTCAGGTGCGAGATGCCGACGGCAATGTGTTGGCGACTGGCACTGTCGGTGCAGATGGCACCTTCGTTCTGACGCTGGACCCTGCCGTGATCGATGGCAGCACCCTGCAGGTGACCCTGAGCGATGCCGCGGGCAACGTTTCGCAGCCAGGCTCGGTCACCTCGCAAGATTTGCTGCCACCTGCGCAGCCGACTGACCTGGCCTTGGCTGAAGGCGTGACCCTCACCGGTCGCGGTGAGCCGGGTGCCACTGTGCAAGTCCGCGATGCTGCGGGCACTGTGATAGGTACCGGGCTGGTCAACGCAGATGGCACTTTCAGCCTGACGCTCAGCCCTGCTCAAGCGAATGGCGAAGCGCTGGACATCCGTCTGGTGGATGCCGCTGGCAACAGCTCTGCACCATTGCAATTCGACGCACCGGACATTACTCCGCCTGATGCCGTCAGCAACATCGTTGTCGGCTCTGGAGGTCTGGTATTGAGCGGTCGCGGCGAAGCCGGGGCCACCGTGGAAGTACGCGATGCCAACGGCAATGTGATCGGTACCGGCACCGTCCTGGCCAATGGCACCTTCCTGATCGATCTCGACCCGGCTGCGCAACCAGGCGAACACCTGAGCCTGGTGCAGACGGACCCAAGCGGCAACACTTCCGTTGCCCTCGAATACGACGTACCACAAACCACCGCCCCGGCCAGCCCTAGTGACCTCACGATTGATGCCGATGGCACCACCCTGACCGGTTCCGCGCCAGCGGGCAGCCGTGTGGAGGTGCACGATGCCAATGGGACACTGATTGGCAGCGCCATTGCCGGCGCAGATGGCACCTTCACCCTTGAACTCACGCCACCACAAGCCAACGGCGAGCTGCTCGATGTCGTCGCCATCGATGACACTGGCCTGTCTTCTCTGCCTGCACAAATCACCGCACCGGACATCACTGCACCAGCCGCGCCGAGTGAACTGGCGGTCAGCGCCAACGGCACCGTTGTCACCGGCCGTGCCGAACCGGGTAGCACCGTCCGTATTCTCGCCGCGGATGGCACCGAACTGGGCAGCGCCTTGGTCGGCCCGACCGGCGTATTCAGTATCAACCTAGATCCGCCCCAGATTGATGGCGAAGTACTGCAAGCCACCGCAACTGACGCTGCCGGTAATACTTCGGTTGCCAGCTCCGTTACCGCACCGGATATCGACGGCGGCGATACCACGCCGCCGGACGCCCCTGTTGATTTGGTGATCGGTCTCGCTGGCCACCAACTGACTGGCCGAGGCGAAGTGGGGACTACGGTTCAGGTGCGTGATGCCGACGGCAATGTGCTGGCCACTGGCACTGTGGGTGCAGATGGCACCTTCCTGCTGACCCTTGATCCTGCCGTAATCGATGGCAGCACCCTGCAAGTGACCTTGACCGATGCCGCGGGCAACGTTTCGCAGCCAGGTTCAGTCACCTCCCAAGACCTGCTTCCACCTGCGCAGCCGACTGACCTGGCCCTGGCTGATGGCGTGACCCTCACGGGTCGCGGCGAGCCTGGCGCCACCGTGCAAGTACGCGACGCTGCGGGCACTGTGATCGGCACCGGGCTGGTGGGCGCAGATGGCAGCTTCAACCTGACGCTCTCCCCGGCTCAAGCGAATGGCGAAGCGCTGGACATCCGTCTGGTGGATGCCGCTGGTAACAGCTCGACCCCACTGCAATTCGACGCGCCGGATATCACTCCGCCTGATGCCGTCAGCAACATCGTTGTCGGCTCTGGAGGTGTGGTATTGAGCGGTCGCGGCGAAGCCGGGGCCACCGTGGAAGTACGCGATGCCAATGGCAATGTGATCGGTACAGGCACTGTCTTGGCCAACGGCACCTTCCTGATCGACCTCAACCCGGCAGCGCAACCAGGCGAACACCTGAGCCTGGTGCAGACCGACCCAAGCGGCAACGCTTCCGTTGCCCTCGAATACGACGTACCTCAGACCACCGCCCCTGCAAGTCCGAGCGACTTGGCCATTGATGCCGATGGCACCACCCTGACCGGTACCGCGCCAGCGGGCAGCCGCGTGGAAGTGCACGATGCCAATGGCACCCTGATCGGCAGCGCCACTGCCGGCGCCGATGGCACCTTCACCCTTGAACTCACGCCACCACAAGCCAACGGCGAATTGCTCGATGTCGTCGCCATCGATGACACCGGCCTGTCTTCTCTGCCCGCACAGATCACCGCGCCGGACATCACCGCGCCAGCCGCGCCGAGTGAGCTGGCCGTCAGCGCAAACGGCACCGTTGTCACCGGCCGTGCCGAACCGGGTAGCACCGTCCGTATTCTCGCCGCCGATGGCACTGAACTGGGCAGCGCCCTGGTCGGGCCGACTGGCGTGTTCAACATCAGCCTCGACCCGCCTCAAGTTGATGGGGAGGTTCTACAAGCCACGGCTACCGATGCCGCTGGCAATACCTCCACCGCCAGCTCCGTCACCGCACCGGATATCGACGGCGGCGATACCACACCGCCTGACGCGCCTGTTGAATTGGTAATCGGCCTCGCTGGCCACCAACTGACTGGCCGTGGCGAAGCAGGCACCTCCGTGCAGGTGCGCGACGCCGCCGGCAATGTCCTGGCCACTGGCACCGTGGGTGCAGATGGCACCTTCCTGCTGACGCTGGACCCTGCCGTCATCGACGGCAGCACCCTGCAAGTGACCCTGACCGATGCTGCGGGAAATACTTCGCAACCGGGCTCGGTCACCTCGCAAGACCTACTGCCACCTGCGCAACCCACCGACCTTGCCCTAGCTGATGGCATCACCTTCACCGGCCGCGGCGAACCTGGCGCCACCGTACAAGTACGCGACGCTGCCGGTACTGTGATCGGTACCGGGCTGGTCAACGCGGATGGCACGTTCAGCCTGACGCTGAGCCCTGCGCAGGCCAATGGCGAAGCCCTGGATATCCGCCTGGTCGATGCCGCTGGCAATAGCTCCGCTGCCCTGCAGTTCAATGCGCCGGACATCACCCCACCGGATGCGGTCAGTAACATCCAGGTCGGCCCTGGCGGCTTGGCCTTGGGCGGTCGCGGGGAAGCGGGTGCCACCGTTGAGGTGCGCGACGCGGATGGCAACCTGCTTGGCCGCGGCGTCGTCACTGCCAATGGTACCTTCCTGATCAACCTCGACCCGGCTGCACAACCCGGCGAACACCTGAGCCTGGTGCAGGTCGACCCAAGCGGCAACGCGTCCGTTGCCCTCGAATACGACGTACCACTGACCACCGCCCCGGCCAGCCCGAGCGAACTGGCGATCAACGCCGATGGCACCAGCCTGACCGGCAACGCATCCGCTGGAACCCGCGTGGAGGTGCACGATGCCAATGGCACGCTCATTGGCAGTGCTGTGGCGGGTGCAGACGGCACCTTTACTATCGTGCTCGACCCGGCCCAAGCCAACGGCGAACTGCTCGATGTTGTGGCCATTGACGACACCGGCTTGTCGTCCGTGCCTGCGCAGATCACCGCGCCGGACATCACCGCGCCAGCCGCACCCAGTGAACTGGCCGTCAGCGCCAACGGCACTGTAGTAACTGGCCGTGCCGAACCGGGAAGCACCGTGCGTATTCTCGCCGCCGATGGCACTGAACTGGGCAGCGCCCTGGTCGGCCCAACCGGCGTATTCAACATCACCCTCGACCCGCCTCAGGTCGATGGCGAAGTGTTGCAGGCCACCGCGACCGATGACGCTGGTAACACATCGCCTGGCAGCTCCGTCACCGCGCCGGATATCGACGGCGTGGACACCACGCCACCCAACGCACCGACCAACCTGGTGATCGGCCTCGCCGGCAGCCAGCTCAGCGGCCGCGGCGAAGCCGGAGCCACCGTGCAGGTACGTGACGCCGCTGGCAATGTGCTGGCGACTGGCACCGTAGGCGCGGACGGCAACTTTGTAATCGCCCTTGATCCAGCCGTTAACGATGGCAGCACGCTGCAAGTGGTGCTGACCGACGCGGCAGGCAACGCGTCTGAACCAGGTACGGTCACCTCGCCAGACCTGCAAGCCCCAGACCAACCCACAGGCCTGGCCTTGGCCGAAGGCGTGACCCTTACCGGTCGCGGAGAACCGGGTGCCACTGTTCAAGTCCGCGACGCTGCGGGCAATGTGATTGGTAGCGGACTCGTAGGCGCAGATGGCAGTTTCAGCCTGACGCTCAGCCCTGCTCAAGCGAATGGCGAAGCGCTGGACGTTCGCCTCGTGGATGCCGCCGGCAACAGCTCTGCCCCACTCCAATTCGATGCACCGGACATCACACCGCCTGCCGCCGTCAGCAATATTGCCGTCGGCTCCGACGGCCTGGTCCTCAGCGGCCGCGGCGAAGCCGGCGCCACTGTGCAAGTGCGTGACGCCGAGGGCACTGTGATCGGCACCGGCACTGTCTTGGCCAACGGCACCTTCCTCATCGACCTCGACCCGGCAGCGCAACCCGGCGAGCACCTCAGCTTGGTACAGACCGACCCGAGCGGTAACGCGTCCGTCGCCTTTGAATACGACGTACCACTGATCACCGCCCCGGCCAGCCCAAGCGAGCTGGCGATCAATGCCGATGGCACCAGCCTGACCGGCAACGCGCCAGCGGGAACCCGTGTGGAGGTGCACGATGCCAATGGCACGCTGATCGGCAGTGTCGTGGCAGGTGCCGATGGCACCTTCACTATCGTGCTCGACCCGGCCCAAGCCAACGGCGAACTGCTCGATGTGGTCGCCATTGATGACAACGGTCTGTCGTCCGTGCCTACGCAAATCTTTGCGCCGGACATCACCGCGCCGACTGCGCCAAGTGAACTGGCGATCAACGCCGACGGTAGCGTCGTCACCGGCCGGGCCGAAGCGGGCAGCACCGTGCGGGTGCTGGCAGCTGACGGCACCGAACTGGGCAGCGCCTTGGTCGGCCCGACTGGTACCTTCAACATCACCCTCGATCCGCCTCAAGTCGATGGCGAGGTGCTGCAAGTTACTGCGACCGATGCTGCAGGCAACGCCTCAACCGCCGGCACGGTCACCGCGCCGGACATCGACGGCGGCGACACCACGCCACCAGACGCCCCCACCAACCTGGTCATCGCCCTCGCCGGCAGCCAGCTCAATGGTCGTGGCGAAGCCGGGGCCACCGTGCAGGTCCGTGATGCCGAGGGCAACCTCGTGGCCAGCGGCTTGGTCAACCCGGACGGCACCTTCCAGATCACCCTGGACCCGGCCGTTAACGACGGCAGCACCCTGCAAGTGGTACTGACCGACGCGGCAGGCAACGCCTCTGAACCTGGTTCGGTGACCTCGCCAGACCTACAAGCGCCAGAGCAACCTACCGGCCTGGAACTGGTCGACGGCGTCACCCTCACGGGTAGCGGCGAACCGGGCGCCACCGTGCAGGTGCGCAATGCTGCGGGCGACATCATCGGTACCGGCCTGGTCAACGAAAGCGGCAGCTTCAGCCTCACGCTTACGCCTGCCCAGGCCAATGGCGAAGTGCTGGATATCCGCCTGGTGGACGCCGCCGGCAACACCTCGACCCCGATGCCATTCGATGCACCGGACATCACGCCGCCTGCTGCCGTCAGCAATATTGCCGTCGGCTCCGGCGGCCTGGTCCTCAGCGGCCGCGGCGAAGCCGGCGCCACTGTGCAAGTGCGTGACGCCGAGGGCACTGTGATCGGCACCGGCACTGTCTTGGCCAACGGCACCTTCCTCATCGACCTCGACCCGGCAGCGCAACCCGGCGAGCACCTCAGCTTGGTACAGACCGACCCGAGCGGTAACGCGTCCGTCGCCTTTGAATACGACGTACCACTGATCACCGCCCCGGCCAGCCCAAGCGAGCTGGCGATCAATGCCGATGGCACCAGCCTGACCGGCAACGCGCCAGCGGGAACCCGTGTGGAGGTGCACGATGCCAATGGCACGCTGATCGGCAGTGTCGTGGCAGGTGCCGATGGCACCTTCACTATCGTGCTCGACCCGGCCCAAGCCAACGGCGAACTGCTCGATGTGGTCGCCATTGATGACAACGGTCTGTCGTCCGTGCCTACGCAAATCTTTGCGCCGGACATCACCGCGCCGACTGCGCCAAGTGAACTGGCGATCAACGCCGACGGTAGCGTCGTCACCGGCCGGGCCGAAGCGGGCAGCACCGTGCGGGTGCTGGCAGCTGACGGCACCGAACTGGGCAGCGCCTTGGTCGGCCCGACTGGTACCTTCAACATCACCCTCGATCCGCCTCAAGTCGATGGCGAGGTGCTGCAAGTTACTGCGACCGATGCTGCAGGCAACGCCTCAACCGCCGGCACGGTCACCGCGCCGGACATCGACGGCGGCGACACCACGCCACCAGACGCCCCCACCAACCTGGTCATCGCCCTCGCCGGCAGCCAGCTGAATGGTCGTGGTGAAGCCGGGGCCACCGTGCAGGTCCGTGATGCCGAGGGCAACCTCGTGGCCAGCGGCTTGGTCAACCCGGACGGCACCTTCCAGATCACCCTGAACCCAGCCGTTAACGACGGCAGCACCCTGCAAGTGGTACTGACCGACGCAGCAGGCAACGCCTCTGAACCTGGTTCGGTGACTTCGCCAGACCTGCAAGCGCCAGAGCAGCCGACCGGCCTGGAACTGGCCAACGGCGTCACCCTCACGGGTAGCGGCGAACCGGGCGCCACCGTGCAGGTGCGCAATGCTGCGGGCGACATCATCGGTACCGGCCTGGTCAACGAAAACGGCAGCTTCAGCCTCACGCTTACGCCTGCCCAGGCCAATGGCGAAGTGCTGGATATCCGCCTGGTGGACGCCGCCGGTAACACCTCGACCCCGCTGCCATTCGATGCACCGGACATCACGCCGCCTGCAGCGGTGAGCAATATTGTCGTCGGCAGCGATGGCCTGGCCCTGAGCGGCCGTGGTGAAGCGGGTGCCAGCGTGGAGGTGCGCGACGCCGAGGGTAATGTGATCGGCACCGGCACTGTCTTGGCCAACGGCACCTTCCTGATCGACCTCGACCCGGCGGCACTGCCAGGCGAGCGCCTGAGCCTGGTGCAGACCGACCCAAGCGGCAATGCATCCGTAGCCTTCGAGTACGACGTACCCTCGACCACCGCACCGGCCAGCCCGAGCGACCTGGTGGTCGCCGAAGACGGCACCAGCATCAGCGGTTCCGCCCCGGTCGGCAGCCGTGTGGAAGTGCGCGATGCCGATGGCACGCTGGTCGGCAGCGTGGTGGTGGGTGCCGAAGGTACCTTCACCGTTATCCTCAACCCGGCGCAAGCCAACGGCGAACTGCTCGACCTGGTGGCAATCGATGGCACCGGCGCGTCGTCCCTGCCTGTTCAAATCAACGCACCCGACATCACCGCGCCGACTGCGCCGAGTGAACTGGCGATCAACGCCGACGGCAGCGTCGTCACCGGCCGTGCCGAACCGGGCAGCACCGTGCGGGTGCTGGCAGCTGACGGCACCGAACTGGGCAGCGCCCTGGTCGGCCCGACTGGCACCTTCAACATCACCCTCGATCCGCCTCAAGTCGATGGCGAGGTGCTGCAAGTTACTGCGACCGACGCTGCAGGCAACGCCTCAACCGCCGGCACGGTCACCGCGCCGGATATCGACGGCGGCGACACCACGCCACCAGACGCACCCACCAACCTGGTCATTGCCCTCTCCGGCAGCCAGCTCAACGGTCGCGGCGAAGCTGGGGCAACCGTGCAAGTCCGTGATGCCGAGGGCAACCTTGTCGCCAGCGGCTCGGTCAACCCGGATGGCACCTTCCAGATCACCCTGGACCCAGCCGTGAAAGACGGCAGCACCCTGCAAGTGGTGCTGACCGACGCGGCAGGCAACGCCTCTGAGCCTGGCTCGGTAACCTCGCCAGACCTGCAAGCGCCAGAGCAGCCTACCGGCCTGGAACTGGCCAACGGCGTCACCCTCACGGGTAGCGGCGAACCGGGCGCCACCGTGCAGGTGCGCGACGCTGCGGGCGACATCATCGGCACCGGCCTGGTCAACGAAAACGGCAGCTTCAGCCTCACCCTTACGCCTGCCCAGGCCAATGGCGAAGTGCTGGACATCCGCCTGGTAGATGCCGCCGGCAACACCTCGACCCCGCTGCCATTCGATGCACCGGACATCACCGCGCCGGCTGCCGTCAGCGACATCGTGGTCGGCACGGGTGGCCTGGCCCTGAGCGGCCGTGGCGAAGCGGGGGCCAACGTCGAAGTGCGTGACGCCCTTGGCTCGGTCATCGGCACCGGCACGGTATTAGCCAACGGCACCTTCCTGATCGACCTCGACCCGGCGGCACTGCCAGGCGAGCGCCTGAGCCTGGTGCAGACCGACGCGAGCGGCAACGCCTCCGAAGCCCTGCAATTCGATGTCCCTGTGACCACCGCGCCGGCCAGCCCGAGCGAGCTGGTGGTCGCCGAAGACGGCACCAGCATCAGCGGGTCCGCCCCGGTCGGCAGCCGCGTGGAGGTCCACGATGCTGACGGCAACGTGGTCGGCAGCGTGGTGGTCGGCGCCGAAGGCACCTTCACCGTCGTGCTCACGCCAGCACAAGCCAACGGCGAACTGCTGGATGTAGTGGCAATCGACAGCACCGGCGCATCGTCCCTGCCGGTACAAGTCAACGCACCGGACATCACTGCGCCTGTCACACCTACCGAACTGGCCATCAGCACCGATGGCAGCGTGGTCACCGGGCGTGCCGAAGTGGGCAGCACGGTGCGGGTCCTGGCGGCCGATGGCACCGAGCTGGGCAGCGTTCTGGTCGGCCCGAGCGGTGCCTTCAGCATCACCCTTACCCCGGCACAGGTCGATGGCGAACAGCTGCAAGTCACGGCCACCGATACCGCAGGCAATACCTCGACAGCCGGCAGCGTTACCGCACCGGATATCGACAATGGCGACACCACGCCACCAGAGCCGGCCACCAACCTGGTGGTCAGCAATGATGGTCTGACCCTCTCTGGCCGCGGCGAACCTGGTGCGACCGTGGAGGTTCGCAACGATCAGGGCCAGGTGGTGGTCACGGGAACGGTACAACCCGGTGGCGACTTCACCGTGCAGCTGCCCTCCTCGGTTGCAGACGGCTCATCCCTGCAGGTGACCTTGACCGATGCCGCTGGCAATACCTCGCAGCCGAGCTCGGTGCTCACGCCGGACCTCGCCGCGCCGCTGCAACCTACCGACCTTGTCCTCAGCGAGGGCATCAGCCTGACCGGTAGCGCCGAACCTGGCGCCCGAGTGAACGTCCACGACGCGTCAGGCAACTTGATCGGCAGCGCCATCGCCGAGCCCGACGGCACCTTCACCCTCACCCTGGACCCGATCCAGGCCAATGGCGAAACCTTGGCCATCACCGTGGTCGATGCCGCGGGTAACACCTCGGTGCCGCTGAGTTACGTGGCAGCGGACATCACCGCACCGGCGATCATCACTGACGTCGTGGCGGGTGCCGGCAGCCTGGCGGTCTCCGGCCGCGGCGAAGCCGGCGCCAAAGTGGAGGTGAAAGATGCCGATGGCACGGTCATCGGCACCGGCACCGTCGCCCCGAACGGCACCTTCGTGGTCGACCTCGAAACGCCGCTGGCGGCAGGCCAGGCCATCGTCCTGGTGCAAACCGATGCTGCGGGTAATGAGTCGGTAGGCATCGCCGTCATCGTTGCTGATGTACCGCTGCCCGAAAGCCCGAGCGGGCTGGTGCTGGCAGCCGACGGTTCGTCCATCAGCGGCAGTGCCCCTGCGGGCACGCAGGTCGAGGTGCGCGACGCACAGGGTAATGTGCTGGGCAGTGTCCAGGCCGGCCCTGGCGGCGCCTTCACCATCGGCCTCACGCCAGCGCAGGCCAACGGCGAAACACTGGATGTAGTCGCCATCGATGCCGATGGCAACAACTCGCTGCCAACCCAGATCATTGCCCCTGATATCACCCCGCCGAACCAGGCCAGCGACCTGCAACTCAGTGCCGATGGCAGCACCCTCACCGGTCGCGGCGAGCCTGGCACCACCGTGCAGGTCACCAACGCCCAGGGCGATGTGCTGGGCAACGCCCAGGTCGGTGCCAATGGCGTCATCAGCGTGGTTCTGACCCCGCCGCAAACCGACGGCCAGGAACTGGACGTGACCCTGCGCGACGCCGCAGGCAACACCTCTACCGCAACCGTCAACGCGCCCGACCTGGACGGCCCGCTGCAGCCTTCGGGCCTGGCCATCGACACCAACGGCCTCCACCTCACCGGGCAGGGCCAGAGCGGCTCGACCATCACCGTGCGTGCAGAAGATGGCACCATTCTGGGCACCACCACGGTGGGTGGTGACGGCCGCTTCGACGTCACCCTCAACCAGCCTCAGCGCAATGGCGAAAGCCTGACCGTGGACGCCACCGACAGCCTCGGTAACAGCGCAGGCCCGGTCAACTTCACAGCGCCTGATACCACGCCACCGCAAGCGGTTGGCGAGGTAGCCATCGACGGCGCGGGCCTGACCGTCACCGGCACCGGTGAACCCGATGCAACTGTGACCGTACGCGCGCCGGATGGCACCGTGCTGGGCACAGTTGTGGTCGGCGCGAACGGCGCGTTCGAAATCACCCTGGACCCGCCGCAGACCAACGGCCAGGCACTGACCGTGGATCAACGCGACCCAACCGGCAACCTGTCCACCGCCGTCACCCTGCCGGCACCCGACAGCGAGGCACCGGATACCCCGACAGGCACCACGTTGTCCGCTGATGGCCGAACCCTCACCGGCACTGGTGAACCCGGTGCGACGGTAACCGTGACCGGCACGGCTGGCGCAGTCGTGGGCACCGCCGTGGTCGAGGCCGATGGCAGCTTCCGCGTGACCATCGACCCGCCACAGCTCAATGGCCAGACCCTGTCGGTCACCCAGGCAGACAGCGCCGGCAATGAATCCCCTGCCGCCCTCGTGACCGCACCTGACCTTGAGGCACCGGAAGCCGCGCAAGGCCTGGGCCTGGACCCGACAGGCACGGAACTCAGCGGCCAGGGCGAACCCGGCAGCACCGTGGAAGTACGCAACGCTGCCGGGGACTTGCTGGGCACCATCCCGGTGAATGGCGACGGCACCTTCACCGTCACCCTCACACCCGCCCAGACCAACGGCGAAGTACTGTCGGTGGTATTGATCGATAACGACGGCAATGCCTCGCCATCGGCCACCTTCACGGCCGACGACAGCACCGCACCCACCGCGCCGGCCGGGCTTACCATTACCCCGGGCGGCAACGCCATCCAGGGTACCGGTGAGGCAGGTTCGACCGTCGAAGTGCGCGCCCCTGACGGCAGCCTCTTGGGCTCTGTGGTTGTGCCAGCAGGCGGTAACTTCACGGTGCCGTTGTCCCCTGCGCAACTCGATGGCCAGGCGCTGGAGGTCACCTTGACCGACGCCGCGGGCAACGAGTCACTGCCCACCCAAATCATTGCACCGGACATCACCCCGCCGGCACTGCCCACCGAGGTGGAGGTCAGCCCGGATGGCACCACCGTGACCGGCAACGCGCCGGGCGCAACGACGGTGACGGTGCGGGATGCAGCCGGCAACGAGACCACCGAGCCGGTGAACCCTGACGGCAGCTTCAGCGTGACGCTGCCGACTCCGCAGACCAACGGTGAACCCGTGACCGTGGTAGTCAGCGACGGGGCCAACAGCGCTGCGCCCATCACAGTCACGGCACCCGATACCACCGACCCGCTCCCGGCCACGGGGGTCACCGTCAGCCCGGATGGCAGCGTGGTCGGCGGCGGCGCCGAACCTGGCAGTACAGTCGTCATCCGCAACCCGGATGGCAGTGAACGCGGTAGCGAAACCGTCGGGCCGGACGGCACCTTCGTGGTACCCGTCACGCCGCCACTGGCGGAGGGCGAAACCGTCGACGTGGTGGTGATCGACCCTGCCGGCAACGAGTCCACCCCCGTTTCGCTGGAGGGCCCGGATGGCACCGAAGCCGTTACCCCAAGCGGCCTTGCCATCAGCGCCGACGGCTTCCTGCTCACCGGCCAAGGCACCGTCGGGTCACTGATCACCGTGACCTCGGGCGGCATTACCCTGGGCACGGCAACGGTGGGTAGCGATGGCACCTTCCGGGTGTTCTTCCAGAATGCCCAGCTCAATGGCGAGACCTTGGTGGTCACCGCGCGCACCACGGTCGATGGCGACCCATCGGTACCCGCCACCCTCGTGGCCAATGACACCACTGCACCAGCCGCCCCGATCGTGGATGGCATCGACCGCACCGGCAGCACGCTGACCGGCCATGGCGAAGTAGGTGCGACCGTACGTGTGGTCAATGCCCAAGGCGACGTGCTTGGCACTGCCACCGTCGGCAGCAATGGTTTGTTCAGCATCAGCTTCGCCCCACCGCTGACCAATGCCCAGAACCTGATCGTCACCCAGGCCGATGCGGCCGGTAACGTGTCGCTCGCAGCCACCTTGCAGGCCCCTGACCTGCAGGCGCCGCTGGCGGCCAGCAACCTCAGCCTCAACAGCGCGGCCACCGTGCTCAGCGGCGAAGGTGAAGCCGGTGCCACCGTCACCGTGCGCGATGCCAGCGGCGCCATTCTGGCCACCGGCACCGTCAACCAGCTCGGCCAGTTCCAGATCACCCTGCCGAGCGCGCAAACCAGCGGCAGCCCGCTGCAGGTCACGCTCAGCGACGCCGCCGGCAACATTTCTGGCCCGGCCAGCCTGGCCACGCCAGACCGCACGCCGCCTGCAGCCATCAGCAACCCCGTACTGAGCCAGGACGGCAAGCAGCTGTCGGGCAGTGGTGAGGCAGGCGCCACCGTCCAGGTGCGCAATGCCGCCGGGACCGTGCTCGGCACGGCCGTGGTTGGGGCCGATGGCCGCTTCACGGTGGTCTTCGACACCCCGCAAGCCACCGGCCAGGCCATCGGCGTTACGCAGGTGGATGCGGCTGGCAATACCTCGCCAGCGGTCAATGTCACCACTCCTGACCTGACCCCGCCAGCGCCGCTGACCAATGTGGTGCTGAACAACAACGGCCTGACCCTGACCGGCCTCGGCGAAGCCGGCGCCACCGTCACCGTGCGCGGCCCGGATGGCACCATTATCGGTACCGGCCTGGTAAGCGCCAACGGCAGCTTCACCCTGACCCTGGACAACGCTCAACTCAACGCCCAGCACTTGAGCGTGACCCAGACCGACGCAGGCAATAACACCTCCACCGCCGTGGCGGTCACCGCGCCGGACTTCACCCCACCGCCTGCCCCAACCGCGCTGGCCTTGGCCGCCACTGGCCTGCAGTTGACCGGCAGTGCGGAAGCCGGCAGTACCGTGACCGTGCGCGATGCCTCTGGCAACGTGCTGGGCACTGCGGTGGCTGGCAGCAACGGCACCTTCCAGGTCACCCTGAACAGTGCCCAGACCAATGGCCAGACCTTGCAGGTAACCACCACCGATGCCGCAGGCAACGTGTCGCCGGCCGCGCCTTACACCGCAGCCGATACCACGCCACCCGCCGCAGTCGCCAACCTGTCGGTCTCCGCCAATGGCGCGACCCTCACCGGTACCGGCGAAGCCAACGCCACGGTCACCGTTCGCGCACCGGACGGTACCGCACTGGGCACGGCCACGGTGGGCGCCGATGGCAGCTTCACGGTCAACCTGTCACCTGCCGCCATCACCGGCGAAAGCCTCAGCGTGGTGCAGGCCGATGCCGCGCAGAACGTTTCACCTGCACAGACCGTCACCGCACCGGGCATCCTGGCGCCAGAGACGCCCGACAACCTGGTACTGGCCGCTGATGGCCTGGTAGTAACCGGCACGGCAACGCCAGGCAGCACGGTCACTGTCTACGGCCCCAACGGCGTATTGCTGGGCACAGCCCCGGTCGCCAACGACGGCACCTTTACGGTCAACCTCGGCAGCGTCCAGGCCAACGGCGAAGTGCTGCATGTGAGTGCGGTAGGCACCGATGGCAGCACGTCGCTGCCAGCCACCCTGCAGGCACCGGACACCACGGCACCGCTGCCACTGGCCAACGTCGTGCTGTCCAGCGATGGGCTGGTCCTCAGTGGCCGCGGCGAGCCGGGTGCCACCGTCTCCGTGATCGGTGAAGGTGGCGTCGACCTCGGCACTGGTGTGGTCGATGCTAATGGCAACTTCAGCATCAACCTGGGCAGCGCGCAGATCAATGGCGAACAGCTCAGCGCCAGCCAGTCCGATGCCGCCGGCAACGAATCCAACAGCATCAGCCTTATCGCGCCGGACCGCGTGGCGCCCGATGCCGCCGAGAACCTGGCCTTTGCCGGTGGCGGCAGCCTGCTCAACGGTACCGGCGAAGCGGGCAGCACTGTGCGCGTGCTGGCCGCTGATGGCAGCGTACTGGGCACTACGGTGGTCCGTGGCGACGGCAGCTTCCAGGTCGACCTCAGCGCGCCTCAGGCCAACGGCCAGCAAGTGCAAGTCGTGCTGACCGATGCCGCTGGCAACCAGTCGGCTGCCAGCCCCATCACCGCGCCGGATACCACCCCACCCACCGCGCCAACCGAGCTGGCCATTTCCAGCGATGGCATCACCCTCACCGGCCGCGGCGAGGTCGGCGCGCTGCTGATCGTCACCGGGCCAGATGGCAGCGAGGTTGGCAGGGCCACTGTCGATGCCAGCGGCCATTTCACCGTGATCCTAAGCCCAGCACTGGGTAACAGCGAGCTGCTCAGCTTCACCCAGACCGACACTGCCGGCAACGTGTCGCCAGTGGCTACCCTGCTGACGCCAGACTTCACCCCACCCGCCGCGCTCACCGATGTCGACATCACGCTCGACGGCAGCGTGGTCACCGGCCAAGGCGAAGCCGGTGCAACTGTCACCGTGAGCAACGCCGCAGGCGCGGTGCTGGGCTCAGGCATCGTACTGGCCGACGGCAGCTTCCGTGTTGAGCTGACACCGCCACAGATAAACTTCGAAACACTCTCGGTACAACAGGCCGACCCACCCGGCAACATCAGTGCGCCGGTCAATATCCTGGCGCCGGACCTCACGCCACCGGAGGCAGCGACCGAACTGCGGCTCAACGCCGCGGGCGATCTACTCAGCGGCGTCGGCGAAGCGGGTGCGACTGTTAGGGTCTATGTCGGCATCACGCAAATCGGCACGGTCCAGGTAGACGCGGACGGTACGTTCCAGGTCAACCTGAGCTCGGCGCAGCTCAACGGGCAGGTGCTGCAAGTGACCGTGACCGATGGCCGCGGCAACATCTCGCCGATCAGCACGACCACGGCAGTAGACATCACACCGCCCGCCTCGGTGATCGCCACGATCAACGACAGCGGCACCCAGCTGATCGGCACCGGCGAGCCCGGCTCACGGGTCACCGTGGTCAACAACCAGGGCGACCTGCTTGGCCAGGTCTCGGTCGACCCGGACGGCACCTTCGTGCTCGACCTGAACGCGGCGCAAATCAACGGCGAAGTGCTGACCCTCATCGCCCAGGACACCACCGGCAACCCATCCGCGCCACTGCAAGTGACCGCGCCAGACCTGACGCCACCGGTACAGCCGAGCGACCTGTTGCTCAATCCGGCCGGCACCTCGATGACGGGTACTGCTGAAGCGGGTACCACCGTCACCGTTCGCGGGCCGAACAACAATGTGGTCGGCGAGGTGGAAGTCCCTGCAAACGGCCAGTTCACCGTCACCATCAACCCAGCCCAAAACAACGGCCAACTGCTGACTGTGGTGTCCACCGACGATGCCGGCAACAGCTCGCTACCTGCCAGCTACCAGACCAACGACACCTCGCCACCTGCCGTGGTCACGGACATGGCCATCAACAACACCTTCGACGTGCTGACCGGTAAAGGCGAGCCGAATGCGATCGTCACCGTCAGCCGCGGCGGCACTGTGCTGGGTACCGGCCAAGTGGATGCGGCCGGCAACTTCCAGATCACGCTGGTACCGCCTGCGGGTATTCTCGCTACGCTGGGGGTGACGCAATCTGACGGCTTCAACACCTCGGCGGTCGCGACCTATGTCACGCCATTGGTGGCACCGCCCGTGCCGCCAACCAACGTGACCCTGGGCAGCGATGGCCTGACCTTGCAGGGGAATGCGCCGAGTGGTGTCGGTATCCGCGTCTACGATGCCGCTGGCAACCTGATCGGCACCGGCGGGGCCACCCTCAATGGCACCTTCACCCTGCAACTGAACGCGGCGCAGCTCAACGGCCAGCACCTGACCGTGACGGCTGTGGCATTGGTGGGCGGCGAATCGCAACCGACCTTCGTGCAGGCCGCCGACATCACGCCACCGGCCAACCCGGTGGTAACCGGCCTGTCTGCCAACGGCCTGGTACTGAGCGGTACCGGTGAGGCCGGGGCCACGGTAACCGTGCGCGACGCCAGCAATAACGTGCTCGGCACTGGGCTGGTGAATGCTGGTGGTGTGTTCAGCATCAACCTCAATACCCCGCAGCTCAACGGCCAGGTATTGGGCGTGAGCCAGGCTGACGCGGCAGGCAACGTGTCTGGCAGCACCAGCGTCACCGCCATCGACGTGCAGCCACCGGCCGCGCCGACCAACCTGCTCATCAACGGTGCTGGCACCGAGCTCACAGGGCGTGGCGAGGCGGGTGCAACCGTGACCGTGCAAGGCCCGAACGGCCCGCTGGGCTCGGCCGTGGTTCAAGCCGATGGCACGTTCACCATCACCCTGACCACACCGCAAAACGATGGGCAACTGCTGGTGGTGCGCCAGTCCGACCCTACCGGCAACCTGTCCAGCAGCGTCAACGTGACGGCGCCGGACACCACACCGCCAGCCGCGCCGCTGGCCACCATCAACGCCAACGGTACGGCCGTCAGCGGCTCTGGCCAGGTCGGCAGCACCGTGACGGTGCGCAACGGCGCAGGCACTGTCATCGGCACGGCCACGGTGGGCAGCAACGGCCTGTTCGTGGTCAGCCTGGCCGCGGCGCAGATCGACAACCAGGCCTTGAGCGTCACCCTCACCGACGGTGCAGGCAATGTCTCGACCGGCACTGCGCTCACCGCACCGGACCTGACCCCGCCTGCAGTCGCCGGCAACCTGGCGATCAGCGCCGACGGCAGCACCCTCACCGGTAGCGGCGAAGTGGGCGCCACCGTCACCGTGCGCAGTGCCAACGGCACCGTGCTGCAAACGGCGGTGGTACAACCGGACGGCAACTTCACCGTGACCCTGAGCCCGCCTCAAGACAACGGCCAGTTGCTGTCGGTGACCCTCAGCGACGGGCGCGGCAACGTGTCCGGTAACGTCAACATCACCGCACCAGACGTCGATGCCAACGCCCCGGTAATCGCCAGCGACAACCTGGTGACCGCCGAGGTCAACCTGGCACCGGTGGTCAGCTCGCGCAGCTATCAGGACAGCTTCACCACCTTGCTGGCAGGCTTCACCAAGACCTACACCTGGACGGTCGGTGCCGGCACCACCGTGGACCCAACGCTGACCCTGAACACCAGCAGCGCACTGTCGCTGCTCGACAATGCCACCTTTACCCTGCAAGTGAAGAACGCTGCCGGCAACTGGGTGACCTTGGCCACGGGCACCAGCCAGGGCCTGCTCGACCTGATCCTGCTGCCGCTGGGCCAGGGCATTCGTGTCGACATCGGTGAGTTGCAGGCCGGTGACTATCGCCTGACGGTCGGCAGTGGCGGCATCGGCCTGATCACCAACGTGACCACCACGCTGGACATCGAGACCACCAGCCTCACGCAGTTCACCGGCACCGGCACGGCAAAAACCGGCAACGTCATTACCGACGTTGGCACCGACGGCAGCGTCGATGCCCTTGGCCCGGACAGCGCCGCCGTGCTGCAGGTAATGAAGAACGGCAGCTATGTGTCGGCGGGCAGCGCCACCACGGTGCAAGGCCTGTACGGCACCCTGGTGATCCGCGGTGACGGCAGCTACACCTACACGCCTAACGGCAGCCCATCGAGCGTCGGCAAGGTCGATGTGTTCAGTTACCAGCTGCTGCACGCCAACGGCGCCTCCGATGCGGCCAACCTGTATGTGCGCATCGACAGCCCACAAGCCACGGAGATCTGGAGCGACACCAACTACAGTGCACCGGCCACGGTGCTCGACGCGGTCAACGACGCCGGCACCAGCCAACTCACCCTGGCCAACCGGGTGGACACCAGTACCGCTTCGCTGGGCGTACTGACCCTGCCTTTAATCGGCTCACGCCAGGCCACCTACACCACCAGCGTTGCCGCCGACACCACGGCCAACCTGCAAGTGGTGGTCAACTCCACCAACTTGCTGAGCTTGCTCAATGGCACCACCATCGACCTGCTCAAACTCAACCCGGCAACCGGCCAGTACGTGCTGGTGCAGACGGTCGGTGGTGGCTCGCTGATCAGCCTGCTCGGCGGTGGTGCGGGCTACACGTTCCAGAACCAGGGGGCAGGCACCTACCACGTGCGCGTCACCGCGGGCGGCATCGGCCTGGCCAGTTCGATCACCACCAGTGTCAACGCCACCACCACGCACCTGACCGAGTTCGTGGTCAGCGGCGCCACGGCGGTCACCGGCAACCTGTTGGCCGACGACAACCTTGGCTCGCCATTGACCGTGCTGAGTGTGATGACGGCGGCCAACACCTACACCATCCCGGGCTACAACGGGGTCAGTGTGGCGGGCAGCTACGGCACCCTGCTGGTGCAAGCAGACGGCAGCTACACCTACACACTCAACGCCGGGCTGACCAATGCGGTGATTGGCCAGCATGAAACCTTCACCTACGAGCTGACCCACCCCAACGGCACCACCGATACCGCCAACCTGACCATCAGCCTGGACAACGCCGCCAACTTCACGGCCACCAGCTCGCTGCTGGCCGACAGCGGTGACGAAGGCGTGGCACTGGCCAGTCTCGCGGCGGTGGCCTCCAGCGAAGTGATTGCCGGCACCGATGGCAATGATCACCTCGATGGCAGCCAGGGCGGCCACATCACCCTGCTGGGTGGTGCGGGCGATGACACCCTGGTGGTGGTCGACCAGAACTTCGCCAGCGTCGAGGGTGGCAGCGGTAACGACACCCTGCTGTGGGGCGGTGGCGATGCCAGCATCGACCTGGGCAACCTGGTCGGGCGGGTCCACGACATCGAAGTGATCGACCTCAACGACACCAGCTCGGTGGCGTTGACCCTGAACCTCGCGGACGTGGTCGCGATCACCGAAACCGGCAACGACACACTGGTCATCAAGGGGGATGAAAAGGACTCGGTTCACATGACGGACAACTGGGCGCTGGTCGGGAACCAAACTTCCGACGGCATCGACTATAACCAATACACGGCCCAGGAGGATCCGAGCCATCACCTGTGGGTGCAGAACGGTATCCATGTCGTCTGAGGCCGCTGCAATCCCGCCGGGCAATCGCCCGGCGGCAAGGACGAACAGCAGTAAGGGAACTATGTGAAGCGAAGCAGTCCGCTGTCACCGCTGTTGCTGGGGGCCTTCGGGCTCCTGGCCCTGAACTTCAACACGGCTGCCCAGGCAGCCGACGACATCGACCCACAACTGCGCCAGATCGGGCCTTCACTGCTACGTGATGCGCCCGACGCGGTGCCCGCCCGCCCACCTATCGGCATGGCCCCCGTCAGCAATGGCGACCGCCTCGGGCTGACCGAAGCGGTGCTGCAAGCCGCGCAATGGCACCCCAGCATCGCCGAGGCCATCGGCAACCTCTACAAGCAAGGCGAAGGCATCAACGTTGCCCGCGCCGGTTACTACCCGCAGATTTCCGGCGGTATCCGCACGGGCTATGACACTGGCTACGGCGGCGACCGCAACAGCCAGGCGCTCAACCTGTCGCTCAAACAGATGCTCTACGACTTCGGCAAGGTCGACAGCGCCGTCAGCGCTGCCCAGGCCGCCGCCGCCCGCGCCCAGGCCAATATCCTTCTGGTGGTCGACGAACTGGCCCGCGACACCGCCTATGCCTGGGTCGAGACCCGCCGCTACGAGCAACTGATCACGATTGCCCGCGACCAGATCCGCGGGGTCGGCGACATCGCCGGCATGGCCCGCCAGCGCAGCGACATGGGCGCCAGCACCCGCTCTGACGTGGTGCAGGCCGAATCCCGGGTAGAGAGCGCCCGCGCCACCCTGGAGGAATACCAGTCTCAGTACGAACGCTGGCGCTCGACCCTGGCGTCATTGCTCGGCCGGGTCACCCCGCCCATGCTCGCCGAGGAGTCGCCCCCCGAGTTGAACCAGGCCTGCAAGCGCCCAGGGCAAGGTGATGACCGCCTGCCCGCCGTGTTGATGGCCTTGGCCCAGCGCGCCCAAGGCCAGGCCGAACTGGCCCAGGCCAAGGCCGAGGCCTACCCGACCGTGTCGCTGCAGCCGCAGGTCAACCACTACCTGGACAACGACTACAACCGCGACAACTCACGCATGGACCGCACCCAGGCGGGCATCTACCTGAACGTCGAGGTGCCCATCTACCAAGGCGGTGCCATCAGCGCCCGCACCCGCGCTGCGGGGCATTCGCTGACAGCCGCCGACTCGGCCGAAGATGCTGCACGCCTGCAGGCACGCCGTGGCCTGGCCGAGGCCATGGCGCAGACTTCGGGGCTGGGCCGTCGGCTGAGTTCGCTCGAAGCCCGCCAGGTCAGTATTCAGGAGGCGCGCATGCTTTATGGCCGGCAGTACCTGGACCTGGGCACCCGGCCCCTGCTCGACCTGCTCAACGCCGAGCAGGAAATCTACCAGTCTCGTTTCGAACTCGCCGGCACCCGCTCCGACTTGCTGCGCCTGGATGTCGACTGCCTTTACAACACCGGCGCCCTGCGCACGGCCTTTGGCCTAGAGGGGCGTAACCTGCAAGGTGTGGAGATCCAGCCATGAACGAAACCGTCAATGTGACCCTGCCGAGCCAGGCCCCTGAGCAAACGGCCAACGCTCGCCCCGACCTGGGGCCTTGGCTTGAGGTCATGCTCCAGGTCGCGCACCACTATCGCCTGGACGTCTCGCCCCAGCGCATTCGCCTGGCGGCCGTCGAAGATGCCCGCCCGCTGGATGAGATTCTCCGCCACATGGCACGGCAGGCCGGCCTGGCGCTGCGCTTCGTGCGCTTCGATGCCAAAGGCCTGCGGCAGTGGCGCACGCCGCTGGTGCTGGAACTCGACGATGGCCAGCTGGCAGTGGTCGAATCGGTGACCGAAGAAGACGACCTGGCGGTGGTCTTCGCAGGCGACCAGGGCCTGACTTCGCGCCTGCCCCGCGACACGCTCAAGGGGCGCATCACCCGGGTCGCCCTGCTGCGCCCGGCGCGGCCGTTGCGTGATGTGCGCACCGACGACTACACCGCCCCCTACGACCGCCACTGGTTTGCGCGTATCGTCCTGCGCGACCTGCGGCCCTATGGGCAGGTGATGGTCGCCTCACTGGTGGCCAACGTGTTGGCCCTGGCCGGGGTGCTGTTTTCCATGCAGGTCTACGACCGGGTGATCCCAGCCGAATCCCTGCCCACGCTGTACGTGCTGTTTGGTGGCGTGGTGCTGGCGCTGGTGTTCGACTTCAGCATGCGCCTGCTGCGCCTGAAGGTAACCGACCTGCTGGGCAAACGCGCCGACTTGCGCGTCTCTGACCTGGTCTATGGCCATGCGCTGCGCCTGCGCAACTCGGTACGGCCCAAGTCCACCGGCTCGTTCATCTCGCAGTTGCGCGAGCTGGAGTCGATCCGCGACCTGATCACCTCGAGCACCGCCACCGCCCTGGCCGACCTGCCGTTCTTCCTGCTGTTCCTGTTCGTGTTCTGGCTGATCGGCGGCGTGCTGGTGTTCATCCCGCTGGTAGCGTTGCTGGCCATGGTGCTGCCCGGGCTGCTGGCGCAACGGCGCCTGGCACGCCTGGCCAATGCCTCTATGCGTGAGTCGGCGCTGCGTAACGCCATGCTGGTGGAAAGCATCCAGGGCCTGGACGAGATCAAGGCGCTGCAAGCCGAAGCCCGCTTCGAGCGGCAATGGAACCAGTACAACGCCGCCTGCGCCCACACCAACCTGCGCCTGCGCACCTTGACCAATGGCTTGGTGACCTGGACGCAGAACGTGCAGGGCGCGGTGTTCGCCGTGGTCATCGTCATCGGCGCACCGATGGTGATCGCCGGCGACCTCACCACCGGTAGCCTGGTGGCGGCGTCGATGCTGTCGTCGCGCATGATGGCGCCGCTGGCACAGCTGACCCATGTGCTGACCCGCTGGCAACAGGCCAAGGTGGCCCTGCAGGGCTTGGACAAGTTGATGCAGTCACCCGTCGATCACCCTGAAAACGAAGCCCGCGTGCACCTGCCGGCCATCCGCGGCGAGTACCAGCTGCGCCAGGCCAACTTCCGCTACAGCGCGGAGGCGCCTCCCGTCCTCACCATCGGCCAGCTGGACATCCAGCCGGGTGAACGCATCGCCGTGCTAGGCCGCAACGGTGCCGGCAAATCCACCCTGCTGCAGGCCCTGGGCGGCGCCATGGACCTGGTCCAAGGCGAAATCAACCTGGACGGCATCGCCCTGGCCCATCTCGACCCCGCCGACCTGCGCCGCGATGTCGGCTTGCTGCCGCAATACTCACGGCTGTTCCACGGCACCCTGCGGGAAAACCTGACCCTGGGTGCCGGCCAGGCCAGTGACCAGGAGTTGGTCGCGGCGCTGGCCGCCACCGGCGCCTTGGAGTTCGTCCGCAGGCTACCCAAAGGTATGGACCACCTGATTCTGGAAGGCGGTGTCGGGTTGTCCGGCGGCCAACGCCAGGCCTTGGTGCTGTCGCGCCTGTTGGTGCGCCAGCCGCAGGTGCTGTTACTGGACGAGCCGACCGCGTCCCTCGACGACATGACCGAACGCAAGTTACTGGATAACCTCGACCGCTTCTGCCAGGGCCGCACCCTGGTAATCGCCACCCACCGCCTGAGCGTGCTGCAGCGGGTCGACCGGATTATCGTGCTGGATGGCGGCCGCATCGTCATCGACGACAACCGCGATGCCGCGTTGGCCAAACTGCAAGGAGCCCAGGCATGAGCAATCATGAACTCCCGGCGTCCTACCTGGACGGTCAGGATGACCAGGCAGTATTCCGCGCCGGCCGAATCATCACCATCTGCGCGCTGATGCTGGCAGCGTTCCTGGCCTGGGCGGCCTGGTTCGAAGTCACAGAAGTTTCCACCGGCACCGGCAAGGTGATCCCCAGTTCGCGCGAGCAGGTGATCCAGTCGTTCGAGGGCGGCATCGTCGCCCAGATGAGCGTGGCCGAAGGTGACCTGGTCGACCGCGGGCAGGTGCTGGCCCAGCTCGACCCGACCAAGACCGCCTCCAGTGTGGGCGAGAGTGAAGCCAAGTACCGCGCAGCCAAGGCCAGCCAGGCGCGCTTGCGTGCAGAGGTCACCGGCAAGCCGCTGGTGTTCCCCGACAGCCTGCGCGACTCCCCCGACCTGGTCGACGCCGAAACCGCGCTGTACCAGACCCGCCGCCGCGGCCTGGAACAGACCCTGGCCGGTATAGACGATTCGCTGCAGCTGGTGCGCAGCGAACTGAAGATCACCGAGAACCTGGCGAAGATGGGCGCTTCAAGCCGCGTCGAGGTGATCCGCCTGAACCGCCAGCGCTCGGAACTCGAGCTCAAGGCCAACGAAGCGCGCTCCGATTACCTGGTACGGGCCCGCGAAGAGCTGGCCAAGGCCAGCGCCGAGGCCGACAGCCTGTCCGAGGTGATCCGCGGGCGCAGCGACTCGCTGACCCGCCTGACCCTGCGCTCGCCGGTGCGCGGTATCGTCAAGGACATCGAGGTCAATACCTTGGGGGGTGTGGTCCAGCCAGGTGGGCAAGTGATGAAGATCGTGCCGATGGATGAACGCCTGCTGATCGAAACCCGCATCGCGCCCCGAGACATCGCCTTCATCCACCCCGACCAGGCCGCCAAGGTGAAGATCAGTGCCTATGACTACTCGGTGTATGGCGGGCTGGAGGGCAAGGTGGTCGGTATCTCGCCGGATACCCTGCAGGATGAGGTGAAGCCGGAGATCTACTACTACCGGGTGTTCATCCGCACCGAGCAGGACAGCCTGCAGAACAAGGCCGGCAAACACTTTGCGATCGTGCCCGGGATGATCGCCACGGTGGATATCCGCACGGGTGAAAAGACCATTCTGGATTACCTGATCAAGCCGTTGAACCGGGCCAGGGAAGCCCTGCGCGAACGCTGATGACCCGGTTATCCGATGCCCTGTAGCAGCAGCCTTGCGCTGCGAAGAGGCCGGTGAATACCCCGCAGTTATGCGTTGCTGTCACCGGCCTCTTCGCAGCACAAGGCTGCTCCTACACGGATTCGGCTGACAGGCTAAAGAGCCGGCTCGGCGGGCCGATATCCTTCTATTCTCTATTCCCACGAAGGTCACCATGGCCACGCAAAAAGCCCGCGCGGATTCGCTGTCCCTGCTGCTGTTCACCCTGCGCAGCGGCAAGCTGATGGCAATCAACCTGCTCAAGGTCAGCGAGATCATCCCCTGCCCTTCACTGACCAAACTGCCCGAATCGCACCCCCACGTGAAAGGCGTGGCCACCTTGCGCGGCAATTCGCTGTCGGTCATCGACCTGTCCCGTGCTATCGGTGAGCGCCCGCTGGCTGACCCTGAAGGTGGCTGCCTGATCGTCACCGAAATCAGCCGCTCGCGCCAAGGCCTGCATGTGCAGGCCGTGAGCCGCATCGTCCACTGCCTGAGCACCGACATCAAACCGCCGCCCTTCGGCTCGGGCAACCGCTCGTTCATCACCGGCGTGACCCGGGTCGACAACGCACTGGTGCAGGTGCTGGACATCGAGAAGGTCATTCACGCCATCACCCCGCCCGCCGCCGAGCCACAGCACGGGGCACTGAGCGAAGAAGACGCAAGCCTGCTGGCCGCCGCCAACATCCTGGTGGTAGACGACAGCCAGGTGGCCTTGCAGCAGTCGGTGCATACCCTGCGCAACCTCGGCATCGAATGCCACACCGCGCGCAGCGCCAAGGATGCGATCAACGTGTTGCTGGACTTGCAGGGCACCGAGCAGGCGATCAACATCATCGTCTCCGACATCGAGATGTCTGAGATGGACGGCTATGCCTTCACCCGCACGCTGCGCGAGACGCCGGACTTCCAGCACCTGTATGTGTTGCTGCACACCTCGCTCGACAGTGCCATGAGCAGCGAAAAAGCCAGGCTCGCTGGGGCCAATGCCATCCTCACCAAGTTCTCCTCGCCCGAGCTGACCGATTGCCTGGTGGTGGCGGCGCGGACGGTGGTGTTTGCCGAGCATTGATACATCAAGCGACAAACTCCCCGGCTTGCCGTCGGGGGTGAGTCGGGCATAATTCGCTCCCCTCGGAAGATTTTTGCCGGAATCGCGTATGAAGTTTTTCAGCTCCCTCCTTGTCGCCTGCGCGCTCTTCAGCGGTGTCGCCCAGGCCTCCAGCAGCCAGGCCTGGAACGAGCAGCGCCAGCAGATGCTCAAGGCGTGCCTTGCCGCCAGCCAGTTCAAGGACGCTCACGCGCGTGGCAAGCCCGCCGAATTCGACGACCAGGTCGGCATGAGCGCCCTGCTGATCGAAGGCGTCTACCCGCAAAAACACATGCAGCAGCGCACCGGCACCGAACTGTGCCTGTACGACCGCCAGCACCAGCGCGCGTTCGTCAGCGAATGGAGCCCGGAAGCCAAGTGACCGACAGCGTGCAATTCGCCTGCACCGGCTGCGGCAAGTGCTGCACTGGCCACCATGTGCCCTTGACCCTCGACGAAGCCCGCCAGTGGGCGGCCTCCGCTGGCCAGGTGGTGGTGCTGATCGAGGCGTTCATGGTCGACGGCCCGGGCATGCCGGTCGAGCAGCGCGAGCATGTGCTGCGCCGCTCCCACCCGGTGGCCTGCGGTGACACTGAGGCCCGCGTTTCGGTAACGTTCGCGGCGTTCAACCCAGGGCGCTGTCGTAACCTCGACGATAACGACCTGTGCACCATCTATGACCAGCGCCCGCTGGTCTGCCGCATCTACCCGGTCGAGATCAACCCGCATATCCCGCTGCGGCCCGAGAACAAGGACTGCCCGCCCGAGGCTTGGCAACAGGGCCCTGAGCTGATTCACGGCACGCAAGTGGCCGACCCGCGGCTGGCGGCGCTGGTGCAGGCATCGCGCCAGGCAGACCGAGATGACATCGCGGCCAAGGTTGCCGTGTGCCAGGCGTTGGGCATGACCACGAGTGCGCTGAAAGGTAACGGGTTTACCGCTTATCTGCCGGAGATGGGCGCGTTTGCCGCGGCACTGGCGCAGGTGCCGGCGGACAACGGTGCGCGGTGGACGCTGCATGTGCAAGATGACGAGCTGACAGCCAATTTGCAGGGCCATGGTTTGCAGACCACTTGCGAAGCACCGGTTTATTACGCCTTTATTGGTTTTTAGGTAGCCTGAGACAACCATCGGGGCCGCTTCGCAGCCCATCGCAGGCAAGCCAGCTCCTACAGGTACGGCGCCGCCCTGGAGATTTGCGCTGTACCTGTAGGAGCTGGCTTGCCTGCGATGGGCCGCAAAGCGGCCCCATTGGCCTTGAATACTGAAACTGTCAGCGCTGTCAGCCAGGCGTCATGCTGCCGACCTGGTCCGGGGGCTATAAGCTTGAATACAGACAACCGTCCCCACCCTTCTGGCCAAGGTGCCCGCTCCGATGCGACGTCCTTCCCGTTCTGTCATCCTCGCCGCCTTGGCGTTGCTTGTCCTGGTCGTGCTGGGCGTCTGGTTCGGCCAGCGCCAGGAGGCCCCCGCCCCTCGTGCGCAGGCGGCTGTGCCGGTGCGCGTGGTCAGCGTCAGCCAGCAGGATGTGCCGCGCTATGCCAGTGCGATCGGCTCGGTGCTGTCGCTGCACAGCGTCGAAATTCGCGCACAGGTAGAAGGGGTGCTGACTCAGGTACTGGTCAAGGAAGGCCAGTGGGTAAAGGCAGGTGACCTGCTCGCAACCCTCGACGACCGTGCCATCCGCGCCAGCCTCGACCAGGCCCGTGCGCAGCTCGGCCAGAGCCAGGCGCAGATCGAGGTAGCCGGTGTCGACCTCAAGCGCTACCGCCTGCTGAGCACCGATGACGGGGTTTCAAAGCAGACCCTCGACCAGCAACAAGCGCTGGTCAACCAGCTGCAGGCTACGGTCAAGGGCAACCAGGCGGCCATCGCCAATGCCGAGGTGCAACTGTCCTATACCCAAATCCGCTCACCGGTGACCGGCCGGGTCGGCATCCGCAACGTCGACCCCGGCAACCTGGTGCGCAGCAGCGACACCCAGGGCCTGTTCAGCGTGACCCAGATCGACCCGATTGCCGTCGAGTTCGCCCTGCCGCAACAAATGCTGCCTACCCTGCAGAGCTTGCTCAAGGCGCCCGCCCCGGCGCTGGTGCAGGCCTACATGGACGCCGACGGCGAACGCAGCCTGCTGGGTGAAGGCCACCTGGCGCTGATCGACAACCAGATCTCGGCGACCACCGGCACGGTGCGGGTCAAGGCCGAGTTCGACAACAAGGACGGGCGCCTGTGGCCCGGCCAACTGGTCACCATTCGCTTGCGCACGGCCATGCAGGAGAATGCCCTGGTCGTGCCGCCGCCGGTCGTGCAGCGCGGTATCGACGGCCATTTCGTCTACCGCCTGGACGGGGACAAGGTCACCAGCGTGCCGGTCAAGGTGCTGTACCAGGACAGTGGGCTGAACATCATCGCCGGGGTCAAGGCGGGTGATCAGCTGGTGCTCGACGGCCAGTCGCGGCTCAAGCCGGGCTCGCGGGTCGAGGTCACCACCGATGCCCCTGCGCCTTCGGAAATGGCCGACCGCCGGAGCCAGCCATGAATACCCGCAACGGGGTTTCGGCGTGGTGCATCGACCACCCGATCGCCACCCTGCTGCTGACTTTCGCCCTGGTCCTGCTGGGCGCCATCGCCTTCCCTCGGCTGCCGGTGGCTCCGCTGCCAGAGGCCGACTTTCCGACCATCCAGGTCACCGCTCAACTGCCTGGGGCCAGCCCGGAAACCATGGCCTCGTCGGTCGCCACGCCGCTTGAAGTGCAGTTCAGCGCCATCCCCGGCATGACCCAGATGACCAGCAGCAGCGCGCTGGGGTCGACCACGCTGATCCTGCAGTTCACCCTCGACAAGAACATCGACACCGCAGCACAGGAAGTGCAGGCCGCCATCAACACCGCCACCGCACGGCTGCCACAAGACCTGCCCAACCCGCCGACCTGGCGCAAGGTCAACCCAGCCGACAGCCCGGTGCTGGTGATGACCGTCAGCTCGAACCAGATGCCCGGCAATGACCTGAGCGACTACGCCGAAACCCTGCTGGCCCGGCAGCTGAGCCAGATCGATGGGGTCGGCCTGATCAACATCACCGGGCAACTGCGCCCGGCCATCCGCGTGCAAGCGCAACCGGAGAAGCTGGCCGCCATCGGCCTGACCCTCGCCGACCTGCGCCAGGCCATCCAGCAAACCAGCCTCAACCTGGCCAAAGGCGCGCTGTACGGCGAGCACAGCGTGTCGACCATCGCCGCCAACGACCAGCTGTTCCACCCCGAAGACTATGCCCAATTGATCGTCTCGTACCGCGACGGTGCGCCGGTGCACCTGCAGGACGTGGCCAAGGTCATCAATGGCGCCGAGAACGCATACGTCAAGGCTTGGTCCGGTGACCAGCCGGGGTTGAACCTGGTGATCTTCCGCCAGCCTGGCGCGAACATCGTCGACACCGTCGACCGGGTGCTGGCCGCGCTGCCCAAGCTGCAAGAAATGCTCCCGGCGTCGATCGAGGTGTCGGTATTGCAGGACCGTACCCAAACCATCCGCGCCTCGCTGCACGAGGTGGAGCTGACCTTGATGATCGCCGTGGCCCTGGTGATCGGGGTGATGGCGCTGTTCCTGCGCCAGTGGTCGGCGACCCTGGTGGTGTCCAGCGTGCTCGGCGTGTCGCTGATTGCCAGTTGCGCCTTGATGTACGTACTCGGTTTCAGCCTGAACAACCTGACCCTGGTGGCCATCGTCATTTCGGTGGGGTTCGTGGTCGACGATGCCATCGTCGTGGTAGAAAACATCCATCGCCACCTGGAGGCGGGTGACGACAGCCGCACGGCCGCCCTCAAGGGCGCAGGTGAAATCGGCTTTACCGTGGTCTCGATCAGTTTCTCGCTGATCGCTGCCTTCATCCCGCTGTTGTTCATGGGCGGGGTGGTCGGGCGCCTGTTCAAGGAGTTCGCCCTGACCGCCACGGCCACCATCCTGATTTCGGTGGTGGTTTCGCTGACCCTGGCACCCACCCTGTGTGCGCTGTTCATGCGCCGCCCGACCGGCGCGCAGCACGGCGGCTTCGGTGAACGCCTGGTCAAGTGGTACGAAAAAGGCCTGAACCGCGCCCTGGCCCACCAGCGCCTGACCCTCGGTGTGTTCGGCGTGACCCTGGCCCTGGCGGTGGTGGGTTATGTGGCCATCCCCAAGGGCTTCTTCCCGTTGCAGGACACCGGTTTCATCCTCGGCACCAGCGAAGCGACAGCGGACGTGTCGTACCCGGCCATGATCGAGAAGCACCAGGCCCTGGCCAAGATCATCGAGGCCGACCCGGCCGTGCGGGCGTTCTCGCATTCCGTCGGCGTCACCGGCAGCAACCAGACCATCGCCAACGGCCGCTTCTGGATCGCCCTCAAGCCCCGCGGCGAACGCGATGTGTCGGCCAGCGAGCTGATCGACCGGCTGCGGCCCAAGCTCGCCCAGGTGCCGGGCATTGTGCTGTACATGCGCGCCGGCCAGGACATCAACCTCAGCTCCGGCCCATCACGCACCCAGTACCAGTACGTGCTCAAGAGCAACGACGGCGTGGCGCTGAACCTGTGGACCCAGCGCCTGACCGACCGCCTGCGCGAAAACCCGGCGTTGCGTGACCTGTCCAACGACCTGCAACTGGGGGCCAGCGTCACCCGCATCGACATCGACCGCCAGGCCGCCGCACGCTTCGGCCTGACCACCACCGACGTCGACCAGGCGCTGTACGACGCCTTCGGCCAGCGGCAGATCAGCGAGTTCCAGACCGAGACCAATCAGTACAAGGTCATCCTCGAACTGGACGCCCGCCAGCGCGGCAAGGCCGAGAGCCTCAACTACTTCTACCTGCGCTCGCCCCTGAGCAACGAGATGGTGCCCTTGTCGGCGGTGGCCCACGTCGCGCCGCCGAGCACCGGGCCGTTGTCGATCAGCCATGATGGCCTGTTCCCAGCCGCCAACCTGTCGTTCAACCTCGCCCCGGGCGTGGCCCTGGGCGATGCGGTGAGCATCCTTGAGCGCACCCAGCGCGAACTGGGCATGCCCGACTCCATCAGCGGCAACTTCCAGGGTGCGGCGCAGGCCTTCCAGAGTTCGCTGTCGAGCCAGCCGTGGCTGATCCTGGCTGCGCTGGTGGCGGTGTACATCATCCTGGGGGTGCTCTACGAGAGTTTCGTCCACCCACTGACGATTATCTCCACCCTGCCCTCCGCGGGCCTGGGCGCGCTGATTCTGCTCTGGGCCATGGGCCAGGACTTCAGCATCATGGGGCTGATCGGCGTGGTGCTGCTGATCGGCATCGTCAAGAAAAACGGCATCCTGCTGATCGACTTTGCCCTCGAGGCCCAGCGCCACCACGGCCTCACACCCGAGCAGGCAATCCACCAGGCCTGCCTGACGCGCTTCCGGCCGATCATCATGACCACCCTCGCCGCCCTGCTCGGCGCGGTACCGCTGATGTTCGGCTTTGGCACCGGCGCCGAGCTGCGCCAGCCACTGGGCATCGCGGTGGTAGGTGGGTTGTTGGTGAGCCAGGCCCTGACGCTGTTCACCACCCCGGTCATATACTTGGCCCTGGAGCGCCTGTTCCACCGCCGCCGGGCCGCCCATGCGGCCGCGCCAAGTGCCAGTTGAGACAAGACCATGCGTGTGCTGATCATCGAAGACGAAGAAAAAACCGCCGACTACCTGTACCGCGGGTTGAGCGAGCAAGGCTTTACCGTGGATCTGGCGCGTGACGGTATCGATGGCCTGCACCTGGCCCTGGAAGGCGACTACGCCGTGATCGTGCTCGATGTGATGCTGCCCGGCCTGGACGGCTATGGCGTGCTGCGCGCCTTGCGCGCGCGCAAGCAGACGCCGGTGATCATGCTGACCGCCCGCGAGCGGGTCGAAGACCGCATCCATGGCCTGCGCGAAGGCGCCGACGACTACCTGGGCAAGCCTTTTTCGTTCCTTGAGCTGGTCGCTCGCCTGCAGGCCCTGACCCGTCGCAGCAGCAGCCATGAACCGCTGCAGATCCAGGTCGCCGACCTGTGGATCGACCTGATGGCGCGCAAGGCCAGCCGCGCCGGCCAGCGCCTGGACCTGACCGCCAAGGAATTCTCGCTGCTCAGTGTGCTGGCCCGCCGCCAAGGCGAAATCCTGTCCAAGACCGCCATCGCCGAGCTGGTCTGGGACATCAACTTCGACAGTGATGCGAATGTCGTCGAGGTGGCGATCAAGCGCCTGCGCGCCAAGCTCGATGGGCCTTTCGACAACAAGTTGCTGCACACCATCCGAGGCATGGGCTATGTCCTGGAAAACCGTGCGGGCTAACTCCATCGCGCTGCGCCTGTCGGCGCTGTTCATCCTGGTGGCGGTGGGGGTGTTTTTGCTGATCGGGTCGGCGTTGTATCGCCAGGTCGACCACAGCCTCGACCTGCTCCCGGCCGCCGAGCTAGATGCACGGTTCAGCGTGCTCGAGTCCACCCTCAACCGCTTCGGCACCGCCGAGCACTGGGCCAAGGTCAGCAACAAGCTCAACCTGCTCAGCGAGGAGGACAAGCGCATCCGCTTCTGGGTGGTCAGCAGCGACCCGGCATACGACTATGGCCACCCCAGCGAACTAGTGCGCGCGTTTGCCGAAGGCCCGCCAGGCATGCGCGACCTGCGCCTGCCAGACCAGCCCTACCCCTACAAAGTCCTGGTCAGCGAGTTGCCGGCCCTGGCCGACCGCCCGCCGCTGCGTTTTCTGATTGGCATCGACACCGAGACCTTCTGGCAGGCGCAACACAGCCTGCTGGTAGCCATCGTCGGCCTGGCAGTGCTCGGTGTGCTGCTGGCGTCGGTGCTCGGTTACTGGGTGGCCCGCATCGGCCTGCGCCCGTTGCTGGCGTTGTCCAACGAAGCCCAGGCACTGGCCCCACCGCGCTTGGACGGGCGCCTGCAAACTAATGATCTGGCCCCGGAACTGGCGCAATTCGCCGGGGCCTTCAACGCCGCGCTTGACCGGGTCAGCCAAGCCTACTCGCGGCTGGAGGCGTTCAACGCCGACGTGGCCCACGAACTGCGCTCGCCACTGACCAACCTGATCGGCCAGACCCAAGTGGCCCTGACCCGCGGTCGCAGTGCCGAGCACTACTTCGAAGTGCTGCAATCCAACCTTGAAGAACTCGAGCGCCTGCGCAGCATCATCAACGACATGCTGTTCCTGGCCAGCGCCGACCAGGGCAGCAAGGCCACCGCGCTGACCCAGGCGTCGCTGGCAGAGGAAGTGGCGACCACGCTGGATTACCTGGACTACATCCTCGAAGACGCGCAGGTCCGCGTGGAGGTCAGTGGTGATGCTCAGGCACCCATCGAAAAAGCCCAACTGCGCCGCGCACTGATCAACCTGCTGAACAACGCGGTGCAGCACACCGCGCCCGACCAAATGATCGAGGTGCGAATCGAGAACGAGCCGGAACAGGTCACCATCGCCGTGAGCAACCCGGGGCCTGCAATCGATGACGCGCACCTGCCGCTGCTGTTCGAGCGCTTCTATCGGGTGGATGCCGCGCGCAGTAACAGTGGTGGCGGCAACCACGGTTTGGGGCTCGCGATCGTCAAAGCGATCGCCCTGATGCATGGGGGCGAGGTTTTTGTGTACAGCAAGGCCGGCGCCAACACGTTCGGCATTCGCCTGCCAAGCGCTCAACGACGCGGGTTTCCAGCAAAAGCCTGAGTGTTCGCCGCACGATCGTTACCTTTTGCGCAACAGTGCTTATCGTACTTCGCTCTGTTTCCAAGGCCATTGAGGGACTAACTTTAGCCCTGTCCTCATTAGCACTTGCATCGCAAGAAGGTAGTTTCAAATGTCCAACAGTATGGGTATTGCCAGCGTCTTCGTCCTGTCTTCCCTGTTGTTGTCGCCCCTGGCCATGGCCGAAGAATCCCCCGCTTTCGTCGCCCGTAATGCCGAGCTCGCCGCGGTCCATCAAGAAGCCCGCGAAGCCGTAGCCGCACAGCAGACCGATGGCGTAAAAGACGCAAACCAGACAGCTTCCAAAGTGTCCAGCGACGTTAATGCCGATAGCTGATCGACCGTTGTACCTGCTCCCGATTTCCCTTGGCTACGCCATGGGCACCGCTGGTGCCGATATGTTAGCCTTTTAAAGCCGCTGCCAATCAGCGGCTTTTTTTATGTGCTTTAACTATCAGCCCCGCTGTAACGTCCCTAATAAAAAAGTTGCACATTCAAAAATAAAAACTGCCCCACCGTCAGACCAAAGGAGCTAGTACCGGTGCCTTCCGCGTTTCGTTTTACCCCGCTGTTCATTGCATTGACTGCAACGATTCCCACCGCCGCCCAGGCAGATGAAGACAAGGCTGATGGCTTCATAGAAGGTTCTTCATTCAACCTGCATTTTCGCAATGCCTATTTCAACCGCGACAACCACAACGCCGGCGTGCGCGACACCCGCGAGTGGGGCCAGGGCGCGGTTGCACGCTTCGAGTCCGGCTATACCCCGGGCGTGATCGGCGTTGGCGTGGACGCCCATGCCATGCTGGGCCTCAAGCTCGATGGCGGTGGCGGCCATGCCGGCACCAGCATTCTGCCGACGCATGTGAAGGACGACGGCGAACTGGGCGCGGCCCCGCATTCGTTCTCTACCGCAGGCGCAGCGCTCAAGCTCAAAGCGTTTGACACTGAACTCAAGGCCGGTGACCTGTTCCTCACCAACCCAGTGATCGCTGGCGGCGAAACCCGCATGCTGCCGCAGACCTTCCGCGGTGTAAGCCTGACCAACACCAGCGTCGACGGCCTGCTGCTCGAAGGCGGCCAAGTCAGCTTCACCAAGCCGTACAACCAGAGCGGCCACCGCCGCATCGACACCTATTACGGCTCGCTGGACGAACATGACAAGAGCAAGCACCTGAACTGGGCGGGCGCGTCCTGGAGCGGCACGGAAAACATCACCGCCAACCTTTACGCCACCGAGCTGAAGGACATCTGGAACCAGTACTACGCCGATTTTGACTACACCTACGTGGTCAACGACCTGGTCAGCCTCAACCCGGGCGTGCACTTCTATCACACCCAGGACACCGGCCAGGCCCTGCTGGGCAAGATCGACAACAACACCTACAGCGTACATTTCACCGTCAACGCCGGCTTCCACAGCGTCACGGCCGCCTACCAGCGGGTCAACGGCGATACGCCGTTCGACTACATCAACCTGGGCGACAGCGTGTACCTGGACAACTCGCGCATGTACTCGGACTTCAACGCCCCCAACGAGCGTTCGTGGAAGCTGCAGTACGGCTATGACTTCGCCGGCCTGGGCGTCCCCGGCTTGAGCACGACGCTTTCGTATTCGCGTGGCGAGGCAGACCTGACCAAGGCTGACCAGGGCAACACGCACTACGACTACTACCGCGCCGATGGCAAGAACGCCATGCACTGGGAGCGTGACCTGGATGTGAAGTACGTGTTCCAGGAAGGCGACTTCAAGGACCTTTCGGTGCTGGTGCGTTATGCCGCACACCGTGGCAGCCAGGGTTATGCGTCGATCGACAGCAGCAGTGACAACGATGAACTGCGCGTGATCGTTGATTATCCGCTGAACGTGTTCTGACCCGCTCCTAGTTTCATTGACTTAGCACAGACCCAGTGGGAGCGGGCTTGAAGGCAGGCTTGCGACCACTGTTCTCTGCACCACCACGCGATTCCGTCGGACAAATCTTGTCCGACAATCCCCTCTTCCCTAGAATATCGCCGCCGCGAATGGCCCTGCCTCAGCAGTAGCGAGCATGCTCACCCGATCACCGCGTTTCGCACTCTACAGGTCGCACCCCGAGCTGATCCTCAACCTGGGCAGTTGCCTCGCCGTGCTCGCCATCGTGGCCATCGTCAGCTACCTGCTGGCCCGTGAGCGCGACAGCGTCGAGCTGTCGGCCATCCGTTCTTCCAACAACATCGTCCAGCTGATCGAAAGCGATATCCTGCGCAATGCCGAACTCTACGATCAATCGTTGCAAGGGCTGATCTGGGCAGTCGGGCGCAAGGAGCTGCCTGAAGTGCCTGGCGTGTTGCGCCAGCGCCTGTTGTTCAATGAAGCCTTCGTCGACCGCAAACGCGGTGACGTACTCTGGCTCGACAAGCAAGGTAACGTGGTGGGCGATTCCACCAGCGCCATACCGCGCCAGGCCAACTTCGCCGACACCGGTGTGTTCAAGGCCCATCAACACAATGCCAACCTCGGCTTGCTGGTCGGCCCGCCGTTCAAGGCCAAGCTGGGCGACCTGGACTGGTGCATCAGTTTCAGCCGGCGCATCCCCGGCCCAGACGGCGAATTCGCCGGCCTGGCAGCGGGTGCCCTGCGCCTCTCGTACTTCAGCGAACTGTTCAAGCGCCTGGACATCGGCGATGACAGCAGCATCAACCTGTTCAATACCGACGGCCAGTTGCTGGCCCGCCAGCCGACCCGCCCGCAAGACCCGCTGATCGGCACCAATTACGCCGAGCGGCCCAACTTCAAGCGCATCCTTGGCGAGCGCAGTGGCAGCTTCACAGCCCTTTCTGCCACCCACGGCACCTCACGCATGTACACCTTCGCCCGGGTCGCCGACCTGCCGCTGATCGTGTTGGTGGCGCACTCGGCCGACGAGGTGTTCCAGTCGTGGCGGCGCACCGCGATTCTGGTCAGCGTGGCCACCGGCGTGCTGTGCATCGGCATCCTCTGGCTAACCTTGCTGCTGGGCCGCGAGCTGCGCCGCCGGCACGAGGCCGAACAAGGCCTGGCCACCCTGGCCGCCACCGACAGCCTGACCGGCCTGGCCAACCGCCGCCGGCTGGACCAGGTGCTGCGCCAGGAGTGGGCACGCGCGCAGCGCAACCACAAACCGTTGGCCGTGCTGATGGTGGATGTGGACCATTTCAAGGCATTCAACCAGCGCCACGGCCACGCGGGTGGTGACCATGCCTTACGCGAAGTGGCGAAGTGCATCGAGGGGTGCATCAGGCGCCCGGCGGACCTGGCGGCACGCTATGGCGGGGAGGAATTTCAGGTGATATTGCCAGAAACCGATCTGGCCGGCGCCACCCTGCTGGCCGAGCGCATTCGGGCCAGCGTCGCGGCCCTGGCGCCCTTTGCCAATGACACCCGTGCCGTCACGGTCAGCATCGGCATCGGCCTCTACGAAGCAAACCCCCAGCACGATCTGGCGAGCGTGCTGGGGGCTGCGGATGAGGCGCTCTACCGGGCCAAGGCCAATGGCCGTAACCGGGTAGAAGGGCCTGGCGACTAGGAGCGGGCGCGGGCGGCGTTACGCAGCGCTTTCACCTGGTCGTGGTTACGTTGCACGCCTTGCAGTTGTTTTTCCACCAGGGTGTAGCTCTGATCGCTGGCGGTACGGCCCAGTTTGACCAGTTTCTCGCGGGCTTCCTTGTAGGCTTTCAGGGCATGGTCCTCGCCCCGCTCGACTTCGTTCAGCACGGCCTCTTCATCCTTGCCGGTGACCATCGCCTTGAGGTTGACCCAACCACGGTGCAGGTCGCCGCTGATGCTGGTGGACGTCTCAGGATCGCCACCCAAGCGGCGCACTTCGCTTTGCAGTTCACCGGCGGCATTGGCGCACTCACCGGCGCGCTGCACGAAGAAGGCTTTCAGCTCTGGGTTCTTGACGTCATCAGCCGACGACTTGAAGCCTTTTTCGCCATCCTTGCTGTATTCGATCAGGTCGTTGAGCACATCAATTACGTCTTTGTTGGGGTTGCTCATTTCACGAACTCCTTGGCAGGTGATAGTCATCTGTAATGGAGCAGCGTTCGTGCCAACCTTAGACATAAAAATAAATCGTTATAAATCAACAAGTTAATCAATTAGAAGAATGTATTCGACGCGGCGTTCTGCATGATTGCCGCTTGGGCCTTCGTGCAGATTGCAGTATGGTCGGCGCTTTTGGACTGCCAGGTGCGTCGATGAAACCGGAAACCCTCGAACTGCTGGTCACCCGGACCATGCCCTTTGGCAAATACCAAGGCCGGATCATCGCCGACCTGCCGGGCGACTACCTGGCCTGGTTCGCGCGCAAAGGCTTCCCTGCCGGAGAACTGGGCGGGTTATTGGCGTTGATGCATGAAGTCGATCACAACGGGCTGATGGACTTGCTAGAGCCGTTGCGGCAAAAGCATCGGCGCTAACAGCGCCTCATTGGGAGCTGTAGGAGCAGCCTCGTGCTGCGAAGAGGCCTTTAGCGCCACAGCCTCTCTACAGCCAAACCGGCCTCTTCGCAGCACAAGGCTGCTCCTACACGGTACGCGACGGGGTGGGGCTAGCCTTTCACCGGCGCGACGGCCAGTTCCACTTGCTCGCTCTTCTTGATCACCGCATACACCACGGCCGTCAGCAAGCTGCCGGCGACGATCGCCAGCAGGTACAGCAACGCATGGTTGATGGCATTGGGGATCAGCAGCACGAACAGGCCACCGTGCGGCGCCATCAGCTTGCAGCCGAAGTACATCGACAGTGCACCGGTCAAGGCACCACCGGCAACACTCGCCGGGATCACCCGTAGCGGGTCCTTGGCGGCAAACGGGATGGCACCTTCAGAGATAAAGCACAGCCCCAGTGCCAACGCGGCCTTGCCCGCCTCGCGTTCACTCTGGGCGAACTTGCGCCGGGCGAGGAAGCTGGCAATGCCCAGGCCGATGGGCGGCACCATGCCGGCGGCCATGGTCGCCGCCATGGGGGCATAGCTCGAAGAGGCCAGCAGGCCCACCGAGAAGGCGTAGGCGGCCTTGTTGATCGGGCCGCCCAGGTCGACACACATCATGCCGCCGAGTACCAACCCCAGCAGGATGGCATTGGTGGTGCCCATGCTGTCTAGGAACTGTGTCAGCCCTTCGAGCATGGCTGCCACCGGCTGGCCAACCACGTAGATCATCACCAGGCCCGTGAACAAGCTGGCCAACAGCGGAATGATCAAGATCGGCTTGAGCGCCTCCAGGCTGCTCGGCAAGCGTGCCCAGCGGGCAATGGCCTTGGCGCTGTAGCCGGCGAGAAAACCGGCGATGATGCCGCCGATGAAGCCCGCGCCCAGGGTGCTGGCCAGCAACCCTCCGATCATGCCGGGCGCCAGGCCCGGGCGGTCGGCGATCGACCAGGCGATGTAGCCGGCCAACAGCGGCACCATCAGTTTGAACGCCGCCTCGCCGCCGATCTGCATCAACGCTGCCGGCAAGGTGCCCGGCTCCTTGTAGGCCTCGATGCCGAACACGAACGACAAGGCGATCAGCAGGCCACCCGCCACCACCATCGGCAACATGAACGACACCCCGGTGAGCAGGTGCTTGTACACGCCGGTCTTTTCACCCTTGCCGGAAGCGGAGGCCGCCGCGGCATCTGCAGCGTTCTCGACCTTGCCTTCAGCCAGGGCCTTGTCCAGGGTGGCGCGTGCCTGCTTGAGGGCGATGCCGGTGCCGCAGCGGTAAATGCGCTTGCCGGCAAACCGTGCGGTGGGCACTTCGATGTCGGCGGCCAGCAGCACCACGTCGGCTTCGGCGATGGCTTGGGCAGACAGCGGGTTGCGTGCCCCCACCGAGCCCTGGGTCTCCACGGTGAGTTGATAGCCCTGCTGCTGCGCGGCCTGCTGCAAGGCTTCGGCGGCCATGAACGTGTGCGCGACGCCGGTCGGGCACGCCGTGACCGCGACAATCCGCACGCCAGCGCCACTCAACGCTGCCGGGCTGTCGGGCGTATCCGCCAACAGCTGGGCGTTGGCCGCCGCCTCGTCGAGGAACCCCTCACGGTCGGCCAGGGCCTGGGACGGCGTGCTCTGGTACACGCGCTTGCCGACGAAGCGGGCCAGGTCGATTGGCCCGGTGCTTACTACCAGTACCCAATCGGCCTCGGCAAGCTGGGCCGCCGTCAGTTGCCGCTCGGGGTGCTCGGCGTCCTGCACCTCGACACGGGTGCTCCAGCCACGGCGCTGCGCGGCTGCCGCCAGCAAGCGCGCGCTCAGCACACTGGACACCTGGCCGTTGGGGCAGGCGGTGACAATGGCAATGTTCATCGGCAACCCTCTTGTTGTTCTGTCAGTTGCACGCCGGCTTCAAGGCGTGCCAGTTGCTCGCGGTCACGTATGCCAAAGCCGACCTGGGTCACGGCCTGGGCGGCAATGGCGGTAGCGCGGCTCAAGGTCTGCGCGGGCGCCTCGCCACGCAACAGGCCATCGACCATGCCAGCCACCAGCGAATCCCCCGCGCCCACGGTGCTGGCCACCCGCACCGTGGGCGGCTGGGCATGCAGGGCGAGGTCGCAGGCGAACCAGCTGACGCCGTGCTCGCCGGCCGACACCACCACATGCTCGATACCGCTGGCCAGCAGCCGCTCGGCAGCCGCGCGTTGCTGCGCTGGGGTTTGTACGGCCAGGCCCAGCACCTCGCCCAATTCCTCGGTGTTGGGCTTGACCAGCCAAGGCGCACTTTGCAGGCCGACACGCAAGGCTTCGCCGCTGCTGTCGAGGGCGACCTTGAGGCCTTGGGCTTTGAGTTTTTCGAGCAACTGGCGGAACCATTCGGGGCTGATGCCCCGTGGCAGGCTGCCGGCCACCACTACCGCGTCATGCCCTGGGGCGATCTGTTCCAGCTGCCGCAGCAACGCGGTACGGGCGGCTTCATCGACTTCTGGCCCCTGGCCGTTGATATCGGTCACGCGGCCGTCAGCTTCGACCAGCTTGATGTTGCTGCGCGTTTCGCCCGGCACGCGGACAAAGCAATCGGCAAAGCCGCGCCAGGCGATCAAGGCCTCGAACGGCTGCAGGTTGTCCTGCCCGAGAAAGCCGCCCACGGTGACGCTGTGGCCAAGGTCGGCCAAGACCTGGGCAACGTTCAGCCCTTTGCCCGCAGCATCGCTGTGCTGGGCCTGGCTGCGGTTGACGTGCCCCGGGCGCAAGGTATCGAGGCTGATGGTGATGTCCAGCGCCGGGTTCAGGGTAAGGGTGAGGATCTTGGCCATCAGTAACGCTCCACCAGCGCGCGAACCGCCGCAGCGCTGTCTTGTTGCAAGGCTTCGCGCGCCAGGGCGCGGGCCGTTTGGTGATCGGCCTGGCGCACCAGGGCTTTGACTTCCGCAATGCTGCGGGCGGCGACGCTCAACTCGTCAACATCCAGGCCAAGCAGCACGGCCACCGCCTGCGGGTCGGCGGCCAGCTCACCGCACACGCCCACCCACTTGCCTTCGGCATGGGCAGCGCGCACGGTCATGTCGATCAGGCTCAATACGGCCGGGTGTAGGCCGTCGGCCTGGGCCGACAGGCTCGGGTGGCCACGGTCGATGGCCAGGGTGTATTGGGTCAGGTCGTTGGTGCCGATGCTGAAGAAGTCCACTTCGCGGGCCAACTGCGGCGCCAGCAGGGCTGCCGAGGGCACCTCGACCATGATCCCCAGTTGCAGGTCGGCCACGGGGATTTCCAAACGCAGGCGCTCGACCATGGCCCGCGCTTCACGCCATTCGTGCACCTGGCCGACCATCGGGAACATGATCCGCAGCGGGCGCTGGTCAGCGGCGCGCAGCAAGGCGCGCAACTGGTCTTCCATGACCTGCGGGCGCTGCAACGTCAAACGCACGCCGCGCACGCCGAGGAAGGGGTTGTCTTCGGCAGCGATCGGCCAGTACGGCAGCGGCTTGTCGCCGCCGACATCCAGGGTGCGCACCACCAGGGGCCGCCCACCCAGGCCATCGAGCACGCGGCGGTACTCGGCCTCTTGGGTGGCGACGTCGGGTGCCTGGGGGTGGGCCATGAAGATCAGTTCGGTGCGCAGCAGCCCGACACCTTCCGCGCCCTGCTCCACCACCTTGTCGATACCGCTGCTTTCACCGATGTTGGCGAAAACCTCGACCGCATGGCCATCGCGGGTGACTGCCGGTTCATGGCGATGGGCCCAGGCTGCCTGCAAGCGCTGTTCGCGCTGGTCGCGCTCGGCCAGGGCACGCTGCAGCTCGGCGGCCGCTGGCGCAACACTGACCACACCGCGTTGCCCATCGAGCAGCAATGGCGTGCCGGCCTCGAGCAGCAGAATCGCCGCACCGGCGCCGACCACTGCCGGAATGCCCAGGGCGCGGGCGACAATAGCGCTGTGAGCCGTCGCGCCGCCTTGGGCGGTGACGATACCGGCGACCCGGCTCGGGTCCAGCCTGGCCACATCGGAAGGGCCAACCTCGGTCATCACCAGCACATAGGGCTGTGCGGGCTCGACCTGCGCCTGCACCCCGCATAACTGGGCCAGCACTCGTCGGCCGATGTCGCGCAGGTCAGCGGCCCGTTCGGCGAGCAAAGCATCGTGCAGCGACTCTTGCTGCCGGGCAGCCGCCTCGATCACGGCCATCCACGCCGCCGGGGCGCTTTCGCCTTGGGCCAGGCGCTGCTCGACATCATCGGCCAGCGCCGGGTCTGCGAGCATCTCTTGGTGGGTGACGAAGATCTCGCCGATGGCCTTGTCGCTGCGCTGCACCAAGTTGTGCAGCTCGCTGTTCACCGTTGCCAAGGCCTCGCGCAGCTTGGCCCGTTCCTGGGCGAGGGATTCGCCGCGCAGGGGGTAATCAATGTCGCGCTCGACGCAGACGTGCGCCGGGCCACTGGCAATCCCAGGCGCCGCGCCTACACCCTGGATCCGGCTGCCTGCGGCGGGTGCCTGAAGCACTTCGAGCGGCAGGCTGGCTAGCGGTGCGGGGCTTTGTGGCAGCGGCTCGACGTCCTCGCCCAAGCCCGCTTCGATGGCCGCCAGCAGCGCTGGCAAGGCATCGGCGGCGATGGCCGGTTCGGCAATCAGTTCCAGCTCCTGGCCACGGCGGGCGCCGAGGCTCAGCAGCTTGCTAAGGCTCTTGACCGACACCGCTGGCTGCGCGCTGTCGGTCAGCCGCACACGGATTTCGCCCTCGAAGCCTTTGGCCAGTTGCGCCAGCACCTTGGCCGGGCGGGCATGCAAACCATGGGGGTTGGCCAACAGGATGCGCGCGCTGGGCCAATCCGCCGGCGCCTCACCGCCCAGCACCTGCAGCACCGCACGGCTGCTGGTGGCCTGGTAGAGCATCTGCCCGCGCCCTTCGATCAGCACTTCGCACAAGCGCTCGAGCAAAGCCTGATGAGCGGCGCCGAGGCTGGCCAGACAGAACAGGCCGTTGAGCGGCTGATCGCGATAGCGCAGCGGTTGTTGCGGGGTGATGAATGCCAGGCCCGGCTGGCGCACCTGGCGCTCACTGTGCAGCCACCACAGGCCATCGCCCAGTGGCAAAGGCTCGGCCTGCTGCAGCACGGCGGCAAAGCCACTGTCGACGCAACCGGCGCGCTGCAGCAGGCGCGCACCGCGCCAGGCCAGCTCGTCGAAATCTTCGGCCGGCAGGTTCAAGCCAACCAGTTGCGCATCCAACGCCAACGCCTGTGGCGCGCCTTGCAACAGTTTGAGCAAAGCCTCGGCAGAGCTGGCCCGGCGCAGCGCCTCGGCCAGGTCGGTCTCGCCCAGGGCACGGGTCAGCAATTGCAGCAGGCGCAGGTGCTCATCGGAACGGGCGGCGATGCCGATGGCCAGGTAGACCCTTTGGCCATCGCCCCAGTCCACCCCTTCGGGGAACTGCAGCAAGCGCACACCGGTGGTGTGGACCAGGTCGCGGGTCTGCGGCGTGCCATGCGGGATGGCAATGCCCTGCCCGAGGAAGGTCGAGCCTTGCGCCTCGCGGGCCTGCAGGCCCGCAAGGTAGCCCTCGGCGACCAGGCCGTCGGCCACCAGCTGATCTGCCAGCAGGCGCAAGGCCTCGGCCTTGTCCGCGGCCTTCTGGCCCATGGCTATTTGCCCTGTGGCGAGCTCGAGCATGCCCTTCTCCTTTTGCAGTACCCAGGTGGGGTACTGAGGTATTGTTGTCGAAAATGGCCAGTTGAACAGCCTTGCGCAGATGGCAGCCGAGGCAGAAAATTTGGCAGCTGAAACGATTAATCTGACCAGGCGGCCACGTTACTCGATAATCTCCCGAGGAAAAAGCCCCATCCTGTCGGACAATTGCGACAATGGTCGTCTGCGCGCGAGCGCAGCTCCGGGTCAAACTATCCGGTCTGGCCTCGCAGCCAGCCCCGGTAATAACAAGGAAAATTCGGTGAAACTCAGCGATATCGCCCGTCTGGCCGGTGTGTCCGTGACCACTGCCAGCTACGTCATCAATGGCAAGGCCGAACAGCAGCGCATCAGCAGCAGCACTGTCGAGCGCGTGCGCGCAGTGGTCGAGGCCCATGGCTTTACACCCAACCCGCAAGCCGCCGGCCTGCGCAGCCGGCATACCCGCACATTGGGTTTCATTCTCCCGGATCTGGAGAACCCCAGCTACGCCCGCATCGCCAAGCAGCTCGAGCAAGGCGCCCGCGCCCGTGGCTATCAGTTGCTGATTGCCAGCAGCGATGACCAGCCGGACAGCGAGCGCCAGCTGCAGCAACTGTTCCGCGCCCGTCGTTGCGATGCCCTGTTCGTCGCCAGCTGCTTGCCTGTGGAAGACGACAGTTACCGTGAGCTGCAAGACAAAGGCCTGCCGGTGATCGCCATCGACCGTCGCCTGGACCCCGCACACTTCTGCTCGGTGATCAGCGATGATCGCGACGCCAGCCGTCAGCTGGCCGCCAGCCTGCTCAGCGCAGCCCCGCGCAGCATCGCCCTGATTGGCGCCCGCCCGGAGCTTTCGGTCAGCCAGGCCCGTGCCGGCGGCTTCGACGAAGCCCTGCAAGGCTATGCGGGTGAAGTGCGCCGATATCAGGGTGAGGCGTTCAGCCGTGAATGCGGTCAGCGCCTGATGCAGCAACTGATCGACGAACAGGGTGGCCTGCCGGATGCCCTGGTTACCACCTCCTACGTGCTGCTGCAGGGCGTGTTCGACACTTTGCAGGCGCGCCCCGCCGACTCACGCCAGCTGCAGTTGGGCACCTTCGGTGACAACCAGTTGCTCGACTTCTTGCCGCTTCCGGTCAACGCCATGGCCCAACAGCACGGGCTGATCGCCGCCACTGCGCTAGAGCTGGCCCTGGCAGCCATCGAGGAAGAGCGTTACGAGCCCGGCGTGCACGCCATCGGTCGAACCTTCAAGCAACGCATCCCAGCGGCCTGAACATGCGCCTGATCGACACCCACACCCACCTGGACTTCCCCGACTTCGACGCCGACCGCTCGCGCCTGCTGGCCAATGCGGCGGCGCGCGGGGTGGAACGCATGGTGGTGCTGGGGGTGTATCAGGCGAATTTCCAGCGGGTGTGGGACCTGGCCTGCGCCGACACACGTGTGGCTGCTGCCTTGGGCTTGCATCCGGTTTACCTGGACCAGCATCGCCCAGAGCACCTTGCCCAGCTGCGCGACTGGCTGGAGCGCCTGCGCGGCGACCCGCGCCTGTGCGCCGTGGGTGAGTTCGGGTTGGATTACTACCTGGAAGCATTGGACAAGGATCGCCAGCAAGCGCTGTTTGAAGCACAACTGCAGATGGCTTGCGATTTCGAGCTGCCGGCCTTGCTGCATGTGCGCCGTAGCCATGCCCAGGTGATCGCCACGCTCAAGCGCTACAAGCCGGCCCGGGCTGGGGTCATCCATGCCTTTGCAGGCAGCTATGAAGAGGCGCGCGAGTACATCAAGCTTGGTTTCCGCCTGGGGCTTGGCGGGGCGGCTACCTGGCCGCAGGCAGTGCGCTTGCGCAAGACCCTTGCCCGGCTGCCGCTGGAAAGCGTAGTGCTGGAGACCGACGCGCCAGACATGGCCCCGGTGATGTACCCCGGGCAGCGTAATAGCCCGGAGCACCTGCCGGAGATTGCCGCAGCGCTGGCTGAGGTGATCGGCATAGAGGTGGACGTGTTGGCTGACGCCAGCAGCAAGAATGCCTGTGAGTTATTTGGCTGGTAGCTGACTGCGGTGGCCTGCACCGGCGCTATTCAGCTGTAGGAGCAGCCTTGCGCTGCGAAGAGGCCATTACCGCCACAGCCTCTCTACAGCCAAACCGGCCTCTTCGCAGCACAAGGGTGCTCCTACAGAGATAGCCTCATTAAACCCTGAACGCCCCAATCAACCGTTTCAACTCCACCACCTGAGCTGACAATGCCCGGCTAGCCTCCTCGGTCAGGCAGGCTCCTTGGGTGGTGTCCTGCGCGGCACTGTTGATCGCCACGATGTTCTGGTCGATGTCATGCGCCACGGCGGTCTGCTGCTCCACGGCAGCGGCAATCTGCTGGTTCTGCTCGACGATACTGCCCACCGCACCCAAAATATTGCCCAACGCCTGCTGCACCCGGCGCGTTTCATCGACGGTGCCAGCGGCCATCTGGTGGCTGCTGCCCATGGCATTGACCGCCGCTGCGACCCCCTCCTGCAAACGCTGGATCATCTGTGCGATCTCTGCAGTCGAGTCCTGGGTGCGCCTGGCCAAGGTGCGCACCTCATCGGCAACCACCGCGAAGCCTCGGCCTTGCTCCCCGGCGCGCGCTGCCTCGATCGCGGCGTTGAGTGCCAGCAGGTTGGTCTGCTCGGCAATGCTGCGGATCACTTCAAGCACCCGCCCGATTGCCTGGCTGTCACTGGCTAGCTGATTGATGGCCCCCACGCTCTGGTCGATCTCGGCAGCCAGCCGGTCGATGCTGCCTTGCTGGCGTTGCACCAGGTCACGGCCACTGGCGCTTTCCTGGTTGACCTGTTGCGCGCCATCGGCAGCCAGCGCCGCACTGCGTGCGACCTCTTGGGCAGTGGCGCTCATCTGGTTCATGGCCGTGGCCACTTGCTCGATTTGCTCACGCTGGCCGCTGACCGCCTGGTTGCTCCGCACTGACACCGCCAACACTTGGCTGGCCTGTTCTTCGACGGCCACCACGGTGCGGCCAACCTGGTCGATCAGGCCACGGATACGCTGCACGGTGTCGTTGAAACCTTGCCCCAGCTCGCCCAACTCGTCGCGGCTGCGGGCCTGGAAGCTGACCGTCATGTCGCCGTCGGCGACCTTGCCCATCGCCTTGCCGAGCTGGCGCAGGGTCGCCCGGGTCGAGACGTAGAACCCGCTGTACAGGTACACAATCAGCGCGAACACACCAGCCAGCACCGCCACCAGGCCGATCATGCGCCACTGTTGCTCGCCCAGCCGGCTTTGTAGTTGCCCCTGCAGGTGCATGAGAATGGCCTCGTTGAGGCGGTAGGTGTGCTCCATCAGCTCATGGGTTTGCTGATAGAACGCAGGCCAGGGCGCATCCAAGGTCTCGGCCACCACCACCTGCGCTTCGAATAACGCAGCGGCCTGCCTGACCGTCGCCTGGCTGGCCTGGGCGCTGCTGGCCAGGGCCGCTTTGGCCGCGGGGTCACTGCCCAGGGCGTCCTCCAAACGCAGTGCGTAGTCGGTGGCCAGGCGCTCGAGGCGCTGCAGCAAATCTTCGAAGCGCGCGCTGCCGGACGAATCCATGAAGCCACGCCCCAGGGCAATGGCTCCCATCGCCTGCCCGTCCGCCAGGGCCTGGGTCACCTGCGCCGTCGCCACACCAAGCAGGTCGTTCAGTTGCCGCACGGAGGTTTGGCTGTCCTGGCTGAGGCCAGATTGGCTGGCCACCAGGCGGGTCAGCACCTGGGCCTGGGCGAGCAAGGCGTCGAACAACGCCGTTTTGTTCTGCAGCGAGGACTCTTCGCGGGCGCGGGCAAAGGCATCGGCGAAGTCCTCGCGCTTGGCTTCCAGCTGCGGGTCGTCGCTATGCAGTGCCTGGAGATGCTCCTGCACGTTGCCCTGCAACGCAGCAATACGCGATTCAACATCACCGGCCTGGCCCGACTGGCCGATCACGGCATTGATCTGCAGGAGGCTGCCCAAGCTTTCGAAGCCTGCGCGCAGGGCCAGGCTTTCGCGCAGGGGGGCGATGCCCTGCAGCTCGGCGCGGGTGGCCTGAAACTGCTGGTACGCATCGCGTACCAGGTAGCCGCTGATGACCAGCATGGGCAGGAAAAACAGGACGCTGACAAGGCTGAACTTCTGACCGAAGCTCAGCCGGTTCATCAGTGCGATGGCCGGATAAAGCAGACGCTTCACAAGGCACCTCCTTGGATTCTTATTGTTCTACGGGGTAGCACAGTGCCACGTGTATACCGCAGATCGAATCGGAGGTTTGTAACTTATGGTTAAGCCCCGGTAGGAGCAGCCTTGTGCTGCGAAGAGGCCAGTAGCATCCCGAAGATTCAGGGGTGGTGCTACTGGCCTCTTCGCAGCACAAGGCTGCTCCTACAGGGCGCGTGTTACGGCGGTGAGGTCAGACCAGCACCGTCCACAACGCAAACGCGGCGTACCACAGCACCGCGCAGCGCAGCAGCAATTCCCAAAGGCTGTCCAGCTGGCTTAGGCCACGCTGGCTGTCTTCTCCCTCGGGGATATCGTCGGCAATGCGCCCAACCCTGGCCACCAGGTGGCCGGCGCTGATGTGCCAGTTAAGGAGCTCGTGCAGCATCACGCGGGTCACCGCGACGAAGTTGCCGACCAGCGCGAAACTCAAGGCCATCACCCGCACCGGCAGCCAATCCATGATGTGCCGCAGTTGCTCGGCACGCGCCTTGAGCGCGGGCTGCTTGCTGTGCTCGCCGCACAGCGCCAGCAGGCGATAGGCCAAGGCGGCGCCGGGGCCGAGCACGAAATACCAGAAGATCACGGCGAAGAAGCTCTGGTAGGCCTGCCACAGCAGGTAACCCTGCACCCGTACCAGCAGGCTGTGAGGCTCGTCGGCCACCAGGCCCAGGTCGCGCTCGGCCACGTGCAGGGCGGCCTGATCGTCACCCCGCCGCCAGGCATCGCGAAACGGCCCCAGCGCCGCTTTCGCATCGCCGCGGCCCAGGCTGTAGATCAACACCAGCAGGTGCACCGGCAATGCCAGCAGGCCATAGGCGACGGGCTCCAGCACATGCAGCAGCAGGGCCAGCACCGCTACCGGCGCCAGCACCAGAATGGCCAACGTCCACCACGGCTGCACCTTGCTGCTGCGCTCCAGGCGCACCAGTTCCCCGACGAAAAAACCATCGCGCTGTATTCGATGGCGCAGTGCCGAGAATTTCTCGACCCACAGCGCCAGCAGCAAAACCAGAAAACTCATGAGTTGTCCTCGTTATCCTTCACGGTTTGGCGATAGCGGTCCCAGTCGAAGGCCGGGCCTGGGTCGGTCTTGCGCACCGGTGCTATGTCGCTGTGGCCCTGGATGCGTTCAAGGCTGATGACCGGCCAGGCGTCGCGGATCTGCCGGGTCAGCTGCGCCAGCGTGGCGTACTGGGCATCGGTGTATGGCAGGTCGTCAGTGCCTTCGAGTTCGATGCCGATGGAGAAGTCGTTGCAGCCCTCGCGCCCGTCGAAGCACGAGACACCGGCATGCCAGGCGCGGTCGAGCAACGACACGAACTGGGTCACGGCGCCATCGCGCTCGACGAACAGGTGCGCCGAGACCGTCAGATGGCAGATGCTCTGGAAATAGGGATGTTCATGGGCGTCCAGGCGGTTCTGGAAGAATGCCTGAACCTTGCCGGTGCCGAAACACGCCGGCGGCAAGCTGATGTTGTGAATCACCAGCAGGGAGATCGACTCGCCCTCGGGGCGCGCGTTGAAGTTGGGCGACGGGCAGTGGGTGATTCCGTGGAACCAGCCGGTGGCACGGTCCAATTGCATGGGGCAGATCCTGAAAAAACGCCGGGTACAGAGCAGCAGTATGCCCTGCGGCCGCGGCCGTTTGCATGTGAATCATTGTAATGATGACTCAATGGACCTGCTGTTGCCGCAGCCCTTCGAGCACCGACTCCAGCGCCCGCTCGAACAGCGCGCCGTCATCGAGCACCCGCACCTCTCCCCGGTGCAGCGCCTGGGCGAGGCTGCCGGTGTTCCACTCACGCACTTTCATGCCCGTGCGATTGGCGAACACCAGCCGATCGTTGCTGTCGATACGCGCCACCAGCTTGCAGCGCAATGGGTCCTCTTCATCGAACACCTCGACCCAGCTGCCGATACGCAGGCGCTGCACCTGGCGCAATGCCGAGGCATTGCCGTCGACAAGGTGCAGGGGGGCGCAGGCGGGCTCTTCGGCAAGGGCCAGCACAATGTCCTCGTCCACCAGCACCTCGTCCAGCACGGGCGGGCCATCGGCCCTGTGCCCTTCGGACGCCGAGCAAGCGCGCAGGTGCAATTGCTCAAGCTGCTGGAAGAAGTCACGGGTGGCGGTGGAGTCCAACGCCACGCCTGCCAGGCCTTCGCGCAAGGCCTTGAGCAGGCCGGGCACCTGTTGCAGCAGTTGCTGACAGGCCTGCGGGTCGTGGTGCGGGGCGATACTGGCGAGCAGCGTGTCCAGGGTGGCCAGGCCGTTGCGCCATGCCTCGGACCCTTCGCCCTGCTTGAGCCACGCCAGCAGCAGCACCTGGCTCCAGCCCTGCACCAGCATTTGCACCACCACGTGCGGCAGCACCCGCCCGCGCAGACGCTGGTTGAGCACCTGCTGCACCTGCTGGCGGGCCTGCAGGGTACGCGCCCGGCCCTCTTCGGCGTCGCGGGTACGCTGTTCGAGTAACTCGTTGCGGCGCCGCTCGTCCTGGCTGAAGGCGAGAAACTCGTCGAGCAGTTCAGCGAACAGGCAGGCGTCATCGGTGAAGTCGTTGAGCAGACGCTGAACGATACGTTCCACCCGTACATGCAAACTGTCGCGCAGGCCTTCGGCGCTGCTCTGCCAACCGATCGCGGCTACCGCGATCTCGTTGAGTAAGCGCCGAGCCGGGTGACTGGCGCGGCTGAACAGCCCCTTGTCGAGCAGCGCGACCTTGAGCAGCGGGATGTGCAAACGCGCGATCAATGCCCGTAGGCTGGCGGGTAAGTTGTCGTCGTTGTGGATGAAATCGAACAGCAGGCCGATCAGGTTGATCATGTCTTCATCGGCCGTGGCGATGCGCCGACGCGTGCCACTGCGCACACTGACGCGCAACAACAGTTGTTCCAGCTGCTGGCCTAGCGCGAAGTCATCCGCCGCCTGCGTGGCGGGCACATAGTGCTGCAGGTGCGAAAGCAGGCGCAGCAGGTCGGCGGTGCTGATCGGCTGGGCAGCAGCCACCCGCTGCAAACGCGGCGCGATTTGCCCGCGCGCGGGGGCCAGAAGTGTTTGCAGTGAAGCAAAATACGCTTGCCCGGCACTGTCCGCCCCCAGCGCCCCTTGCGCCTCCAGGCTGGACGGCAGGCGCCCGGCGCTCAGGCACCGATCCTCGGCGCGCCGACGTGGCGCAGGCTGCAGCTCGGGCAGCACACCGGCCGCGGCCAGCAACTGGTTAGCCTCTGCGTAGAGCACCTCCACATCACGCAACACGTAGCGTTCAAACAGCTTCAAGAGGATCAGCTTGACCCGCAGCCCGACCCCTAGGTTGCGGCCCGCTTCGAGGAAATAGCCGCACAGCGCAGCGGGGCCCACGGGGTTTTGCTGCTCGCCCACCGGGCGATCGAGCAATGCCTGCAAGCGCAAACCCAGTTGCTGCAGGGCAAGGCCGTCTCGCGAGAGCACCCGCGCGACCATGCCGTCGATGGCGGATGCACGCTCGCGCTGCGCCTTGTTGCCTGAACCCTGCGCTTCACCCAGGCCGCCCAGAGGGTCTGCCCGGCCGAGGCTGGCGAAGGTGTGATGGAAGGTGTCGAGAAAACCGCGCTCGATGCTCTTGCGCTTCAGGCGCACGTCGCGCATCGCTTCGAAATACAGGCTCTGGTCGCAGCGCTCAGCGGCCTTGTCGGCCATCTCGAAGAGGGTGACGTCGGTGTTGTCGAACAAGGCCTGCAGGCCTTGGCGCAATTGCAGCGCGGCCTTATCGCGCACTTGCAGGAGCAATACCGGAAGGCAAGGCAGAGGCGTGCGCGCCCCTCGGTCGATGGCTGCCGCCAGGGGCACCACCTTGCCTTCTTTATGCATCCCTAACTCCTTGCAGGCTTGCTTGCCCCACGGGCAACGAATCGTCAAAGCTATGACGCCAAATACTGGTCACTATTATCGGCAAAAAAACGGACAGCTGCCAGCGCCGTTTCGCTTGCTGGGAAATGACCCTGTATTCGGCCAGATGCTCAGACGGGCCGACCAAAGGTCACCGGCCATGGCCCTGTACACACCGTTCCCCTGCCCTATAATCGCGGGCATCTAGCTTGTGGAGCCGACCATGCCGAACCTACGCCTCGCCGACCTGACCGCTGAAATCGAAGCCAACGTGCGCCGTGCACTGTTGGAGGACATCGGCAGTGGCGATATCACCGCGCAGTTGATCCCGGCCGAACGCCTGGCCAAGGCGACCATCATTACCCGCGAGGACTGCGTGATCGCTGGCACCGCCTGGGTCGACGCCGTGTTCCGCCAGCTCGACCCGCGGGTGGCGGTGCACTGGCAAGTGGCCGATGGCGACCGCGCGCTGGCCAACCAGCCGCTGTTCCACCTGGAAGGCCCGGCACGCTCGCTGCTCAGCGGTGAGCGCAGCGCGCTCAACTTCCTGCAGATGCTGTCGGGCGTCGCCACGCGCGCACGCTTTCTGGCCGACTTGGTCGCAGGTACCCACGTACGCCTGCTAGACACCCGCAAGACCCTTCCCGGCCTGCGCCTGGCACAGAAATACGCGGTCACCTGTGGCGGTTGCGACAACCACCGCATCGGCCTTTACGATGCCTTCCTGATCAAGGAAAACCACATCGCCGCCAGCGGTGGCGTGGCCGAGGCAGTGGCGGCAGCGCACCGCATCGCCCCTGGCAAGCCGGTGGAAATCGAGGTGGAAAGCCTGGATGAACTGCGCCAGGCCCTGAATGCGGGTGCGGATATCGTCATGCTCGACGAGCTGACCCTGGACGAAATGCGCGAAGCGGTACACATCACTGCGGGCAAGGCCAAACTCGAGGCCAGCGGCGGCGTTAACGAGAGCACCTTGCGGGTGATTGCCGAGACCGGCGTCGACTACATCTCCATTGGTGCGATGACCAAGGATGTGAAGGCCGTAGACCTGTCGATGCGTTTGAGCCTCTGAGAGGCCCGCACAGGCGCAGCAGATCTCAGGCATAAAAAAACCGGCCAAATGGCCGGTTTTTTTTTGGGCGTGGATCAGAACGCGGCGTTGGCCAGGCCGTCCAGGTAGCGCTCGACGTCCAATGCGGCCATGCAGCCTGCACCGGCCGAGGTAATGGCCTGACGGTAAACGTGGTCGGCCACGTCGCCCGCAGCGAACACACCTTCGACGTTGGTGGCAGTGGCGTTGCCTTCGCGGCCGCCGTTGACCACCAGGTAGCCGTCCTTGAGGGTCAGCTGGCCTTCGAACAGCGAGGTGTTCGGGGTGTGGCCAATAGCGATGAACACGCCGTCGACCTTGATTTCATCGCTGCTGCCATCGTTGTTCTTCAGGCGCGCACCGGTCACGCCCATGTTGTCACCCAACACTTCGTCCAGGGTGGCATTGAGCTTGAGCTCGATCTTGCCTTCGGCCACACGGGCGTTCAGCTTGTCGACCAGGATCTTCTCGGCGCGGAAGGTCTCGCGGCGGTGAACCAGGGTCACTTTGCTGGCGATGTTGGCCAGGTACAGGGCCTCTTCAACGGCAGTGTTGCCGCCGCCGACGACCGCTACCGGCTTGTTGCGGTAGAAGAAGCCGTCACAGGTAGCGCAGGCCGAAACGCCCTTGCCCATGAAGGTTTCTTCCGACGGCAGGCCCAGGTAACGAGCGCTGGCGCCGGTGGCAACGATCAGTGCGTCGCAGGTGTAGGTGCCACTGTCACCCTGGAGGGTGAACGGCTTGTTGGCCAGGTCGACAGCGTTGATGTGGTCGAAGACGATCTCGGTCTCGAAGCGCTCGGCGTGCTCTTGCATGCGCTGCATCAGGGCTGGGCCGGTCAGGCCATGGGGGTCGCCCGGCCAGTTGTCGACTTCGGTGGTGGTGGTCAGCTGGCCACCGGCCTGCATGCCAGTGATCAGCAGCGGCTTGAGGTTGGCACGGGCGGCATAGACTGCGGCGCTGTAACCGGCAGGGCCGGAACCGAGGATGATGACGCGCGAATGACGTACTTCAGACATGTCGAACTCCTGTCGAGCCGGCCGCACGGGGCCAGCATCGGTGTGCCGGCGGTGCCAGCTGGAATTTAAAAAGGACCCACGCAACCTTGGGGAAGGCTACAACGCGTCGATCCAAAACCTAAAAGTTGAGCGCACTGTAGCGAGGTCGCAAAGATTAAGGAAATATCCTTCGACAATCCACCTCATAGGCATCGTCTATCCAGCAATTTCATTCACGAAAAACGCCCTGGCGCTTTTGTTACAGCCGGTTTCGCCAACATCGCCCGCCTTTCGTCGGCGCGACAAACTCGGTAAGGTCAGCGCGTTTTCCTTCTGTTCGGAGTGTCTCGATGCAAGCCCCTGTCCTCTCTGGCCCCCAGTACCTGCGCGAAGGCCTGAAACTGGTGCTGAGCCCGAACCTGCGGTTGTTCGTGCTGTTGCCCCTGGCGGTCAACCTGCTGCTGTTTGGTGGCCTGATCTACTTTGCCGGCCATCAGTTCAGTGTCTGGGTCGACGCCCTGATGCCAACCCTGCCCAGCTGGTTGAGCTTCCTCACCTACATTCTGTGGCCACTGTTCGTCGCCTTGGTGGTGCTGATGGTGTTCTTCACCTTCACCCTGGTGGCCAACGTCATCGCGGCGCCGTTCAACGGTTTTCTGGCCGAGAAGGTCGAAGTGGTGGTGCGCGGCCAAGACAACTTCCCTGCCTTCAGCTGGGCCGAGCTGGTGGCCATGGTGCCGCGTACCTTTGGCCGCGAGATGCGCAAGCTGGGTTACTTCCTGCCACGGGCCATCGGCCTGTTCATCCTGTCGCTGATCCCGGTGGTCAACGTGGTCGCCGCGCCGCTGTGGCTGATCTTTGGTGTGTGGATGATGGCTATCCAGTACATCGACTACCCGGCGGACAACAACAAGATGAGCTGGCAGGACATGCTTGCCTGGCTGCGCCAGAAGCGCTGGCAATCGCTGGGCTTTGGCGGCATCACCTACCTGGCGCTGATGGTGCCGGTGGTGAACGTACTGATGATGCCGGCCGCGGTGGCGGGGGCTACGTTGTTCTGGGTGCGTGAACGCGACTAAATCCAAACGCAGCCCCGTGCAGGAGCAGCCTTGCGCTGAGAAGAGGCCAGTACTGACAATACCAATCTGTGGCTAGTACTGGCCGCTTCGCAGCACAAGGCTGCTCCCACCGTCATTGACCGAGCCGGCTGGAAAACTGCCCCACTACATCCACCACTCGCTTCGCCCCCTCCTGGATTTCGACGATCACGTTGCCGGTTTCATCGGCCAACGACAGCCCCTGCTCAGCCTGACGCTTGCTGGTGTCGATGATCGCCACCGCAGCCTGGGCCAATTGCTCGTTCTGCTGCACCACCCGAGCAATCTCCTCGGTGGCCGTGCTGGTACGCGAGGCCAGCTGGCGCACTTCGTCGGCGACCACGGCAAAACCACGCCCCTGCTCGCCCGCCCGGGCCGCCTCGATGGCAGCGTTGAGCGCCAGCAAGTTGGTCTGCCCGGCAATGTCACTGATGGTCTTGATGATCGAGCCGATCACCCGCGACTGGGTGTCCAACGCCTGAATGCCCTCGGCGGCCTCTTGCATCGACGACTCCAGGCCACGCATGACGTTTACCGTCTGCGTGACTACGTCGGTGGCCTTGCGCGCACTGGCGTCAGTGCTCAGCGAGGTGTTGAAGGCGATGTCCGCCGCCTCGGCAACCGCCTGCTCCTGGTTGACCTGGTCGGTGATCACGGTGGCGAACTTGACCACTTTGTACAGCACATCATGGGCGTCGAAGATCGGGTTGTAGGACGCTTCCAGCCAGATTACCCGGCCATGGGCATCGATACGCTTGAAGCGCTCAGCCACGTATTCGCCACGGCGCAGCTTGTCCCAGAACGCCTGATAACCCGACGAATTGGCCTCTTCGGGTTCGCAGAAAATACGGTGATGCTTGCCGCGGATCTGCTCTAGGCGATAACCGACCGACGTCAGAAACCGTTCGTTGGCGGTCAGGATGGTGCCATCAAGGCCAAATTCGATGACTGCGGTAGAGCGCATCAGGGCCTTGATCAGGCTTTCGTGCTCACGGGAGGTCTCGATGGTGCGGGTGAGGTCGCTCGAGTGCAGGGTGAAATACTTGATGCGCCCTTCGCTGTTCTTGACCGGCTGCAGAATCGAGCGCAACCAGGCTTCCTGGCCATTGCCGCGCAGAAGGCGGAACGCCCCGTTGAGGTGCTCGCCCCGGCTGATCGCGCTTTTCATGCGTTGGTAGAAGTCGAGCGACTTCACGTGGGCCGGGACAATGTCCTCGAGTTTGCGTCCAAGCAATTGGTCGGCACGGTAGAGCATCTCGCTCTCGAAGTTGCCGTTGACCATCTCGATCCGTCCCTGGGGGTCGAGTTGGAGCACCAGCATCTCGCTGTCGAGGCTGCACTTGACCTGTTCGACCGACAGCAGGTCTTCGCGCAATTGCTGGATTTCTTGCTTGAGCTTGTTGTTGAACATTACCGCTCTCCTGGAGCGCAGCACGTAATCGAATGCATCTTCATCGGCTGCCACTGCTAGGTTCTTGAGCGCCGCCCACGCAAATATTCACACAATTGAAACAGCCGGCAATCAGGCGTCATTTGTACGTCACAAGGCCGTCACATCGGCGCAATGATGCGAGCGGAAACTTTTTGTCATGAATACACCCGCCCTACGTATCACCCTCGTCAGCGAAACCTTCCCCCCCGAGATCAATGGTGTCGCCAACACCCTTGGCCGCCTCAGCGAAGGGTTGCGCCAACGCGGGCATGACATCGAGATCGTCCGCCCCCGCCAAGCCGGCGAGGAGCCTGTGCACAACGATCCGCAGCTGATGCTATGCCGCGGTTGGGCCTTGCCCGGCTACCCCGGCCTGCAATGGGGCGAAGTGTCGATGCACCGGCTGTTGCGGCGTTGGCGCAGGCAGCGACCGGACGTGCTGTACATCGCCACCGAGGGGCCTTTGGGGTTGAGCGCATTGCGTGCGGCACGGCGCCTGGGAGTACCGGTGGTCAGCGGGTTTCATACCAACTTCCCGCAGTATTCCGGCCAGTATGGCTTGGGCTTGCTGGCACGCCTGCTCACCCATTACCTGCGCTGGTTCCATCGCCGCACGGCAGTCACCCTGGTGCCCAGCGTCAGCCAGCGCCTGGAGCTGGAGCGTCGTGGTTTCGAGCGCCTGGACCTGTTGGCCCGCGGGGTCGACGCCTGCCTGTTCAACCCGGCCCGGCGCAACCAGGCGCTGCGCGAAAGCTGGGGGGTCGGCCCAGATGATATCGCCGTGCTGCATGTCGGCCGGCTGGCGGCGGAAAAAAACCTAGGGGTACTGCGACCGTGCCTGGATGCCCTGCAGAAGACTTATCCACACAAGCGCTTGCGCCTGATCGTGGTCGGTGACGGCCCACAGCGCGCCACCTTGCAGCAGCAAGTGCCTGATGCCGTGTTCTGTGGTGCCCAGCGGGGCGAGGTGCTGGCCGAGCACTATGCCAGCGGTGACCTGTTCCTGTTCCCGAGCCTGACCGAAACCTTTGGCAACGTGGTGCTCGAAGGCATGGCCTCAGGCTTGGCGGTGGTCGCCTATGATGAGGCAGCGGCTGCCCAGCACATTCGGCATGGCCATAGCGGTGCGTTGGCGATGCCCGGCGACCAGGCGGCCTTCATCGATGCCGCTTGCTGGCTACTGGAAGAGGAAGAAACCCTGCGCCGGGTGCGCCTGAACGCACGGCAGCACGCCAGCCGTCAGGGCTGGCCGGCGATTGTCGAGGAGTTCGAAACCTACCTGTACAGTGCCTGCAAACAACGCACAGGCGACACGCAAAAAGCTTCAGGTGCTGCACTGGCGATCAAGCCAGGTTCGACAGCGCATCGCGGCTGACCTTCAGCCGCCGCGCGCGCCCATACTTCAGCCCAGCGCCTTCTCGATGGCCTGAACCACGGCTGGATCATCCGGCGCAGTGCGCGGCGAGAAACGCGCCAGCACGCGCCCATCCTTGCCCACCAGAAACTTTTCGAAGTTCCAGCTGATGTCGCCTGGAAACTCAGCACCTTCCCCCGCCAGCAGGCGATACAACGAATGGCGGTGCGCCCCGTTGACCTCAAGCTTGGCACCCAGCGGGAAGCTGACACCATAGTTGAGGCTGCAGAACTCCTGGATCTCTTTCTCGCTGCCGGGCTCCTGGCCGGCAAACTGGTTGCACGGCAGCCCCAAAACGCTGAAGCCTTTGCCCTTGAACTGCTGATGCAGCGTCTCCAGCGAAGCGTATTGCGGCGTCAGGCCACACTTGGAGGCAACATTGACCACCAGCACCACTTGGCCCTTGAACGGTGCGAGGGGCAGTTCCCCGCCGTTCAGCGCCTCCAATTTCAGGTCGTGAAAAGCACTCATGATGTAATCCCCTCTCAGGTTCCCGATGGCCGCAGAGCGAAATCCGCCCAATAAAAAAGCGCTCGTCCAAGCCGTCCACCTCCCGTTGGGAAGGCAAATCGGCTTGCCCGAGCGCCTGGCGACTCTCTGAGCTTAGCGCAGAAAATCAGTGGTGATGGCCACCTTCACCGTGGATGTGACGGTGCGCGATTTCTTCTTCGCTGGCGTCACGTACGTCGACAACCTTGACCTGGAAGGTCAGGCGCTGGCCGGCCAGCGGGTGGTTGCCGTCAACGGTGACGTCGTCGCCGTCGATGTCGCGAATGGTGACGATCTGCATCTGGCCATCCGGCGCCGACGCGTGGAACTGCATGCCGACTTCCAGCTCGTCGACGCCTTCGAACAGGCTGCGGTTCAGGGTGCTGACCAGCTCGGCCAGGTATTCACCGTAGGCATCTTCTGGCTCGATGGAAACGTTCAGCTCGTCACCGGCCTGCTTGCCTTCCAGGGCCTTTTCCAGGCCCGGGATGATGTTGCCGGCACCGTGCAGGTAAACCAGCGGCGCGCCACCGGCGGAGCTGTCGATGGTCTCCCCGGCGTCGTTGGTCAGGGTATAGTCGATGGAGACAGCCTTGTTGGCGGCGATCAGCATGGGGCAAGACCTTTTGCAAAAGTATGTAGAGCGGACAAGTGTAACCAAGCCATCGCCCGATTGCGAACGCGCCTCGGCCGAGGAACAGCCCATCAGTCGGATCACCGGCTTCCATCAGGACGAAGAAGGCCACTGGGTGGTCGAGTTGTCGTGCGGCCACACCCAGCACCTTCGTCACCAACCGCCCTGGCAAGCGCGCCCTTGGGTGCTCGATGCCGAGCAGCGCCAACAACGCATCGGCGAGGCTTTCGCGTGTGGCTGGTGTGCACAGGCAGCCGATAGCGCTACCCTTGGCCGTTGATTCCTTGCACCGCTTTAATTCGAGAAGCACGCATGCAAACTTTTTTCATAGCGCCGACCGACTTTGGTGTCGGCCTGACGTCGATCAGCCTCGGCCTGGTGCGCACCCTTGAGCGCGCAGGCCTGAAGGTCGGCTTTTTCAAGCCGATCGCCCAGCCCCACCCAGGTGACACCGGCCCGGAACGCTCCACCGAACTGGTCGCACGCACCCACGGCATCAAACCGCCCATGCCGCTGAGCCTGGCCCACGTCGAGCGCATGCTCGGCGATGGCCAGCTGGACGAGTTGCTGGAGGAAATCATCCGCCTCTACCAGCAAGCCTGCATCGGCAATGACGTGGTCGTGGTCGAAGGCATGGTGCCTACCCGCCACGCCAGTTACGCGGCGCGGGTCAACCTGCACCTGGCCAAGAGCCTGGATGCCGAGGTGATACTGGTTTCGGCGCCCGAAAACGAGGTACTCAGCGAGCTGTCCGGCCGCGTCGAACTGCAGGCCCAGCTGTTCGGCGGCCCCCGCGACCCGAAAGTGCTCGGGGTGATTCTCAACAAGGTGCGCACCGACGAAAGCATGGCGGACTTCGCCACCCGCCTGCGCGAACACTCGCCACTTCTGCGCGGCAACGACTTCCGCCTGCTCGGCTGCATCCCTTACCAGCCCGAGCTGAATGCCCCACGCACCCGCGACGTGGCCGACCTGCTGGGGGCCCAAGTGCTCAACGCGGGCGATTACGAGCAGCGGCGCATGAGCAAGATCATCATTTGTGCGCGCACGGTGGCCAACACCGTGCCGCTGCTCACCCCTGGCACCTTGGTGGTGACCCCGGGTGACCGCGACGACATCATCCTTGCCGTAAGCCTGGCGGCGATCAATGGCGTGCCCCTGGCCGGCCTGCTGCTGACCAGCGACAGCAAGCCCGACGCACGCATCCTCGGCTTGTGCCGCGGCGCCTTGCAGGCCGGCCTGCCGATTCTGTCGGTGAGTACGGGTTCGTACGACACGGCCAACCAGCTCAATTCGCTGAACCGCGAGATCCCGGTGGATGACCGCGAGCGTGCCGAATTCATCACCGACTTTGTCGCCAGCCACCTCGACGCTGCCTGGTTGCACCAGCGCTGCGGCACACCACGCGAGTTGCGCCTGTCGCCTGCGGTGTTCCGCTACCAACTGATCCAGCGCGCGCAACAGGCCAACAAACGCATCGTCCTGCCAGAAGGCGCCGAACCGCTGCTGGTACAGGCGGCGGCGATCTGCCAGGCCCGTGGCATTGCGCGTTGCGTGCTGCTGGCCAAGCCGGAAGAAGTCGAAGCGGTCGCCCGCGCACAGGGCATTACCTTGCCTGCGGACCTGGAGATACTCGACCCTGAGTTGATTCGCGGGCGCTATGTCGAACCGATGGTCAACCTGCGCAAGAGCAAGAACCTTAACGCCCCGATGGCCGAGCAGCAGTTGGAAGACCCGGTGGTGATCGGCACCATGATGCTTGCCCTGGATGAGGTCGACGGCCTGGTGTCGGGCCTGGTGCACTCTACCGCCAACACCATCCGCCCTGCCCTGCAACTGATCAAGACCGCGCCAGGTGCCAGCCTGGTGTCCTCGGTATTCTTCATGCTGTTCCCCGAGCAGGTGCTGGTGTACGGCGACTGCGTGATGAACCCGCACCCAAGTGCCGCAGAACTGGCAGAAATTGCCCAGCAGAGCGCCGAATCGGCACACACCTTCGGCATCGCGCCGCGGGTGGCGATGATCAGTTACTCAAGCGATTCGGCGAGCGATGAAGAAGTCGACAAGGTGCGTGAAGCGACACGCTTGGCGCAGGGCGCCGCGCACGATCTGCTGATCGATGGGCCCTTGCAGTATGACGCGGCGGCCAACCCGGCAATTGCCCGCGAGCTGGCACCAAACAGCCCGGTTGCCGGGCGTGCCACGGTGTTCGTGTTCCCTGATCTGAATACCGGCAACACCACGCACAAAGCGGTGCAGCGAAGCGCCGATGGGGTCAGCCTGGGGCCGATGCTGCAGGGTTTGCGTAAGCCGGTGAACGATTTGCCGCGGGGGGCTCAGGTGGATGACATCGTGCATACCATCGCCCTGACGGCAATCCAGGCCAGCGTCGTACGCTGAATCCAGGGGCTGCTGTGCAGCCCAATCGCCGGCAAGCCGGCTCCCACAGGACTTAAGACCCACACGGTCATGTGGGAGTCGGCTTGCCGGCGATTGGGCCGCACAGCGGCCCCTGTGTTGTGGCCTTACTGCTGAACTTGGCCCTGGTCATACTGCTGGCCAGGTATCGGCTTCAGGTTGACCTCGACACGACGGTTCTGCGCACGGCCGTTAGCATCGGCATTGCTGGCGATCGGCTGGTCCGGGCCCATGCCACGTGCCGAAATACGAGAAGCATCGACACCCTGCGAAGTCAGGTAGGTGCTGACCGCTTGCGCACGGCGCTGGGACAGGTCCATGTTGTGCTGGCGGCTGCCGGTGCTGTCGGTGAAGCCAACCACTTCGATGGTGTTCTGGTTGAACTGCTTGAACGAGCCGGCCAGGTTGTTCAGCGGCGAGTAGAAGCTAGGCGCGATGTTGGCCGAGTCGGTGGCGAAGGTGATGTTGCCGGGCATGATCAGCTTGATCTGGTCACCCTGGCGCTGCACTTCGACGCCGGTATTGGCCATTTGCGCGCGCAGTTCGGCTTCCTGCTTGTCGGCGTAGTAGCCGTAACCTGCGGCGGCGGCACCCACTGCGGCAGCGCCGATCAGTGCGCCTTTACCGCGGTTGTTGTGGTCGATGGCGGCGCCGGCGATGGCACCGGCCAGCGCGCCCAGGCCGCCGTACTTGGCGGTCTTGCTCATCCCCGTGGAGCCCTGCGCCTGACCCTGGTTGTCGTACGGGTTCTGGCTGGCGCAGCCCGTCATCAGGGCAGCGGCGGTTGCGACGATAATCAGACGACGCATGGTGAACATGGACAAGCTCCTACTGAAATTCATAAATGCGGCAGACCGCGAATGGATCTATGCCAGCCTTGGATTGCCCAGACGGCAAAAAATTCCATGAACACCTTTTCATGCAGGTTCATGCCCGCACGAACGGGTTCTCGCGCATCTCGTCACCTAAGCGGGTGTCTGGCCCGTGGCCGGTGACCACGATGGCCTCTTCATCCAGCCGGTACAGCCGCTCCTTGATCGAACGAACGATAGCCCGCTGATCGCCACCCCACAAATCGGTGCGGCCAATCCCGCGACGGAACAGGGTGTCGCCGGCAATCAGCAGCTTGGCATCGGCAAACCAGAAACTCATCGAACCCGGCGTGTGCCCTGGGGTGTGCAAGGCCACGCCACAACCACAGGCCAGCGCCTCGTCATCACTCAACCAGCGGTCTGGCGGCGGCACCGGGGTGTAGGGCACGCCGAACATCTGGCATTGCATCTCCAGGTTGTCCCACAGCGACTGGTCGTCCTTGTGCAGGTGCAGCGTCGCGCCGGTCAGCTCCTTGAGCTTGCCCGAGGCGAGGAAGTGATCGAAGTGCGCGTGGGTGTGGATGATGCTCACCAGGGTCAAGCCATGGGCCTGCAGGCGCGCGAGGATCTTGTCCGGGTCACCGCCTGGGTCGACGACGATGGCCTTTTTGGTCAATGGGTCGCCGATCAAGGTGCAGTTGCACTGTAGCGGACCTACGGGGAAGGTTTCGCGGATGAGGGTGGGTGGGGCTTTGTTCATTGTGTATCTCAATAACATTGAGGATCTCACTCGCCTTCAAGTCGAGGGGCTCCTGGTGGTTTACAAGATATTGCGCTGTGCCTGCCAGGTGCAAGACTGGCGGTATTGGATGTTTTCGAAATCGAGCGCCGCCCGCGCGGCGCTTCGCAGCACAAGGCTGCTCCTACACCTGTTTCGGGCCAGTGAGGCCTGTAATGTTGGCGCGCGACCGCCTTTGTTGATTCGACACGATATTGAGGTGGGCGGTCAGGGGCCACGCGCCAATGGCTCAGGAATAATTGGCCCGAAACAGGTGTAGGAGCAGCCTTGTGCTGCGAAGCGCCGCGCGGGCGGCGCTCGATCTCATAGGCGCCTCAGAATTGTGTCCTGCACCCACTTGCCATGCTGTTTTACGGCAAGAACAACCTGAACAACCCGCCCCCCAGCGCCCCGCCATTGGAAATTTCAATCCGCCCCCTCACCCCATCGCTCTCATGCAGCGCCGCGATCCGCGCAGCGAAATACAGGCCCAGGCCCGTACTGCCACTGTGTGAATCGATGCCCTGGATGAACTCTTCCTGGCGCTCGAGCATGCGCTGTGGATAACCCGGGCCGTCATCGTTGACGCAGATGACCAGTTGATTCGCCTCTTCCTCGATGCTGATCAACAACGCATGCCCGGCAAACCGGGTGGCGTTGGTGATCACGTTGGCGATCACCGATGCCACCAGCTCGCGGTCGAAGAAGCCCAGCGGGTTGTCGGTGTCGATACGCCAGGTGGCGAGGATGTCGTTGTGCTTGAGCACTTCTTGGTGGGCGGCCAGTTGGGCTTCGATGAAGTCATCCAGCTCATGGTAGTCCGGGCATACCGGCAGCTGGTTCACGCCCAGTTTGTACAACCCCAGCAGTTGCACCAGCATACCGTTGAGGTGCCGGAACTCATGTTCCATCACCCCTTGCTCGGTGCCGCCGCGCAACTCTTCAGGCAAGCGCGCCAGCCACTGGTCATGGGACTGAATCAGCGCGGACAGGGAGTTCTTGAGGTCGTGCACGGTGGAGGCGATCACCGTGGAAAAATCCAGCCCCTGATTGTCTTGATTCATGCGCCGAACACTCGGATGTGCAGTTTGCCATAGCGGTCATAGCGGTTGTCGCTGGCAGGGATACCGGCCACGCTGGTCAAGGCGTCGCGGCATTCCTGCATGATCGCAGGCTGTGGGTCATCCCCCCCGATGCGCAGCAGCGCCTGGGCGGTGTTGAGGGCGATGCTGATGTTCTTGGGTTGCAAGGCCAAGGCCTTGCGGAACAACTGCAGCGCTTCGTCGAGCTGACCTCCCTGGTAACTACGCACTCCCTGGCGGTTGAGGGTGACGGCCTCGGTGATCGCATTGAGCACCGCCGGATCATCCGTCAGCTTGGCCACCCTCTGCATCACTTTGGGGTCGTCGCCGTAACTTTCAACGCAGCTTTTGAGCACGCCGAGCGCGGCCGCTTCCTGCCCTGACGCCTGCAGCTGAGCCGCCACCGTCAACGCGGCATCGACCGAGAAAAACTGCTCCATCTTGTCCAGACGCTGCATGGCCTGCTCGGTGAGCTTGGCGGCCGTCTCGGCATCGCCGGCTTGCTGCAGGCTGGCGGCCTTCATCATGCGGGCGCGTACCTGCAAGCCCTGATCTTCAGGGTATTCCTTGGCCACTTCACTGAGCACGGTGTTGATCTCGACACGGGTACGGGCGTCGAGGCCAAAACCTGCGTTCTTGTTCATCAGCGCCTGAACCAGGCCAAGGTTGTTCTCGGCATCCTTGTAGCGCGAGCTCTGCCCCTGGTTCACGGCATGGCGGAACGCCTTGGAGGCACTTTCGAAATCTTCGTTGCCCAGCGCCAGCTTGCCCAGCGTGGACTGCCGGCGTACCGACAGCGGCGACAGGCGCACCGCCTCTTCCAGCATGTTCTGCGCGCGCTTGGTCTCGCCCTGCGCCACCAGCACTTCAGCCATACCGTCGTACAGGCCCGGCATGATCGGGAAGGCCTTCAGGGCCTGTTCATACACACCCTGGGCCTGGGCATTCTGGCCACGCTTGTGCATCAAGCTGCCCAGCGCCGAATACACCCACGGCTGCGGGCGGCTGGCGAGAATGGCCTTGAGAAACTTTTCCAGCTCGTCGAAGCGATTGAGCCCGCGCAAGGCATCGGCGCGGTAGCGCAGGCACAGGGGCGCGAAACGCGGGTCCTTCTTGCACAGCTCGGCACACGCTGCCAGCACTTCGGCCGGGCGGCCGCGGTCCAGCGCCTGGAGGATCGGCTTGAGCAAGGTCTTGCGCTGGAACAGCTTCTCGACGCGCTGGGCCAGGCCCACCCGGTTGAACGGCTTGGTCAGGTAGGCATCGGGCTCATGCTCGATGGCACTGAGGACGATGGCCTGGCTGCTCTCGGCGGTCACCATGATGAACACGCATTCATGGCTGATGTGCTTGTCGAGGATCAGGTCCTCGAGCACCTGCTGGCCGTTCTTCTTGCCGTCGCCCAGGTGGAAATCCTGCAGGATGAAGTCATAACGCTTCTGCGCACACATGCGCAGCGCCTGCTCGCCGCTGTCGGCCGTGTCCACGTCGCGCACACCCAGTTCGCGCAACATGGAACGGGTCGACGTACGAAAGTCGGTAAAGTCGTCGACGATCAGAAAGCTCTTTTGCCCGTACTGCAGCATCAACACGACCTGTATTGGGATGATTGAAAAATCGCGCAAGGCGATGCATACCACCGAATGCTGTATCGGCAGCCGGCCGGGAAAGATGAGGATAGAGCACGCAGCGCGCTAAACAACGGCCCGATAATAGCCTCAAGCCATTACTTTAGCGGGCAAACCCCTGGGGCGGCTACTGTCAGGCCAGCAGGCCCAGCGCCTTCGCTTTGGCCACCGCCTGGGTGCGGCGCTCGACGCCCAATTTGCTGTTGATATGGCTGGCATGGGTCTTCACGGTGTGCAGCGAGATGAACAGCCGTTCGCTGATCTGCTGGTTGGAACAGCCTTGGGCGATCAGCTCAAGCACGGCCCGCTCCCGCCCACTCAATGCCTCGCCACTGCCACTGCTGACGGCAGGTAACGGAGGCAGGCGCTTGAGCAGTTCGACCTGGACCGGGCAAGCCGAGCGCGCTGCAAGCTGCTCGTGCAGCCACTGCGGGTGTTTTTCGAGCAAGGGCTGGAACGGTTGCAGGACACCGCCTTGGGCGGCCTCGAGTGCCTTTGGCAGCAGCCCGGCAGCCTGCGCGTCTCGGCCTTCAGCGAGCAGCAGGGCGAGCCACTGGCACAGTGCACTGACGGCCAGCAGCATGCCGCCACTGGCCACGCCACGTTCGACCAGCACTGACAGGCGCTGAACCGACGCCTCGGTGCGCAACTGGATACGCTCGAGCAATGCCTGCTGCAGTTCGATATGCAGGGGTAACAACGGGTGGAACTCCGGCGCTGCCGCCGGCTGGTCGCCACCGTAGGTCTGCCCCAGCCGCAGCAACCAGGATTCGGCAAGATCGGTGCGCCCCTGTGCCAACCACAGTTCGCACTTCACTAGGGTAATCATGGCCAGGTAGTAGATCGGTGGAACATCCCAGATGTGCATCAGCCGCTCCGCCTCGGCCAGCTCGGCGAACGCTTCGGCGAAGTGGCCCTCGCGGCCATCGAGCGTGGCAATGACGCAGTGGCCGATCAGCACGCTGATGTCTCGGCAAGCACGCGCTTCGCCAAGCCCCGCACGCAAGCGCGCACGGCCTTGGGCTGATTGCAGGCGCGACACCAGCAGGTAACCTTCGTAGAGCGTCAACCTGGCCCGAACGGCGTACAACCGCTGCCCCGACAGCCCCTGCAGGCGCTGCAGGCCCTGGCGCACTTCGTCCAGCGCCCGCAACACTTCACCCCGGGCATGCAGCACCCGTGCTCGATCGTAATGAGCCAGGGCTTCGAACAGCGGGTTGCCGACGCGCTGGGCCAGCTCCAGGGCTTCGCGGTTCCAGCCGCGAGCATGCCAGAAGTCGGCATCGGTGATGGCCAGGTTGGACAGTGTCGACAGGCACACCAGGCGCTGGCCGTAGCGCTTGCACGGCAAGCTTTGCAAGGCTTCGCCACAGTAGGCCAGGGTACGCGCGCGATCCCCCCGCCCCCGCGCGATCACCCCACTCAGGGCCAGCCATTGGGCCAGCATGGACTTCTGTGCGGTCGCCGAGGGCGCAGGCAGAAAACGGCTGAGGTAGCTTGCCAGTTCTTCGGCCGCATCCAGCTGGCACGCCAGCCCCAACGCCCAGCTGTACAGCACGATCAGGCGCGGCGTGCTGATCAGCAAGCTGTCGGGCAAGTCCATCTTCCAGCGCAGCAACATGCCGACGTTCTGCTCGGCCAGCAGTTGCTCTTCGGAGAGGCTCTGCACCAGGCCGGCCGCCACGTCGAGGTGGCCGGCCCGCAGCGCCTGCTCAACCGCCTCGTCCAGCAAACCCTGGGCTTCGAACCAGCGGCACGCCCGCAGGTGCAGGCGCGCTGGCGGTTCGCTGGCCTGGCGGCTTCGCAGCAGGTCGGAGAACAGGTGATGGTAACGAAACCAGTGGCCGTGCTCGTCCAAGGGCACCAGAAACACTTGATGGGCCTGCAGGAAGCGCAGGATATCGGCGCTGTCCTGGCGGTCGCGCAGGGCATCGCACAGCTGGGCACAGAAGCGCTCCTGGCACGCCGTGTCGTAGAGAAAGGCCTGCACGTCGGCCGGCAGGATCTCGATGACTTCTTCCAGCAAGTAGTCGCGTATCAACCCCTCGCCACCGTGTAGTGCGTGGGGCAAGGCCTGCTCATCACCGGACTCGCTGGCGGCCAGTTGCCAGAAGCGCAGCCCGGCCACCCAGCCGTCACTGCGCTGGATCAGGTTATCCAGCGCCTGGCCGCGCAAGCCGGTGGGTTGGCGGCCGATTACCGCCAGTGACTCGTCGGGTGTCAGCCGCAGCTCTTGCTCGTTGAGTTCGACCAGTTGACGCGACAGGCGCAGGCGCGCCAGGTGCCAGTCTGGGCGCTGGCGGCTGGTGATCAACAGCACCAGGCCACTGGGCAAGTGATTGAGGAAAAACTGCAGGCAGCGGTCGAGTACGGGCCCTTGGGCCAAATGGTAATCGTCCAGCACCAACAGCAGAGGCGTATCGGCTTGCAGGTATTGGGCGAGTTCATCGAGCAGGCCGTCGATCCACTCCTCGAACGCGAAGGGCTGGTGGCGCTGGCGCATTTTCAGCAGGCCCATGGCTTGGCCACCCAATGCAGGGCAGTACTGCTGCAGGCCTTCGAGCAGCCGTTCGAGAAAACGGCCGGGGTCAGCATCGCGCTGGCTCAGGCCAAGCCAAAGGCTACGCCAGTGCTCCGGCAGGGATTCGCAGAACTCGATGGCCAGCGAGCTCTTGCCAAAGCCCGCCGGTGCGTTGACCAGCAGCAACCGCCCATTGAGGCCGGCGTGCAAACGCTGACACAACCGCGTACGCGGCACATGGCCGTCCGGCAGCGGCGGCCGGAAGAAACGCCCGTCCAGCAGGCCTAGGGCCTGGCTGGCGAATCCATGCGTACGGGACAGATCTGTCATGGCCGGCTCGTTCTGAAGGGAAGACAACGGCGGTACGGATGTTTGCGAGACTAGCGGGTAATGCAGCGCATTTGAAGATGATGGGCACAATAGGCCTGTAAAAGACTACGACAAAAAGCAACAACCCTGATGGACAGGGGCTGGAGCGGGGGTTTGGTTGGGTATTCAGCAGATTTATTGCCTGCGCCCACAGGGATTGCGTAGTTTTCAAGGCCAGTGCAGTACCTGTAGGAGCAGCCTTGTGCTGCGAAGAGGCCGGTGATAACACAGTGATATTGGCTGTTATCACCGGCCTCTTCGCAGCACAAGGCTGCTCCTACAGGGCTTGAAACCATCGCCGGAGCAGAAAAAAGAAACGCCCCGGCAAGCCGGGGCGCTCTAGGGATCACACGGAGTTGGCGTTTAACGGTTCAACGTACACCTGCCTGGCGCAGGGCCGCGGGCTGGAAATCAGCCTTGCTGGCACTGAAGCCGAAGTCGTAGGCACGCTTCTCTTCGTTCTTCATGCCCAGCGCCAAATAACGACCCGACTGCAGGTCGTAGATGGTTTCCAGGGTGTACCAAGGCACCTCTTTGTTGTAGTACGGCTGGGAATGGGCTTCGGAAACGCGCCACAGCTGGCCACGGCCGTCGTACTGGTCGATCACTGCGGCCTGCCAGGTGTCTTCATCGATGTAGAAGTCACGCTTGGCGTAGATGTGCCGCTGGCCCGGCTTGAGGGTTGCGACCACGTGCCAGACGCGGCGCAGCTCGTAGCGCGACAAGTCTTGGTTGATGTGCCCGGCCTTGATGATGTCGGTGTACTTCAGCTTGGGGTCATCCAGCTTGAAGGCGTTGGAGGCGATGTACAGTTCCTTCTTGCCTTCCAGCTTCCAGTCGTAACGGTCTGGCGCACCGTTGAACATGTCCAGGTTGTCCGAGGTACGCAGGCCGTCGGCAGCGGTACCGGGGCCGTCGTACGACACTTGCGGTGCCTGCCGTACACGACGCTGGCCGGCGTTGTAGATCCACGCCTTGCGCGGCTCCTTCACCTGGTCGAGGGTTTCGTGCACCAGCAGCACGGTCCCGGCCAGGCGAGCGGGGGCGGTCACTTCCTGCTTGAAGTAGAACAGGATATTACCCGGGTTGCTTGCGTCGTAATCCTTCATCTTGTCGCGGAAGACGAACTGGTCGGAGAAGTACACCGGATTGAAAGAGCCGTTCTGCTGTGGCGTGGCCTGAGTAACCAGGCGGCTGACACTGCCCCCTCGGTAGCGTGTGATGTGGTTCCAGATCACTTCCAGGCCGCTTTTCGGGATCGGGAACGGCACCGCCGTATCGAAGTTGTTCAAGCCGTTGCCGCCTTCCACCAGTGTGGTCTGGGTGGCGTTTTTCTTGATGGCGGCGAATACATCGTCAGGCACGGTGGAGCCGCGGTGGGTCTTGAACACCGGGATCTTGAAGGTGTCTGGGTAGCGCTTGAACATTGCCACCTGGCCCGGCGAGAGCTTGTCCTTGTACTGGTCGACGTTCTGCGCGGTGATGGTGAACAGCGGCTTTTCACTGCCATACGGGTCGGAAAGGAACCCCTTGGCATCGACGCTGCCCGCTGATTTCGACAGCGGTTGCCAAGCACTGATCGAGCCATCGGCGTTACCGGCCTTTTCGGCGCCCATCGGGGTCAGGGTGCTGCCCAGCTTGGCCGCCTCATCGGCAGACACCGCTGCCATGACACTGGTCGCCAGCAGGGACAGGCCCAGCACACCGGCTTGCAGCAGACTTCTGGTCTTGTTCATGTCGTGTCGTCCTGGATCAGTATTCTTAGAAGTTCACGCCGAAGCTGAGGGCGACGAAGTCGCGGTCATCCACGGTGCTGTACTTGCCGTCGAAGAAGTTGGTGTACGACAGGCTCGCCGTGTAGGTGTTCTGGTACTCGGCGTCCAGGCCCAGGCTGACGGCCTTGCGGCCTTCTTCAAAGTTGGCGCCAGGGCCGGGCGAGTAGCCGGAAACGTCATGCGACCAGGCCACGCTCGGCTTGAGGTTGACCCCGGCGAAGACGTCGTTGTAGTCCCAGATGACCCGGCCGCGGTAACCCCAGGAGGTGCTGGTGGTGTAGCCGTCGTTCTCGCACTTGCGATTCAGGTTGGTGGTCGATGCACCGGCACCCGCGCCTGCGATGGTGCTGGCGTTGAGCGCCTGGCAGGTGTCCGCGCCACCTGTGGCTGGCAGTGGGCCGGGGCCGAATACCGGGTCGCGGCCGTAGCGGGTTTCGTGGGCGTTTTCCAGGCCGCCGACATGGGTAACCCCCACCTCGCCCACCACGGTCATGCGGCTGGCGCCCATCACCTGGTCGAAGAAGTGCGTCAGGGTGGTCTGGAACTGGGTGATTTCCTTGCGACGGTAGCCGTGCAGGTCTTGGCCAGGGGTACCGGAGAGCAGCGAAGCGTTGCTCAGGGCGCCACCAATCGGGCGTACACCCGAGAACAGGATGTCGGTGGTATTGAGCTGCACAGGCGCGTTGGGGCGGTAGCTGACTTCACCACTCCAGGCGGTACCGGTAGGCAGCGTGGTGGAGAAGCTCAAGCCGTACAGGCGGATGTCCTCAGGGTACTCGACGAAGTACTCGGAGTTACCGGCCACGATCAGCGGTGCCAGCGCGCGCAACTGTGCCGGCAGGGCACTTAGGCCAGCGAACACGGAGGGCGGGGCACCGGTGGCGCTGAAGATCGGCGCACGGCTGTGGTAGTTCATGAAGTAGGCACCGAACTCGGTGTCCAGCGGGTCGAACATGTAGCGCAGCGCCACACCGAACTGGCCGCTGTCACGCGCATCACGGTCGGCCCCGCGGCGCACCATCACGCCTTCCTCGTTGATGTTAACGCCCTGGGTGGCGAGGAACTGCTGGGCCGCGCCCGGTACTGTGCGGCTGCTGTTGAGCACGCGCAGGTTGTCGGTACAGCCGTCGGCAATGATGTCCGGCTGCGAGAAGAACGTGCCGCAGTTGTCGACGACGGTCTGGTCCCATTCGATCTGGTAGAAGGCCTCGGCCGACAGGTTGTCGGTCAGGCTCTGGGAGATGTAGAACATGTTGACCGGGATCAGGCCTTCCTTGATCTCGGCCCCAGGGCGGCGGAACGCGGACACGTCGATCGGGTTGATCGAGTTGATACCACCGCCGATGAAGGTACTCTCACCCCAGCTGACAACCTGCTTGCCCAGGCGCACCGAGCCTGGCATGTCGCCAATCGAATAGTTGTGGTAGACGAACGCATCGAGCAGTTCGGCGCCGGACGACTTGGCGCCTTCCTTGCGGTTGGAGTCGCTGATGTCCTTGAACTGGCGGCTTTCGTCCTTGAGTTCGAAGTCGTACCAGTACTTGCCACGCACGAACACCCCGGTGTCGCCGTACTTGAGCTCCAGGTCGTGGATGCCCTTGAAGATCTTGGAGAAGGTCTCGCCACGCTTGAAGTTGAGGTGGCCGTCATCGGAGGTCTGCGACAGCCCCTTGCCGCCATTGTTGACCCCGATCAGGTTCTTGTTCGGGCTGGCGGTCGACCAGCTGGCGCCAACGGAGAGCGACGAGTCGAACTGCCCTTCGATTTCACCTATGTTGAAACTGACAGCGAAAGCAGGACTTGCGAGCGTGGAAGCAAGGCTGACGGCCAAGGGCAACTTGGCCCGGCGCCAGAACAGGTTTGCAGATTTCATCGACGCTACTCCATGTACTTTTTTGTTATGGCAGTGAGTCCTTTCAGAAACGGTCCGTGGGACCGGTGTGCAGGTTTGCACCTGCGGCGACACGGCTTGCGCGTGTCGCCCTCCCCCATTTCTGAAAATCTCCTGGCCTCGACTATAGCCAGCAAGGCACAGGCGCTTGATCCCTCTAAAGTGTGATTTGCGCTCCGTGCCGCCAACTCGCTACGAGGTTTTTCGGGTTACGTGCTGGCCGTGCTGAAGCATGGCGCATTTTTCCTGTTTGGCAAGGCGCCGAGCTCTCTAGCCTGCGGGTCGTGTTCTGTCGTCCAACACCCGCACGGGGGTTACAGGGTAGAAAGGAACGCACTGTTACTGGCCTGCCACTGGACGATGTCCTGGCGGATGCGTTTCTTGTCGAGTTTGCCAACACTGGTCTTGGGAATTTCAGTAACAACGGCAATCTGGCTTGGAATCGCCCATTTATTGATGTGCCCTTCTTCGACAAAAGGCTTGAGGTGGTCCTTGAGTGACTTGGCATCGATGGCCTGCCCATCACGTACCACCAACAGGGCAAACGGCCGCTCGCCCCACTGCGGGTCGGCGATCCCCACCACCGCCACTTCGCGCACGGCCGAATGACGGCTGATCAAGTCTTCGAGGTCGAGCGAGGATATCCACTCACCGCCCGTCTTGATCACGTCCTTGATGCGATCGCGGATATCGATGTAGCCCATGCCGTCGAGGGTCGCGACATCACCGGTGTGCAGCCAGCCGCCCTGCCACAGCTCCTCGCTCTTTTGCGCCTCCTTGAAGTAACCCATGGTCAGCCAGGGCGCGCGCAGCACCAGTTCGCCCTGGGTCTCGCCATCGGCCGGGAGGAAATTGCCCTCGCCGTCGACGATCGCCGCCTCGACCAACGGCACCGGCACACCGGCCTTGATCCGATAGGTGACACGCTCGTCCTCGCTGCCCGCCTGCAGTTCATCGTTCAGGTGCGCTGCCGAGATCAGCGGGCAGGTCTCGGACATGCCGTACGCGGCAGTCAGCTGGATGCCACGCGCCAGGGCCGCCTGATACAGCGAGCGATTGAGCGCGCTGCCGCCGATGATGATCTTCCAGCCTGCGAAGTCCTGGCCCTGGGCGGTCGGGCAATTGAGCAACATCTGCAGGATGGTCGGCACGCAATGGGAGAAGGTGACCTGCTCTTCACGCCACAGCTTGACCAGCATGTCGGGCTCGTAACGCCCCGGGTACACCTGCTTCATGCCCAGCATGGTGGCGGCGTAGGGGATGCCCCAGGCATGCACGTGGAACATCGGGGTAATGGGCATGTACACATCATCGCTACCAATCAGGCGCACGCTGTCGATACTGCCAGTGACCGACGTTTCGGCCAGGGTATGCAGCACCAGCTGGCGATGGGTGAAGTACACCCCTTTTGGGTTGCCGGTGGTGCCGGTGGTGTAGAAGGTGGTGGCCACCGAGTTTTCGTCGAAATCCGGGAAGTCATAGCGCGGGCTGGCGGCGGCGAGCAACTGCTCGTACTCGCCCACCAGGTTGGGCAGCTCGGCGGTCTTGTCCGGGCCGTCGGTCAGCAGCAAGGTCTTGTCGACGGTGGTCAACTGCCCGGCAATCGCTTGGTAAAGGCCGATGAAGTCGCTGTTGACCAACACCACGCGGTCTTCGGCGTGGTTCATGGTGTAGAGGATTTGTTCTGGCGACAGGCGCACGTTGATGGTGTGCACCACCGCGCCGATCATCGGGATGGCGAACATGCATTCCAGGTAGCGATGGCTGTCCCAGTCCATCACCGCCACCGTGTCACCGGCCTTGACCCCGGCCTCTGTCAGGACATTGGCCAGGCGCGCGATACGCTCGTTGAGCTGTGGATAAGTCAGGCGCAGCTGATCGCGATAGACGATCTCGCGGGTTTTCTCGTAGCGGCTGCCGGACATCAGCAGGCGTTTGATCAGCAGGGGGTAGGCGTAGGCGCCTTCGGCGGGTTTGATGATGCGGGTCTGCAACATGGGTATCCCTTTTCTGAAAAACGGGCCGGACAAGTCTGGATCTACTGTAGTAGCTGAATGTGACGGTCAAATCAGCCGAAGGAATGATTTGGACCGGCAAGGTATGAGTGGCAGGCGTTGACGCGCGGTAACCGCGGGCTAGACACTGCGCTGAACCGCTTCGGACAGTGCCCCGAAGTTGATGGCCCATTTCCCGTCCTGCCACCGGAGAACCCCATGCCCAGCCCGCGTCGCGCCGTGTTTCTCGATCACCAGTCACTGGACTTGGGTGACCTCGACCTGTCCCCTTTGCGGGACCAGTTCGACGCATTCGAGCTGTTTGCCGCCACCCGTCCGGAGCAGGTCGCCGAACGCCTGCAGGGCGCCGTTGCGGTAATCAGCAACAAGGTCATGCTGGATGCCGCGACCCTTGCCGCCAACCCGCAGCTCGAGCTGATCCTGGTGGCCGCCACCGGCACCAACAATGTCGACCTGGCGGCGGCCCGCGCCCAAGGCATCACCGTGTGCAACTGCCAGGGTTACGGCACGCCGTCGGTGGCCCAGCATACCCTCGCCCTGCTGCTGGCCTTGGCCACGCGGCTGTGCGACTACAACCAAGCAGTGGCCGACGGCCAATGGGCCAAGGCCAGCCAGTTCTGCCTGCTGGACTTCCCCATCGTCGAGCTGGAGGGCAAGACCCTCGGCCTGCTCGGCCATGGCGAACTGGGCGGCGCAGTGGCGCGCCTGGCCGAAGCCTTCGGCATGCGCGTCTTGAGCGGGCAGATCCCCGGCCGCCCGGAGCGGGCCGACCGCATGCCCCTGGAAGACCTGCTGCCGCAAGTGGACGCGCTGACCCTGCATTGCCCGTTGAACGAGCATACCCGGCACATGATCGGGGCCCGTGAGCTGGCCTTGCTCAAGCCCGGCGCCCTGGTGGTGAATACCGCACGGGGTGGCTTGATCGACGAACAGGCTCTGGCCGACGCCCTGCGCCAAGGCCACCTGGGTGGCGCCGCTACTGACGTGCTGAGCGTCGAGCCACCGGTCGACGGCAACCCGCTGCTGGCAGGCGATATCCCGCGCCTGATCATCACCCCGCACAGTGCCTGGGGGGCAGTGGAGTCGCGCCAGCGCATCGTCGGCCAGCTCAGCGAGAATGCCCAGGCCTATTTCGCCGGTCAGCCACGCCGCGTGGTCAGCTGAGCGCAGCGTTAGCCTCTGCTACACTGCGCGACTTTTTTTACAGGAGGCGTCGTCCATGGACCCGCGCAGTGAAGTGTTGCTCCGCCAGGCGGACCTGTTCCAAGGCCCGCTGCTGCTCGCCGGCGCGCCCGCCGACGACCTGCTCGGCCACCTGCCCATGGCACATGGCTGGACCTGGCATGCCGGTGACCAGGCCATGCTCGAGGGCCGCTTCGCTGGCCGTAGCCATTACGGTGTCGAAGCCCCCCCGGTGGCCTTCGACAGCGCTGTGCTGTTCCTGCCCAAGTCCCGCGAGCTGGCCGCCTACCTGCTCAATGCGCTGGCCTCGCGCCTGGCCGGGCGCGAGCTGTACCTGGTCGGCGAGAAACGCGGCGGTATCGAAGGCGCGGCGAAGCAACTGCAGGCTTTTGGCAAACCGCGCAAGCTCGACAGCGCCCGGCATTGCCAGTTGTGGCAGGTGACCGTTGACCACGCGCCAGCGGCCACGCCGCTGGAAAGCCTGGCCGAGCGCTTCGAACTCGACCTCGAGGATGGCCCACTGCAAGTGGTCAGCCTGCCGGGCGTGTTCAGCCACGGCCGCCTCGACCGCGGCAGCGCCCTGCTGCTCAAGCACCTGGATGGCCTGCCAAGCGGGCATGTGCTGGACTTCGGTTGCGGTGCCGGGGTGCTGGGCGCCACGGTGAAACGCCGCTACCCGCAAAGCCGGCTGACCCTGCTCGACGTGGACGCGTTTGCCGTGGCAGCCAGCCGCCTGACATTGGCCGCCAACGGCCTGGAAGGTGAAGTGATCAGCGGTGATGGCATCGACGCGGCCCCTGCCGACCTGAGCGTGATCCTGAGCAATCCGCCGTTTCATACCGGCGTGCACACCAATTACCAGGCTTCAGAGAATTTGCTGAAAAAATCCGGCGTTCATCTGCGAAAAGGCGGCGAAATGCGCCTTGTTGCCAATAGCTTCCTGCGCTACCAGCCACTGATCGAAGGGGCCTTGGGTAACTGCCAGGTACGCGCCGAGGCTGACGGTTTCCGGATCTACCAGGCAACACGCGGATAAAAACAGCGCTTGCCGAAACCGCTTCGGCTAGGCAGAATCCGCACCGTCCTAGGGGAGTAGTCTCCCGCGAGCACCCAGCTCGCCCGGCACGCGTCAACATACTTGGCCCACAGGCCATGGCGCGTGCGACCCACTATGCAGAGCCTGCATAGAGAGATCCGCACAGACGGATCCGCGGTTTGACAAGACCTATGACACGCACACCTTACCCGGGGCGGGAAGGTTGTACGTGTCATAGCCGTGTCGACCCGCCCCCGTAGGAAACCTGATGCTGGAATCCCTGCTGGTCCCCACCGCCATCGTTGCCCTCGCCGAAATCGGCGACAAGACGCAACTGCTCGCGCTCATTCTCGCCGCTCGCTTCCGCAAGCCTTGGCCGATCATCGCCGGCATCATCGCCGCTACCCTGGCCAACCATGCCGCCGCGGGCGCCGTGGGTGCGTGGGTCGGCGGGTTCTTCAGCGACTCGGCGCTGCACTGGATCCTGGCCGCCAGCTTCACTGCCACGGCGCTGTGGACGCTGGTGCCGGACAAGATGGATGACGATGAAAACCCGGCGCGCCGCTTCGGCCCGTTCCTCACCACGCTGATTGCGTTTTTCCTCGCCGAGATCGGTGACAAGACCCAGGTGGCGACAGTCATGCTTGCCGCGCAATACCCGCACCTGATCATGGTCATCATCGGCACCACGCTGGGCATGCTGATTGCCAACGTGCCGGTGGTATTGGCGGGTAACTTTGCGGCAGACAAACTGCCGTTGACCCTGATTCGTCGACTTGCGGCTACCGCGTTCTTCGTGCTGGCGGTGGTGGCCGTGTACTCGGCGATGAAGGCCAGTGGCTGGGTAGGCTGATAGTCGCTGGGTAGGCTGACCGGTAGGAGCAGCCTTGTGCTGCGAAGAGGCCAGTGACAGCACAGTAGATCTTCGGCGCTGTCACCGGCCTCTTCGCAGCACAAGGCTGCTCCTACAGGACGCAGATTACTTCTTGGCAGCCTGATACAGCGGCATCACCTTCGGAATCGCTGCCTGCAACGAGGCAATACGGCTTTCGGACGCCGGGTGAGTGCTCATGAACTCAGGCGGCGCGCCTTCAGAAGCCTTGCTCATCTTGTTCCACAAGGTGATCGCGGCATTCGGGTCATAACCGGCACGTGCCGACAACTCTAGGCCGATCAGGTCCGCCTCGTTCTCATTGGCACGGCTGTTGGGCAAGGTCATGGCGTAGTTCACCACGGTGTCGGCCATGGCCATGCTGCTTTGGCCCAGGCCGAAGATGGCACCCGCACCCTGACGGGCCATTTCCACACCATAGGCCTTGGACATGGCTTCACGGCTGTGCTCACGCAGGGCGTGGGCGATCTCGTGACCGACCACCGCAGCAATCTCGGCATCGGTCAGCTTGAGTTGGTCGATCAGGCCGGTGTACACGATGATCTTGCCGCCAGGGCCACAGTTGGCGTTGAGCTCGTCGCTCTTGATCACGTTGACTTCCCAGTTCCACTGGGCGGCATCCGGGCGAAACTTCGGCGCCTGGGCGATCAACCGGTCAGCGATGACTTGCACGCGCTTGGCATCGGCACTGGACTTGTCCAGCACGCCCTTGTTCGACGCCTCACCGAGGGTCTGCTGATAGGACTGGGCGTACATCTGGTTGACCTCATCGGTCGAGAGCATGCTGAACATGTACTGCTTGCGCTCGACACCGACGGCTCCGCCGCTGGTGGTATTCACCGCCTGGCAGCCTGCCAGCAGGATACCGGCACTCAACACACTGACAACAAATGACTTACGCATGAAAACACTCCCTTTTACATGCGGCGTATCCTAGGCTTAGTCGCCTGGACCCGCCATAGCCGCAGGGAAGAATTTTACCGGCTGCACGGCCCCGCTGCCTGGCCGGCGTCAGGCCGGTGTCAAGCACTCCGGTGCATCCAGTTTCGGGTCATTGACGAAGTTTGCCAATGCCCGCTCACGTAGCGTAGCCGGGGGGCTGGCGAGCAGCTCCTGCAGGCGTGTGATCGGCGTATCAGGGTCCAGCCAGGCCGCCTGCCCCGCCTCGTCCAGAATCAACGGCCGGCGCTGGTTCATGGCGGCCTGGGTCACCACTGCGCAGCTCAGCCAAACCTGGTCCTGCACCGGATAGGCCTCCCACACCGCCGCAAAATACAGTGACGACCCCTCCCCTGGGGTCAGCCAGTAGGGGCGTTTGCGCACCGTACCGCGCCATTCATAAAAGCCATTGGCCGGCATCAGGCAGCGGCGCTGGCGAAACGCTTCGCGGAACATCGGCTGTTCGGCAAGGGTTTCTGCTCGGGCATGGGCAGGCGTGCGGGAAAGGTCAGTGAGCCAGGCTGGCGTCAGGCCCCAGCGTGCCTTGGCCAAGCCATGCTCGCCGTCGACCTGGCGCTGGATCAACACCGACGCACCGGGCGAAATATTCCATTGTGCCGGCTGGCCGACGGGAAAGCCCGGCAGACTGGCAAGGGCCTGGGGCCAGCGAAACAGGGCGTAACGTCCACACATGGGCGAATTTTTTACCTAGCAGATCAAGGTACCGGGATAGCTCTCCGGTTCGTCACCAACCAGTGGCTGGGCATCATTGTACGCATCGATCAGCTGCCGTGCGTACTCGGCCTGCTCGTCGGGCACGGCAAGCCCCAGCAAACCCTGCATCGGCAGCTCACCGGCAGCACCCACCAGGTCGCGGCCGACCAGGTGCACCGAGATGCCCTCACTGGCCAGCATGCCCACCAGCATTTCAGCCTCCAGCAGGCTTTCCGGTTCGTAGATCCGTTGCATCAGGCATCGTCCTCGCGTCTGACATCAAGCATCCATTCGTCATCGTGCACCTGCAGGATCATCACCACAGGCTTGCAACAGACCTGGCAATCCTCGATGTAGACCTGGTCGCCAGCGGAGATATCGACAGTGGTTTCCACCCGTTCGCCACAATACGGGCAATGATAGGAGTCGGTTTCTAGCATCGCGGCCTCCACGGTGACTTATGCGTATAATTGCCGGTCTGATTACAGGGCCTGCGCGTGTTCGAGCCGTTTTTCGAACCCCGTCCCTACCTATTACCCTAGCCGTTTCCAACAAGAGAGCATGATGGGCGAATTCGATGCCATCCGACCGTACGACGACGCTGAGGTCCCTGCCGTGTTGGCACGCCTGCTCAGCGACCCGGCATTCCTCGATATCCTCACCCACTTCCGCTTCCCGCGTGCTGCCGCCCCACTCGGCTGGCTGCTCAAGCCACTGATCGCCCGCCGCCTGCGCAAGGAATTCGCCGGCGTCACCTGCGTGTCGACCTTGCAGGACAAAGTCGAATACTACGTCGACCAGACCATCGAGCGCGCCACCGATGGCGTTACCTATTCGGGTGTCGAGCAACTCAAGGCCGGCACCGCGTACCTGTTCCTGGCCAACCACCGCGACATCGTCATGGACCCGGCCTTCGTCAACTACGCCGTGTACCACGCTGGCCTGCCGACCCCGCGCATCGCCATCGGTGACAACCTGCTGCAAAAGCCCTTCGTCAGCGACATGATGCGCCTGAACAAAAGCTTCATCGTGCACCGCTCGCTCAGCGGTCGTCGCGAGAAGCTGGCGGCTTACCAGCTGCTCTCGGCCTACATCAACCACTCGATCCGCAACGATGGCGCATCGATCTGGATCGCCCAGGCCGAAGGCCGCGCCAAGGACGGCGACGACCGTACCGACTCGGCGATCCTCAAGATGTTCCACATGAGCCGCAAGGACGAGCCGTTCGGCGCGGTCATTCAGAGCCTGAACCTGACGCCGGTTTCGATCAGCTACGAGTACGACCCCTGCGACCAGGCCAAGGCCCGCGAGCTGTACATCCGCGCCACCACCGGCACCTACAAGAAGGCGCCGGGCGAGGACGACAACAGCATCGCCAAAGGCATCACTGGCTACAAGGGCCGGGTGCACATCAACTTTGCCGCGCCGGTGACCGAGTACTTCGAGGACACCAAGCAGCTGGCAGCCGAAATTGACCGGCAGGTCCTCGGTGGCTACCGGTTGTTCCCGGTGCACTACCTGGCCTACGCGATGTGGGACGAGAAGGATGAGGCACTGCAAGTGCCGAGCGCCGAGAAGGTGTTCCCAGGCGAAGAGCTGGCGCGTGCCAAGGAAGAATGGCAGTGTCGCTTGGAGGCTTGCCCTGAAGAACAGCGGCCGTACCTGGTGTTGCAATACGCGACGCCGGTGCGCAACCAGTACCAGGTCAAGCAGCAAACGCCAGTTGCCTGATCAACCCGGGGCTGCTTTGCAGCCCCAAGGTTTTACACCCAGGTACTGAACCAGGACAGCAGCAGCGCCATGGCCAGGCACGAAAAACCGAGAATATAGAAGTAACGCGGCACCCTCAGGTCAAACGCATCCACCACCCCCTCATCCACCGCCAGGCTTTCCCGCGTGACAGCCTCGCGCCGCCGTGCGCTGTGCAGCAGCATCCCGCCGGGGCACGTCATCAGCAACGCCAGCAGGTTGATCAGCTTGGTGGGATGGGCGGCCAGAAACCCCCAGAGCACTTGCAACGACATTACACAACCTCGGTTTGAAGGACGGCAAAGGCCGGCATTCTACCCAAGTCCGGCGTGGGCGCTCGGGCTCGGCGACAAAGTGTCACTAAATTTCATCTGTCACAGGTTCGTCATCAGAACAGGCCACGCTGTCGGCCTTTTCCCGATCCGGAGCTCGTTCATGCTGCACGCCGAAAACCAGGACCGCCTCTATCTCGTAGCCCAGAGCGACGAACAGCAGGCGTTGATCGACGGTTTTGCCATCAATGTGCAGGACCGCCAGTGGCTGGTCTATTGCGCGCTGGGTGGGCACGCGCATCAGGACTTGCCGGAGGTGGATGTGGCCACCGGTTTCAGCCTGCTGGACTTCCACATCCAGGCGGCCTGAAGCCCCCCCCAAAAAAACAAACCCGCTGCCTGTCAGCCAGGCAGCGGGTTTGTTTTAGCAGGGCTGAACGCTTATTCGCCCAGTACTTGCCCGATGGTCGGGTCTTTGAACAGGCGGGTCAGGGCGTCGCTCAGCACGTCGCTGACCAGCTTGGTGTTGGTTTCCTGGTTCGGCGCCATGCCAAAACGCTGGTCCAGCGAAGCACCGTAACGGCCGCTGTAACGGCGGTTGGCGTTGGCCACGTCGGCACGGAAGGTGGCACCGATGGTGGCCTCGGTCACGTACAGGTTGTCCTTGGGCGACTGGTACTTAAGCTCAGCCAGGGTCACGGTCAACTGCGGGGCATTGTAGGCATTCGCCGTTGGGGTGAAACCGAGCAGGCGCACAGCGGCTTCGGCCTGGGCCTGCAGCTTGGGCAGCACATCATTGCCACTGACACTGATGGTGCTGGTCTCAGGGTACATGCCACCGCGCGTGCCCAGGGACTGCGAAGCCCGGCCATCAACCACCTTGACCACCACCGGCTGACCGTGGCCGACAGGCGCGAGCTGGGCGGTGAGCTTGGGCTGCGGGCTGAGTTGTTGCGGGCTGTGGGCACATCCGACCAGGCTGAGGCTGGCCACCGCGATCAAACCGAACAACAGACGTTGCAACATGCGCGTTTCTCCAGAAAATGCGGCTAAGGCGCACAGTATACCTAGCGGCAACCTACAAGCGGCAAGCCACAAGAAAAAGCAGTACGCAGCGGTAGCCGGCTTTATATTGCCGGTTGCAGCCAGCCGCCAACTGCCCGCCAGCGCCCGGGTTTGCGCCCGCGCAAACACCCGTTGGCATCAGCACAGCCTGCCGGCCTGACAAACGCTGCAATAAAAACCACGAATAACGACCTTTCTGCCTTCGACATCGCTATAATCTCCCCCCGATTATAAGGACGTCTCCTGATCGGGCCCCGCATTTGCCGCTTGACCCCGGCACCTTCACCGCTTCGCCCACAGAGAGCCTTCCACTCAGGTCTTGCATCGGCTGTCGTGCCTGCTTTCCGGCCCTTCGCACTGCATGAACCTGTGGGTTGCCATCGCGCAGTCCCCTTTTGAGGTTCACGTCTCCAAAAGAGCGTGAAAAAACGGTTTTCACAACTTCACGAGAGTGTGGCGAGCAAATGAACAGTCTGGCATGTGCAAAAGCGGCAGATGTGTCCCGAACAGCCCTGAACAGGCGGCAACTGCGCTCATCCCGGATGAGTGTCTGAGGCCGTTCCATAACGCACGCACGACACCTTGACCATAAGTCGAATTGCCGCACCCGTGGCAATCGGGGTTCAATACCCGAACCCGAAGACTGATTGGCGGTGTCCGCGGAAGTTGCAAGAACTGCGAAAAGTCGGACATGGCGATCCTGGCGAACCCAGGGATCCTATGCTGTCAATTAGGTAGCTGTAGATTGTGGAGACGCGTTAAATGGCGCAGAACGAATCGGTTGATGTAGTACTGGTAGGCGCGGGCATCATGAGTGCCACCCTGGCCGTACTGCTCAAGGAGCTCGACCCGACCCTCAAGCTGGAGGTCGTCGAGGCGATGGACTCCGGGGCCGCGGAAAGCTCCAACCCCTGGAACAACGCAGGTACCGGCCACGCTGGCCTGTGCGAGCTTAACTACACGCCCCAGGCCGCCGATGGCAGCATCGACATCAAGAAGGCCGTGCACATCAATACCCAGTTCGAGGTCTCGCGCCAGTTCTGGGCTTACCTGAGCAAGAAGGGTAACTTCGGCTCGGCGCGTGCCTTCATCAACCCTGTCCCGCACCTGAGCTACGTCGAAGGTGACAAGGGTGTTTCCTTCCTCAAGAAGCGCTTCGAGCTGCTCAAGCAGCATCACGCCTTCTCCGAAATGGAATACACCGAAGACAAGGCCGTGATGAGCGACTGGATGCCGTTGATGATGCCCGGCCGCCCGGCCGACCAGCACATCGCCGCCACCCGCGTGGCGAAAGGCACCGACGTCAACTTCGGCGCACTGACCAACAAGCTGCTCAAGCTGCTGGGCGACTCGCCCGACGCGCAGGTCAAGTACAGCAAGAAAGTCGTCGGCCTGCGCCGTAACGGCAACGGCTGGACCGTGAGCATCAAGGACGTCAACAGCGGCGGCAGCCGTGAAGTCGACGCGCGCTTCGTGTTCCTCGGTGCCGGTGGCGCGGCCCTGCCGCTGCTGCAACTGTCGGGCATCCCCGAGAGCAAAGGCTTCGGCGGCTTCCCTGTCAGCGGCCAGTGGCTGCGTTGCGACAACCCGGAAATCGTCAAACAGCACCAGGCCAAGGTTTACAGCCAGGCGGCGGTCGGCGCGCCACCGATGTCGGTGCCGCACCTGGACACCCGCGTGGTAGACGGCAAGACCTCGCTGCTGTTCGGCCCGTACGCCGGCTTTACCACCAAGTTCCTCAAGCATGGTTCGCTGATGGACCTGCCACTGTCGGTGCGCATGGGCAACATCGGCCCGATGCTGGCCGTGGCCCGCGACAACATGGACCTGACCAAGTACCTGGTCAGCGAAGTGATGCAGTCGATGGAACAGCGCCTGGAATCGCTGCGCCGCTTCTACCCGCAAGCCAAAGCCGAAGACTGGCGCCTGGAAGTGGCCGGCCAACGCGTGCAAATCATCAAGAAAGACCCGAAAAAGGGCGGCATTCTGCAGTTCGGTACCGAGCTGGTCTCGGCCCAGGACGGCAGCCTGGCCGCACTGCTCGGCGCATCGCCGGGCGCTTCGGTAACCGTTTCGATCATGCTGGAACTGATCGAGCGTTGCTTCCCCGAGCAGGCCAAAGGTGCCTGGGCTGCCAAGCTCAAGGAAATCTTCCCCGCTCGCGAGAAGGTCCTGGCAACCGATGCCGCGCTGTACAACAAGATCAGTGCCGACAACGATGCCGCGTTGGAACTGGTGGAAGACAGCCCGGCCAAGCATTACGCCTGAGCTGGCTGAAACGAAAAAACGCCCCTCGGGGCGTTTTTTTGTGCCTGCGTTTTGGCCTGTGCCGGTCTCTTCATGGGCAAGCCCACAGGTGTTTCACAGATCTTGAGAGCGGTGCAATACCTGTGGGAGCGGGCTTGCCCGCGAAGAGACCAGTACAGGCTTAACAATCAGCCGCGGGCTTTATCGATGATCTCGATGTACTCAGGGGCATTGCGCTGGTCGGCGATCTGTTCGACGAAGGTCTTGCCGTGCTCGTCCTTGCCATCCAGGTCCAGGCCCGCTTCGACGAAGAAGCCGACGAAACGCTCGAAGTCGTCGACACGCAGGCCACGGTAAGCCTTGACCAGCTTGTGCAGCGACGGCGAAGTCACGCCATCGGCTGGCTCGAACTGAAGGAACGACTTGATGTAGTCGTCGCTGATTTCGTCACCGATTACCTGTTTCTTGTCTTTACGCATTGCCGACTCCAACTGGACCATCACGGAATTTCGAAGGCCGGCAGTTTACCCCCCGCAGGGCGCGCGCCTCAACGCGTACGTACGGTGCCGGTGTGCAGGTCAGCCCAGATATGGCCGTTGCCGTAGGTCAGAAACTGCACGTAGAGCGTTTCGTTGCGCAGCAGGTCCATGATCACGCGGTAATCGCTGACCGGGTAGTTGAGGCTCAAGGTGCGGGTTTTCTCATCATAAACGGGCTTTTTCAAGCTTTTGCCGGCTTCGCCATCGAAGGTCAGCAGCACCTGGGCGATGGTGGCGCCCTTGCTCAGCGGCTTGCCCTTGAGGCGCATCTGCAACGATGCGGTGATGGGGATTGGTTGCTGGTCGGACTGGCGCTGGGCGCCGACCACCACTGCATAATCGGTCACTTGCAGCAGTTGCTGACCGGTCGGCGCTTCCTGGCGCAGGGACAGGTCGTCAGGCGGCAGAAACTGGCTGTGCAGCGGTGCGGCACAGATCGGCAGGCTGACCGCGAGCAGGAGGGGAAGAATCGCACGCATGTGAGGCTCCTTGAATGAAGGCGCACTCTAGCATGGCCTGCACTGGCTCTTGTAGGAGCGGCCTTGCGTCGCGAAAGGGCTGCGCAGCAGCCCTACGATTTATGCTTCACAGCTGAAATTGCCGGGGCTGCTGCGCAGCCCTTTCGCGACGCAAGGCCGCTCCTACCGTTGAGCCCGCATGCATACCATTATTGGCAATATTAATCGAACTGGGCGCGCATCCAGGCCTGGTACTCGGCCACGCCAGCCTCGCCTTCACGCGGCGCCCAGTGGGCATGCTCGCCCTCGCCCACTGGCCGGTACGGCCCTGCCTTGCACTCGAAGAGGATGCTGTCCGGTTCCAATACTACCAACCCGTGGTAGGTACCGGGCGCCAGGTCCACGCCCAGGCAGTCGCCGCCCGCCTGCAGCACCCGCTTTTCTGTCACCGTACCGTGCTCATCGAAGATCAGCAGGCCAAGGCGCCCCTTGAGCACGATCAGTGCTTCGGCCTTGTCGTCGCTCAGGTGCCGATGGGGTGGGATGTAGGTCGTCGGCTGCAGCCCGACTGCCATGCGGTGGCAAGGCTCTTCCATCTCATGGAAGTTATGGTGCTGCCGCCCGCGAGGGTTGGCGGCAGCCTTCTGCGCCAGCTCGGCGAACAGCGATTGGTCGATGAACGCGGGCTGGCGCATGGTTACAGCCCCTTGACGGCGAAGATGCCGTTAGCGTTACGCCAGTAGCCCTTGTAGTCCATGCCATAGCCGAAGATGTAGCGATCGACGCAGGGCAGGCCGACGTAGTTGGCTTTAAGGTCCGGGCTGGCTTTGCGGTCGTGGTCCTTGTCGATCAGCACCGCGGTGTGCACCGAGCGCGCACCGGCGTGCTTGCAGAACTCGATGATGGCGCTGAGGGTGTGGCCTTCGTCGAGGATGTCGTCGACGATCAGCACGTCACGGTCGATGAACGAGACTTCTGGCTTGGCTTTCCAGAACAACTCGCCGCCGCTGGTCTGGTTGCGGTAGCGGGTGGCGTGCAGGTACGACGCTTCCAGCGGGAACTGCAGGTGGGTCAGCAGCTTGCCCGAGAAGATAAGGCCGCCGTTCATCACGCAGAAGACCACCGGGTTCTTGTCGTGCAGGTCTTTGCAGATCTGCTCGCCGACCTTGGCGATGGCCGCTTCGACTTCGGCTTCGGTGTACAGACAGTCTGCTTCGCGCATGACTTGACGGATGTGCTCGAGATCGGCGGGCATTGCGCTCTCCAGGGGGGGTATTTTGGAAAAGCGGGCAAAGGTACGCATCCGCTCGCCACAGATCAAGCATTTATGGACTAACGTCCAAAAGGACTACACGACAGCACAGGCTGAATAGATTAATCTAGCGCGGTTTTTTTGCCCGCCTTTCGGAGCCCCCCCCCCTATGCCCACTCGTGAGATCCGCCATCCGCTGATCCGCCACAAGCTCGGCCTCATGCGCCGTGCCGACATCAGCACCAAGAATTTTCGCGAACTTGCCCAGGAAGTCGGCGCGCTTCTGACCTATGAAGCCACCCAGGACCTGCCACTGGAAACCTACGAGATCGACGGGTGGTGTGGCAAGGTGCAGGTCGAAAAAATCGCCGGCAAGAAGATTACCGTCGTCCCGATCCTGCGCGCCGGCATCGGCATGCTCGACGGCGTGCTCAGCCTGATTCCGGGTGCCAAGGTCAGTGCCGTCGGCGTCGCGCGCAACGAAGAAACCCTCGAAGCCCACACCTACCTGGAAAAGCTCGCGCCGGACATCAACCAGCGTCTGGCCCTGATCATCGACCCGATGCTGGCCACCGGCGCCTCGATGGTCGCCACCATCGACCTGCTGAAAAAAGCTGGCTGCAAAGAGATTCGCGCCATGGTGCTGGTCGCCGCCCCCGAAGGCATCAATGTGGTGGAAAAAGCCCACCCGGATGTACAGATCTACACCGCTTCGATCGACCAGCGCCTGAACGAGCACGGCTACATCGTGCCAGGCCTGGGTGATGCCGGCGACAAGATCTTCGGCACCAAGCAAAAGGACGCCTGACCATGCAGGACGGCTTCAACGACCCGCTTTGGCGCCAGGTCGTTTCGGGCGCGCAGATGCTCTTCGTGGCATTTGGCGCGCTAGTGCTGATGCCACTGATCACCGGCCTCGACCCGAACGTCGCGCTGTTCACCGCCGGTATCGGCACGCTGCTGTTCCAGCTGGTCACCGGCCGTCAGGTCCCGGTGTTCCTGGCATCCAGCTTTGCCTTCATCACCCCGATCATCCTTGCCAAGGGCCAGTTCGGCCTGGCCGAAACCATGGGCGGCGTAATGGCCGCAGGCTTCGTCTACACCTTCATGGGGCTGATGGTAAAAATCAAAGGCACCGGTTTCATCGACCGCATGCTGCCGCCTGTGGTGATTGGCCCAGTGATCATCTCGATTGGCCTGGCCATGGCGCCCATCGCTGCCAACATGGCCATGGGCAAGGGCGGTGACGGTGCTGCGCTGATGCCTTACAAGACCGCCATGCTGATCTCGATGCCGGCACTGCTGACTACCTTGATCGTCGCAGTTTTCGGCAAGGGTATCTTCCGCCTGGTGCCGATCATCTCCGGCGTGCTGGTGGGCTTTGCCCTGGCGTTTGCCTTTGGCGTGGTAGACACGGCCAAGATTGCCGCTGCACCGTGGTTGGAGATCCCCAACTTCACCGCGCCGGCGTTCAACTGGCAGGCCATCCTGTTCATCGTGCCGGTAGCCCTGGCACCGGCGATCGAGCATATCGGCGGGGTGATTGCGGTGGGCAGCGTCACCGGGCGCGACTACCTGAAAAAGCCTGGTTTGCACCGCACCCTGCTGGGTGACGGCCTGGCGACCACGGCTGCTGGCCTGTTCGGGGGCCCACCCAACACCACCTACGCCGAAGTGACCGGCGCGGTGATGCTGACCAAGAACTACAACCCGAAGATCATGACCTGGGCGGCGGTGTTTGCTATTACCCTGGCCTTCATCGGCAAGTTCGGCGCGCTGCTGCAGAGCATTCCGGTACCGGTCATGGGCGGCATTCTGTGCCTGCTGTTCGGCTCAATTGCGGCGGTGGGCATGAACACCATGATCCGCCACAAGATCGACCTGGCCGAGGCGCGCAACCTGGTGATCGTTTCGGTGACCCTGGTGTTCGGTATTGGCGGCGTGTTGATCGGCAGCGGTGACGGCCCGGACGACTGGGGCCTCAAGGGCATCGCCCTGTGCGCCGTGGTGGCCATTGCCCTGAACCTGATCCTGCCGGGCAATGATGGCTGGAAGAACAAGAAGCTGGATGATCAGCTGCCTTGATTGCCACGCGCTCCTGCCGCAAAACGCCTCCCCTGTAGGAGCAGCCTTGTGCTGCGAAGAGGCCGTTGAAAACACATCAATCTTCTGTGTCATCACCGGCCTCTTCGCAGCACAAGGCCGCCCCCAAAAGGGCGGACTCATTCAGGCTTTTTCGCACATCCCCGCCAGCACCTTCACCCACTCTGGGTGATCATTCAGGCACGGCACCAGCAGCAATTCCTCGCCCCCTGCCTCGATGAATTGTTCTTTGCCGCGATCGCCGATCTCTTCCAGCGTCTCGATGCAATCGGCAACGAACGCCGGGCACATCACCAGCAGCTTCTTCACCCCCGCCTTGGCCAACTCGTCCAGCCGCGTCTCGGTATAGGGTTCGATCCACTTGGCGCGCCCCAGGCGCGACTGGAACGACACCGACCACTTGCCATCCGGTATGCCCATTTTCTGCGCAAAGGCCTTGGCCGTGGCCAAACACTGCCCGCGATAACACACGGCGCGCATTTCGGCACTGGCGTCCTTGCAGCAATCGGCCGCCTGAAAATCATGCTTACCGGTGGGGTCGAGCTTTTTCAGGTGCCGCTCCGGCAGCCCATGAAAACTCAGCAACAGGTGGTCGTAATCCTGCTGCAGGTAAGGCTTGGCGCTGGCCACCAGCGCCTCGATGTACTCGGGATGGTCGTAGAACGGCTGCAGCACGCGCATCTGCAACGGCAACTGGCGCTCGCTGACCGTCTGTTTGGCCAACGCCACCACGGTGGTCACCGTACTGTCGGCGAACTGTGGATAAAGCGGTGCCAGGGTGACCTTGCGCACGCCCTGAGCAGCCAGGCGCTCCAGCACTTCGGGCAACGCCGGCTGGCCGTAGCGCATGGCGATTTCCACCGGGCCATGAGGCCAATGCTCGACCATCGCAGCCTGCAGGCGGCGGGTCAGCACCACCAGTGGCGAGCCTTCGTCCCACCAGATCGACGCGTAGGCATGCGCCGACTGTTCCGGGCGCTTGATCAGAATCAACGACACCAGCAAGCGCCGCACCGGCCAAGGCAGGTCGATCACGTACGGGTCCATCAGGAACTGGTTGAGGTAACGGCGCACATCGGCCACCGAAGTGGAGGCCGGGGATCCCAGGTTAACCAGCAGCAGGGCGTGATCGGTCATGCAGCGTCCTATGTCAGAGGCGGCTGGACAAGTCGTCCAGGGCCGATTGCAGATCGTTGAAACGGAAAGTGAAACCTGCCGCCAGCAAGCGCACCGGGCGCGCCCGCTGGCCGCCGAGCAGCAGCGTCGACAGCTCGCCGAGCCCGGCCTTCAGCAAAAGCGCAGGCACAGGCAGCAGCGCCGGCCGGTGCATCGCACGGCCCAGCCGCCTGGCGAACTCACGGTTGCGCACAGGCTCTGGGGCGCAGGCATTATAAGGACCGCTGGTGTCCTTATGCTGCAAGAGAAAATCAATCAGGGCGACCTGGTCGTCTATATGGATCCACGGCATCCACTGCCGACCATCGCCCAACGGCCCGCCCAGCCCGAGCTTGAATGGCAACCGCAGGCGCGACAAAAAGCCGCCATCGCTGGCCAGTACCAGCCCAGTGCGCACCAGCACCACGCGGATGCCTTGAGCTTGCGAACGCTGGGCTGTTTCTTCCCAGGCGATACACAACTGGCTGGCAAAATCTTCGCGCACCGGCTGGGACGCCTCGGTGAGTTCACGCTCACCGCCATCCCCATACCAACCCACCGCAGAACCGGAAATCAGCACCTCAGGGCGCTGCTCACGCGCACCCAGCCATGCCAGCAGTTGCTCGGTGAGCGTGATACGGCTGGCCCACAACAGGTTGCGCCGGGCTCCGGTCCAGGGCCGGTCGGCGATCGGCGCACCCGCCAGGTTGATGACCGCGTCGAGGTGATCATCCGCTTGCAGTTCGTCCAGCTGGGCGATACCGCGCACCCCGCTACCGCACAGTTTTGGCACCTGCTCCGGTCGGCGGCTCCAGACCGTGAGGCGATGGCCCTGGCCGAGCCAGAACTGGCACAGGTGCTGGCCAATCAAGCCAGTGCCGCCTGTCAGCAATATATGCATGGCTGTGTCCTCGCAGAATGCGGCTGTGGTCTATTTTTAAGATCAAGGCACTTTTTTGACCCGACGCTCTCGGATAAACATAGGCCAACCTGCTCTATAAAGCGGAATAACCTTATACAAAAGTTGTGCATTGTACAGGTTTGCCTGACAGCGTAGTCTGCTCACAGCAAGGTTTGAAGAGGCCATCATGACAGTACCTATTGCCATCATCGGTGCCGGTATCGCCGGTCTGTCCGCCGCCCAGGCGCTACAAAAGGCCGGGCAATCCGTACACCTATTCGACAAAGGCCACGGCAGTGGCGGGCGCATGGCCAGCAAGCGCAGCGATGCTGGCGCGCTGGACCTGGGCGCCCAGTACTTCACTGCCCGTGATCGGCGCTTCGTCGAACAGGTCCAGCAATGGGTAGCCGCCGGTTGGGCCGAGCAGTGGAAGCCGCAGCTGTACAACTACCGCGATGGCGAACTCACCCCCTCCCCGGACGAGCAGACTCGCTGGGTCGGCGTGCCCCGCATGAGCGCCATTACCCGTGGCCTGCTCAAGGATGTGACCGTCAACTTTGGCTGCCGCATCGCTGAAGTGTTCCGCGGCAAACAGTACTGGCACCTGCAAGACACCGAAGGCTGCAGCCACGGCCCATTCAGCCGCGTGGTAATCGCCGTGCCGGCGCCACAGGCCACGCCGCTGCTGGCCTCGACCCCCAAACTCGCTGCGGTCGCCGCAGGCGTGCAGATGGAGCCCACCTGGGCGGTTGCCCTGGGCTTCCAGACCCCATTGGACACCCCGATGCAAGGCTGCTTCGTGCAGGACAACCCGCTCGACTGGCTGGCCCGCAACCGCAGCAAGCCAGGGCGGGACGAGCACCTCGATACCTGGGTGCTGCATGCCACGTCGCACTGGAGCCGGCAGCACATCGACCTGTCGAAGGAAGAGGTGATCGAGCAGTTGTGGGGCGAGTTCGCCGAACTGGTCGGCTGCGTGGTACCGGCCCCCACGTTCGCCCTCGCCCACCGCTGGTTGTATGCACGCCCCACCAGCAACCACGAGTGGGGCGCCTTGGCCGATGCGGATCAAGGCCTGTATGCCTGTGGCGACTGGTGCTTGTCCGGGCGGGTCGAAGGTGCTTGGCTGAGCGGCCAGGAAGCGGCCCGACGGCTGCTGGAACACCTCGACTGAGCGGGCGCTGAACCTGTACAAAAAAACTTGTTTGCATAACTCCGTAGCTGTGCTGGAATAAACTTGTACAAATTTGATTTCACGTACAGGTTTTCCGGAGACAGCCATGCAAGCCGCCACCGCCCACAGCAAGCCTCGCATCGCGATCAGCGCCTGCCTGACCGGCCACAGTGTGCGCTACAACGGCGGGCACAAGGCCTCTGACCTGTGCCGCACACAACTGGAAGCGCATTTCGAATGGGTGCCCGTTTGCCCAGAAGTGGCTATCGGCCTCGGCATTCCACGCGATCCTATCCGCCTGGTCGGCAACCCTGAGCAACCCGAAGTGGTCGGCACCCGCAACCCCGGCATGGACCTGACCGGCCCGCTGCGCACCTATGGCGAGCAGATGGCCGGCGAACTCGATGATATCTGCGGCTACATCTTCATGCAGAAGTCGCCCTCCTGCGGCCTGGAACGAGTCAAGGTCTATCAGGACAACGGCCACCCCGCCTTCCATGGCGGCCGCGGCGTTTATGCCCACGCTTTCTGCAGCCTGCGCCCGGACCTGCCGGTGGAAGAGGAAGGCCGCCTGCACGATGCCGTGCTGCGCGAAAACTTCATCAGCCGCGTGTACGCCTACGCCGATTGGCAGCGCCTGTTGGCCGAAGGCCTCAGCCGCGGCGCGCTGGTGCGCTTTCATGCGCGCTACAAGTACCTGTTGATGGCCAACAACCCCCAAGCCTACCGCACGCTGGGGCGGCTGCTCGGCACCATGAGCCGCGATGACGACCCACAGGAGATCGGGCCACGTTACTTCAGCGAGCTGATGCAAGCGCTGCGTCGCTGTGCCAGCCGTGGCACGCACTGCAACGTGCTGCAGCACCTGAGTGGCTACTTCAAAGATGCCCTGACCGCACAGGACAAAGCCGAATTGCAAACCCTCATCAGCCAGTACCAACAAGGCGTGGTGCCGCTGGTCGTGCCACTGACCTTGCTCAAGCATCACCTGCGCAAACACCCCGACCCTTACCTGATGCAGCAAGCCTACCTGCAACCACACCCCGAGAGCCTGGGGCTTCGTAATGCCGTCTGAAAGCCTGCTGCCTATCGGCGAGCTCGCCCGCCGCACCGGCGTCAACCCCGTCACCCTGCGTGCCTGGGAGCGTCGATACGGCCTGCTCAAGCCGCAACGCACCGCTAAAGGGCACCGGTTGTATTCCATCGAGCAGGTCGAACGTGTCGAAGCGATCCTGGCCTGGCTGCAGCGCGGCGCGTCGGTGGGCCAGGTGCGTGAGCTGCTCGACAAACCCACCAGCAGCGCCCCGCAAAGCGACTGGCAGGCCCGGCAGGCGCAGTTGATCGAGGCCATCGCCAACCTCTCGCAACGTGCACTCGACCAGCAACTCAACCAAGCCATGGCGCTGTACCCCGCCATCACCCTGTGCGAGCAACTGCTGCTGCCCCTGCTCGACAGCCTGGAGCTGCGCTGGCGCAACTATTTCAATGCCCGGCTTGAACAGGTGTTTTTCCATACCTGGCTGCGCAGCAAGCTCGGCGCCCGGGTGTACCACGACAACCAACTGCTTCAAGGCCCAGCGGTGCTGCTGGCCGAAGACAGCGAGGAGGCCTTCGACCCCGCGCTGTGGCTATGCGCCTGGCTGCTGAGCAGCAATGGCATCCCTGTCGAAGTGCTGGAACAGCCGGTTGGCGGCCCACAGCTGCAACGGGCGATCGCCGCACTGCAGCCGCGCGCCCTCCTGCTGCACCTGGGGCCACGCATCGACAGCAAAGCCTTGCAGCGCCTGCTGCAAGGCATACCGGGGCCAAAACTGCTGGGCGGCGCCACGCTCGCCCTGCATCAAGCCCACCTGAACGCCCTCGACCTTCCCGAGCTCTTCCTGTTCGATACCCCACAGTCGGCATTGCGCGTGCTTCAAGGCAATGGCCGCCGGCCTGTAGAGATGAATGCACCATGCAACTGATCTGGCTGCGCAGTGACCTGCGCATCGACGACAACACCGCCTTGAGCGCAGCTTGCGAATGCGGCCCGACCCTTGCCCTGTGGCTGGTCAGCCCCGGCCAGTGGCAGGCGCATGACGACGCCGCCTGCAAAGTCGACTTTTGGCTGCGCAACCTGCGCACGCTGCGTCAGTCGCTGGAGGCCCTCAACATCCCGTTGCTGATCCGCACCGTCGATACGTGGGATCAGGCGCCACAGGCCGTGTTGGACGCCTGCCGTCAGCACCGGGTCGAGGGCGTGCACTGGAACGAGGAGTACGGCATCAACGAAGAGCGCCGCGACCAGGCTACGCGGGCACTGCTGGAACAGTCAGCCATCCAGGCGCACAGCTACCTCGACCAGTTGTTCTTCCGCCCAGGCACGGTCCTCACTCGCAATGGTGACTACTTCCAGGTCTTCAGCCAATTCAAGAAAAACTGCCTCGAACACTTGCACCGCAGCCTCCCGGCGTTAGCCCCTCGGGTTAAACCGCAGTCGCCCCTGAAGATCGCCAGCGACCCCATACCCGAGCAAATAGAGGGCTTCGACACACCGCCGCGCACCTTGAGCGACCACTGGCCAGCAGGGGAAGCCGAGGCGCAGAGCCGCCTGACGCGCTTTCTTGATGAGGTGATTGACGACTACCATCACCTGCGCGACCTCCCCGCCAAGCCGGGCACCAGCCAGCTCTCAACTTATCTGGCCGCTGGGGTGATCTCGCCCCGGCAATGCCTGCACGGCGCCCTGGCGTGCAACCGGGGCGAGTTCGACAGCGGCAGCACGGGCGTCCAAACCTGGATTAACGAGCTGCTGTGGCGGGAGTTCTACAAGCACATCCTGACGGGTTATCCACAGGTCTCCCGGCACCGCGCCTTCCGCACCCACACCGAAGCCTTGCCATGGCGCGATGCGCCTGAAGACCTCGCGGCCTGGGAACAGGGGCGCACCGGTTTCCCGATCATCGATGCCGCCATGCGCCAGTTGCTGGACACTGGGTGGATGCACAACCGCCTGCGCATGATCGTCGCCATGTTTCTCAGCAAGAACCTGCTGATCGACTGGCGCAAAGGCGAACGGCATTTCATGCGCCACCTGATAGACGGAGACCTGGCGGCCAACAACGGTGGCTGGCAATGGAGCGCGTCTACCGGGACCGATGCAGTGCCCTACTTCCGCATCTTCAACCCGGTTTCGCAGTCTCAGCGCTTCGACCCGCAAGGGCGATTCATTCGCCACTGGGTACCGGAATTGCAGGGCCTGGATGATAAAGCCATTCATCAGCCCGTGAAGGTTGCGGATCTTTTTGCTACTAATTCGTATCACAATCCAATCGTCGATCTCGGCAGCAGTCGCCAGCGTGCATTGGAGGCCTTCAAAGGCCTTCCGCGCCGGCAGGATCAGGGGGCAGTATCGTGAACAGCGCTCGCAGTTTCTGGGTAACAGGGGCCAGTAACGGATTAGGGTTGGCTTTGGTAGAGCGGCTGCTCGAGCAAGGGCATCGGGTGGCCGCCAGTGGCAGGGAATGTGAGGCGCTGAATACGCTGGGCGTGCGCTTCGCCCAGCAGTTATTGCGCCTGCCGGGCCAATTGCAGGTGCTGGAACAGGTCAATGCAGCCAGCACATTGTTGCTGGATACTTGGGGTTCGCTGGATTGCCTGATCATCAATGCCGGCACCAGTGATTACCTGGCCGACGACGTGGCCGATGACGAGCTGTTCGAGGCCATTGCCAGCGGCAACCTGGTGGCCAGCGAGCATTGCCTGGCCAGCGCCTTGCCGCTGTTGACGAAGGGTGATGCACCTCAGGTAATGGCCATCCTCAATCGCTACTCGGCCTCGCAGCTGTTTGCACCCACCCAGGTTGCCAGCGGCTTCAACAGCACTGCCCAGTGGTTTCGCGAGCAACGTCAGGTACTGGAAAAGCTGCAGATCAGCTTGACGGTAGTGGGGCCGCAATCGTTGAAGACACCCGTGACAACAGCGCAAGCGATACCCGAGGCGTGGACGCCGCAGAGTGCTGCCGAAGAACTGTTGCGGCGGTTACCGCAACGCGAGCCGGAATTGGTGCTGGAGACGCTGGACCTGAGCAGCTTGTGGCCACTACGGCCCTGATCTTGTAGGAGCAGCTTAGAGTGCCATGCGGTAATGCAGGCTGTAACGCTCTACACCGTCAAGTACTGGAAACGCTGTACCTGTAGGAGCAGCCTTGTGCTGCGAAGAGGCCGGTGAAATCACAAAGAATCTCGGCTGTTATCACCGGCCTCTTCGCAGCACAAGGCTGCTCCTACAAGGATGCGGGGCAGCTTAGAGTGCCATGCGGTAATGCAGGCTGTAGCTCTCTACGCCGTCGTTAGGTTGCTTGATGCCAGCATTGGAATAGTGAATGGCCCGTACACCAATTTCATGCCCGCCCGCAAAGCGCAGACCAAAACCGATTCGGTCTTCGAACTGGAACGCCGAGCCCAGCTCATTGCTTTCAAGCTCGGTGCTGGAAAAGGCCGCGACGCCAATGCCGGCTTCGATATAGGGCTTTACCGAATCCCCCGCAAACTCATAAACGAATACCGGTGCGAACGACAGGCTGTGGTTGCTCGCCGTCTCGTCGCCATCCCAGTAGGTGTAAGCCCCATCCCAATACCCGGTCAGGCGGCCAACGCTGGTCTGCCACCAGCTCGCGTCCCAGTTCGATTGCAGGCCCAACCGGTAAACCATGGTCGAGTCACCCGTCTGCCCCACCGAAAATGAAACATCGGCCGCCTGCGCCGACACTGCTTGCCCCAAGGTAAAGACGGCAGCCGCCGCCAAGCCGAGCAGTTTCCTCATAAGAAACATCCTTCTTCCTAATGCTGTTGTTAGTGTTCGCCTCGTGTCAGGCAAATCTGTAGAAATCGGCAGTAGTACGATAGTTCAGCTAATTTTCACGTTTTTTTCACAACGTAAAGCGTTGCACACTGTCGGACTTCTGCCACAACAACGGTAGGATTTTTCTCAGGGATTGTGGGTCGGCACTGGTCCAGAAGCGGGTGCCCACTGCCGGGCCTTCAGCCAGCAGGTCGCTGGCGCCCAGCAGACGCTGCAATTGACGCGCCACGGCGGCGCCGGTATCGATGATGGCCACGTCCGCCGGCACCATGTCAGCCAGCAGCGGGCGCAGGAAGGGGTAATGCGTGCAACCCAGGATCAGCGTGTCGCAGCCAGCCGCCAGCAGCGGCTGCACGTAGCCGAGCAACAACTGGCGCAAGGCCGGGCTGCTCAGGTCGCCGGTTTCAATCCGCTCGACCAGGCCGGGGCAAGGCTGGGTGACCACGTGCACATCGCTGGCGAAGCGGTCGAGTAACGCCGCAAACTTGGCGCTCTGCAAGGTGCCGGTCGTGGCCAGCACGCCGACCACACCGGAGCGGGTGGCTGCGGCAGCCGGCTTTACCGCTGGCTCCATGCCCACCAGCGGCCATTGCGGGTACAGCTCGCGCAGGTCGGCAACGGCCGCCACTGTCGCGGTATTACAGGCCAGGACAAAGGCCTTAGCGCCTTGCTGCTGGAAGAACTCGGCAATACGCCGGCAGCGCTGGCGGATGTAATCCGCCGACTTTTCACCGTAAGGCACGTGCCCGCAATCGGCCACATACAGCAGTGATTCGTTAGGCAGCAGGCGCTGGATCTCGGCCAGTACCGACAAACCACCGACCCCCGAATCCATTACGCCGATCGGCGCCGAACGCTCAGCCATCGCGCTTGCCACAGACCGCGCACGCCGGGTCGCGCTTGACCCGCAGCTCACGAATGCGCGTGCCGAGGGCATCGATCAGCAACAGGCGGCCCACCAACGGCTCACCGAACCCGGCCAGCAGCTTCATGGCTTCCAGCGCCTGCAGACTGCCTACCAGCCCCACCAGCGGCCCGATCACACCGGCTTCGCTGCAGGTCAGTTCAGCCTCGCTGCCATGGCCATACAGGCAGTGGTAGCAAGGGCTGTAGTCACGCCGTGGGTCGAACACCGACAGCTGGCCTTCGAGGCGGATCGCCGCGCCACTGACCAGCGGTTTACCGGCAGCAACGCACGCCGCGTTGACCGCCTCGCGGGTAGAAAAGTTGTCGGAGCAGTCCAGCACCAGGTCGACCGCCGCCACCGCAGCGGCCAGCGAGTCCTCGTCCAAGGCCTGGCGATGAGCGACCAGGCTGATCTCTGGGTTGATCGCCTCCAGGCGCTGCAGCGCCGAGTCCACCTTGCTCATGCCGACGCTGGCGCTGTCGTGGATCACCTGGCGTTGCAGGTTGGTCAGGTCAACGGTGTCGAAGTCCGCCAGGTGCAGCTCACCCACGCCCGCCGCTGCCAGGTACAGCGCGACAGGCGAGCCCAAGCCACCGAGGCCGACGATCAGGGCCTTGCTCTGCTTGAGCCGAAGTTGGCCGTCGATATCGATCTGCGCCAGCAACACCTGCCGGCTGTAGCGCAACAGTTCCTGATCACTCAGCATGGCAGGCGCCCCAGGGTAATGCGTTCATGGCGGCCCAGGTCCGTGCGGCTGGCCACCTCGCTAAAGCCGTGTTCAGCCAGCAAGGCGCGCACCGCTGCGGCCTGATCGTAGCCGTGCTCCAACAACAACCAGCCACCTGGCAGCAGGTGACGTGGCGCCTGGGCGGCAATCACCCGCAGGTCGTCCAGGCCATCGGTGCCCGCCACCAGCGCGCTGCTGGGCTCGAAGCGCACATCGCCGGCGACCAGGTGCGGGTCTTCACTGGCGATGTACGGCGGGTTGCTGACAATCAGATCAAAGCGCGCATCGCCCAGGCCATCGAACCAGTGGCTGACACGCACCTGGACGTTAGCCAGCCCCAGGCGTTGGCGATTACGCTCGGCCAACGCGACCGCCTCCTCCACCCGGTCTACCGCCGTCACCTGCCAGGCCGGGCGATCGCCGGCCAACGCCAGGGCAATGGCCCCAGTCCCGGTGCCCAGGTCGAGCACCTTGGCCGGGGTTGCTGGCTGAAGCTCAAGGGCCGTCTCGACCAGCAGCTCGGTGTCCGGACGCGGGATCAGTGTATGCGGCGCCACTTCCAGGTCGATGTTCCAGAACCCTTGCTGCCCGAGGATATAGGCGACCGGCTCGCCACTACGGCGGCGCTGCAGGTAACCGGCGTAGGTGTCGGCCGCTTCGCTGCTGACGATGCGCTCGGGCCAGGTATGCAGGTAGCTGCGCGACTTGCCGATGGCCGCAGCCAGCAACAGTTCGGCATCCAGCCGCTCGGTGGGCGATTCGGGCAACTGCGCGTTGCGCAGCAAGCTGGCGATGATGGTCATCAGTCCCCCAGGGCGGCCAGTTGATCGGCCTGGTATTCGGCCAACAGCGGTTCGATCACGGCGTCTACGCCACCGGCGAGGATGTCGTCCAGCGAATACAAGGTCAGGTTGATGCGGTGATCGGTGACCCGGCCCTGTGGATAATTGTAGGTGCGGATACGCTCGGAGCGGTCACCGGAGCCCACCAGCAGCTTGCGCTCACTGGCAATGGCGTTCTGTGCGGCGCTGGTCTGCATGTCGTTGAGCTTGGCCGACAGCCAGGACATGGCGCGGGCGCGGTTTTTGTGCTGCGAACGTTCTTCCTGGCACTCGACCACCATACCGGTGGGCAAGTGGGTGATGCGCACGGCCGAGTCGGTCTTGTTGATGTGCTGGCCGCCGGCGCCGGAGGCGCGGTAGGTGTCCACGCGCAAATCGGCCGGGTTGATTTCGATCGCGGCCTGCTCGTCGGGCTCGGGCAGCACCGCCACGGTGCACGCCGAGGTGTGGATACGGCCTTGGGACTCAGTTTCCGGCACGCGCTGCACGCGGTGTGCGCCCGATTCGAACTTGAGCTTGCCGTACACGCTTTCGCCTTCGACGCGGGCAATGATTTCCTTGTAGCCGCCGTGTTCGCCTTCGTTCTCGGAAAGAATCTCCAAGCGCCAGCCACGCTTCTCGGCATAGCGCGAATACATGCGGAACAAGTCGCCCGAAAAGATCGCCGCCTCGTCGCCACCGGTGCCGGCGCGGATTTCGAGGAACACGTTGCGCCCATCGTTAGGGTCCTTGGGCAGCAGCATGCGTTGCAGCTGGGCTTCCAGCGTCAGCAATTGCTCCTTGGCTTCGCGCACTTCTTCCACGGCCATTTCACGCATGTCCGGGTCGCTGTCCTTGAGCAGCGCCTGGGCGCCTTCGAGGTCGTCCTGGACTTTGCGCCACGCTTGATAGGCAGCGTAGACCGGCTCGACTTCGGCGTATTCGCGGGAATAGGCGCGGAAACGCGTCTGGTCGGAGATGACTTCAGCGTCACCGAGCAGTGCGGTCAGTTCTTCGAAGCGGTCCTGGATGATATCCAGTTTGTTCAGCAGCGACGCTTTCATTGCGAGGATTTGTCCGTCGAGCCCTCGTTGAGGGCAAAGAGTTCCTGGGCCATGGCCAGCGCATCGAGGCGGCCCTCGGCCGAGAGCTTTTTCAGCTGCACGCTGGGGGCGTGCAGGAGTTTGTTGGTCAGGCCCCGGGCCAGTTGGGCCAGCACGTCTTCGGGGTTGCCGCCGTTGGCCAGCAGACGCTGGGCTTTTTGCAGTTCTTCATCACGCAGCCGCTCGCTTTGCTGGCGGTAGGCCTTGAGCACGTCCACCGCAGCCAGCTCGCGCAGGCGCACCATAAAGTCTTCGGCGCCCACCGACACCAGCTCTTCGGCGGCCTGGGCAGCGCCCTGGCGGCTCTTGAGGTTTTCTGCGACCACATCGTGCAGGTCATCGACGGTGTAGAGGTAAACGTCGTCGAGTTCGCCGACTTCGGGCTCGATGTCACGCGGGACGGCGATGTCGACCATGAAGATCGGCTTGTGCCGGCGTTGCTTCAGCGCGCTCTCGACCGCGCCCTTGCCGAGGATCGGCAACTGGCTGGCGGTGGAGCTGATGACGATGTCGCTGTTGGCCAGCTCTTGCGGGATGTCGGCCAGCAGCACGGCATGGGCGCCAAACTGCTCGGCCAGGGTACTGGCGCGCTCCAGGGTCCGGTTGGCCACGACGATACGCCGCACGCCTTGCTCGTGGAGGTGGCGGGCGACCAGGGTGATGGTCTCGCCGGCGCCAATCAGCAGCGCCTGGCTGCGGCCCAGGTCACTGAAGATCTGCCGCGCCAGGCTCACTGCGGCGAACGCCACCGAGACCGGGTTCTCGCCGATCGCGGTGTCGGTGCGCACCTGCTTGGCGGCACTGAAGGTGGCCTGGAACAGGCGCCCGAGCAGCGGGCCGACAGTGCCGGCCTCACGCGCCACGGCGTAGGCGGACTTCATCTGGCCGAGGATCTGCGGCTCGCCAAGCACCAGCGAGTCGAGGCCCGAGGCCACCCGCATCATGTGCCGCACAGCGTCGTGCTCTTCATGGATGTAGGCGCTGGCGCGCAGTTCATCCAGGCTCAGGCGGTGATAATCGGCCAGCCAATGCAGCACCGCGTCGGCAGACAAGTGGTCCTGCTCTATATAAAGCTCGCTACGGTTGCAAGTCGACAGGATCGCCGCTTCACGGCTGGCGGTCAGTCGGCAGAGCTGCTGCAGGGCGTCCACCAGCTGCTCTGGGGTAAACGCCACGCGCTCGCGTACGTCTACCGAGGCAGTCTTATGGTTGATACCAAGTGCAAGAAAGGCCATGCAAGGTCGCTGGTTATGACGAGAAGCCGATAATTGTCCTCTTTCGCAGGTTCCAGAACAACCACCGTTCGCTATTGTCGTGTAGGAGCGGCCTTGTGTCGCGAAAGGGCTGCGCAGCAGCCCCGGTATTTCAGCATGGCTATGGAAACGACTGGGGGCACTTCGCGCCCCTTTCGCGACGCAAGGCCGCTCCTACAGAGGCGGCGGAACCTGCTTGCCCCTGCCATGGTCGCAGTTAACCAAATGCTTCGCAGGTGGGTTTGCCACCGCGCTTGTGTCATCATGCTCCGACCGCCGGTGAGTCCTTTTAAGCCTTTTTATGAACAGACCCTACGCACTGCTGCTTGCCTTCGCCCTGCTCCAGGGTTGCCAGAGCCTGGCCCCGCAAAAAGCCGAGCCTCCCGTTGCCGAGGCGGGCACAGGCGAGGCCGAAAAACCCGTGGTGTACGGTTCGTTCAAGCAAGACACCCTTTATAGCCTGCTGGTCGCGGAGCTGGCCGGCCAGCGCAACCGCTTCGACATCGCCCTGGCCAACTACACCGACCAGGCCGAAAAGACCCAGGACCCTGGCGTCTCCGAGCGTGCCTACCGTATCGCCGAATACCTCGGCGCCGACGAGCCGGCCTTGGACAACGCCCTGGTCTGGGCCCGCAACGACCCGGACAACCTCGACGCCCAACGCGCCGCCGCCATCCAGTTGGCCCGTGCCGGGCGCTACGACGATGCCATGGTGTACATGGAGAAAGTCCTGCAGGGCCAGGGCGATACCCATTTCGACTTCCTCGCCCTGTCCGCCGCCGAGACCGACCAGAGTACTCGCGACGGCTTGCTGCAGAGCTTCGAACGCCTGCTGGTCAAATACCCGGACAACGGCCAACTGGTGTTCGGCAAGGCGCTGCTGCTGAACCAGGACGGCAAGACCGAAGAAGCGCTTGAGCTGCTCGAGGCGCACCCGCCGCAAGACGGCGAGATCGCACCGGTCCTGCTGCGCGCCCGCCTGCTCCAGGCCCTGGACCGCGGCAAAGAGGCCCTGCCCTTGTTGCGCGGTGCGATCCGCGACAACCCGGATGACAAACGCCTGCGCCTGACCTACGCCCGTACCCTGGTCGAGCAGGACCGCATGGCCGATGCCAAAAGCGAGTTCATCAGCTTGGTCCAGCAGTACCCCGAGGACGACGAGCTGCGTTACTCCCTAGCCCTGGTATGCCTGGAAAACAAAGACTGGGATGAGGCCGAAGGCTACCTGCAGGAGCTGATCGAGCGTGACAGCAACGTCGATGCCGCCCACCTGAACCTGGGCCGCATCCGCGAAGAGCGCCACGACCCTGAAGCCGCCTTGCGCGAATACGCCTTGGTCGGCCCCGGCCCCGACTACCTGCCGGCGCAACTGCGCCAGGCCGACATACTGATTGCCAACGGCCGCGGCAGCGAGGCCTCGCGCCTGCTCGCCGAAGCCCGCGAGGCGCAGCCGGACGTCGCTGTGCAGCTGTACCTGATCGAATCGGAGAGCTACAGCAACAACAACAAGGATGCCCAGGCCAACCAGGTGCTGCAGCAGGCCATCCAACGCTACCCGGACGACCTCAACCTGCTGTACACCCGCGCCATGCTGGCCGAAAAGCGCGACGACCTGCCGCAGATGGAAAAAGACCTGCGCGCCATCATCGCCCGCGAACCCGAAAACGCCATGGCGCTGAACGCCCTGGGTTACACCCTGGCCGACCGCACCACCCGCTACGCCGAAGCCAAGGCGCTGATCGACAAAGCCCACCAGCTGACGCCGGACGACCCGGCCGTGCTCGACAGCCTGGGCTGGGTCGCTTACCGCCAGGGCAAACTCGACGAAGCCGAAGGCTACCTGCGCCAGGCCCTGGCGCGCTTCCCCGACCATGAAGTGGCCGCTCACCTGGGCGAAGTCCTGTGGGCCAACGGCAAGCGCCGTGAAGCCCGCCAGGTCTGGGCCAAGGCCTTCGAAGCCCAACCCGACAGCCCTATCCTGCGCAAGACCGTACTGCGCCTGACCGGATCAGAGACCCTTTAACGACATGTTCCTGCGCCATTTCATCACCTTCACCCTGATCGCCCTGCTCGCGGGCTGTGCTGGCTTCGGTAGCCGCGAAGCCCTGCAGGGCCAAGGCGACCCGCAGCAGTGGCGCCAGCACAAGGCGCAACTCAGCACCCTGGATGGCTGGCAGATCAACGGCAAGGTCGGCATCCGCGCCCCGCGCGATTCCGGCAGCGGCACGTTGTTCTGGCTGCAACGCCAGGACTATTACGACATCCGCCTGGCAGGCCCATTGGGCCGTGGCGCCGCCCGCCTGACCGGCCGCCCCGGTGGCGTGGTGCTGGAAGTGGCCAACCAGGGCCGCTACGAAGCGACCAGCCCCGAGGCCCTGCTGGAAGAACAACTGGGCTGGCAATTGCCGGTTTCGCACTTGGTCTGGTGGGTGCGTGGCCTGCCCGCGCCCGACAGCAAGAGCAAGCTGACCCTGGACGGCGACAGCCGCCTGGCCAGCCTCGATCAGGATGGCTGGCAGGTCCAGTACCTGAGCTATACCGAGCAGAATGGCTACTGGCTGCCCGAGCGCCTGAAACTGCACGGCAAGGACCTCGACGTGACCCTGGTGGTCAAGGATTGGCAGCCACGCCAGCTGGGGCACTGATCGATGAACACGCTCACCCTGCCGGCCCCGGCCAAGCTCAACCTGTGGCTGCACATCATCGGCCGCCGCCCTGACGGTTACCACGAGCTGGAAACCGTCTTCCAATTTCTCGACCACGCCGACGAATTGACCTTCGCCCTGCGTGAAGACGGTGTGATCCACCTGCACACCGACATCGAGGCGGTGCCCCACGACAGCAACCTGATCGTACGCGCCGCACGCAAACTGCAAGCGCAATCCGGCACAACGCTTGGCGCCGACATCTGGCTGACCAAGGTCTTGCCCATGGGCGGAGGTATCGGTGGCGGCAGCTCGGATGCCGCGACCACCCTGCTGGCGCTGGCGCACTTATGGCAACTGGGCTGGGATGAAGACCGCCTGGCGGCCTTGGGCCTGAGCCTGGGCGCCGACGTGCCGGTATTCGTTCGCGGCCACGCGGCATTCGCCCAGGGTGTCGGCGAACAACTGACCCCGGTCGACCCCGACGAACCCTGGTATGTCGTGCTGGTGCCGCAAGTGTCTGTCAGTACTGTAGAAATTTTTTCACATCCGCAGTTGACACGTGATTCCCTCCCCCTTAAGATGCGCCCCGTTCCCGAGGGAAACAGTCGAAATGACTGCCAACGGGTGGTTGAGCAGCGTTATCCAGAAGTTCGAAACGCATTGAATTCTCTGGGTAAATTCACCGAAGCTCGACTAACCGGAACTGGAAGTTGTGTGTTTGGGGCCTTCCCAAGCAAAGCCGAAGCTGATAAAGTTCTGGCCCTTCTTTCAGCGACCCAAACAGGGTTTGTGGCGAAAGGAAGCAATATTTCGATGTTGCATCGCAAGCTACAAAGTCTGGTCAAGAAGTCGAGTGCATAGCGCTCGCAGCAACAGATACAGGGGCGTCGCCAAGCGGTAAGGCAGCAGGTTTTGATCCTGCCATGCGTTGGTTCGAATCCAGCCGCCCCTGCCATTTTCCTTATACTCATCCAGGTATACCCTCAGCCTT
>Ga0213823_1000056_pt1 | contig 116260 bp, 102 predicted proteins | sample MC6MC0907MG_FD_179887 | JGI IMG/M metagenome (GOLD analysis project Ga0213823, IMG submission 179887) | Enriched soil aggregate microbial communities from Iowa State University, Ames, United States - MC6-MC0907-MG | ecosystem: Environmental > Terrestrial > Soil > Unclassified | place: USA... | reverse complement strand
AACCGGCGCGAGGGTTCAAATCCCTCCTTCTCCGCCATGGGCCCGTTGGTCAAGTGGTTAAGACACCGCCCTTTCACGGCGGTAACACGGGTTCGAATCCCGTACGGGTCATACTAAGTGCAGTAGATGAATTTACATCTACTGCACTTTTTAATTTACTTGATATTTAGATTTATAACATAGCTATAATAAATGAAAGCCTACACAGAATGATTAAACTGTGTAGGCTTGTTGTTTTTTAAATTAGTGATTAAATTTTTCGTCCTTTTCCATATGGGATGCAAAGAGGTGTACCAAAGATTGGATCTGTCGTCATTTGGCAATCAAGGTCAAACACATGATTAACTAAATCAGTGGTCATAATTTCTTCTGGTTTCCCTTGACGATAGACACCACGGTCACGCACTGTAATAATATGATCGGCATAGCGACAAGCAAGATTAATATCATGTAGTACCATAACAATAGTTCTCTTTTGCTGTTGGTTCAATTCGAATAGTAAATCTAAAACGTCTATTTGATGAGTTAAATCTAAGTATGTCGTAGGCTCGTCTAAAAGAATGATATCTGTATCTTGAGCAAGCGTCATAGCTATCCAAGCACGTTGACGTTGTCCCCCTGATAGCTCATCTACTGGTCTATCTTGTAAATGCTCGGTACCTGTAGCTTTTAAAGCGTTTAAAACGATTTCTTCATCTTTTTCAGTCCACTGTTGTCGCCAACTTTGGTAAGGATAGCGACCTTGTTTCACAAGTTGTAGGACAGTTAAGCCTTCTGGTGCAACAGGAGATTGAGGAAGAATAGAGAGGTTTTTAGCCACTTGTTTTGTTGATAATTTAAAAATATCCTCACCGTCTAATAAAACGGAGCCTTTTTTAGGTTTTAATAATCGAGCAATGGAGCGTAAGAGTGTGGATTTACCACAGCCATTCGCTCCGATTAATACAGTAATTTCATTCAAAGGAATAGATAAATTGAGATCTTCGATAATATTGAAATCACCATAACTTAATGTTAGAGATTTGGTTAATAAAGATTCAGTCATGTAGTATAGACTCCTTTATTTTTTAGGGTTTCTAAATAATAAATAAATAAAGTAAGGAGCACCGATAGCAGCAGTAAAGACGCCTGCGGGTACTTCTAATGGGCTAAATGCTGTACGGCCTATAATATCTGCAACCATTACAAGCAATGCACCAACTGCAGCGGATGCTGGAATAAGTACACCGAACGATGAACCAACAATGCGTCGTGCAATATGAGGAGCCATTAATCCTACAAACCCAATAGCACCAGCAAATGCTATGGCACTCGCTACTAAACTGGAACATAATAGAATTAAGTAAAGGCGTGTTTTTTGAACAGGTTGCCCTAGGCTTGATGCTGTATCATCACCTAATTCTTGAACATTTAACTGCCGAGTAATAAAAAAGGTGATAAGTAGAAGTACAATAATCAATGGAACAACGATTTGTACTTGATCCCAATCCGAACTTTTGACACTACCCGTAATCCATTTATTCGCTTCACTTGCTTGATAAATTGGGCCGATAATCATTAACATTGTAGTAATTGCTTGCATGAATGCCGACACGCTAATACCGATTAAGACAAGACGATTTGGTGTGACACCATCTTTCCAAGCAAATAGGTAGACTATACATCCGACGATAGTAGCCCCTATGAATCCTGCTAATGGCAACCACTCTATACTAACTGTTAAAGAGTGATTAGAATCACTGAAAATGGCTAAGAAACCAACAACCGCTGCCCCACCACCAGCAGATATGCCGATTATATCAGGTGAGGCAAGTGGATTTTTAATGATTCCTTGTAAAACTGCACCTGCGACGGCTAATGCCATTCCAGCAAACAAGGCCATGAAAATTCGAGGCATTCGAAAATCAATAATAATCAGTTGATCAAAATCTGAGCCGTAACCAAAAAAAGCTTGTAAAACTTTAAATGGATTGATGAATGAATCACCAAATGATGCACTAAGAAAGAACACGGCAAGAGTTAGTATACAAATCACTGTTAATTTTTTTATAGCTTGTACATCTATTAAAAATGAAATTTTTTGTTGAAGTAAACGAATTGTTTTTACATGTTTCATTATTTTTTTCCACCTTTTCGCGCAAGGTAAATAAAGAATGGTGTGCCAATCATAGCAGTCATGACGCCTACTGGAACTTCTTGTGGCATAATAATATAACGAGCCGCAACATCAGCCAGCAATAAAAGTATCCCCCCAAGTAAAGCAGCCATAGGAATAAGCCATCGATGATCGGTGCCGACAAACTTGCGCGCAAAATGGGGAACGACAATCCCTATAAAACCAATGGGGCCAGCAATTGCAACTGCTCCACCTGCTAAAAAAATAACAATAAGACCGACCAATATCTTCATAAGTCCTAAACGTAAACCAAGACCTCTTGCTACATCATCGCCAAGAGCAAGAATATTCATTTTGGGGGAAATGATGAGGGCAGCAATCCACCCAATTACTAGATACGGTAGAACAGATAGTAGAATTTCAAGTTTTCTACCTTGTACAGAACCTGCTAACCAAAACAAAACTTGATCAAGCTCTGCTTCATTTGTAGCGAGTAAACCTTGTGTAAATGATGCAAATAGGGCACTGATGGCAGCACCAGCTAAAGTTATTTTCACTGGAGTAACAGCATCTCTACCTGAGAAACTAATTCCATAAACGGATAAAGCAGCGATTGCAGCACCAAGAAATGCAATCCACGCAAAAGATTGCAAGCTTGAAATGTGGAAAAAAATCATGGCAAAGACAACAGCAAAGCCTGCTCCTGCATTAATGCCCAAAATTCCAGGAGAGGCTAATGGATTTTTCGTTAAGGTCTGCATAAGCACGCCTGTAATAGCTAACGAAGCACCAACGCAACTGGCTATAAGAGCTCTTGGAATTCGAACATTTTGAATAATAAGATGCTCATTTGAATTGTTAAATTGTCTAAAAGATTCATACGTAGTTTGAATAGAAGTATTTGCATAACCATACACAATACTGATCCCCATAGAAAGAAGTAATAGTATGACTCCTACTAGTAAAGCAATCATTTTGGAATAATTATTTTTTAATATCATATTTAACGTGTACTCTTTTCTTGGAAAATTATTAAATTAGTTATTGACATTGATAGTTACATACAATACGATTAATATCGTTCTTAGACAGATGAAAGTGATTTTCATTCTCGTCAAATATGCTTAAACATTTTATCATATACATTGGAGGAAGAAAAGGTGCAAAAAGCTTTTCAAAAACTATTAGTTTTACTAGCTGTGGTTGCTATTTTTGTTCTGGCAGCATGCGGTACTTCTAAAGATAATGCCAAAGAAGAAAGTACAAAAGAAAGCAATGCTTACAGTGTTGACCATGCAATGGGGACAACTGAAGTAAAAGACACACCAAAACGTATCGTTGTTTTAACTAATGAAGGAACAGAAGCATTATTAGCTCTAGGTATTAAACCAGTAGGTGCTGTTCAATCTTGGACAGGCGATCCATGGTATGATCACATCAAGGATCAAATGGAAGGTGTAGAGGTTGTCGGTATTGAACATGAAATAAATATCGAAAAAATTGCTTCTTTAAAGCCAGATTTAATCATTGGCAATAAATTACGACAAGAAAAAGATTATGCTAAACTTAGCAAAATTGCTCCAACTGTGTTTTCTGATACATTACGTGGTGACTGGAAAGAGAATTTTAAATTATACGCTAAAGCAGTAAATCAAGAAACAAAAGGTGAAGAAGTTCTAAAAGCTTACGAAGATAAGTTACAAGCTCTGAAAGAAGAACTTGGAGAACAAACCAACCAAGAAGTTTCATTTGTACGCTTTATGGCCGATAAATCTCGTATCTATTACACAGATTCATTCTCAGGTGTGATTTTTGATGCTTTAGGATTTAAACGTGTTGCAGCACAAGCAGATTTATTTAAAGATAATGCTAAACTTGGAAACTTAGCGATTGAAGTAGGGAAAGAAGCGATCCCTCAAATGGATGGAGATGTTATTTTCTACTTCACATACATGCCAACAGGCGATGATTCAGCACTAGCAACTGAACAAGAATGGACACAAGACCCACTTTGGAAAAACTTAACAGCAGTCCAAAAAGGCAATGCACATAAGGTGGATGATGTCATTTGGAATACAGCTGGAGGCATTTTAGCTGCGAATATTATGCTAGATCAAGTGAAAGAAATCTTTGTTAAATAATTTTCTTATAAACTATGCATTCATCGATGTTCGATAAATGTATAGTTTTTTTATTTCCTAATATATACTCTTCTGGTACTTTGAAGTTAGATAGACTATGATGTAGATATTGACCGTAAATTGAGGGGGATGGCGATGAAGGAAAAATTAAGGTGGGTTTATAATCAGCATTATTTAGAGCAAGACCATATAAAACAAACAACAGCAATACTTCCATTTTTTTCACTAGATCAAGTGAGGAAGGTTGGTCAATTTCAGCGTACATATGAGCAATTTGAGAAGACACCACTCCATCATCTTGAGGCACTATCTTCATATATGGGTGTAGAAAAAATTATGGTTAAAGATGAATCTTATCGATTTGGTTTAAATGCCTTTAAAGTTTTAGGAGGTATTTATGCAATTGCGCAATATGTTGCCAATAAGCTTGGAAGGAATATAGAGGAGCTATCGTTTGAACAGTTAAAAACTCCAGAAGTAAGAGCGCAAGTAGGCAATCTAACATTTATTTCAACGACAGATGGAAATCATGGTCGTGGTGTGGCATGGGCTGCAAGAGAACTGGGTTTTCAAGCAAGAATATATATGCCAGCTGGTAGCGCCGCTGAGCGGTTACTGCATATTAAAAGTGAAGGGGCTTTTGCTGAAATTACGACAATGAATTATGACGATACTGTTCGTTATACCTCACAGCTTGCACTAGAAAATGGTTGGGTTTTGATTCAGGATACAATGTGGCAAGGCTATGATGAAATTCCATTATGGATTATGCAAGGGTACACAACCCTTGTACAGGAGATTGTTGAACAGATTCAGCAAGCCCCAACACATGTATTTTTGCAAGCTGGTGTTGGGTCCTTTGCCGGAGCAGTAGTAGCATTTTTACAGCAATACTATGAGCAGGAAATTACATTTGTCTTGGTTGAGCCACATGTTGCTAATTGCTATTATGAAAGCTTTAAGAAAAATACAGATCAATTTGTCACTGTTGGTGGGGAGATGCAAACTATAATGGCAGGTCTTGCTTGTGGTGAACCGAATCCACAGGCTTGGCAAATCTTAAAAGCCTACACAAAAATAAGTATCTCCTGTGAGGAAGAAATAGCAGCAACAGGTATGCGCGTTCTAGGAAATCCTTTAGCTACAGACACTCGCATTATAGCTGGTGAATCAGGAGCGGCGCCATTTGGTTGCTTTTATGAAATAATAACTAATGAACAATATAAGGAATTAAAACATGCCTTGCACCTAAATGAACAGGCAAGGGTGCTGTTTATTAATACAGAGGGTGATACAGATAAAGAGAGTTATCGAGAAATAGTATGGCATGGGAAATATGCGAATCAATAGCAAACTAGTGATTTACTAGTTTGCTATTTTCCTTTTGTAAAAGGATTTGAAAGTATAATTAAGTTTAATTAAATTTTTTTATTTTAACTCTTGACCTTAACGTTGCGTCAAAGCTTACAGTAGCATTAGTGGAGGTGATGAGATGGAGTATACCATTCAGGAGCTTGCTCAACTATCGGGTGTTAGTACAAGAACATTGCGTTATTATGATGAAATTGGATTGCTGAAACCAGCAAGAACCAATGAGGCAGGTTATCGATTTTATGGCCAATGGGAGGTCGATATGTTGCAGCAGATTTTATTTTACCGTGCTTTGGATATGAAATTAGCGACAATTCAGGCTATTATTCAAGCACCAAATTTTCAGCATGCTGAGGCGCTCAAAACACATAGAGCTGCTTTGCTTCAACGCAAAGAGCAGTTGGAAACGATCTTACAGACAGTAGAAAAAACAATACAATCCATTGAGGAGGAACAACCAATGTCTAATGAAGAAAAATTTAAAGGCTTTAAAGAAAAGTTAATTGAGAATAACGAAAAGCAGTACGGCAAAGAAATCCGTGAGAAATATGGGAATGAAACAGTGGATGCATCCAATGCTAAGCTTATGAACATGACGGAGCAACAATATCAAGCGATGCAACAGCTAGAACAGCAAATGTTTGAACGTTTAGCAGAGGCAATGAAACTTGGAGATACAACAAGTGACATTGCGATGGAAGTTGCAGAGTTGCATAAACGCTGGCTCAACTTTACGTGGAAAGAGTATTCCAAAGAGGCACATGCAGGGCTGGCACAAATGTATATTGCTGATGATCGTTTTACAGCTTATTATGATGAGCGTGGTGAAACAGGAGCAGCGCAATTTTTACATGACGCGATTATAGCTTATACAAGTTAATAGATAGGTCTTCCTTATGCTGACATGTTTTAGAAATCGTAAATTAGGAAAAAATGAAAGCATGAGGAGGAGATTATTGTGAATCAACAAGTAATGCAACAATTAAAAAGACAACTAGAGCAAGAATTACAAGAAATAGAACAACGAATAGAGCAATCAGAGCGACCACAAGCGACAGAACTATCAAATTATGATAATCATCCAGCTGACAATGCTAGTGATTTAACGGATCAGCTTACAGAAATGGCTATCGATGAGCATCGTGGTGAAAATGCTGAGGAAATAAAAGAAGCTCTTCAAGCAATGGCAGACGGTACATATGGCAATTGTACTGTCTGTGGTAAAGAAATTCCGATTGGTCGCTTAGAGGCAATGCCACAAGCTCTGACATGTGTGGAGCATGCAGAAAAGAAAGAAGACAATTTACGCCCAGTGGAAGAAGATGTTCTTTCTTCAACACCAAAATCAGATGATTTTATTGAGCTGGAGGAATTCGGCTCTTCTGATACACCACAGGATAAAATTTAGTAAGTTTTTCCTCGCAGAAGCAGTATAATAACTGTAGAGGTGAGGATATGAAGATTATTGATTTACATTGTGATGCGCTTTTAAAGTTAACTACTCTTGAAGCGGCAAATTTTGCTGAGGATGTGCGAATACATGCTAATCAAAAAAGATTGCAATTAGGGCAAGTAGAGGCTCAAGTATTCGCTATCTTTATTGACCCAACAATCCCACAAAGTCTACAATTTCTTGAGGTCATGCTCCAAATCGAAGCATTCCATACTCACGTATTACAAACAGAGGGCATGGTGCATATTACAGGTTGGGCACAGTTAGATCAATTAGCTCCCCACGAAATAGGAGCCATTTTAAGCTTAGAGGGCTGTAGTGCCATTGGCGAAGATTTAACAAAACTGACAGCTGTACTGGATGCAGGGGTGAAGTTGGTAGGTTTAACATGGAATGAAGAAAATGCTGTGGCCCATGGTGCTGAACAGGATGCAACTCTTGGTTTAAAGCCATTTGGTAAAGAAGTTATACAATTATTAAATGAACGCGATATTATTATTGATGTGTCCCATCTAAATGAGCAAAGCTTTTGGGATGTCTTGCCGCTTGCAAAGCATATTATTGCAAGCCATAGTAATGCACGTGCACTATGTGATCACCCACGTAACTTAACTGATGCCCAGGCAAAGGCACTTGTTGAGGCGGGAGGACATATCCATGTAGTTTATTTCCCGCTCTTTATAGGCAAAGGTGCAACACTAGACCATTTAGTGGGGCATGTGGAGCATTTAGCTAAACTGGTAGGTGTGGAGCATATTGGATTAGGCTCCGATTTTGATGGGATTGATAGGACTGTCAGTGGCTTAGCCCATGCAGGAGAGGCACAAAATTTACTAGAGGCATTACGTACACGCTTTTCAGATGAAGAAGTGTATGGTATTGCAAGCCAAAATTTCCGACGCTATGTAAAAAAAGCAGCAACCCGTTAAGGCTGCCGCATCTTAATAAAAGAAATAATGAATTAATAAACCGATTCCTAATAGGAAGCCGAAGAATGTATTTGTTTGCGCTGTATATTTCATCGCAGGCATTACCTCTTTGGCTTCTTTTTTGTCTCGGAAAATTTGAATGGCACGTAATGGTTTTGGAATACTTAGGAAGATGATTAATGCCCAAAAAGTAATACCATCAACTGCTACAAGAGCAATCACCCATAAATAAGAGACGATAAAAAAGCCTGATAACACGGAAATTGCATTATCACGTCCTACCAAAATAGCTAAGGTTTTTCGTCCGCCTTCTGTATCGCCAACAATATCACGTATATTGTTCGATAGCATAATGGCACCGACTAAAATCATGCTTGGTACAGAGAGCAAGACAGCATCTAGTGTTACTGTAAGCGCTTGAATATAGAAGGCAATTAATACAATGCCCATCCCCATTACTGCGCCAGAAACAATTTCACCAAATGGCGAATAGGCGATTGGGTATGGTCCACCTGTATATAAAAAGCCAATAAGCATACAAACAAGTCCGACAACAGCTAACCACCAAGATGTTGAGGCACATATGTAAATGCCAAGAAGCATGGCAATAGCATAAAAGCTTAATGCAATCATCATAATTGTTTTTGGCTGTACACCATGACGGACAATCGTTCCGCCAATCCCGACGGAATGCTCGTTATCTAATCCTAATTTGTAATCATAATATTCATTGAACATATTCGTTGCTGCTTGTATAAGCATACTTGCAATGAGCATAGCAAAAAATAGTCCAAAATCAATTGTTTCTTTTTCAATTGCTAAGGCAATTGCTGTTCCTAGGAATACAGGAACAAATGAAGCGGTTAAAGTATGTGGACGTGTTAAATGCCACCACACTTTAAAACCCCTATCAGCTTCAATGACTTTGGTCATAAGGTCTTTCTCTCCTTCAAATGTTGTCGACTCTTCTTATTTTAAACGAAGATTGAGAAAATGGGTAGGTTCACAGCTTATTACATACTGTTTAATGAAAAAAAGTGATACAATAGAACATGCATTTATGAACTGAAAATAAAAAAGAACAATTAGCAACAGTACGAATAACGTGTTGCCAACTAAAATATGATGTGTTATTTAACCATCATTCATTATGTACATTGCAACAACGGAGGTAATTTTCATGCAACAGAAGTGGTACCAAGCCACAGAAGTAGAAGTGGACTCTTTGGGCCAAAGCCTTCATTTTTATATGGAAACAATTGAAGTAAGTCGCCTATCTGCACTGGCGTTCTATGCAGCTGGCGAGGAATGTTATAAAGGTGAACGATTTTATTGGCAAAATAGAGAAAAAACAATGACATTAGTTGGGCTAGGACATGCTCATACTATTCAAAACAACGCTAAAGAAAACCGCTTTGATGCAGTTGAAGCGGAATGGAAAAACATAATGAAAAACTGTCCAAAAGGTCAACAAGCGTTACAACCAATTTTGTTTGGCGGTTTTACATTTGATCCTCAAAATAATGTAGACGGGGAATGGACGGATTTCCCAGAGGCTTATTTTGCATTAGCAACGTTTCAACTGGTGATACGCGATGATAAAGCATACGTAAGTATTCACCTTTTGACACAAGACCAACAGGCTGAGGATCAGTTCGAAGCGCTAAGAAAAGAGCGCGATCATTTAATCCATGCAGCTCAGGTTAAAGAAGTGAAAACGTATACAAAACCTGAAATCATAAGTTATTTTGAACCATATAAAGAGCCTTATTTAGCCTCAATCGATCAAGTGACAGCATTAATTAAACAGAAAAAGGCAGATAAAGTGGTCATTGCACGATCACTTGCTTTGCAATTTAAAGAGTATGTATCCGCACCACAAGTACTTTCTCAAATTATTCATGAACAACCAGAAAGCTATTTATTTGGTTTAGAGCATAGACATTTATTATTTTTCGGAGCATCACCTGAACGACTTGTGAAGGTAGAAGATGGTCGAGCATTTTCTTCTTGTGTTGCTGGCTCAATTAAACGAGGTAAGACTGCAGAGGAAGATGAGGCTTTTGGACAAAGTTTATTAAATGACCCTAAAAATGGCGGAGAACATCAGTATGTTGTGGATATGATTGCGGAAACATTCCGTAAAAATTGTGTGGACATGACGGTGCCAGATAGACCACGCTTGTTAAAAATACGAGATATTCAACATCTGTATACGCCTGTTGAAGGTCAGTTAAATCAGGATGCAACAATCTTACAATTGACTAAATCATTACATCCAACACCCGCTTTAGGTGGTGTACCACGCAAAGAAGCATTGGCAGCCATCCGTAAATATGAGCCGATGAATCGGGGACTGTATGCTGCGCCAATAGGCTGGCTAGATGCAGAGGGTAACGGTGAATTTGCAGTTGCCATACGTTCAGCAGCCTTACTAAATGATAAAGCTTATTTATATGCAGGCGGTGGAATCGTCGCAGATTCAGAACCGCAATCTGAATATGAAGAAACATTAGTAAAATTCCGTCCAATGCTTCGTGCGCTAGGGGGACAATTACATGAGTGAACGAAAAATACTAACAGATTATGTTTATAAAATGGTCGCATCGCTAGTGCAAGCTGGTGTAGAAAATGTTGTCGTTAGTCCAGGCTCACGTTCAACACCGCTTGCTTATGCGGTTGCTTCTACTAAACAAGTAAAAATGTATCGGCAGGTAGACGAGCGCTCAGCAGCATTCTTTGCGCTAGGGCTTGCTAAGGCAACTACTAAGCCTGTGGTTCTTTTATGTACATCTGGTACAGCAGCAGCTAACTATTTTCCTGCGATTGTGGAGGCAAGCTATGCACGTGTACCATTAATCATTATAACAGCTGATCGCCCACATGAATTACGTGAGGTAGGCGCTCCACAGGCTATCAACCAACCCAATTTATATGGTTCACATGTGAAGTGGAGTGTTGATTTTCCGTTAGCAGATGGTGCTGAACCAACATTGCCTTTTATTGAGCGTCATCTTGCTCGTGCGGTAGCCATTGCCACGAGCGCACCTTTTGGACCAGTCCATATTAATGTACCTTTCCGTGAACCACTATTAATTGATTTACAGCAGGAGCTACCAGCAGTGACGTTTAAGCACAGCAGTATGGGACAATTAACCCCAACACGCGGGGATCAACAGGAACTATCCTCTATTATACAATCAACTAAAAGAGGTTTTATGATCATTGGTGAGTTAGCTCTTGGTACAGAATTATCCATAGTTTGGGAATTTGTACGTCAGCTGAAGTGGCCTGTCATTGTTGAAAGTTTATCGAATATGCGTACATCCGTACCAGAGGATTGTTTACCATATATCGTGACAACCTATGATGCCATTATGAAGAGTGATGACTTTAAAGCACTGGTACAACCAGATACAGTAATCCGAATAGGGGCACAACCAGTTTCGAAGTTTATAATGCAATTTATTACAAAGTCACGTCCAAATGCGTATGTGATTATCGATGAAGACCCTATGTTTAGAGATGCTACAGGCGTATCTACGCATTTTATTCATGCGAATGTCGATCAGTGGCTAACAGAATTAGCTATCACTGAAACGGCTATCGAGAAAACATACTTAGCAGAATGGCAAAAAGCAAATCAGCTTGCTTCTATGTTTATTGAACAATACGCAGAGGTAGAAAAAGATGAAGGGGCTATAGTCAGTCGTTTACTCAAAATGATTCCTGACGGTAGTGATATTTTCGTTAGCAGTAGTATGCCAGTACGAGATATTGATACATTTTTATTGGCTACACCGAAAGATTTACGTGTTTTTGCCAATCGAGGAACGAACGGGATTGATGGTGTCGTATCAACAGCAATCGGTTTCAGTCAGGGAAATAATCGAGAAAGTTATTTACTGATTGGTGATTTAGCCTTTTTGCATGATGTGAATGGACTCATTGCTTCCAGATATCAGGAATGTAACTTAACGATTATTGTGATGAATAATGATGGTGGTGGTATTTTTTCTTATTTACCACAGTCAACTGTTGAAGATCACTATGAGGATTTATTTGGCACACCAACAGCCCTTGAATTCCGTGACATTGCACATATGTATGATATGGACTATGTACGTGTCGAAACAATATCGGAGCTTTCTGAGAAATTTTCAACATGTAAAAACCATTCTTTACGATTAGTTGAAATATTTACAGATAGAACCGAGAATGTGAATGCACATCGAGGTCTATGGAATCGAATTAATGCGGAGTTAAAAGTATGACAAAGTGGATGATTCGTGGGCTTGAAACCCATGTCGACATATGGAATGAAAACGGTGAATATACAGTCGTTGCCTTACATGGATTTACCGGTAGCTCAGCAACATGGCATAATCTAGCACAAGCTCTACCTCATGTGCGTGTTATTGCCGTTGATTTAATCGGACATGGTCAAACAGCTATTCCACAGCACGTACAGCGTTTTTCTATGGAGGAGCAATTACAGGATTTAGAAGAACTATTTTGCCAGCTCCATTTAGAGAAATTTACGCTGTTAGGCTATTCAATGGGTGGAAGAATCGCTTTATCCTATGCCATTTCGTATCCAGCTCGTATACATCAGCTCATTTTAGAAAGTGCATCTCCTGGCTTGCGAACAATGGAAGAGCAAAATGAACGTTGTAAGCGAGATGAAGCACTAGCGCAAAAAATAATGACGAATGGTGTACTGTCCTTTGTCAATGCTTGGGAAAGCATACCGCTTTTTGCTTCACAGCAACGTCTACCTAAAACTGTAAGAGAAACTATTCGAGAAGAGCGACTATCACAGAAGGAAGAGGGACTTGCTGGTAGCTTGAGAGGTATCGGGACAGGCGTTCAACCTTCAAATTGGGATAGATTGTCGCAACTAGAAATACCTGTCCTGTTAATTACAGGTTCATTGGATGAGAAATTTTGTAAAATTGCACTAGAAATGAAAGCGCTATTAAATACTGTTAAGCATTTAACAGTAAATGACGCTGGACATGCAATTCATGTGGAAAATCCCGCTGAGTTTGCTACAATAGTAGAGGAGTATTTAACGTAATATACGATTACGTTAGCGCCTCGCTAGAAACGAGACGAATTTAATGATATAGGAGGCAATTCAATGACACGTCAATGGACAACATTACATACTTATGAAGACATTAAGTATGAGTTCTATAACGGTATCGCAAAAATTACGATTAACCGTCCAGAAGTGCGTAATGCATTCCGCCCAAAAACGGTAATGGAAATGATTGACGCATTCTCACGTGCACGCGATGATAAAAATATCGGTGTTATTATTCTAACTGGTGAAGGTGAACATGCTTTCTGCTCAGGCGGAGACCAAAAAGTTCGCGGTCACGGTGGCTACGTAGGAGAAGATGAAATTCCACGTCTAAACGTTCTTGATTTACAACGTTTAATCCGTGTAATTCCAAAACCTGTAGTAGCAATGGTAGCTGGCTACGCAATTGGTGGAGGTCACGTTTTACATGTTGTCTGTGACTTAACAATTGCAGCTGACAATGCTCGCTTTGGACAAACTGGACCAAAAGTAGGTTCATTCGATGCTGGTTATGGCTCAGGCTATCTTGCTCGTATTATTGGTCATAAAAAGGCACGCGAAATTTGGTACCTATGCCGTCAGTACGATGCACAACAAGCACTTGATATGGGCTTAGTCAATACAGTTGTGCCTTATGCGCAATTGGAAGATGAGACAGTTCAATGGTGTGAAGAAATGCTTCAAATGTCACCAACTGCACTACGCTTCTTAAAAGCAGCGATGAATGCAGATACAGATGGTTTAGCAGGTCTTCAACAAATGGCTGGAGACGCTACACTTCTTTACTACACAACTGATGAAGCAAAAGAAGGCCGCGATGCATTCAAAGAAAAACGTCAACCAGATTTCGGTCAATTCCCAAGATTCCCTTGATTAATATGGGGTTTAAAGCTCGTATCTTTTGAGATACGAGCTTTTTATATGTCTTGAACAGAGTGAAGATAAAAATAGGGGATAGAAGTGGCTAAGAGGTGGATAAAACTCTCAAAGTAGCGGATAGAACTCAAGAGGTGAAGGATAGAGGTATTCACTAAAAAGCTAGATACTACATGGATAATAGACAAACTAGATGGGAAAGCGTTAAGATGTAGGGTGATTGGAGTGACAAAGATGTATCCTAACTGGATTTTACAAAGAGCTTATTTAACACCTTTCCGTAAGGCACTTACTTTTAAAAAGCAAAGCTGGACTTTTCAAGAATTGAATGATGAATCGATAAAACGTGCTCGACAATTAGTGACACTCGGTATTCAACAGGGTGATCGAATTGCTATTATGGGGCCAAGTAAGCCTGAGCTTGTAATCATGATGTATGCCTGCATGCATCTGCAATGTGAAATGGTGATGCTTAATCGTAGACTATCACAGGATGAGCTGGCTTATCAGCTAGAGGATTCAGAGGCTGTAGCGGTATTAGTTGCCGATGAGGATGTAGAAAAGCTACCATCTGAAACAACCTATCATTTATTTTCAGCAATTGAAAAGGGTGCAGAGGGTGCAGTAGATATTGTCAAGGAATGGCCTCTTCATCAAACAACAACTATTATGTATACGTCTGGTACAACCGGCTTCCCAAAAGGGGTTCGCCAAACAGTTGGAAATCATCAGGCTAGTGCCACTGCCTCCGTTTTAAATATTGGGCTACAGGCTCAGGACGTTTGGCTATGCGCGGTCCCTTTATTCCATATTAGTGGGTTCTCCATTTTAGTGCGTTCACTGCTATATGGAAATCAAATCTTTTTATATGAGCAATTTGATGTGGAATCTATCGCACAAAATATTATGGATGGGGATGTCACCCATATGTCTGTTGTAGCGGTGACCTTGGAACGAATTCTACATACGCTAGAGCAACGCAATGCGAAAGCGTCATCTTATTTTAAGTTAATGTTAGCTGGAGGTGGACCTGTTCCCGTTGATTATTTAGCGAGAGCACATGCGTTAAATTTAGCTGTCGCACAAACGTATGGGATGACAGAAACCTCCTCACAAACAGCCACATTGGCAAGTGAAGATGCTATGAGGAAAATTGGTTCTGCTGGAAAGCCTTTATTTTTTAATCAAATAATGATTGCTGAGCCAAATGCTAAAGGTGAAGGGGAAATTTGCATACGAGGTCCTCATGTCACACCTGGCTATATTGGACGTTTTGCACAAAAAAATGCAACGAAGGCTGGCTGGCTTCATACAGGTGATATTGGTTATGTGGATGAAGAGGGTTATTTATTCGTCATTGATCGAAGGGCAGATTTAATCATTTCAGGGGGAGAAAATATTTATCCTGCAGAAATAGAAAATGTACTACTCACACACCCAGCTGTCAAAGAGGCGGGTGTATGCGGTATGCCTGATGAACAATGGGGTCAGGTACCCATTGCCTTTATCGTGTTAAATGAGCAGGTATCTGTTGAGCAACTAAAGGCCTTTTGTTTACAGAAACTTGCTAAATATAAAGTGCCTAAAGAAATGATTATTACAGACAGTCTTCCGCGCAATGGTGCGGATAAATTGTTGAGACGGAAATTATTACAATAAAAACTTCGTGAAAGAAGTCTTCTAAAAAGGAAGGCTTCTTTTTTATTTGAACTTTTAGCATGAAATTAATCATTTATTAACATAATAAAAAAAGAGAGGCATAAACTATTTAGTAAAGGAGAATGACTCATATGAGGAAATATATATATAATGTTGTCATTATATTATTTGTTCTACAAATGAGTCATGTGCAAGTATTTGCAAACTATGAAAAAGAAGATGTAGCAACAGCTCATTCAATTGAAACACTACAATCTCTCATTAATAAAGAAGTTATGCATCTATCATCCGAATTCTCGATTCGTTATACTGGTGACTTAGCCGAGATAAAAGATGAACTAACAGAAATTACTAAAAATGCAATTGAAAACTCTTATATTTATACTAATATTTCAAGTTTCCAATGGAAGTACGAAGGTTATAGCAATAATATTGTCATTGCCTTTGCATTTACGTACCATCTATCACAAACAGAGGCGTTATTTGTCGAGCAAACTTTGGAAAATATTATTGCACCTATGCATGGATTAAGTAACATAGAAAAACTACAGGCTGCACATGATTTTATTGTATTGTCCGCGGAATACTCTAAGGAAACAGAAGGAAGTCAATATTCTCCATATACATTATTAACGGAGAATAAGGGCGTCTGTCAGGCATATGCTTTAGTGCTATATCGAATGTTAGAAATGCTGGGTTTTGAGGTACAATATGTACCAGGAAAAGTAGGAGAACAGCTACATGCCTGGGTATTAGTGAAACTTGATCATGCTTGGTATCATATTGATGTGACATGGGATGACCCTTTGCCTGATCGTAAAGGAGAAGTTCGCTATCAATATTTTTTAGTGTCGGATCGCAAATTAGCACAAGATCATACATGGGATTATGCAAGTTTCCCTGCTGCAACAAGCGAAAAATATATAGATTTACAGGAAGAAACAAAAAGACAAAGTTTAGCGTCACCTATACAACATCAATTGAATGAAATTATGGGGTTATCAATCATCGGAGAAAATCGGTTAGCCGTACAACAATTAGTGGAGCAGCCGATGAAGCTTGTTACTCAAAAAACAAATAAACAAGACAATTTAGTTCAGTTTAACTTTACTGAGTGGCCACCTATGCTAGTAGAAAGTAGTATAATGGCTTTTGTTGTCCTTCAGCCAAAAGCTAAGCATGTGACTAAGCAAAAAACAATGAAGTGGCTAGGGTCTTTTTATCGAACGGAAAAACGGATGCCACAAGAAAAATACGTCATAATAAAGGAGGTGTCCCAATAGAGGGGCACCTCCTTACTCATATTATTGAACGCTTAAAGCTTTTTCTAATGTTTGAATATTTTTTTGCATCAATGTGAAATAGGTTTCCTTATTTTTTTCATCATCAGCTGTTAATACGCTTAAATTATGCAAGACAAGAGATTCTGCACCAACTTCTTTTTGAATAATCTCTGCTAATTTGGAAGAGACATTTTGTTCAAATAAAATATAGTGAATGTGCAATTCATTTGCTTTGTCTACAATCTTTGTTAATTCCTTTTGAGATGGCTCATTTTGTGAATTCAAGCCAGCAATCGGCACTTGAGTTAAGCCGTATTGACCAGCAATATAGCCAAATGCAGCATGGGATACAAAGAATGTTTTATTTTGTGCTTTGTCAGTCATTGCTTCGAAATCTTGATCTAAATCCTGTAATTCTTTTACTAATGCATCATAATTTGTGTTAAAAGTTGCCTCCTGAGCTGGCATTTTTTCAACTAGTGTGTTTTTAATAGCCAGTGCTAAGTCTTGACTAATTGTAGGAGATAACCAAACATGCGGATCGATATCGCCATGCTCATGCTCATCATGTCCATGTTCTTCACCTTCATGTTCATGCTCTTCCTCGGTTGTACCGTGCTCATGCTCATCATGAGCGTCTGCTTCATGTTCTTCCTCTTCTGCATGAACATGTCCTGTGCTTACAGCTAATTTATCATCTGAAACGTCATCAGCAGTTGCCACCATTGTGACATCTTCGTTCGCTAGAGTTTTTTTAGCGTTTTCTACAAAGCCTTCAAGTCCTAAGCCAATATAGAAAAAGATATCAGCATCTGCTAATTTCATCATATCTTTTTGAGTTGGCTCGAAGGTGTGTTCATTCGCACCAGCTGGGTAAATTGAAGCTACTTCAACATAATCTCCACCAATGCGCTGTGCAAAATAGCTTAATGGATAAACCGTTGTATAAATACTTAATTTATCTTTTTCCTCAGTCTTTTGGGATGTGGACGATTTGTCTCCACAAGCGGCAGTAAATAAAGCAAGAACTGCGACTAACAATAATACAGATAGTTTTTTCATATAAGTAAGATACCTCTCTTAAATAGTAATCATTACGATTTGTTTTTTAGAACAGTTATTATGATAACGCACAACTTAAAAAAGTACAAGAAAAAAATGCCCTCCGAAATTAATTCTTTTTCGAAGGCCATTTTTCAGGCACAGGATCAAAGCCACCAGGATGAAATGGATGGCATTTGGATATACGTGTAATGGTTAAGAGGAAGCCTTTGAATGCACCGTGCTTTTGAAAAGCTTCGAGCCCATAAGAAGAACAGGTAGGATGAAAACGACAAGTAGGTGGCGTCATAGGTGAAATAAACTTTCTATAAAACTGGATGAGCCAAATAAAGGGGTATTTCATCGTTGCTCTTCCTTTTGCTGAGACGTATGTTGTTCAGGCTTTGGATCAATTGTTTGTGTAAAAATATTATTTTTTTTCTTCATAATGATAATGACAGAAACACCAAACATTAGCATCATCATCGCAATCATAATGATAATTGGTAAAGGTACGCCCATTTCTTTCACTCCAAATTCAGTAATGGTATTTAATTTTCCTCTTGATGATAGTTTTGCTTCGGTTTTTCATCAACAGTATGTTTAAAGGCATAGGCACGGTTGACACTGATAATTGTCGCAATGGTGATTAAAATAACGATGATAACTGCGACTATTAAGAGCGTAGTTAAACTCATAGTATTCACTCCGTTCTTTATTCATCATACCTATTATAAATTATCTGGTCCTATTAATTGTGAAGGAAGTTTGACATAAAAGCGAATAAAACCCCACCTATCACTCCATACTATGGAAAAAGGAGTGAATCGTAAAGATGGATCGTCAGCGCGTATATTTTTCACTTGCCAATAGAACGTATTATACCAACCCATATGCAGGGCCTTGGAATTTCGAACTCAATGTAGATCGACAAGCATTAGATGTATTTGAGAGAATCTTTCAGCAAATGCAACTGTTAGAAATTTCGAATGCATGGCGTGCACAGTTACCGTATATACAGTATCACCAAGACAGAGAAAATGATGAAATAGATAAAAGATTAATGAAAATCTATGCACTTGTTCATGAATATGGAGATGATGATACGAAGGCATTCGTTGAGCAGCTTCCTTATTTCAACAAACGTGTCTAGCGAATAGGGGAAAAGGTCACTGAATCAGAAGTGACCTTTTCTTCTATTAACAAATGGCTTTTAAAATTGTAAAAACCGCTTCTCGAGGGACGATGATGGGGATAGTGAGTTGATCTTTAATCATGTTTTTCATTGTTGTGGAATAGCCCATACAATCAAGAATAAGCAAATCGGCTCCTTGCTCTTCTAATTGTTGTGCTTTTGACAATAAATGTTGGTTATCAAAGTGGTATGGGGAGCTTGCTGAAAAAGTTACATCGAACTGTGCTTTTTGCCATTTCTCTGCAACCGTTCGATGTTGTTCGGGTTCGGGGCCTATTAAACCAATGGCTAATTCTGTATGTAAGCCCTTCACTAAATTAGTCATCATACGATCAGGTAGTAAAAGATTTTTATAGGATAATTTATTCGTAAAATCTCCTGTACACATAAGTAGTATCCAAGTGAATTCATGTAGATCATCAATGCAGTTTTGAATATAAGGCATGAGCTTTTGTTTACTGAGCTTTACTTGTCGACCATTGGTAAGAAGTGTCACTAAAACATCTGAGTCCTCAAGAGAAGGCGAAAGTGTAGCAATTTCCTCTGAGGATAGTGAATCAAGTACACCGAATTCATGAACATGTAAACCTGCTTCTCTTAATTGCTGTATATCCTCTGCCATATCTTTACGAGGTGCCTGACCAATTGTTACAACGGCAATTTTCGAATGTTGCATTGCGCTCACTCCGCTTCGTAATATTTTTGTCCATTTACATAAGTTTGTAAAACCTTTGCTTCTGTTTCAAAAATAGGGTGCGACCAAACAACAAAATCAGCATCTTTGCCTTCCTCAAGGCTGCCAATGCGGTGATCAAGCTGTACAAGCTTAGCTGCATTGATCGTAATACTTTTGAGGGCTGTGTCTTCATCTAAACCATAACGAATCGCTTCTGTGGCACAATACTTTAAGTATTGAATTGGTACAAATGGATGATCTGTCATGATAGCAAATGGAATATTATGTTCTTTAAAAACGGCAGCAATTGCTGGTGTAGAATGACGCGTTTCGTATTTAGATGGCGTTAACATATAGGGCCCAAGCGTTGCATGGAATCCACTTTCTTTAACGGCATCCACAATGAGATAGCCTTCTGTGCAGTGCTCTAAATGAAGCTTCACATTAAATTCTTTGGCAATTCTAATTGCTGTCATAATGTCATCTGCTCTATGGCAGTGAAGGCGAAGTGGCATGTCGCCTCGAAGTACCTCAATAAACGGGCGTAACTCAGCATTTTCTTTAATTTGCTCAGTTTGTTGTTGTTCATTGAGTTGACTTGCACGTTGGAAACCATCTCGTAAAAGCTGTGCAATGGCCATACGAGTCATCGGCTTGCGCTTATACTGATTGCCAAAGACGTTTTTTGGATTTTCCCCTAGGGCCCCCTTTAAACCGCTCCGCTCTACTAAAACACGAGAGGAAAGGGTAGGTCCTGCTGTTTTAAGAATGCTCCAAATACCACCTATGACATTGGCACTACCTGGCCCAGTTTGCACAGTGGTTACGCCCCCTTCTAACGCATGTTGAAAGGAAAAGTGTCGGATATCTACACTATCTAAAGCGTGCATAAGAGGTGTAAAGGGTTCGCTATATTCATTGGCATCATTAATGTCTTCAGTGACTTCAGCCCATGTTCCGACATGTGCATGAATATCAATTAACCCTGGTGTAACATAAGCTCCCTGTAGATCAACTAGCTCTGCTTGTGGGGGAAATTCTTTGGCTGGTCCAATATAGACAATACGCCCATCTTCGATCCATAACTGTTCACAAGTATCGTTCTGCTCATTGACTGTAAGAAACTTTGCATGATGATAAATAATCATTGTGTAAACCCTTCTTCCCGTGCATAAACTTTTGTTCCTTTAATATAGGTTGCGACAACCTGGGCATCTAAATTTAATGGATGCTTATCCCAAATAACAAAATCAGCAAGAAGACCAACACGAATAGCACCTGTTAGATGGGCAATCCCTAGAAAATTTGCAGCCCCCGTTGTCAGAGCATATAGCACGTCCTGGCGTGCCATACCTTCTCTTACAGCTAAGCATCCTTCTAATGTTAGATGCGAGGTGCTACTAACAGGATGATCTGTACAAAAAACGAATGGAATACTATGCTTATACAGTTGATGATACAGTTTGGGTGATAGTGCCATCATCTCATTGTGCTCAATATATCGAAATGTAGGACCAGCTATAACCGTATTAAAGGATGTTTCATGAAGGAATGTAATTTCAGTGCCATGGATAATATGAAAATCAAAAATTGACCCAAATTCTTGTTGAAGGCGGCTAATGAATTCAAGATCAACGGCTTTGTGCGCTCGAATAACGATTTTCGTAATGGACGGCTCCTGTTGCTGAATTTGTTGTAATGTTTCTCTTAAAATTTTGGCGATGCCCATACGAGTGAGTGGTTTTTTCTTTTCTGCGAAAAATGTACTTTTTGCCTGATGTCCAATAGAGAAGGAATAAGCCACATCTTTTGAAATAACCATTTCATCAACCGTTGTATGTGTATGGTGAATAATAGCCGTTTTTGCACCTATCAAGCTTTTAGGAGAGGGAACAATATGAGATGCAGTCACCCCATGAGAAACAGCTTTTTGAAAAGCAGTATCAAATGGGTATATGCCATCAACTACAGAGTATTGCAAATGTGAGTCAAATTCATAGCTATCATCACCTTCCCAACGAATCCCTATTTCAGCTAGACCGATTTGTGAGCAGCTATCGATAAAACCTGGTGTAATATAGTAGCCATCTAAATCCAACTCTGTTTCAGGTGAATGAGTAGCGGGTTCAAAGTATTGCCCTTGCACTTGAAAAGATTGCTTATTAAAGCTACGAGTCTCAGAATTAAAAACAAGTCCATTTATATAGCGTGTCATCGGGTCAAATCTCTCCTTATGAAGAGAAAAGCGGAGACTGGTATCTCCACTTTTCAAGTTTAATTATTTAGTAATGGATACGTTTGTACCATTTGGATGCACAATTTGTACGGAGTTATCAGCAGAAACCTCAAAGCCCTGTACTTTTTTGTTTACACCTGCAACCGTTTGTGTTGCCTCTAATTCAATACGTGGAACATCCGCTAAAATCAGCTTTAATGCTTCTTGGTATAATTTTGCACGTTCTTCTTGCACTACTGTTTCTGATACGGCGCGTTCTAATAATTTATCCACTTCTGGATTGCTGTAGCCTTTACCATTTCCTAACGCACCAATTTGATTTGTGTGGAATAATTGATAAAGGAAGAAATAAGGATCTGGGTACCAAGTCCAGCCACCAATATTCATTGGCGCATTACCCTTTGCCACAGTATCACTGTAAGTACCCCATTCAAGCACTTTTATTTCCACATCAATATTTAAGTTCTTCTTTAACTGACTTTGGAAAATCGTTGCGTAAGGAACACGTGCTTCTGATACGAAAATCTCTGTCTTGAAGCCATCAGCGTAACCAGCCTCTGCTAGTAATTTTTTTGCTTCTTCTGGATTATATTTTGGTACCATATCAACTAACGATTGATCATATCCCCATGAACCAGGTGGTAATGGTAAATAAGAAACATCGCCGCCACCCCATTGGTTAACGCCAGAAATAATTTCCTCTACATTTGTTGCCATATAAATCGCTTCACGAACGCGTTTGTCAGCAGTTGGACCTACTTTGTTATTAAGATCAAGATAAACAATCGATAGACCTGGATTTGTTAAAAGCTCAAGGTTACTATCTTGGTTGATGATTTCTCGGTTTTGACCTTTAACGTCCATGGCAATATCAATATCACCAGAACGTAATGCGTTTGTCATCATATTTTGATCGGAGATAAACTTCATTGTTAAGTTATCGACATTTGGCTTATCGCCCCAGTAATTATCGTGACGAACTAATTTTACTTCTTGGTCTTTTTTCCATTCTGTTAGTTGGAATGGACCTGTACCAACAAAGTGTTCAGAAAAATTATCGCCCCATCCTTCAACTTCTTCGTTTGGAATAATAATATTCCCTGCATCCGTTAGCATAGCAAGTAGGGCAGCATTTGGTGTAGCTAAGTGAATCTCTACTTCATAATCCGATAACACTTTCACTTCTGTTACACCACTTAAACGATTCATAGCAGATTCTTTAGCAGAGCGTTCTAAAGAGTATTTCACATCTTCAGCTGTCATTTCACGGCCATCCTGATACTGACCTTTTTGGAATTTAACACCTTCGCGTAATTTGAATGTGTAGACTAACATATCCTCTGATACATTCCATTCAGTTGCTAACGAAGGGATGATATCAGATAGATCTTTGTTATAAACAACTAACGTATCACCCATTTGACGCATTACCTGTGATTCATAAACCCCTGTATATTTGATAGGATCAAATGTTTTTGCATTGGCTGACAGACCAATATTTAATGTGCCTCCAGAAGTAGCTTCTCCCTCTTTTTCATCCGTTGAAGTACTTTTCTCAGTGTTTCCACCACAAGCAGCTAAAACACCAATTAGTAAAGTTAAAAAGAGTAGTAGTAAAGACTTTCTTACGTTTAATTTCTTCATATGCACTAGCCTCCTTAGTTTTTGTTTCACAATATGAACCGTTGATTCAAAAATGGTAGGTTCGAGATTAAAATTAGCACACTTGTAAATAGAAAGTAAATATAAAATTACAAAGATTCAGAAAAAAATATATTTACAAACAATTAATGAGTGGTGTACTATGTGATTATTCACAATATGAACCACTGATTCTAATAATGAAAAGGAGGTCTTGCTAAGATGGGCTCATTTATTTTAAAAAGATTAGTTAACCTCATCCCGACACTGCTAGTAGTAGGAATTATCGTCTTTATTATTACGCGAATGATTCCTGGTGACCCGGCTTCAGTCATGCTTGGACCACAAGCGAGTGTAGAAGATGTAGAGAATTTAAGAGAAGAGCTAGGATTAAATAAATCCATGCCTTCGCAATTTATTTCATATGTAGGAGATCTAGCACAGTTAAATTTAGGATATTCCTATTCTTATAGTGAGTCTGTCATCGGACTTATTCTCGAAAGGTTCCCTAATACAGTGATATTGGCATTGGCAGCGCTGTTAATAGCAGTCGTGATTGGCATCCCAGCAGGAATATTTGCAGCGAGAAAGCAAAATACCATCATTGATTATGTTGTAATGCTTGTGTCATTAGTTGGTGTATCTATGCCAATTTTCTGGTTGGGCATCATGCTTGTCTTATTCTTTAGTGTTAACCTTGGTTGGTTCCCAGCAACTGGGATGGGGAATATCAGCGATGGCCTATGGACCTATTTGAAGCATTTAATTTTGCCAGCATTTGCTTTAGCAACGATTCCAATGGCGACATTTGCACGGATTACCCGTTCAAGTATGTTAGAGGTTATTTCGCAAGATTATATTAAAACAGCTCGTTCTAAAGGTATTAAAGAATATTTAGTAATTGGTAAACATGCATTTAAGAATGCGCTAACACCGATTTTAACCGTGTTAGGAATGCAAATTTCTAATTTACTGGGCGGAGCGGTTTTAACAGAAACAATTTTTAGTTGGCCTGGGATGGGTCGATTAATTGTAGATGCCATTGATAAACGTGACTTTGTAGTCGTCCAAGGTACTGTTATTTTCATTGCGTTTATCTTTGTGCTTGTTAACTTAGTAGTCGATGTACTTTATAAAGTGGTCAATCCTAAGGTCAATTTAGAATCGGATGGGGGGAAAAAATAACAATGACTCAAGCAATCGTCCAAGAAACGAAAAAAAGAAATACGTTATTGCGCAAGTTGCTAAAAAATAAATTAGCAACAATTGGGTTAATCATTGTCACTTTAATGGGTATTGTTGCTATTTTTGCCCCATTGATTGCTACCCATCCACCGAATGAAATGATTGTCGGTAAATCGTTTTTACCGATGAATACAGAAGGACATTTATTAGGAACAGATAACTATGGTCGTGATCTGTTTAGTCGCTTAGTTTACGGTACACGAATCTCAATGATTGTTGGGATTGCGGCGGTGCTATTTGGTGCTGTGTTTGGCACACTGCTAGGCTTAGTGGCAGGGTATTTTGGTGGACGCATTGATTCCATTATTATGCGCACAATGGATGGTCTTTTCGCATTCCCATTTATATTACTAGCTATTACATTAATGACGGTATTAGGGCAAGGACTTGTCAATGTTATTGTTGCGATTGGTATTGCTAATATTCCAGGTTTCGCACGACTTGTTCGAGGACAGGTGTTAAGTGTAAAAGAGGAAGAATTCGTTGAAGTAACGCATTCTTTAGGTGCTACACATACGAGGATCATTTTTAGCCATATATTACCGAACTGTTTAGCCCCTTTAATTGTCTATGGAACGATGAGTACAGCTGGCGCTATTATTTCAGAAGCTGCCCTTAGCTTTTTAGGATTAGGCGTTCAACCACCGACAGCTTCATGGGGCAGTATTTTAAAAGATGGCAAAGACTTTTTAGTATTAAATCCCCAAATGGCGACATTTTCAGGCATTTGTATTTTATTAACAGTTCTTGGAATTAACCTATTAGGGGATGGATTACGCGATGCATTAGATCCGAAAATGAAAGTTTAATGGAAGGGGGTGGAGTCATGACTGAACGTTTACTAGATGTAGAAAACTTAACAGTAGAATTTAAAAGTGGCGGCTCTACAATGAAAGCTGTTAATGGAGTAAATTTACAATTAAATAAGAAGGAAACACTAGGTATTGTGGGAGAGTCAGGATCAGGAAAAAGTGTTACAGCCACTGCTCTCATGCGTTTAATTCCATCTCCGCCAGGAAAAATAACGAATGGAAAAATTCTATTTAATGGCCGCGATTTAATCGAAATTTCTGAAAGGGAAATGCGCAATGTGCGAGGCAATGACATCTCAATGATTTTCCAAGATCCAATTACAAGTTTGAATCCTGTCTTAACAGTGGGCAATCAAATTATTGAAGTCATCCAAGCACATGAAACAATATCGAAGAAAGATGCCACTATCAAAGCCGTCGATATGTTAAAAATGGTTGGGATTCCTGAGCCAGAGAAACGATTAAAAATGTATCCTCACGAATTTTCAGGTGGAATGCGTCAGCGTGTCATGATTGCTATTGCCCTAGCTTGTAACCCGAAACTACTCATTGCTGATGAGCCAACAACTGCACTAGATGTAACTGTACAAGCTCAAATTCTTGATTTAATGAAAAAATTACAACAAGAACATGATACAGCCATCATTATGATTACGCACGATTTAGGTGTAGTTTGGGAGCTATGTGACAAAGTAAATGTTATGTATGCAGGTCGTACAGTAGAGTCTACTACAACAAAACAGCTCTATGAAAAACCTTTACATCCCTATACGTGGGGATTATTAGAGTCTCAAATTACAATGGGGACACAAGAGCAACAAAGGCTGCCGGCTATTCCTGGTAGTCCACCAGATTTAACAATGCCACATAGTGGCTGTCACTTCTCAGCACGATGTCCTTTAGCGACAGATATTTGTCGTAGTACTGTGCCTGATTTAGTGGAAGTACAGGACAACCATTTTGTAGCCTGCCATTTACAAGCAAAAGATCAAATTGTCCCTAGGAAGGAGGGGATTTTTAATGCAACAGTACAATGAACTTGTCTTAAAGGTAAGTAATTTAAAAAAGCATTTTCCCATTAAAAGTTCAATTCCTTTTAAAAAACCAACACAATTTGTGAAGGCGGTAGATGGTGTAAGTTTTGAGTTATATAAAGGTGAGACACTGGGGATTGTGGGAGAGTCGGGGTGTGGTAAATCAACGGTTGCCCGTTTAATCAACCAGCTAATTTCACCAACAGAGGGAATAGTTGAATTTAAGGGAACGGATTTAGCAAGCTTAAATTCAAAAGATATCCGCTCTGCTCGAAAATCCATCCAAATGGTTTTCCAAAATCCTTATGCATCACTCGATCCTCGTAAAACGATTGAATATCTTATTGCTGAGCCATTAGTGATCCATGGGATTGGTGATGAGGCATCCCGTAAAAAGCGAGTGGTTGAATTACTTGAAACAGTCGGATTAAGTGCATACCATGCAAAGCGCCATCCACATGAATTTTCTGGTGGACAAAGACAACGCATTAATATTGCTCGGGCTCTTGCACTGAATCCAGATATTGTGGTGTGTGATGAACCTGTTTCCGCATTAGATGTCTCTGTACAGGCTCAGGTTATCAATCTATTAAAAGATTTACAGAAAGAATTCGGCTTAACCTATATTTTTATTTCACATGATTTGAATGTGGTGAACTACATGTGTGATCGTATTGCTGTCATGTATTTAGGAAAAATAGTGGAAATTGGCACATACAAGGAAATTTATGAGAACCCTCAGCATCCTTATACACAAGCCTTGTTATCGGCCATACCTAAGGAAAATCCTTTTGATAAAAAGGACCGTATTATTTTATCTGGCGATGTTCCAAGCCCGGTTAATCCCCCGAGTGGCTGTGCATTCCATAAGCGGTGTCGTTTTGCTACAGAAAAATGTGCAGAGGTCCAACCGACACTTGATACAGTATCAGCTACACAACAAGTATCGTGTCATTTATATAAGTCGATACAGCAAGAAGTATCATCAATTTAACGAAAGATAAAATTTATTGAAGCAGAAAAAGGAGCGGACTGATTATGTCATTGAAGCATGTTATTGAATTATACGAGGTAATGGATAGTATTTATGTAAACGGAGACACGATTAAGAAGTATTTACACAATATTGATTCCACAGCAGATGTCAAGGTAAAAACTATTCAAGGCGAAAGCGGCTCAACAGATTTTGTTCGCGTCCTCGTGAAAGGAAAGAATGGCAAATCCTCTGGCGGAAATGCACCTACATTAGGAATTATTGGACGATTAGGTGGTATCGGAGCACGCCCTGAAATGACAGGCTTTGTATCAGATGGAGACGGCGCACTGGCATGTCTGGCAGGTGCAGCAAAAGCTATTGATATGGCCTTAAAGGGTGATCAATTAGAGGGTGACGTTATTTTCTCCACACATATTTGTCCAACAGCTCCAACCTTACCACATGAGCCAGTGCCATTTATGAACTCGCCAGTGGATATTAGTGTCATGAACGAAAATGAAGTAGAAGATACAATGGATGCTATTCTATCAATTGATACAACAAAAGGCAATCAAGTATGTAACCATAAAGGATTTGCGATAACGCCAACTGTCAAAGAGGGTTACATATTAAAAATTAGTGATGATTTATTGCACGTATATACACAATCTGCTGGCATTTCTCCAGTTGTCCTGCCAATCACGATGCAAGACATTACACCATATGGTAATGGTTTATTCCATATCAATAGTATTTTACAACCAGCAGTTGCAACATCTAGCCCTGTTGTAGGTGTAGCGATTACAACTGAATCTGTTGTGGCAGGCTGTGCAACAGGTGCAACCCATGTCACAGATGTAGAAAATGTTGTGCGATTTGTGTTAGAGGTAGCAAAAACTTACGGTGCTAATAAATGCTCTTTCTTTGATGAAACACAATTTACACATATGAAAGGCTTATATGGTAGCATGAGTCATTTACAAACGAAAGGAAACGAGGTACACACACATGAATGATTTACAAGCACTTAAAGCTCAATTAGTAGAGGCAGTTGAAAATCATCAAGATGAATTGATAGCGTTTTGTTCAAAGCTCATTCAAATCCCAAGTGTCAATCCTCCAGGGGATACGACTGAAATAACAGCTTTTATCGAAAACTATTTAAATGATGTAGGCATTACTTATCAAAAATATGAAGCTGCTGATAAAATGTTTAATTTAGTAGCTTCTATTGGAAATGGGGAAGGAAAAGAACTCGTTTATTGTGGCCATACCGATGTTGTTCCTGTCGGTGATCTATCAAAATGGGATTTTGATCCGTTTTCAGGAGAAGTGAAGGATGGCTGGATGCTTGGACGTGGGGCGAGTGATATGAAAGCCGGTTTAGCAGGTATTATTTTTGCAACAAAGTTATTAAAGAAACTGAACATTGAACTACCAGGGAAATTAACTTTGGCGATCGTACCAGATGAAGAAACTGGCGGTGAATTTGGTGTTCCTTGGCTGTTAGAGCGAGGCCATGTGCAGGGAGATGGTTGTTTAATCGCTGAGCCCTCTTCACCTTTAAACCCAACTATTGGACAAAAGGGATCTTACTGGTTTGAATTAGAGGTGCGTGGGGAACCTGGTCATGGAAGCCTATCACCATTGGCTGGACGAAATGCCATTGTTGATGCAATCCGAGCTATACAAGAGATTCGTACACTATGGGATGTAGAAATCACAATTCCTGAAGAGGTACAGCCACTTATCGAAGTATCAAAAAAATACATGCGTGAAGTGGAGAAAGATCGCTTGAAATATCAAGAAGTTTTAGAGAAAATTACTGTAAATATTGGTACAATTGAGGGAGGTACGAAGTCAAACGTAATCCCAGATTACTGTAAGGTCCAGGTCGATTGTCGTTTACCATTTGGTATTACACAAGAAGAAGTAACAGAAATCTTGACAACTAAACTAGATGGCTTGGCTATCGATTATTCAATCCAACGTTTTGGCTTTAAAAGCGTAGCCAATTATACGCCTGCTGAAAATCCTGTATGCCAATCGATAGTGGAAAATATATCATATGTTACAGGGCAAGAGGCATATGGTGTCATGCAATGGGCAAGCAGTGACGCTCGTCATTTCAGACAATATGATATTCCTGTATTGCAATACGGCCCAGCTTATTTACCAAGTATTCATGGTTATAATGAAAAAGTGCGTGTTGAGGATATCGTACGCTGTGCAAAAGTTTATATAACTGCTGCTGTTGATTTCCTATATCAAAAGTAAGAGATTAGCTACTCTCTTACTTTTGATAAAGTGATATCAGGTGCTGACGGCTGCTAAATCTGTCGATTATTTCCCCCTTAGGAGAGAGATTTGCAGCCGTTTGTACAGATAAATAGTTCAGAAGGATGAGAGATATGCTAAAGACATTAAATTTATCAATTGCGGTTTTAAAAATGTTTACAAAGGAAAAGCCCACATGGGGTGGTCGAGAGTTAGCACTGGCGATGAACATGAATCATACAAATTTATATCGCATTCTTGAAACCTTCGAAAATAATGGGTTTATAACAAAAGATCCTATAACAAAAAAATATTCTCTTGGTATTGCATTATGGGAAATAGGTATGAATATGTATGATTCATTAAACATAGATCAGCTATGTATGCCAGTTCTTGAGAAATTAAAGGATGTCACTGGTGAAACAGCTATTTTTACCGTACTGAATGGACTGGAAGCGTTAACATTACTGAAAGCAGAGCCTGTAAATAAGGTGAAGTTTACAGTTTCAAGAGGAAGTAGATCGCCACTATATGTAGGAGCATCTTACCGTTCAATGCTTGCTTTTTTAAATGAAGAGCAAATTGCAAAGGTCATAGATGAACCATTAACAGCTTATACAAATAATACGATGACAGATGCCACAGAAATAAGGGCAGAGCTAGAAAAAATTAGAACATGTGGCTATGCACTTAGTAACAGTGAGTATTCGGTCGATGTATTGGCGCTAGCTATGCCTATATTTAATAGTGAGGAACAGGTCGTAGCGTCTATTACCGTTTCTGGACCAATTTATCGTTTTACAGAGCAACGTGTTCCTGATTTTTTGGGACCTTTAACGGAAGCTAGAAATGAAATAGAAGGAATTATTCGTAGATATCATTTGAATTTTAATTAAGGAGCCCTATTATGCATCATTTACATGATATTGCACTAAATGTTTTAAAAGGCAATTTAAATGTTCAATCTTCTGAGTCACTATTAATTTTGACAGATAGCCACAAACAAGACATCGCGAAAATTTTTTATGAAGCTGGACTGTCAATTACTGCAAATACAATGTTCATGGTGATGCCCCTGTTAGAGAAATCTGGGCAGGAACCAATCCATGCAGTTTCTGAGCTTATGGCAAAGGCCGATGTTACCCTGTGTATTACCTCCCACTCCCTAACACATACACTGGCTCGTAAACATGCCTGTGAAAAGGGTGGACGTGTAGCAACAATGCCAGGGGTAACATTGGAGATGCTGGAGCAAGGTGCCCTTCATGCAGATGCACAGGAGATCGAAGCTACGGTAGAAAAATATGTCCTTTTACTTAATACGACAAAAGATATTCGTATTGTCAAGGATGGTCATGAGCTGACGTTTAGTGTAGACGGCCGTTTCGGAATTCGGTCCACAGGGGTTATTCGTCAACCTGGTGAGTATGGGAATATTCCTTCAGGAGAATCGTATATTGCACCAATAGAAACATCTGCGAATGGAGAGATATTAGTAGATGGCTCTATTGCTAATATTGGTGTTTTAAAGGAGCCATTATTATTAAAAATAAAGAATGGTCGCTTAGAAGAAGCAATCGGTCCTGATGGTCCACGACTACTGGCATTACTTGGTGAAGGCAATGGTAGAGTCATTGCAGAGTTTGGCATCGGAGCCAATAAAAGTGCTATCCTATGTGGCAATGTATTAGAGGATGAGAAGGTGTATGGGACCATCCATATCGCTTTTGGCAGTAATGCGCCATTTGGTGGAGCCAATGCGTCAGATGTTCATATTGATTGTGTTGTGAAAAGTCCTATCGTCTATTTTGACGGTCAGCAAGTAATCTAAAGAAAAGCGTGTCTTCCTATGAAGCACGCTTTTTTTCATGCTTTACAAGACTGTAGCTTAGGGTTGCTTGTCATTGTAGGTTTACAATATAGTTAATATAGATAGGAATAGGAATGATGATTAAATTCCGTCCATAAAATAGAAGTAATGATAAAGAAAGTAACTTTTGTTTTGCAACAAGAAAGAACGTGAGGTTGAAGAGATGTTAACATTTACAGATTTACATGGCCTACAAGTAGATTTGAGTTTTACAAGAGGCGAATTTAAAGTAGAACCTAAACACGTCCTTGTCCTTTTAAAGCATGAAAATAAATGGTTATGTACTGTCCATAAACGACGTGGTGTAGAAGTGCCAGGAGGGAAATTAGAAGAAGGGGAAACCTTAGAGGAGGCGGCGATTCGAGAAGTTTTTGAAGAGACGGGTGTTCATGTGAAAAATCTTCAATGGTTTGCAGAGTATGCAGTGTATGATGAAATCGTTTTTTGTAAATCCGTTTTCACTGCACAATTTTTGGCGCAAGAGGATATAGAATTTGATTTAGAAACGTCAGGCATGCTTTGGTTAACGGATGAAGAATTTGCTCAGCATCCTAACTTGAGTTTTCACATGAAGGATGAGGGGATGAAGAAAATGCTGGAGGAGCTGAAACATCGTGACACACAATGGTGATATTATCGAAAAACGCCCCTATCCTTCACCAAATCCAGCTATCCGTTTAACGGAAATAACCTATCTTTCACAGGGCTTACGTATAAAAGGACTATTAGCAGAGCCAAAGACTGAAGGTACATATGATGGCTTTTTATATTTAAGAGGCGGCATGCAAAGCATAGGGATGGTAAGACCCTCTCGTATTGCACAATTTGCTGCGCAGGGCTTTATCGTATTTGCCCCATATTATCGTGGGAATCGTGGGGGAGAGGGGCGTGACGAGTTTGCGGGGGCAGACCGTTACGATGCGGTCTATGCCGTAGATGTACTCAAACAATTCTGCAATGACAATATCCATGTTTTTGGTTTTTCACGAGGTGGTATTATGGCTCTGTGGACAGCTATTTTAAGAAGGGATATTACTTCTATTGTAACATGGGCAGGTGTTTCTGATGCAACGGCCACTTATTGGGAACGTACAGATATGCGCAGAATGATGAAGCGCGTTATTGGAGGAACACCTAATCGTGTACCAGAAGCGTATGATGCAAGAACACCACTTTTTGAGATAGAGCGTATAACAGCTCCCGTTCTTATCATTCATGGCTATCGTGATGAAAATGTGGATATTGAACATGCCAGACAATTGGCATTTTTTTTAGAGGAAGCAAATAAATCATTCGAAACTTGGTATGATCTTAACTATGCACATCAATATCCACCAGCAAAAAATCGTGAAACTGTCCGTGCTCTTTGCAAGTGGATGAAACAACAATAAAGCATAGAGAAAACAAAAAGACAAAGGGAACGAATAAATTGTTCCCTTTGTCTTTTATATAGAAGTTATTTTAATGGACCACCAAGTGTAGTGATGGCTTCAGAAACGTTCGAGAATTTCTTGAAGTTTTCGTTGAATAAGCCTGCAAGCTCAGCAGCTTTTGCATCGTATGCAGCTTTATCTGCCCAAGCTTCACGAGGATTTAACACTTCTGAAGGTACACCTTCAACCGCTGTTGGAATGTGTAAACCAAACACAGCATCTTGTGTTGTTTCAACATCTGCTAATTTACCATCGATTGCTGCACGGACCATTGTACGTGTGTAAGAAAGTTTCATACGGCTACCTGTGCCATATTCGCCACCAGTCCAACCAGTGTTTACTAAGTATACCTGTGCACCGTGCTCGTCAATTTTTTGTCCTAACATTTCTGCGTATACTGTTGCAGGAAGTGGAAGGAATGGAGACCCGAAGCAAGTAGAGAATACTGGTTCTGGCTCAGTCACACCACGTTCAGTTCCAGCAAGTTTAGAAGTGAACCCGCTTAGGAAGTGATACATCGCTTGTTCTTTTGTTAATTTACTGATTGGAGGTAACACGCCAAATGCATCAGCTGTTAGGAAGATGATTGTTTTTGGATGACCTGCAACAGAAGGATCAACGATATTTTCAATGTATTGGATTGGATAAGCTACACGTGTATTTTCTGTTAGTGAACCATCATCATAGTCACAAATACGAGTTTCTGGATCAACAGCTACGTTTTCTAATACAGAGCCGAAGCGGATTGCATTGTAGATTTCTGGTTCTTTTTCAGCAGAAAGGTTGATTGTTTTTGCATAGCAACCACCCTCAATGTTGAATACACCATTATCAGACCAACCGTGTTCATCGTCACCGATTAGCTTACGATCAGGATCAGCTGATAACGTCGTTTTACCAGTACCAGATAGACCGAAGAATAACGCTACATCGCCAGCTTCACCAACGTTTGCTGAGCAGTGCATTGAAAGAATACCTTGTTGTGGTAATAAGTAGTTCATGATACCAAAGATAGATTTTTTCATTTCACCAGCATATTCTGTACCACCAATTAAAATAATTTTCTTTTCAAGTGATACGATGATGAATGTTTCAGAAGCAGTACCATCAACCGCAGGATCTGCTTTAAAGTTAGGAGCTGAGATGACAGTGAAGTCGGCAACATGAGAAGCTAATTCATCTGCTGTTGGACGGATAAATAATTGATGAGCAAAAAGATTGTGCCATGCATATTCATTGATAACTTGAATGCTTAATTGTGAGTCTTTGTCAGCACCTGCAAAGCCTTTGAATACGAATAACTCGTCACGTTCTTTTAAATATTTTATTACTTTTACATATAGGTTATCGAACACTTCAGAAGAAATCGGTTGGTTGACTTTACCCCAGTCAATTTGATCTTTTGTGCTTTCTTCTTCTACCGTATATTTATCTTTAGGTGAACGACCAGTGTATTTGCCAGTTTCTGCACGAACTGCGCCATCTACTGTTAACATTGCTTCACCACGAGATGTAGCTTTTTCTGCTAATTGTGGTACTGAAAGTTGAACATTTATGTTACCGCCGCTTAATAATTCCTTCAGTTCGTTTGCAATTTCTACTGAATTCATCGATTAAATACCATCCTTTTTTATAGTATTCCCTTGATTTAGAGGGATTTTTTCTTAATTTCAAAAATAGTATAACACAATTGCTTAAATAATCTATACTAATTAAGAAATTATTTTAGAGTTTTTACCACTTTTCAATAAACTGACAAAAAATAATGTTTTTCGAGTAGAATACCATCAATCCTACTGTAATTAGGCACGAAAATTGAGCCACACATATGTTACCACAAGTAGCTAGGTATGTTGTAGGGATTAATTTGCTTCTATTTACATCATCATCCAAGTATGAAAAGTTTTTGTGTAATAAGTTCTTTCCTTTCTATACAGTAATACATAAGAAAATATTTGACAATGTTCGACCTTTTCAGTAACATGAGATTGAACGGATACTCTTATCCCGAGCTGGTGGAGGGTCAGGCCCTGTGAAACCCGGCAACCTGCATGAACTATTTCACGACATGCGTTGGTGCCAACCTGATGCAAGGGAACATCCCTTGAACGATAAGAGTGAAAGGTTACGCAGTCATTATTCCTTTCCTCATGTAAAGTAACGTGAGAAAAGGATTTTTTTATTGTTAAAAATCAATATAAAGGTAAGTATATGTAGTTCTTTCCTTATTATAATGACGGATCTTTCGAAATCCTCGTGTTAAAAGCAAGCAGCAGTAACGGCTTGAGAGTTCAATCCTTAGGAGCGGACTTGACATGGGTAATGAGTACCGTATTCATACACAACTACTTATTGTAAGAGTATTTAGGAGGAAAACCAAATGACAAACCGTCGACTGTTTACATCAGAGAGTGTAACAGAAGGACATCCAGATAAGATTTGTGACCAAATCTCGGATGCCATTTTAGATGCTATTTTAGCAGAAGATCCAAATGCACGTGTAGCGTGTGAAACAACTGTAACAACAGGATTAGTATTAGTAGCAGGAGAAATTACTACTTCTACTTATGTGGATATTAAAGGTATTGTTCGTGACACTGTAGCTGAAATTGGCTATACACGAGGTAAATATGGCTTTGATGCTGAGAACTTAGCGGTGCTTGTGGCAATTGGTGAACAATCACCTGATATTGCTCAAGGTGTTGATCAGGCATTAGAGTCACGTGAAGGCTCTATGACAGATGCTGATATTGAAGCAATTGGTGCTGGTGACCAAGGCTTAATGTTTGGCTATGCATGTAATGAAACACCAGAGCTAATGCCATTACCAATTAGCTTGGCACACAAATTAGCACGCCGTTTAACAGAAGTACGTAAATCAGGTGAACTTGCCTATTTACGTCCTGATGGTAAAACGCAAGTAACGATTGAATATGATGACAATAATGTACCGGTTCGCGTGGATACAATTGTTATTTCAACACAGCATGATGAAGAAGCAACACTTGAACAAATTCAAGCAGATTTAAAAGAATTTGTTATTGCACCAGTTGTACCAAGTGAATTATTAGATGCTAATACGAAATACTTCATCAATCCAACTGGCCGTTTTGTAATTGGTGGGCCAAAAGGTGATGCTGGATTAACAGGACGTAAAATCATTGTTGATACATACGGTGGTTATGCACGTCACGGTGGTGGTGCCTTCTCAGGTAAGGATGCTACCAAGGTAGACCGTTCGGCGGCATATGCAGCACGTTATGTAGCGAAAAACATCGTAGCAGCTGGCTTAGCAGAGCGTGCTGAAGTGCAACTTGCCTATGCGATTGGCGTTGCTCAGCCTGTTTCCATTGCTGTCGATACATTTGGCACAGGTAGAGTGAAAGAAAGCGAGATCGTTGAATGGGTACGCGAGCTATTCGATTTACGCCCAGCAGGTATCATTAAAATGCTTGATCTTCGTCGTCCAATTTATAAACAAACTGCTGCGTATGGACATTTTGGTCGTACAGATTTAAATGTACCATGGGAGCAAATTGATAAAGCAGATGCGCTACGAGAAAAAGCACGTTTATAAACTATTGAACTAAAGTAATGAAGTCATTAGAAAATTATTCTGATGTATTAATAAGCAAAGGGGCAACATTGCTCCTTTTGTTTTTTTTACAAAAATACCTCGCTAGGATTCGTGAACATATTCGGTACACGAAAACGCGAGGGATTTTTTCGTTAGTATTGATTTTTTGTGTAGGTTATTTATTTCTGAAGTGATTTATAATATTGACCTTTTTCTGCGTATTCTCGTACGATGCGTTCCATATCCTCTTTATCTTCAGCATTTAATTCTCGGACAACTTTTGCTGGACGACCTAATGCTAAACTATTTGGAGGAATGACTTTACCAGGAGGTACTAGGCTTCCAGCTCCAATAAATGCACCTTCTCCAATCTCAGCTCCGTCTAAAATAATGGATCCCATACCAATTAAGGCATTTTTGCGAATTGTACAACTATGTAAAGTGACTTGGTGTCCAACTGTTACCTCATCTTCAATAATGAGCGGATATTTTGGGCTTTGGTGTAAGCAGCAAAGATCCTGGATACTGACACGTTTACCAATAATCGTTGGGGAAACATCACCACGAATAACCGTATTAAACCAAATAGTTGTTTCGGCGCCAATTATTACGTCGCCCGTAACAGTTGCGTAATCAGCAATGAAAACAGACGGATCGATCTTTGGCGTTTTATCTTTAAATGGATAAATCATGAAAATCGCCTCTTTTCTTTCTATAATGTAGTATTATCGTATCAAATACGCAACTTTATGGAAATATAAAATTAAAATGTGCTATTTATTTCGATATAATCAAAGTGTAATCATTTTTTAGGAGGACTATGTAATGTGGAAATGGGAAGCTGATGGACAAGCAAAAGCTGTGATTGCTATTCTTCATGGTGCTTATGAAAATCACCGTTGGTATGCATGGCTGATAGAGAAATTAAGATTAGAAGGCTTCCACATAGTCATGGGAGATTTACCGAATCATGGAGGTAATGCAAGGTTTGCTCGAGTCCATGATGAAGACTTCAAATTGTACAATAAGTATACAAGAAACCTGATTGAAAATGCTTTTTCATATAATTTACCAACCTTTGTAATAGGGCATGGACTAGGTGCAACATTAATCCTCCATACACTGCAAAAGAGACAATATGAATGTGCAGGCATTATTTTAACATCACCTTGGTTGCAACTAAAGCTATTACCAGGTAAATTAACAAATGCTTTAACAAGTCTAAGTGCGTTAACAGCCAATGTTAAGTTGACACATGATATTACATTAGAGAAATTAACGCGTAGTGTTGAAGGCAGAGAAGAAATGAAAGATGATGTACCCCTCATGTCTGTTGTTTCTGTGAAATGGTATCGAGAACTTCAGCAGATGATGAAAAATTTAGTGATGCTGCCTAAAGGTGAAATGCCTAATATGCCTATGCTAATTATGACAGCTGAGAAGGATAAAATTACGGACACTCGCCAAACTCGAAATTGGCTTCATCAACAGGAATTCACGGAATTTCAGTTTAAAGAATGGGCAAATTGTTATCATAATTTATTTCATGAGGGAGAGCGCGAAGAGATTTTTATGTATATACGAGATTTTATTAATAATGCTCTTCGAAGAATTGGTTATATAATTAAATAGGTTTATACCCTTCCATTTACTAGGTTACTTACTTAAATATTGTTACTTAAAAATAATATTGTAATTTTCAGAAAAGTGTAATACTATAATGACTTAAAGTAAGGTAATTCAAATTGGAGGGGTAAAATGGATGTAATTGTAGAGAAGTTGAATGGTATTTTATGGGGACCATGGTTTATTTATGGCATCTTATTAATTGGGTTATTTTTCTCAATTATTACAAGGTTCCTACAAGTAAGGCACATTAAAGATATGTTTGTTTTAATGTTTAAAGGGGAGAAGTCAGAAAAGGGAATATCTTCATTCCAAGCAATGTCTATCGCATTATCAGGACGTGTAGGTACAGGTAATATTGCTGGTACTGCGACAGCGATTGGAATGGGAGGACCTGGTGCTGTCTTTTGGATGTGGGCAATCGCTTTCATAGGTGCGGCTACCGCGTATGTAGAGTCAACATTAGCTCAAATCTATAAAGAAGAGAAAGATACAGAATATCGTGGTGGACCAGCCTTTTACATAGAAAAAGGAATGGGCCAAAAATGGTTTGCAGTTATTTTTGCTGTGGCGGCTTTAATAGCAATGTTAATTTTGATGCCTGGTGTGCAGTCGAATGCCATCGCAGGTGCTGTTGAAAACGCTTTCGGTTTGGAAACATGGATCACAGGACTTATTATTGTTGTTTTATTAGGTGCTATTATCATCGGGGGTGTTAAATCAATCGCAAATGCTGCCCAGATTATTGTACCGTTTATGGCATTAGCCTATATCATTATGGCCATTATCATTATTTTTATGAATATTTCACAAGTACCAACGGTTATCGGATTAATTTTTTCTAGTGCATTTGGGGCTCAAGAAATTTTTGGAGGCATTATTGGTTCAGCGATTGCATGGGGTGTTAAACGTGGAATTTACTCTAATGAGGCTGGTCAAGGAACTGGTGCTCACCCTGCGGCAGCTGCGGAAGTATCACATCCTGCTAAGCAAGGAATTGTACAAGCGGCGTCTGTTTATATTGATACATTATTAATTTGTTCTGCTACGGCATTTATGATTTTATTTACAGGTATGTACAATGTACAAGATGAAAAGGCAGCTGAGGGAGCAGATCCATTTATCCATATTGGAGAATTTAATAGTGGTGGATTAGCAGGCGATGAGCAAATGACTTTTGCGAAAAGTATTGAAGCAGGAGCTGCGTATACACAATATGCAGTTGACTCATCATTACCTGGCTTTGGTGCTCCATTTGTAGCCATTGCGTTATTCTTCTTTGCCTTTACAACAATCATGGCTTACTACTATATTGCAGAGACAAATGTCGCTTACTTATTTAGAGGTAGCACAGAAAAGGTATTCATTTGGATTGCGAAAATTGCCATTTTAGTTGCAGCCTTTTATGGTACAATCCGTACGTCTGGTCTAGCATGGGCAATGGGAGATGTAGGTCTTGGTTTGATGGTTTGGATTAACGTTATAGCTATTTTAATTATCATGAAACCAGCTATTGTCGCATTAAAAGATTACGAGAAACAGAAAAAAGAAGGAAAAGACCCAGTCTTTGATCCTCGTAAACTAGGAATTAAAGGTGCAGATTTCTGGGTTGACTATAATGAAAAACGCAATAACAAGTAGATAAAGAGCAAGGCGATCAGCTAGTTTGATAGAAACTACTGATCGCCTTTTAGCATGTAATCATTGAATAGGATATTCTTTCATTTTCTCTAATGCAATGACGAAGGGTGGATCATTTTGTTGATTCAGAAATGCGTATTTTAAGACATGAACATATTTTTGTGGCAGTTGGCTTACATAATCAATGACCTTATCACGCTCTTCTTTTCCACCTGGATGACCATGATAAATAACAAGAACAATCAAACCGCCCACTTTTAAGAGCTTTAATATATTCTCAATGGCTTGGATTGTTGTATTAGGTCTTGTAATAATATCATGGTTGCTACCAGGTAAATAGCCGAGATTGAAGATTGCCGCAGTTACTGGCTTGTGTACAAACTGTGTAACTTCTTCATGCCCTTTATTTAAAACGAGTGCTCGATGTTCTAAACCATGATCTAAAAGTCGGAGGAGTGTCGCGTCAACCGCCTCTTTTTGGACATCAAAGGCATAAACTTGCCCTTCATCCCCAACAAGCTGTGCCAGAAACAATGTGTCATGGCCGTTTCCAGCAGTTGCATCAACAACTGTATCTCCCTCTTTTATATTATCTTTTAATAACTGCTGGGCATATTGTAAAACGCGTTGTAGTATCATTTCATAACCTCTGCCTTATACAACTTCCCTTGCCAACTACCACGACGTTCAAGCTCAGCATCAATGCCATTCAGTACTTCCCATTTATTAACACTCCACATGGGTCCAATCATTAAATCAATCGGTCCATCACCTGTAATACGATGAATGACCATCTCTGGTGGTAAAATTTCTAATTGGTCTGCTACTAGTTTTGTATACACATCTTGATCTAAAAACTCTAGCATACCTTTTTCATATTGCTTCACCATAGGCGTTCCTTTTAATAGATGAAGTAAGTGGATTTTAATGCCTTGGACATCTAATTGTGCAACTGCTCGTGCCGTTTCCATCATCATGTCATAGTCTTCGAGAGGCAATCCGTTAATGATATGTGAGCAAACACGAATGCCATGCTTACGCAATTTTTCAACGCCTTCCACATACGTTGCATAATCATGGGCACGATTAATAAGATTAGCCGTTTTCTCATGCACCGTTTGTAGACCGAGCTCAATCCATAAATACGTCCGCTCATTTAGCTCTGCTAAATATTCGACAACATCATCGGGTAAACAGTCAGGACGAGTAGCAATAGAAAGACCTACTACACCTTCTTGCGCTAAAGCGGCTTCAAATTTTTCTTTTAAAACTGGTAAAGGGGCATGTGTATTTGTGTAGGCTTGGAAATAGGCCATGTATTTGCCATCCTTCCATTTCTGGTGCATTTTGTCTCGGATTTCAGCAAATTGAACATCAATTGGATCTACCTTATTACCAGCAAAATCACCAGAACCTGCAGCACTGCAAAATGTACAGCCACCGAAAGCAACTGTGCCGTCACGGTTAGGGCAATCAAATCCTGCATCTAATGCCACTTTAAATACTTTATGACCAAATTGGTCACGTAAATAGCGATTCCATGTATAGTATCTTTTCCCCTCTGAAGGAAAAGGAAAATTCGTCTCTGTCATTTATTTCACTCCTCTAACGCTCTATTCTATCATGTGCATTTCGTTCCGTCATGGGGTAAGGGTAATATCATGATTTGGATAAAGAAAAATGGAAAGGAACAAAACTAAATACGATTGAAAATAGGATAGAAGTCTTGTAAAAAAGGTAAAATTATTTTCCTTGTACTTTTAAGTATTTCAGCATACACTAACTATTTAGAGAAGCGAAATAATGGAGGTCATCCTATGCCAAAACGTGTTTGGTTTTTAATTATCGGAATGCTTGTGAACACAACAGGCAACTCTTTTTTATGGCCTTTGAATGCCATTTATATGCATGATTATTTAGGCAAATCTTTAGCTATGGCTGGTTTTGTCTTAATGCTGAATTCTGCTGCTGGAGTATTAGGTAATCTATTAGGTGGTTACTTATTTGATAGAATTGGTGGCTATAAAGCTATTATGCTTGGTATCCTGTTAACGATTGCTTCATTAATTGGCTTAACAATTTGGCACGGTTGGCCACATTATGTGTGGTTTTTAACGATACTAGGCTTTAGTGGGGGCATTGTTTTCCCAGGTATGTTTGCCTTAGCTGGGGCTGCCTGGCCAGAAGGTGGACGTAAGGCTTTTAATACTATCTATTTAGCACAAAATGTCGGTGTTGCCGTAGGTCCCGCCCTTGCCGGTATAGTGGCAGATTATCAATTTGACTATGTGTTTAAAGTGAATTTAGGTATGTATATTTTATTCTTTTTCATTGCCTTATTTACATTTAAGCGTTTGGAGGCGGGCAGTATTGCACCTAAAAATGTCTTGAGCGAAAGTAAGCGAATTGTAAACAAGGCACCTTTCTATGCTTTGTTAATAATTAGTGCTTCCTCCGTTTTATGCTGGCTAGCATATTCTCAATGGAGTGCAACCATTTCATCTTATACACAAGACTTAGGATTGGGATTAAAGCAATATAGCTTACTTTGGACAATCAACGGTCTTCTAATTGTCATTGGGCAACCACTCATTGCACCGCTCGTAAAGCGGTGGGAACACAATTTAAAGCGTCAGTTAGTATTTGGTGTAACGCTGATTGCACTTTCCTTTGGTATTATTGCCTTTGCAAACGATTTTAAAATGTTTGGAGCAGCGATGCTTGTCTTAACATTTGGTGAAATGTTTTATACGCCTGCATTACCAACGATTGCTAATCAACTGGCACCAAAAGGTCGTCAAGGATTCTATCAAGGGATTATCAATAGTGCTGCTACTGGAGGACGGATGATTGGTCCACTATTTGGTGGTATTATGGTAGATCAATTTGGCATGATTCCTCTCGTTTTAACATTGGTGGTCATCGTACTATTGGCGATTATTCCATGTTTAACATACGATTATCCTTTAAAGAAGAACAAAATAGTAGCAGATTAATAATGTCGCACTGAAAAGAGCAAAAACGAGTGTTAAGCACTTGTTTTTGTTCTTTTTTTAATAGTAGATATTGAAAAAATGTTGTGACAGGATTACAATCATACATATTCAAATATTTGAATATGTAGTTATATGGAGGGGTTTTTTATGGACGAGGGCTTACAACAGTTTAAAGCGGATTTTTTCAAAGCATTAGCACATCCGTTACGCATCAGAATACTTGAACTCCTTGTAGATGGACAGAAAAGTGTCAATGAGATTCAAGATTGCTTAGAGAAAGAGGGTTCTGCTGTTTCTCAGCAATTAAGTGTATTGCGTGCTAAAAATATTGTTTATGGCGTGAAGGAAGGAAAAAAAGTTTATTATTCTTTAAGTGACCCAATGATTGGTGCATTACTTGGGGTGGCAAAGGATATTTTTAATAACCATTTGGTTAATACCATTTCGAGATTAGAGGAAATGACAAGTAATGAAGGTGACGAAGAGAATAAGTAAATCAATGATGATGAAAAATTGGGCTTTGCTTATTATTTCGAAGGGAAGATTTATCTATGAAGTCACTGTTTACAGGACGCTTTGAAGGATATTCAGTTCAACATGTAAAGAAGGATTTATTGTCAGGGATTATTGTGGGAATCGTTGCTATTCCACTTGCCATGTCCTTTGCCATAGCATCGGGTGTGAAACCTGAATATGGGATTTATACGGCTTGCATTGCAGGTATTCTTATATCTCTCTTTGGAGGTTCTAAATATCAAATAGGTGGGCCTACGGGGGCGTTTGTGCCAATTCTATTGGGGATTGTTCTTACCTATGGCTATGAAGATTTATTACTTGCGGGTTTAATGGCAGGGGTATTGCTTTGTGTCATGGGCTTTTTTAAGTTAGGGACTTTAATTAAGTTTATTCCACGTCCTGTAACAGTTGGTTTTACAGCAGGGATAGCAGTGATTATTTTTACAGGTCAAATCGCTAACTTTCTAGGGCTCACAAATGTTAAAAGGCATGAATATTTTATCGCCAACATACAGGAAATCATTAAGCAGCTTGGTACGACAAATACGTATAGTATTCTTACTGCTGTCGTATGCTTGGCGACAATAATGATAACTCCAAAGTTTTTTCCAAAGGTTCCAGGAGCATTAGCGGGTATCGTTGTCTCTACACTTATGGCAACTTTCTTCTTTTCAGGACAAGTTGCTACCATTGCAACGGCTTATGGGCAAATTCCTAATACATTACCTCATTTCGCCTTACCAAACATCACGCTCGAACGATTACAACAACTTATTGGCCCAGCGTTTGTCATTGCAATGCTAGGTGGTATTGAGTCTCTATTATCGGCAGTTGTGGCGGATGGGATGACAAATAGTAAGCATAACAGTAATCGTGAGTTAATTGGTCAGGGGATTGCTAATATTGTGACGCCTTTATTCGGTGGTATTCCAGCAACAGGCGCCATTGCACGCACAGCGACCAATATCAAAACAGGCGCAGTATCTCCTATGTCGGGTATCATTCATGGTGTGTTTGTTTTAATCACATTATTGTTATTAGCTCCATATGCATCTCATATTCCGTTAGCAAGCATGGCTCCGGTATTGATGGTCGTAGCTTGGAATATGAGTGAACGACATCATTTTTCACATATCGCAAAATTAAAATCAGGCGACTCACTGGTATTATTGATTACCTTTTTATTAACGGTATTCACTAGTCTTACATTAGCAGTTGAGGTAGGGCTTGTGCTGGCTGTACTATTATTTGCAAAACGCATGAGTGAAAAGCTTGTTGTTACAAAAGTACTTCCAGATCATTCAAATAAAAGTGAAAAGGTACAGCCACATGTAGTGCATCAGCAGCATGATTGCCCGCAAATTAGTATGTACACAATTGAAGGGCCGTTGTTTTTTGGTGCTGCACAAATGTTTGAACAAACGATTGAAAGTACTTTGCATCAGCAACCAAGAGTTTTGATATTACGGATGGGGAAAGTGCCCTTTATGGATTCTACTGGAGAAGCATATTTTAGCAATATCATTGAAAATTATACAGCACAGGGCGGTACTATTTTGGTAACGGGTGTGCAAGGAGATTTAAAGGATGCTCTTCAGCACAATGGACTTTACGATAAAATAGGCGCGCAGCATTTTTTTCAGCATACTGGAGAAGCGATTACAAAAGCTTTCCATTATTTAAACGTCAATCAATGTATTGGTTGTCAGCACTTTGCTTTTCATGAATGTCAGGATTTATCAAAGTCTAAGGAAGAAAAGGATTTAATTGTTCAGTAATGGGTAAGCTGTAAACAAAGGCTTGTGCTTTTCAATACTTTCCATTAGAATAAATGCAATATCATGTAAAGACTGTGATGAGGAATAGTAGATTTGTGGTTCTTTTTAGAGAGCTAGCGGTTGGTGGAAGCTAGTAAGAATGCAAGTTGAACTCGCCTTCTGAGTCTACCCGCGTGAAACAGCGTGTGTCGTTTCTTCCGCGTTAAGGAAGCTTGAGCCGAGTGTAATCACTAATTTGGGTGGTACCGCGGGAGTACAAATTCTCTCGTCCCTTCTATAAGAAAGGGGCGAGTTTTTTTATTTTTTAAATATTTTGTCAATTATGATGGAGAGCAGCACGATCAATCGAAGGAGGAAAAAAAATGAGTTTTAATCATGAACAAATTGAAAAAAAGTGGCAGCAATATTGGGCTGATAACAAAACATTTAAAACTGAAAATGAAACAGCGAAGCCTAAATTCTTTGCTTTAGATATGTTCCCTTATCCATCTGGCGCAGGACTACATGTAGGCCATCCAGAGGGGTATACGGCAACTGATATTCTATCACGCTTTAAACGTATGCAAGGCTATAATGTACTTCATCCAATGGGCTGGGATGCTTTTGGTTTACCAGCTGAGCAATATGCACTTGATACAGGGAATGATCCAGCTGAATTTACAGCTAAAAATATTGCGACATTTAAACGTCAAATTCAAGAGCTAGGCTTCAGCTATGATTGGGATCGCGAAATTAACACAACTGATCCAGAGTATTATAAATGGACACAATGGATTTTTATCCAGCTTTATAAGAAAGGTTTAGCTTATGTAGATGAAGTAGCTGTTAACTGGTGTCCAGCACTTGGCACGGTATTAGCTAACGAAGAAGTAATTGATGGGAAATCAGAGCGTGGTGGTCATCCAGTAGAACGCAGACCAATGAAGCAGTGGATGCTTAAAATTACAGCCTATGCTGATCGTTTAATCGATGACTTAGAAGAAGTTGATTGGCCTGAATCTATTAAAGATATGCAACGCAATTGGATTGGCCGTTCAGAAGGGGCAGAAGTGACATTTGCCATTGACGGTTCTGATCAAAACTTCACAGTTTTCACAACACGTCCTGATACATTGTTTGGTGCTACATACTGTGTGCTTGCACCAGAGCATAAATTAGTGGAACAAATTACAACAGCTGACCAACGCCAAGCTGTTGAGGCTTATTTAGAGAAAGTTAAAATGAAATCTGACCTAGAGCGTACAGATTTAGCGAAAGAAAAAACAGGTGTATTTACAGGTGCTTATGCAGTGAATCCGATAAACGGTAAAAAAGTGCCGATTTGGATTGCTGACTATGTGTTAGTGTCTTATGGTACAGGTGCTATTATGGCGGTGCCAGCACATGATGAACGTGACTATGAATTCGCAACTGAATTTGGCTTAGACATCGTTCCTGTACTTGAAGGTGGAGACATTAGCAAAGAAGCATTTACAGGTGATGGTCAACATATTAACTCTGAATTCCTGAATGGCTTAAATAAAGCAGATGGCATTGCGAAAGCCATTGAATGGTTAGCGGAAAAAGGTGTAGGGGAGAAGAAAATTTCTTATCGTCTACGTGACTGGTTATTCTCCCGTCAGCGTTATTGGGGTGAACCAATTCCAATGATTCATTGGGAAGATGGCACGATTACGCCAGTTCCAGAATCAGAATTACCTTTAATGCTACCAAAAACAGATAATATCCGTCCATCAGGTACTGGTGAATCACCATTAGCAAATATTGAAGAATGGGTAAATGTTGTCGATCCAGAGACAGGTAAAAAAGGGCGTCGTGAAACAAATACAATGCCGCAGTGGGCAGGTTCGAGCTGGTACTTCCTACGCTATATTGACCCTACAAATACTGAGGCGATTGCAGACCCAGAGTTACTAAAACGTTGGTTACCAGTTGATATTTATATTGGTGGTGCGGAGCATGCTGTATTACATTTACTATACGCTCGCTTCTGGCATAAAGTTCTCTATGATTTAGGCGTTGTTCATACAAAAGAGCCATTCCAAAAATTATTTAACCAGGGAATGATTCTAGGTGAAGGTAACGAGAAAATGTCTAAATCTAAGGGCAATGTTGTCAACCCAGATGAAATCATTACGTCACATGGTGCCGATACATTACGTTTATATGAAATGTTCATGGGCCCACTAGAGGCTTCTGTTGCATGGTCTACAAATGGTTTAGATGGAGCACGTCGCTTCTTAGACCGTATCTGGCGTCTATTTGTCAGTGAAGAAGATGGCGCAATTTCAGCAAAAATTCAAGTGTCTAACGATCAATCACTTGAAAAATCATACCACCAAACAGTGAAAAAAGTGACAGAGGATTATGAAGGCATCCGCTTTAACACAGCTATTTCACAAATGATGGTCTTTATTAATGATTGCTATAAAGCTGATGTGATTCCAACGACTTATGCTGAAGGCTTTGTGAAAATGCTAGCTCCAATCGCTCCGCATATTGCAGAAGAACTATGGCAACTATTAGGACACGATTCAACTCTTTCATATGAGCAATGGCCAACATATGATGAAGCAAAGCTTGTGGATGATGAAGTAGAAATTGCTGTACAAGTTGCTGGTAAAGTTCGTGCTAAGATCGTCGTAGCAAAAGATGCTTCAAAAGAGGATATTGAAAAAGTAGCACTTGCCGATGAAAAGGTTCAAGAATACATGGCAGGAAAGAGCTTAGTGAAAATCATCGTTATTCCAGGCAAACTTGTCAATATTGTCGTAAAATAAAGAGATATAAAGTAAAAATGTACATTACTAAATTCAATTTTAGTAATGTACATTTTTTAATTTAGAGCTTAAGCAGTAAAATAAGGACTGCATCCATCTAACTGAGTGCAATTCAATAAATAGCTCCTGTTACAATTAAATAATCAATCCCACAATAATAGCTGTTAGGATACTTACGAGTGTAGCACCGTACAACAACTTTAGTCCAAATCGAGCAACGACATTCCCTTGCCTTTCATTCAAACCTTTTACAGCTCCCGAAATAATCCCGATTGATGAAAAGTTGGCAAAAGATACGAGGAATACAGAAATAATACCTAATGTACGTTCACTCATGGACTCGGCAACATCGCCAAGGTTAATCATAGCAACAAATTCGTTTGTTACTAATTTGGTTGCCATAATACCGCCAGCAGCCACAGCATCTGCCCATGGGATACCCATTAGGAAAGCGATTGGCGCAAAGATATAGCCTAATATTTCTTGGAAAGATATACCGATAATCATATCGAATAATGAATTGATTAAATCCATTAATGCTACGAAACCAATAAGCATTGCCCCAACAATGATGGCTACTTTAAAGCCATCCATAATATATTCGCCAATCATTTGAAAGAACGCTTGCTTCTGTTCATCTTCAATTGTTAAGATATCTTCTTTTTCATCCACAGTATATGGATTAATGATGGAAACAATAATAAATCCACCAAACAGGTTTAATACAATGGCCGTAACAACATACTTTGGCTCAATCATCGTCATATAAGCTCCAACTACTGACATCGAAACAGTCGACATAGCAGAAGCGCATAATGTATACATACGTTGTGGTGCAATCTTATCTAATTGCTTTTTAACAGTTATGAACACTTCGGATTGGCCTACCATAGCAGAAGCAACAGCATTATAGGATTCCAATTTCCCCATGCCACTTACTTTACTTAAAAATAAACCTACCCATTTCATCAGAAAAGGAAGAATTTTAAAATGCTGCAAGATCCCAATCAGAACAGATATAAAGACGATCGGTAATAAAACTGTTAAAAAGAAGGGTGATTCGCCTTCATTTGCTAAGCCACCAAAAACAAATGATATACCTGCATTTGCATAGGACAATAAGTGATCAAACACTTTGGTGATTCCTTTGATTAGCACATAACCGACCGTTGTATTAAGTAGTAAAGCTGCCAATAAAAATTGGATGATCAACATAATCACTATATATTTATATTTTATTTCTTTTTTGTTTTTACTCATTAATAAAGCTAAGGCAAAAACAAGTAACAATCCACAAAAGGATATTAAGTATCTCATAAGTTCCTCCATAAGTATCTGTGATATTTTGTCCTGATGTTCCAATTTCAGAAGAACAGCTAAAGATCTTAATTAGTCAGACGTCAGACAAACAATCTCACTATAACAGTTTTTTTACTAGTTATTCAATAGATAAAAGAAAAAAAGTATGCAACATGGCATACAAATAAATTCACTCTTAAAAATGTAGGTTATTTCTTTAGGAGTTACTATTCATAAAAAATACCCTCTTATTGTGTGAGGATTTTTTCTTTTTATGACCTTCATGTTAACGAAACTTTTCGATTTTTTTGAAACCAACTAAGTTCGGATTACGACTATAGGGTGAATGTTTATAGGAGGTGTTTGGATGAGTGAGCATTTAGTGGCCATTATGGAAGAACACGGAGAATATTGCTTACGAGTGGCTTATCTTTATGTAAAGGATTGGGCGATGGCAGAAGAAATAGTCCAGGATGTCTTTTTTTCTTATTATCTGCAGCAGGATCGCTTTGAACAAAGAGCATCTCTAAAGACCTATTTAGTTAAAATAACTGTACATAAAAGTCATGATTATTTGCGAAGCTGGAAAAATAAACGCCATCAACTGTTGGAAAAATTGCATATTGGTGCAAGTAAACGAACACCAGAAACGATGCTATTAGCACAGGATGAACGGACAACATTAACAAATGCTTTATTTGAGTTACCTATTACTTATAGAGAAGTCGTCATCCTTTATTATTATCAGGAATTAAAGGTTAGAGAAATTGCAGATATTCTTACATGTGCAGAAAATACAGTTAAAACCAGATTGCATCGAGCAAGAAAAATGTTACAGGAAAAATTAGCGAATAATAAGTGGGAGGTGTTAATGAATGACAACTTTTAAAGAGAAATTGGATCAAGAACTTGGCGAAGCACCACGATTTACGAAATCCTTACAGGAGGATATTTTACGGCAAGTGCGGCAAACAAAAAAGACAAGACGCTGGTCATATCCATTGATTATCATAGGCGCGATAGTTATGTTTCTATTGATAATAGAAATCGGTCCATTAGGGCAGATAGAGCAAACGCAACATGCTTCAATTGTTCAATTAGCACAGCAGCAATCAATAAAAAAATATACAATGATTTACAATTCGGATGAGGAGATCTTTAAGGCTGGAAGACCTGGGTGGGTCATTGGACAACGAGTAATGGAGCAAAGTTCAGAAAAAGTGTTATTACAACAACTATTACAGCAAGCTACAGTTACTCAAATGAATGAGCGTACTTTTTTTAGATTACAACGTGATGTCTGGGTAGAATTTGAAAAAGGTCAGGTTATGAAGCTGAAAATGTTCATAAACGACGAGGATATCGGAATTGTTGATTATGATAACAATTCATTTTATAAAGTAGAAAATAAAGATTTGGCCAAGGCTTATTTAGATCTTATTCTCAATGATGATGCTAAATTTGGAATGTCAGGTTTAATCGTTATGCTAGTTATTTTTCTAGCTATCCAAATGCTTGGCGATAAACTAATGAGGAAAATGTTTAATATACCAAAGGAGTATGTCAATAGTCATCATAGACGTGCTGTTTGGGCTATTAAAATTTTGAATACCATGATGCTTATGGTGATCATAATTAAAGGGTGGATTTTATTTACTGTTATCATTGGAGGATATTTAGTTGTCAGCCTTTTCAGCTCTATTTTTATTGACTATTACTATGGTCGAGAGGAAAAAAGACATTATCTTTCCATTAGTTCGGCCATTGTTGGCTTGCTATCACTAATCCTATTTTTATTTTATATCAGTTAAATAACTTATAAACCTGAACCCGAATAATCTCGAATTCAGGTATTTTTTTCCATCGTTTCAGTCTGAAGCATTAATTGATAAATACTCGAGATCATAAAGCTGGTAGCTAATCCGTAAAGCGTATTAAAGCTTAAACCAACACCAATTCCAATGATGATGGATAGCAGGATGACAAGCCAGCTATGCTTATGAATATGGCGATTCGTAAATAAAAGGATTAACACAAACGGTAGCATGGTAATGTGCAGAAAGGCAAAAGAATAAATAACACCTAAAATCGTTAAATCGATAGATAAGAAACAGGTGAATAAAATAATCATCAGGCCAATCAAATAGAAATAATAGGGTCTTTTCGTCACAAAAAAACGTTTCGTTGCCCGCATGTCTACAAGCAAGGTTGTGACAATGGCTAATAGGACAATGACGAGAAAAGCAAATGTCAGAAAGCCTGGTTGTACTTCATATAAAAACGTAAAAATCAGTACTTGGAATTGGCCAAATGATCCGCTATATAGGGCAATCATTAAAATTGCCGTAAATGATAGCGTTAATAACGCTAAAATTACACCTGAGGAAAACAGACTGCTACGTACTTTTTTAGGTTTTATAAAGGCAATTAAATACCATGTTGATTTATCAAAAAATACTTGTCCTAAAACGGCTAGTTGAATAATGACATAGAACAGCAGAATTTCGCTATTTTTAAAATAAAATAAATAAGGGTGATATAAGCGAATACCCTCATATACTGTGCTTGCCCCATTTAGTACAAAGTAATAAATAGGGATAAAAATAAGTAATGAAAAAAGAGCAATAATAAATAAAATTTCCAACCATAGTATACTTTTCACTGACATGATGCGGTCAAGAAGTAAGATGCCGATTAAAAAGAAAAAAAGTGTAATAGGGACTGGAATATTTAACATAATTTCAGACAATACACTAATGCTTATTAATTGAATAAGCCAAAGTTCAATACCTGTTAACAAGTAAAATAGACGTATAACCTTTAAATTCATTCCAGACAATTTACGCTGTATGGTAAAGAGCAAAAAGCTTTGTGTATGCTGATTTTGTGTGTAATCGCTCTTATTCAGCAATGAGCCAAGTATGATAAATGAAATAGCTGTTGCTAATGTATAACAAATGCCCGCCATAAAACCAAAAGAAATAAGGGCTGAAGGAGAGGACAATAATAAATTACCATTAATCCATCTCGCTAAAAGAATAATGACTCCTGCTGCTGTGCTTAAACTTGCAAATGGAACGAGCAATGAAAACTTCCTTAGCATACTATTAAAGACCTTTACTCATTTTAGAGGATTTATATTGACGTGGTGATTGATTATATTTTTTCTTAAACGCAACACTAAAATAGTGCTGACTATTAAAACCACAGCTCTCAGCAATTGCAGACATACTTGTGTCAAGATTTTCATTGATTTTCTTTACAGCCATTTCTAGGCGATAATTATTAATATATTCATTAATGCCAATAGACTGCTCCTCCAAAAATTTACGACTTAAATAGCTCGGATTCAAATGAATTTTTTCAGCAATAATATTGAGACTCAGTTTTTCATAATAGTTTTCATGAATATAGGAAAGTGCGCTCTGAATCGCATCATGGTTAGAACTCCACACCTTATATTTCTCCACAATAGCATCTAATTCACTTGCAATGACTGGTTTTGTAAGATAATCCTTTACCCCGATACGCAATGCTTGTTGGGCATATTCAAAGGTTTGATAAGCTGTTACCATGATGATGTCTACCTCATAAAGCGCTTTTAATTCCTTGCTCAACGTGATTCCATCTTTCCCAGGCATTTGAATATCCAAAAAGGCGATAGTCATACGGTGCTTCTTAGCTAATTGCAGAGCTTGTGAGGCATCTTGGGCAGTATGGAAGGTCCAATTCGGAAAATGTGGCTTTAATAAATAAATCATTTGCTCAAGCTCTAATGGCTCATCATCTGCGATTAAAATATTCATGGCGAGATACTCCTTTCTCCTTCCAGTTGATAGAATGCCTAAGCGGGAACATGGATGGTAACAGTGTAATGCTGTTCATTGTTTTGAATCGAGAATAAAATATTTTCGAGCCCATAAATGAGCTCAAGCCGTTTTCTAATATTTTCGAGCCCATAACCTTGCTGCAGTTCGTCTACTACCTGTTCAGTAGTCATTTCTATTTTTTCTAAAGGCTGTGTATTTTTAATTTCAATTAATAAGCTATTATCCATTTTTTTGATTGTAATGGATAGCTCTGCAGGTCCTATATGTTTTTCAAAGCTATGTTTATAGGCATTTTCAATAATAGTCTGCAGAATAAAAGGTGGTATTTGGACGGATAGTGCTTCATCATCAACATATTTATTTACAGTCAAACGATGGCCAAATCGCAATTGTTGAATATTTAAATAACTATCGACAAATTGTATCTCGTTCTTTAACGCAATTAACACCTCATGATTATTATATTTAAATTTAAAAAATGTTGCCAAAGCCTCAATGCCCGCAACCAAATCTTCCTTACGATTGATGCGAGCTAGGCTTAATAATGAATTTAATGCATTAAAAAAGAAATGTGGCTGTATTTGCTGATTCAACTGGAGAATATTTGCTCTTTGTAAATCCTGCTCAAGCTCTAAATTTCTTTTTTCCTCCTCAAGGCTATCGATTTGCTTTTCGAAAATAAATATAAAAGTAAGCAGAAAAGCTCCAATAATTGGAGCAATTACACATAGGAGAATATATATGTTGAAGGTTTCTGGTTGTAACATAATGACCTCTCCGTTTATTTTGTAAGTGTAAGATACATTAAACTAAATTTTCTGCGAAATGGCAAGCTACCTTATGTGTTGCAGTGATCGCTCGTAGTGCTGGCACTTCTGCTTTACATTTATCCGTTGCGAATGGGCAACGTGTGTGAAAGCTACAGCCAGTAGGGGGACTAAGAGGTGATGGTAGGTCACCTTTTAAAATAATACGCTCCTTACGATACTGCTTATCAATAACAGGTATAGAAGAAAACAGTGCTTTTGTATAAGGATGATGTGGCTGAGTAAAAAGGGAATGCTTATCAGCAATTTCTACGACCTTTCCAAGATACATCACCATAATACGGTCTGAAATATGTCGAACAACACTTAAATCGTGTGAGATAAATAAAAAGGTTAAATCTAAATCTCTTTGTAGTTGTTTTAGTAAATTTAGTATTTGAGCTTGAATGGAAACATCTAGGGCAGAAACAGACTCATCACAAATAATAATTTTAGGATTAACAGCAAGGGCTCTGGCAATACCAATCCGCTGACGCTGACCACCCGAAAATTCATGTGGATAACGCTCTAAGTATTCAGGACGTAACCCAACAAGAGACATTAATTCAATCATGCGTGCTTCTTGATGCTCAGGTGGTACAATTTTTTGAATAGACATGGCCTCTGTTAACATTTTACGAATGGTTCTTCGTGGGTTAAGGGACGCATAGGGATCTTGGAAAATAATTTGAATGTCCTTGCGTGCAGCACGAAGCTCTTTTTTGTTCATATTCACTAAATTTTTACCGAATAATAATACCTCTCCAGCAGTAGGCTCATCTAATCTTAAAATAGAACGACCAGTTGTTGATTTTCCGCAGCCAGATTCTCCAACAATACTGAGCGTCTCACCAGGCATGATGTCGAAAGACACCCCATCCACAGCTTTTACAACCTGCTGTGGACCGAAGAGCTTTTCTTTTTTTAAGAAAAAATGCTGCTTTAAATCATTTACTTGTAATAGTGGTTGTGTATGTTGCGCTGTTGTCATACTGTCAGCTCCTTCATAAGTGTTTCTCCTTGCCATTCATTACTGTACATCCAGCATCTTACCTTTTTTCCTTGCTCAACAGTCAAAAGCTCAGGCTGTTGTTCACGACATAAATCTGTAGCAAATGGGCAACGTTCTGCATAACGGCAGCCAATTGGATAATTATAGGGACTTGGGACAGTTCCGTGAATAGTAGATAATTCTTCTTGGTCTTCATATAGCTTTGGTAATGATTGAATTAATCCATTTGTATAAGGGTGTAGCGGTTTTTCAAAAAGACTTTCTGTTGTGCCTTCTTCTACAACCTGTCCCGCATACATAACAGCAATCTTATCGCAGATTTCTGCTACAACACCAAGGTCATGGGTAATGAAGATAATGCTCATGCCTAGTTGTTTTTGCAGGTTTTGAATAATATCAATAATTTGAGCTTGAATAGTTACATCAAGGGCAGTTGTCGGTTCGTCAGCAATTAACACATCTGGTGTACACGCTAGTGCCATGGCAATCATAATGCGCTGTCGCATCCCACCACTTAACTGATAAGGCTCCTGCTTCGCTCTTTTTTCGGGTGCAGGAATCCCAACTAGGCGAATCATATCGACAGCCTTTTGCCATGCTTCTTTACGTGATAAGCCTTGATGCAATCGAATGGATTCAGCAATTTGCTCTCCAACGGATAATACAGGGTTTAAGCTTGTCATAGGCTCTTGGAAAATCATCGAGATTTTATTGCCCCGAATTTTGCGAAGCTCTTCATCTGAGAGCTTCAAAATGTCTGTATTATTTAATAAAATTTCGCCATTGATGATTTTACCAGGAGGCGATGGTACTAAACGAAGTAATGACAGGGAAGTCATGGATTTTCCACAACCAGATTCACCAACAATGCCCAGTGTTTCTCCTTTTTGAAGAGTAAATGATACCCCATCGACAGCTTTGGCAACCCCTTCACTCGAATAAAAATAGGTTTGTAAATTTTTTACTTCCAACACGGTTTCTTGTTTCATCCGTTTTTCCCCTCCTTAGTTTAAATCCATTCGTTTATTAAAGAATCGGTACAATATGTCTACAAAAAGATTAATGAAAACAAATATTAATGAGGCAACAAGAACGCCACCTTGTACGACTGGTATATCACGTGTTCGAATGGCATCTACAATCATTCGTCCTAATCCGTTTACAGCGAAAACCGATTCAACTAAAACTGTTCCGCCAAGTAAACTACCAAACTGTAAGCCTACTACTGTAATAACTGGAATCAAGGCATTGCGTAATGCGTGCTTTAAAATGATGATGTATCCTTTTAAGCCTTTTGCTTTCGCTGTTCGTATATAGTCTTGGTTTACAACCTCTAACATACTAGAGCGAGTCATACGAGCGACGATGGCAGCTCCACCAGCACCAAGTGTGACAGCTGGTAGAATAATATGTTTGGCACTATCCCAGCCTGCTACAGGAAGCCAGTGTAACTGTACAGAGAATACATACATTAATAAAATTCCTAACCAGAAGCTTGGAAGGGAAATCCCTAATAAAGCGACAACCATTAATCCTACATCCATCAAAGAATAAGGACGGATAGCGGAGATAATACCCGCAATAAGCCCCAGAACAATGGTGATTAAAATACTATAAAAGGCTAGCTCTATGGTAATCGGTAATCGGGAGGTAATTTCCTCGAATACTGGTTGATTATTTTTTAAAGAGTTACCCATATCTCCTTGTAGAAGATTTTTAATATAGTCTGTATATTGAACTGCTAATGGTTTATTGAGCCCTAAATTTTCACGTAATTCTGCAACCGTTTCTTGAGAAGCTCCTTCTCCTGCTAAAATAATCGCTGGGTCTCCGGGAATCATCTGCATAATTAGAAAAACAACAAGCGTTACACCAAGTGTTACTGGAATAATTTGAGCTAGTCGTTTTAAGATAAATAATGTCATGTGTCTTCTCTCCTTTAATTTTTCATTCTTGGGTCTAGCGCATCGCGTAAACCGTCACCAAATAAGTTAAAGCCTAATACAAGTATAGAAATCATAATACCTGGGAATAGCGCCATATAAGGAGCGGTAAATAGGAAATCTCGTCCGTTAGAAAGCATGGCACCCCATTCAGGAGATGGTGGCTGAGCACCTAAACCTAAGAAAGATAGTCCTGCTGCAGATAGAATAGCGGTTGCTAAGCGCATAGATGCTTGTACAATAATGGGTGATAAAATATTTGGAAAAATATGCTTAATTAAAATCGTCATATCATTTGCTCCAAGTGTTTTGACAGCATCGATATATTCTAATTTTTTAACCTCCATTGTTGAGCCACGTACAATACGAGCAAACATAGGAATAGAGAAAAACCCAACAGCAATTGTGACATTGATAAGGCTTGGCCCCAGTGCACTGACAATCGCTAAAGCTAGCAAAATACCTGGGAAGGCAAGCATGATATCTAAAATTCGACTAATAATAGAATCAACCCATCTGCCATAATAGCCTGCAATAAGACCTAAGAAAGTGCCGATTGTACCACCGAATAAAACAGCTGAAATACCAACACCAATTGATAAACGTGATCCATATAAAATTCGACTTAAAATATCTCGCCCTTTGTCATCCGTTCCCATTAGATGTTCAACGCTTGGCCCTTGTAATTTTTGATCTAATTGTACGTCGTAGGGATCGTAAGGGGCTATAATGGGCCCGATAAGAAACATCAATATATATAGAAGAATGATGATGCCTCCTACGACTGCTGCTTTATTCTTTTTGATTTTGTTTAGGAAAGAAACAAGATTCTTTTTTCTAGATGCCTTGCGTGCATTCACTAAAACAGAATGATCAATTGTAGTTGTTACTTTATTCATATCGAATACTCCTTTTCTATTTGATTTGATTTCAATTTAGTGAAAAGCGTAAAGAATGTAAATATTTTATGGCTTATTAGTCAGAAAATTTAAAAAACACGTAAAAATTTTAAAAAACAAGTGAATTTTATTTCTTTATAATTCGAAATGTAAGGAACAAATCACACAAGGAGGAAATGTTGATGAAGAAAATGAAGTTGTTTTTATTCATGGCACTAATAACTGTACTTATTCTGCAAGCCTGCTCTACTGCTAGCAATAATAGTACAGAAGGTTCCAAAGAGGGATCAAAAAGCGTAGGAGGAGAATTAGTTGTTCTAAGAGCAGCAGATGCAACAAGTCTTGATCCTCACTTTATTACAGATATTCCATCAGCAAATATTATTCATGGCAAGGTATATGAAACACTTGTCGCTTTTGATAGAGATCGTAAAATTGTTCCATTACTTGCAAAAGAGTGGGAGCAAAAAGATGAAGTCACTTGGACATTTACATTAAATGAAGGCATTAAATTCCATGATGGAGCAGATTTTAATGCAGAGGCTGTAAAAGCGACATTTGACCGAATTCTAGATCCTGCAACTGGATCACCACAGCGTGATAAATTATCTATGATTAGTGAAGTAGTGGTAGATGATGAATATGTTGTAACGTTGAAATTAAAAGAACCATATGCTCCGCTTCTATCTATTTTAGCCAGTCAAGAGGGTAGCATGATGAGCCCGAAAGCGATTGCTGAAGCAGCGGACGAATTAGCAACTCATCCAGTAGGAACAGGCCCATTTGTATTTGAAACTTGGAAATCTGGTCAAGAAATTACTTTAATTTCGAATAAAGATTATTGGGGGACTGTACCGAAAGTAGATAAAGTAACATTTAAAGTTGTACCAGAGGATTCTACTCGTCTAGCAATGATTGAAAGTGGAGAAGCACATATTGCTGAACAAGTACCTGTAACAGAGATTGATCGTATTGAAAATTCTTCAACGATGAATTTATTCCGTGCAGAAGGACTAGCAGTAGAATTTATCGGATTCAACGTGAAAGATACGTTATTATCTGATGTAAAAGTACGTCAAGCTATTAGCTATGCTGTTGACCGTGAAGCAATTATTAGCGGTATTTATGATAATGTAGGAACACTTGCAAATTCTGCAATGAGTCCAAAAATTATTGGATATTCTAGTGAAACGAAACCTTATGATTATGATGTAGTGAAGGCTAAAGAATTGTTAAAAGAAGCTGGCGTTCAAGAGGGAACAAAAGTTAAATTACTGACAAGTGACCGTAAAGAGCGTATCAACATGGCGGAGGTTATTCAATCTCAATTAAAAGGAATCGGATTAGATGTTGATATTCAAGTAATGGAGTATGGTGCATTTATTTCTGAAATTACGAAAGAACAGCATCAAATCTTTATTAGTGGTTGGGGTAATGCAACGGGTGATGCTGATTATAACCAATACAATCTATTCCACACTGCATCTATGGGGCCTCCAGGAAACCATTTCTACTATTCAAATCCAGAAGTAGACAAGCTAATTGAGCAAGGGCGTTCTGAAGCAAACCAAGAGGCACGTAATGAAATCTACAAAAAAGCAATGCAAATCGAGTTAGACGAAGCTGTGTATATTCCAGTGCGTAACTATGAGCATTTAGCAGTTTACAGCAATGCTGTAAAAGGTTTCTGGTTAGATGCATCTAACTACACGATGATCAGTGGCGTTGAAATTGTAGAGTAATTAAATTTGGTGATAGACGAAAAAATACCAATTGGGAGGAAACTATGAGTAAACTATTGCTGAAAAATGTGAGATTAGAAGAAGCATATGAGCGCGAAAATGAACACATTGTTGCTACTCGTACAGGTATTTATGATGTTCTAATCGAAGATGGACATGTTCAACAAGTAGATAAGGATATAGTGGCTGATGAAGATGTAGAAGTAATAGATGCACAACAGCAACTATTAGTCCCTTCATTCCGTGAAATGCATATTCATATTGATAAAACGTATTTCGGCGGAGAATGGCAGGCACCAAGACCCATTACTAAAGGGATTTTAACACGCATTGAAGAAGAAAGAACACTACTACCTAAACAATTGCCGACAGCTGCTTATCGAGCTGAGGAAATGGTGAAGTGGCTCATTTCCCAAGGACACACACATATTCGTTCACATTGTAATGTTGACCCACAAATTGGGACAAAGCATATTGAAATTACAAAACAAGTTTTAGCAAACTATCAAGATCAAATCACCTATGATATTGTAGCCTTTCCACAGCATGGCTTATTACGCTCCAATGTAGAGGGACTAATCCGTGAGGCAATGGCGATGGGAGCAACGCTTGTTGGAGGCGTTGACCCATCCATTGTAGATCGCAATATCGAAAAGTCATTGCAAACAACGATGGGTATTGCACAAGACTATAATGCAGGGATCGATATTCATATTCACACAGCGAACACGCTAGGCGAATTTGAATTTTATAAACTGATTGAGTTAACGAAACAGGCGAAAAAAGAAGGTCAAGTCACAATTAGCCATGCGATGGCACTTGCTGATTTAGAACAGTCACGTTTAGAAAATTTAGTTCAAGCCATGGCTGAGGTACAAATGGATGTAACAACAACTGTACCAATCGATTTGAACCGTTCGACAATACCAATTCCTTATCTTTATAACAATGGTGTAAAGGTATCTGTGGGACATGATAGCTTTACAGATCATTGGTCACCATATGGTACTGGTAATACGATTATGAAATTAAATGTCATGGCGGAGAGATTCCGTTTTATTGATGAATATTCATTAAGTCGAGCTTGGAAATACGCCTCTGGCGGTATCACACCATTGAATGATGTAGGAGAACGTGTTTGGCCACAAGTTGGTGATAAAGCGAATATGCTGTTAGTGGATGGCGTGAGCACTGCACATGTGATAGCAAGAAGATGCCCAATTACTACGGTCATTTCACAAGGCAAAATGATTCACCAACAGGATGTAGGAGAGTTGAAAGGAGAATTCAGATGAAGCACTGGCTTACAAATGTTCTACTTGAAACAGGAGAATATCTAAAGGAAAATGATACAGTTGGAACGAAAGTGGAGCTTTTTCACCTTGAAATTACAGATGGCTTCATTTCGCAAATTGTACCCGCAACAGACGCAATCGATTCTCAAAACGAAGTCACAGATATGAAAGGGAAGCTGCTATTACCTGCCTTTAAGGAAATGCATAATCATTTAGATAAAACATACTTATCTTTACCGTGGAAGGCTTGTGTGCCCGTAAAGAATTTAAAGGAACGACTTGATCGTGAAGCACAAGAGTTATCCGTACTTGCTACAACAGGTAAACAACGTGCGGCTGCAATGATTGAAAAAATCCTTAAGAATGGTGCGAATCATATTCGTACACATGTCAATATCGATCCATACATTGGATTAAAAAATTTAGAAGGTGTACTAGCGGCATTGGACGATTATAAAGATGTCGTGACATCCGAAGTCATTGCCTTTCCACAGCATGGTCTACTAAGAGATGATGTCCCTAAATTATTGCGTGAAGCTTTACGCAATGGAGCGACGATGATTGGCGGCCTAGATCCAGCTGGCATCGATAACTCGATCGAGCCTTCTCTTTATGAAGTGATGGATATTGCACAGGAATTTAATGTTGATGTCGATATTCATTTACATGATGGTGGACATGTTGGGTATTATACAATCGATAAATGGATAGACATCGTGGAGGATGCCAAATATCAGGGGAGAACGGCAATAAGTCATGCCTTTTCACTTGGTGATGTATCAATCATGGAGCAACATAAAATTGCAGATCGTTTAGCACAACAACAAGTAAAAATAATGTCAACGGTGCCATTTGATTTGCGACGATTAATTCCACCGATTGAATTGCTAACAGAGCACGGCGTGGATGTCCATTTTGGTTGTGACGGCTTTTATGATTCTTGGAGTCCTAATGGCTCAGGAGATATTTTAGAAAAAGCGACTACTTTTGCAGATATTTCTCGTAAACTTGACGAACGCTCTATTCGACAAACATTAAAATATATTACAAGTGGTGTCACGCCATTAGATGCAAATGGTCAGAAGGTTTGGCCGAATGTGAAGGACGAAGCAAGTTTTGTATTCTTTGACGCAGTATCAAGCGCGGAAGTTATTGCACGTAAACCATCCAACCGAGTGGTTATGTCTAAAGGAAAGTTTATCAATTAAGCATAAATCTAAATCCCCCTTATTTAGATAACATAGCAAACTAGAAATTTTCTAGTTTGCTATACTTATGTTTTAATAGAAAAGATGAATAAAGGAAAGGGAAGTAGATTTGCCATTACTTATGTAGAAATCTCTTTATTTGCGGGTGCGATAAAATATGAAACAACTACCAATCTATATGATTTTATTTAGCTGTGTATTTTTTTGGGCCAGTAACTTCATTATTGGCTCTATTTTAATTGAACATTGGGATCCTTTAACAGTTGCCATTTTTAGATTGATTGTCATTGTTCTCTTTTTAGGGGGGATTAGTTGGAAAGCAATCTACCGAACAACATTTACAAGAAATGATTTATTGTTATTGATCCTTGCAGGAATACTGGGCGTTTCCATTAATCACTATAGCTTTTATGCTAGTCTCCAGCACACTTCTCCTATCACTGCGGCTTTAATATTAGCCTGTGCACCGATTGTCACATCTCTGCTGAATAAAATGATCTATCATGAATCACGTAACGGCATATTTTGGCTAGGTGCAATACTTTCATTTGTTGGTGTTGGCCTCATCATTACAAAAGGGGCACTTATCACCATTTCAATCGGTAAGGGTGAGGTGCTGAGCTTAATTACAATGCTAAGCTTTGCTTTGTTCCTCATTATTGTCAATCATCTTAGTCTGAAAATGTCAGCCCAGTCGATTACGTTCTATACAAATTTAATAGGTTTACTGGTGCTTGTGCCGTTTTCATTTACTATTTTGCCGCAGACGAATTGGCAAGTTGCAATACCCTACTGGTTTTTGCTCATTTTATCAGCGATTATTATTCATGGGGTAAGCAATTTAATATGGAATCAAAAAATGAAAGAGGTCGGCTCAACAAATGCGTCGTTGTTGTTAAACTTTGAGCCAGCTATAGCCATGCTATTGAGTGCTGTATTTTTAAAACAATTCCCTACAAGTGTTCAAATATATGGCTCTTTATTAATTTTAGTAGGAATTTTGTTGTGTATTTATTATAAAGAAATTAAAATTTTGCTTTTGCTAAAAAGAAATATAAATTAAAAAAAGCACTTTTCTGTACAGTATGTTAGAAATGATTTCTGGCATGCTGTTTTTTTGTAGATTGTATGTATTGTTTTTGTGCAAAAATAATATTACTTCAAAAAAATCCCCTTTTAGAATATTTCCATCATGTAGAAGCAATTGATACTGAGTTAATAGAATTTTATCTCTTATTCTTTGTAGAAAAAATATATATTTGGATAATAAAAATCTTTAGGTATTGAAAGCATTTTATAAAATATGCATTCACTGTATTGTAAAAAAATTATTTTTTTATTAATTTAAGTAAACATATATCAGTTTATAAAAAATGCTAGGTATTTATAAATATAAAAATTTTGTCTATTACATTTATAAAATGCTCTTTTGTTCTATAAATTTCTACATACTATTGATTTGGTGTGCTTCTTTTTATGAGAGATACTCATAATGATTCTGCTGGTAAAATAAGACGTATACATTTAGCGAATGTGAAAATATGCACATTTTTAATTATATTAATATAATTATTTGGTGTTTAAAGAATAGAGTAGAAAAATAATATTAGCTAAATGGTGTTATGTTTTTTGTAAGAAATACGTAGTTATACTTAGAGACTGTAAGGTTTTTGAGACGAAATATATTAATGAAAAAGAGAAAAACTTTTTGGAGAAATAATATTTTTTAGAAAAACATCTTGCATTTGAATAATTCTAAGTGGTAAATTGTTTTACATGGACGTTCATAGAATTTTCACAGGTAGCAAAAGAGGGGAGAAATGAGAATTTATGAATAAAAATAGATGGTTAATTGCATTATCTGCAATCGCTATTCACCTTTCAATCGGTGGAGCCTATGCATACAGTGTATACAAGCTACCGATTGTCACAGAAATGGGATGGAGTGAAACAAAGGTAACGATTGCCTTTACCATTATGATGGGATTAGCTGGTTTCTCAGCTGCATTATTTGGTAGTTTAGTAGAAAAAATGGGACCACGTAAATCGGCGATGGTAGCAGCTGTCTTATTTGGAGCAGGACAAGCTGGTGCTGGTGTAGCCATTTCAATGGATTCTGTTGTTATGTATTGGTTAACATATGGTGTTCTTAGTGGATTAGGAATGGGGATTGGCTATATTGCACCTGTATCAACACTTGTAAAATGGTTCCCAGACCGTCGTGGTCTAGCAACAGGTATGGCCGTACTTGGTTTTGGATCGGGTGCACTTATTACAGCACCAGTCGCAGCCAACTTAATGGAGGCAGTTGGCATTTCTACAACATACTTTATTCTAGGGGCAAGTTACTTCACGTTAATGATTTTAGGGGCTTCATATATAGCACCACCTAAGCCAGGTTATATGCCTGCTAATATGAAAGCAGCTGCCAATAATGGTAAGGACGTAGTTAAGAAAGATTTAGCTGTTATGTCAGCACGTGAAGCTGTTAAAACAAAGCACTTCTGGATGCTTTGGTCAATGCATTTAGTTAATGTAACAGCAGGGATTATGATGATTTCTGTTGCTTCACCAATGGCACAGGAAATTGTCGGTCTATCAGTAGCAGGTGCTGCCGCAATGGTAGGAATTATGGGGTTATTTAATGGTGGTGGTCGTTTAATCTGGGCCGCTGTGTCTGATTATATCGGTCGTTCTAACGTTTTCGTTATTTTCTTTACTGCACAGCTAATCACATTTATCGTTTTACCACATACAACTAACGTAATTATTTTCCAAGCACTTATCTTCTTAGTTGTTAGTTGCTATGGTGGTGGGTTCTCAAATCTACCTGCATTTGCAAGTGATTTATTTGGCACAAAGCAACTTGGTGTGATTCATGGTTATTTATTAACAACGTGGTCATTGGGTGGAGTTTTTGGACCATTGTTAGTAAGTGCAATCAAAAATGCGTATGGAAGCTATATTCCTGTATTCTATGTATTCGCAGGTTTAATCGCAGCTTCGTTGATTATTTCCTTAACGTTACGTGCAGATGTACGTAAGCAAACAGCTTTAAAAGCAGCGCAAAATGTTGGAGATGTATCTGCTACACAATAATATGAACTTTCAATTTACTATATAGGTGTCATTTCGTGGATGGCACTTATATAGTTATTTTTTTGAAGTGTTTGTTATATAACAATTGTAATTTCTTTGTTTAATGTATAACAGCGCATGTCTGATGTCAATAACATTACTGGAAATAAAGTGATTTCGTAATTAAAAGAGAAATTTTGTAACGAAATTCATGATGAGGAACAAACTATTAAAAATTGAATCTTTTCTCAAAGAACAACGTATATAAAGTAATTAGGGAGGGATCAATCATGGGTAAATTTTCTTTAGATGAATTTGTTCATAAAACACAGCAGGACGATAATGAGAATGATTATTTTGAATTGGAAACTGAACGTGTATTAGAGGTTAATCTAAACGGTGAAGTGTGGTCAAAAATGGGTGCTATGATTTCTTATACAGGTGATATTAAATTTGAACGTGAGCGCGTCTTAGAGCATGGTTTTGGAAAAATGTTTAAAAAGGCTTTAACGGGTGAAGGTACGCAATTGATGAAAGCTAGCGGAAAGGGCAGACTCTATTTAGCGGACCAAGGAAAGAAAGTAACTGTTTTTGATTTGAAAAACGACAGTATTTGTGTCAATGGCAATGATTTACTTGCCTTTGAGCCTAGCATCGAATGGGATATACGTTTGATGCGTAAAATGGCTGGCATCATGTCAGGTGGTTTATTTAATGTAACCCTTCAAGGAACAGGGAAGGTTGCGATTACAACTCATTTTGAACCACTGACATTATTAGTGAAACCAGGTGAAACAGTATATACTGATCCGCATGCTACTGTCGCATGGTCAGGCAACTTAACACCTGAATTTAAAACAGATATTAGCTTCCGTACATTTATCGGCCGAGGCAGTGGAGAATCCATCCAGATGGCGTTTTCTGGTGAGGGCTTTGTTATTATCCAACCATTTGAAGAAGTTTATATGTCTAGTGAAAGCTAAAAAAGCGTGTCCGTTGTTCCACGGACACGCTTTTTCTCCTATTATAATGCCGCATGCATTCCTGCAATACGTCCCGTTACTAGGGCTGAAGTGATGTTATAGCCGCCTGTATAGCCATGAATATCAAGAATTTCTCCACAAAAGAACAGTCCCTCTTTTTTCTTTGAGGCCATTGTTTTTGGCTCGATTTCTTTTACAGAGACACCGCCACCTGTTACAAATGCCTTATCAAGTGACTGTGTGCCACTCACTGTTAACGTGAAGTTTACTAGTAAACGTGCTAGCTGACGAATTTTCTCTTGGGATAATTCAGCGCCCGTCAATTGAACATCAATATGTGCTCGCTCACATAAGAACAAGAGCCATCTTTCAGGTGCTATGCCTTTCCAAACATTTTTCACAGCCTTTTTCGGATCTTCTTTTATTAATTTATTTAAATATTGTAGACATGTTTCTTCATTATAATGTACCAGTGTTTGAATACGCATTGTTACGGGCTCATAGCCTGTTTTCATTAATTCTTTCACAACGAATTGACTACAACGCAAAATAGCAGGACCACTTAAACCAAAATGGGTAAAGAGCATATCCATTTGATGGGTGACGAGTGTCTTGCCTTTTTTATTGAGCACGGAGACAGCAACATCACGCAATGCTAGTCCTTGTAGCTCACGTTCTTGAATAAAATCTTCTTTTGAAATAACAGGGACTTCTGTTGGGAATAAGGTTGTGATTGTATGACCCGCACGTTCAGCCCAAGGATAGCCATCACCTGTTGAGCCTGTTTGTGGAACCGCCTTGCCCCCAACGGCTACAACGACTGCTTGACTACGGACTTCGGTGCCGTCAGCAAGACGTACACCCAAAATTTTATCTTCATCCATTAGAAGCTTACTGACAGCTGTGTGTAAACGAACTTCAATATGAAGACGTTGTAGCTGTCTAATCAGCGCATCAACGACATCTTGTGCGCGATTGGATACAGGGAACATTCTACCGTGGTCCTCTTCCTTTAGGGCGACACCAAGCCCTTCAAAAAATGCAATTATATCTTCATTATTATAAACGGTAAATGGACTATAGAGAAAACGGCCATTACCGGGTATATGTTTCACAATTTCTTCAATAGGCAAACGATTTGTAACATTACAGCGTCCTCCGCCAGAAATGGCCAATTTCTTGCCTAGTTTTGTGCCTTTTTCTAACAATAACACCTTCTTTTTGCGCTCTCCAGCAGCAATCGCCGCCATTAAACCAGATGGGCCACCACCAATCACGATTACATCATACATAGTTAGAAACTCACTTTCTGTTCAAATTAGGAATCTTTCCTATTATACATGAAGTCTATATAGAGAGGGACTTTCTTTGACATTGAAAATAATAGAAAAGTGTTTTATAATTCTTTATCTCTTCTTTTGGGATGAAGAGCTTATACAGTAGAATGAAACACAATATTCTTTGTTATACAATTGGATGAATGAAAGTTTTCCTTTATTAGCATTGTCAGCATGAAATGAATGTCTTTTCGTGCTATTATGGTAAAGGTTATGCACTAAATTATGAGGTGAAAAATAGAATGTGCGGATTTATAGGTTATATTAATGGAACAAATGTGATTGATCATCATCAGACGATAGAAAATATGATGAATACAATTATTCACCGTGGACCTGATAGCGGTGGTATTCATAGTGACGATAAAGTGACGTTAGGTTTCCGTCGATTAAGTATTATTGACTTATCAGACGTAGCGAATCAACCATTATATAGTGAAGACGGCAATATCGTGCTTGTATTTAATGGAGAGATTTTTAACTTCCAAGAGCTGCGTGCAGATTTAATTGAAAAAGGTCATACGTTTAAAACACAATCAGATAGTGAAGTCATTATTTATGGCTATGTAGAATATGGCGTAGATTTTGTGAAAAAATTACGTGGGATGTTTGCCTTCTGTATTTGGGATAAAAAGAATGATTTACAGTTCATTGCGCGCGATGGCTTTGGAATCAAACCATTGTATTACTCTGAGCATACAACAGACGGTACGTTTATTTTTGGCTCTGAGATTAAATCGTTTTTACCACACCCATCATTTATTAAAGAGTTAAATAAACAGGCACTTCGCCCCTATTTAACATTCCAGTATTCATCTATGGATGAAACATTCTTTAAAGGTGTCTTTAAATTACCACCAGCACACTATATGCTGATTCAAAATGGACAAAAGCAAATCGTTCAATATTGGGATAAAAAATTCCATGCAAAAGAAGCACCAATCGAAAAATATATTGAAGAAATTCGTTCAACTGTTAAAGAATCTGTAGAGGCTCATCAAATCAGTGATGTAAAAGTTGGTTCATTCTTATCGGGTGGTATTGACTCTAGTTATATTACGTCTTTATTACGCCCAGATAAATCCTTCTCAGTCGGGTTTGCGGACTATGAAGATATGTTCAATGAGACAAATCTTGCAAAAGATTTATCAGATACGTTGAATATTCAAAATGAACGTAGATACATTACCGCAGATGAGTGCTTTGAAGCGCTACCTAAAATTCAATGGCATATGGATGAACCACAATCCAATCCATCTTCAGTGCCACTTTACTTCCTTTCGGAGCTTGCTTCAAAAGATGTAACGGTTGTCTTATCAGGTGAAGGTGCTGATGAAATTTTTGGTGGGTATGCTTGGTATCAAAACTCAGGAAGAATGCAAAAATACGAAAAATTACCATTAGGTCTTCGTAAAACATTACGTGGAATGGCAGAAGCCCTACCGAAAAATCAATACACGAATTTCCTTATTAAAGGTGCTCAAACAGTAGAAGAGCGTTTTATTGGGGAAGCGGTAGTTTGGGATGAAGTGGATGCTATTAATGTTTTAAAGCCAGCTTATAAAAATGCGCCATCTGTAAAATCGATTACAAAACGTATTTATGATGAAGTACCTGGCGATGATGATGTGACAAAAATGCAGTATTTAGATCTAAATCTTTGGATGCCTGGTGATATTTTATTAAAGGCAGATAAAATGAGTATGGCACACTCAATTGAATTACGTGTACCATTTTTAGATAAAGAAGTAATGGAGTTAGCGAAAAATATTCCTTCAAGATACCGTGTGAATGATATCGATACAAAATATGTTCTACGTCAAGCTGCGCATCAGGAATTGCCAGAAGAATGGGCAAAGCGTCCGAAACTCGGATTCCCAGTGCCAATTCGCCACTGGTTACGTGAAGAAAAGTATTACAGTATGGTAAAAGAAATGTTTACAACTGACTTTGCAAATGAATTTTTTGATACAAAACAATTAGTTGGCTATCTAGATGAGCACTACGAAGGGAAAGCAAATCGCGGTCGTTATATTTGGACAGTTTATGTATTCCTAGTATGGTATAAAAAGTTCTTTGTGGACATGGTATAAGAAATACCTAATCGGTGGGGATGTTCAATTCCTCACCGATTATTTTAAGGCCTTTTTTCATCAAGTTTCTTTATGAATGAACTTTTTGGTGTTTTTATGCGTCTCATTTCCTATAAATATGTTAAGATTACAGTTGGTTTACTTTATTGCTCTTAGAGTGACAGCGCTTGCATATCGTTTGTTTTAAAACGAAAAAGTTTTATAAGTATCCTTTGAAGTGTTACGATAATAATATTGATTTTACAATGAATGGATGGGTATGATGTCCAATTTAATGAAAGGTACTGCGATATTAACAATGGGGATGTTTTTATCGAAGGTACTCGGATTAATTTATATTTTTCCGTTTTATGCAATTGTTGGCGAGAAGAACATTGCGCTTTACCAATATGCATATATTCCCTATTCAATTATGCTGGCAATCGCCATTTCAGGTGCGCCAATAGCCGTCTCTAAATTTGTATCCAAATATAATGCAATGGGAGATTATCAATCGGGGCGCAAGCTGATGAAATCTGGCATTCTTATTATGATGATGACTGGCTTTGCAGCATTTATTGCCCTCTTTCTACTTGCTACGCCAATTGCAGGGCTAGTTATTAAGAGTGAGGAACAGGTCTTTACAGTTGAACAAATTGCTTCAGTAATACGATGGGTTAGTTTTGCCTTAATCGTAGTGCCATTTATGAGTCTATGGCGGGGCTTCTTCCAAGGCTACGACAAAATGGAGCCAACTGCCGTTTCACAATTGGTGGAACAAATTGTGCGGATTGTTGTGTTACTTGGTGGGTCGTTCCTAGTGGTGATTGTGTTTAAAGGAAAACCAGAGACAGCCATCTCCTTTGCTGTGTTTGCTGCATTTATCGGGGCAATCGGTGGATTAGGTGTTCTTTATTATTACTGGAAAAAATATCAGCCTGAATTTAACTTATTACGTAGCCAAAGTGTGACTTCCACACAGCTACCAATGTCCAATATTTATAAAGAAGTGATTACCTATTCCATCCCAATGGTGTTTGTAGGGGTGGCGAATCCGTTGTTCCAATTAGTCGACATGCTTACGTTTAATGGAGCAATGACGTCCATTGGTTTAGCAGAAGTAACAGATACTTATTTATCGATGATTAACTTTATGACACATAAAGTTGTTATTATCCCTGTTATGCTAGCGACTGGATTTTCGATGGCGCTTGTACCAACAATTACAAAATATTTTACACAGGGGGAGTATTTAGCGCTCCGCCATGCAATGGATAAAACCTATCAAATTTTAATCTTTATTACATTGCCAGCTGTGGTTGGTATTTCTCTATTAGCCAATGAAATTTATTTTATGCTTTATTCAGAAAGCGAAATGGGAGCAACCATTTTAGCGCATTATGCACCTGTTGCGATTTTATTTGCGTTATTCCAAGTCACAGCAGCCTTACTTCAAGGAATTGATTTTCAAAAGTGGATTGTTTTTAGCTTATTATCTGGAATTTTCGTAAAGCTAGCATTAAATATTCCTTTAATTCGCTGGTTAGAGGCTGATGGTGCTATAGTAGCTACAGCTATTGGCTACAGTGTTTCGATTATCATTAATATGCTTGTGTTACGAAAAACGTTGAATTATCGATCAGAAATGGTTGTGCGTCGTGTCATGCTAATTGCTTTATTGACAATGGCGATGGCCATTAGCGTGCTGATTGTGCATAAATTATTGGAATTACTAATGGGACCAGTTGATAGTAAATTCTCAGCATTACTATTCTCAATTATTTGTGCGGGTGTTGGTGCGGCTGTTTATGGCTTTTTATCATTACGCCTAGGTTTAGCCCAAAAGCTATTAGGTGAACGATTAACCCGTATTATGAGTAAACTGGGATTGAAATAGGAGTGGAACGATGCGTTTAGATAAATTACTAGCAAATATGGGGTACGGCTCTCGTAAGGAAGTAAAGCAGCTATTAAAGCAAAAAGCAGTCACAGTAGACGGTGATTATGTCAAGGATGCAGCTTTACACGTAGACCCAGAAAAGCAAATTGTATCAGTGTTTGGAGAGCGCGTTGTTTATACAGAATTTGTTTATTTTATAATGAATAAACCGCCTGGTGTTATTTCTGCCACTGAAGATTTAAGAGATGAAACAGTCATTGATTTATTAGAGCCATTACACCAGCATTTTCAACCGTTTCCTGTTGGTCGATTAGATAAAGACACAGAAGGATTGCTCTTATTAACAAACGATGGTCAATTAGCTCATAATTTATTGTCTCCCAAAAAGCATGTGCCAAAAGTTTATTACGCACAGATTGAAGGCGTTGTGACAGAAGAAGATGCCGAGAAATTTGCAAATGGTGTTGAGCTAGATGATGGCTATGTTACAAAGCCTGGAAAGCTTGTGATCTTAAAGTCTGCACAGCAATCTGAAATAGAGCTAACGATTCAAGAAGGCAAGTTTCATCAGGTAAAGCGAATGTTTGAGGCTGTAGGAAAACGTGTAACATATTTAAAGCGTATTTCCATGGGAAGCCTGAAATTAGATGAAAATCTAGCGTTAGGTGAATATCGTGAGCTCACTGCTGAAGAGCTAAACGGTCTACAAAACAATCATTAAACATATTATTCCTCGATGCCTCACATAGCATCGGGGATTTTTATATACAGTAATATGACTGTAACTGTATAATATGAAATGAGTTATTGTGATATAGTCATAGAATGTATCATATTTTGAAATATTCCCCAAAAGACGATGGTATAAAATAAGTAGAGGACAATTAAATGAAGAACCTGCGTATTAAATTATTACTATCTCTAATAGCATTTGCAGTCATACTTGTTGCTGTTATTTCATATGTGAACCGACAAATACTGGTAACAGAGATAGAAAAGCAAGTGAGCATGAATAAAATATTAATTGAAAATCATATTTTGACAGATATGCAAACTGTCGATGATGCCCATTTTTATTTTGATAATAATATTTCAGACAAAATGGAACAGGAGCTTAGACAGCTAAAAAACTATTACCATGAAAACCCTAATGTAGCTACTTGGGATTTGCAGCAAATGAAAAAGAAACATGGTATGGATATTTACATAGTGGATCAATCAAATACAGTAGTTTACACAACTTTTGTCAAAGATATTGGCTTGGATTTCTCGCTTTGCTGTCAACGTTTTTCTGCTTTATTAGATGAACGGCGCGCTAGTGGCGAATTTTTTACAGATGGACTCGATATTTCAACATCAACAGGTGAATATCGGAAATTTGGCTATCTGGCAACACATGATAAGAAATATTTGCTCGAGTTAGGTATAGACCTACTAAATGATCCTGTCTTCCAAACCTTTAATTTTGAGAAAACTGCACAGTACTTAATAGGTAAGTATATTGATTTAGTGGATGTGCAAGCTATTAATGCAGGTGGCGTTTTCTTTAATGATTCGAGATCGAAGAGAATCACTGTACAGGAGCAATCTAAGAAATTTCAAAAATACTTCGAGCTAGCTAAGAAAACAATGGAGCCAGTTGAGTATGAAAAGGCATTAGACAATGGTTATATAGAAACACATCGTTTTCTGCCCTATGAAGCAGAGACAGTGAGAGGGGAGTCATCCAAAAGAATTGTCTATGTGAAATTTATCAATTTCACTAAAATGGAAGCTCTCCAAAAAAATACAAAACAATTTTGGATCTTACTGTCTATTGCCCTACTAACATCCTTTATTATGCTGTTAGTTATTAATAAAATTTTATCTAAAACAATACACCTAGCTACCTTCGATCCGCTAACTGGTGTCTACAACCGTGCTACATATATTAGGAAAATTGATAATTTATTAAGAAAAAGAAAAATGAATGTGCCAGGTTTATTGTTAATTGATTTAGATAACTTTAAACAAGTAAACGATCAATTTGGTCATGTAGAAGGAGATCATATCCTCATTGAAACAGCGAAAATTTTAAAGCATGTTGTTAAACAAAGTGGCTTTGTTGTACGCTTCGGTGGGGATGAATTTGCCATTGTTTTATACGATACAACAGAGGAACAGATGCAGCACATGGCAGAGGACATTTTGACTCAAATAAGGTCAGTTAGATATGATGGCCAAGCTAGCGAGAAATGGTCTGTGTTGTCTGTGAGCATGGGCGGAGCCATTTATAACCATACTGAGGATACAGAAATGAGCTTATTTGAACGGGCCGATAAAGCGCTTTATCAATCCAAAAATGCTGGTAAGGATCAATATTCTAGTTTTGCAGAGGTCGCTGCTGACGAGGATTATAATAGTTAAAAAACGCCCCATTCTATCGATAGCATAATTAGCTATTCTGATAGCAATGGGGCGTTTATTAATGAGCAGCTATTTTTGTTCTATAAAAGATACAACTACATAAAACAAGAACAGCGATGACTGGAAACATAGCGTTCATATAATGCGTCAAGAGCCAACCGCCTATTATTGGGCCAATAAAGCCACCTAAATTTTTAAATTGGGCAGCACCTAAATAGGTTGCCTTTTGAGTATCTGGTGCAATTTCATCAATCATGACATTCATTGTAGGGAAGGCAAAGATTTCACCTATGGTAAAAATAATCATGGCAATGATATAGAGCGTATAATTATTGGAGAATCCAAACATACATAATCCAATAGCAAAGAACAGTACACCTACTAATAATGTAGCTGTAGATGAAAAGCGCTCTGATACTATACTAATAGGTAATTGTAGTAATAACACTACTGCTGCATTGAGAGAGATTAATAACGAATAAAGTTTCGCACCTTCATCAATTTTTAATTCGATAATTTGTGGTAGCGTTGAGTCAAATTGCGAGTAACCAATATTGATTAAAATGGCACCCAATATGAAGCTAAGCAGCACACGATTTGTCAAAAGAATCGTGAATGTACTGAGTATTTTTGTTTGTGTAACCGCTTTGGGTTGCTGCATTTGATAGCGATTTAACACAAAAAATAAAAAGACTGCGTAAATAATATACATCATCCCTGTCAGCATAAAAGGGATACTTGGACTGGAGAGCTGTGAGATATACACGCCAATAATTGGACCAATAACCGCTGCAATATTAATGGCCGTATAACGTAAGGAAAATAGTCTTTTTCGTTTATCGGCAGGTGTAAAATCAATCATCAATGCCTGTGTGGAAGGTTCAAAAAATGATCGACAAAGTCCATTCAAAGCATTGAATAGAATAAAAAGCCAAACAGCATGAACTGTTGCGAAGCCAAAGAACACAAGACTCCAAACGATAATTGTTAATAGAATAACGCTTTTTCTACCAAAGCGATCTGTTAAATAACCCCCGAAAAATCCACCTACTGTGGAAATGAGCGGCGCGATACCAATTGTCAATCCAATTTGTAAGGGAGAGGCTTGAATTTCATTATGTAAATAAATAGCTAAAAAAGGCATTGCCATAAAGCTTGCAATACGTGTAAAAATTGTTCCACCTAAAATAATCCAAACTAATGGATGAAACAACTTTGACAAAGTCATATAAAATCCTCCTCTCAACATTTAGAATGTTTCGAGTTTAACGGATTGTTAAGCAACTGTAAATAGTTAAAATAATCTTGAAAGAGCACAGAGCAGATAATGGCGCGCAGATTTATGTTGCTATGCTAAGATGTGAGGCTCAGATTGAAGGGTAAAGGAGCAATGTAAATAATCGTTTTATATAGATGAATGGAAGTAAGATAAAAATCATTGCTTTGCATAGATAGATGACTGAAAAAGTGATGAAAATAATTACTTTACACAGAAAGCAAGCTGGAGAAGTCAGTCAGTAAGCAAAGTGGGAAAAAATCTAAAAATCTTCTAACGACAAAAAAGAATGACCCCGACGAAAGGTCATTCTTTTTCCATACACAATGCTTTACGTACAAAACGTAAAACTAAGACGTTAATTTTACTTTTTTCTTCGTCGTTGTCCATCTGCCTCGACTTGGACTCGTCACCAAATCGTTAAAGGCTAACACGTTCAAATCTCTTTGAACGGTGCGAGGAGTGATACTAAACTCTTCGACTAAATCCTGTGTAGACACGGTTCCTTTGTCTAAAATAAACATGTACACGTCTTTAATACGATTAAGCATTCGATCAGTAGTTGGTTTCATTAAATGAACCACTCCTTCATCTTAATTCTCTTGGCAAAGACTAGCGGACGACAATATGTGCGGAGTGCACTTAGGCTTTTAAGTAGCTGCCTTAGACATCCCCTTTTCTAATTTTTATAGTCAGAACAATTATTCTGATAACTTCATTATATAGAAAAACTACATGATTTTCTAGTGAATGCAAGAGAAATTTACAATAGAAACATAAAATTTTTACTGTATTTTGTGGGAATAAGTGAAATACATGCTATATGTGGTAGGGTTAGTAGAAAATGCTGAAAATAGTTGTCAGAAAGAAGATTGTCATATATGTTGTAAGGTGTAGAATAATGTTAATACTTTGAAGGAGGTACATGGTATGAATTGGTTACAAGCTGCAAAAGAAAGGCAAGAGGAATTAGTACAAGAGTTACAGGAGCTTGTGCAAATTAATAGTATTCTTGATGAGGATACGATTACTACTGAAGTACCTTTCGGTGATGGTCCACTTCAAGCGCTTGAATGGTTACTAGCAAAGGGCCAAAAAGAAGGGCTGCTAACGAAAAATGTAGATAACTATGCTGGACATATTGAAATGGGTGCAGGAGAAGAATTACTAGGTATTTTATGTCATGTTGATGTTGTTCCGATAGGGGATGAAGCGGATTGGACATACCCACCATTCAGCGGTACTGTAGCCGATGGGAAGCTATATGCACGTGGTGCGATTGATGATAAAGGCCCTACTATTGCGGCATGGATGGCCATGAAACTTGTCAAAGATGCAGGTATTCAATTAGATAAAAGAGTGCGAATGATTATTGGTACGGATGAAGAAACAGGATTCCGCTGTGTCGACCACTATTTCAAACAGGAGGAAATGCCGACAATCGGTTTTGCACCAGATGCAGATTTCCCGCTCATTAATGCTGAGAAAGGCATTGCAGAGCTTGTGTTCTCTCAAAATAAAGTTGGTGATGCAAAGAAAGAACAGCTACTACTATTTAATGCAGGAAAGCGTCCAAATATGGTACCTGATTTTGCTAAAGCAACAGTTCAGCATGTTTCAGTGCAATTCGAACAGAATTTTCAAACATTTTTAAGCAAAAATCAGCTAGAAGGCTCTTTATTAATGGAGGACTCTCGCTATATAATAACTATCAAAGGTAAAGCAGCCCATGCAATGGAACCAGAAAAAGGTGTCAATGCAGCTGTTTATCTTGCTGCGTTTTTACAACAAGAGTTGACGACAGAGACAAGTAAACAATTTGTTGACTTTATCGCAGATGTTTTTTATCAGGATCATTATGGCCAACAGCTTGAATTACAATTTGAGGATGCGATGTCTGGTCATACAACATTAAATCCAGGCATCGTTAGCTTTGATGTCAATAATGGAGGCAGTTTAGTGATTAGTATGCGCTATTCTGTGTCCTATCCATTCGATGAAAAAATTACAGAGGCTCAACGCTTAGTTGTAAAAAAAGGATTTTCATTAGATATTCAAGACGACTCCAAGCCCCATTATGTTAGTGAAGATGATCCATTTATACAAACATTAGCAGCTATCTATAGACGTCAATCAGGTGATACAGAAACACCGTTATTATCTACAGGCGGTGGGACATATGCACGTGTGATGAAAAAGGGCGTGGCATTTGGCATGCTATTCCCAGGAGAGCCGGATGTGGCGCATCGTGCAGATGAGTTTGTCGTGGTTGAAAATCTTGTTAAAGCAGCGGCTATTTATGCTGAAGCAATTGTTGAGCTTGCAGGAAAAAAATAACTTAAAGACGAAAAGGATGAACGAAAAATGGCATATTCATTATGGAATGATCAAATTGTTGAAGAAGGATCTATTGCAGTTTCACCTGAAGATAGAGGCTATCAGTTTGGTGACGGCATTTATGAAGTAATCAAAGTTTATAACGGAAATATGTTTACAGCACAAGAGCACATTGATCGTTTCTATGCGAGTGCCGAAAAAATTCGTCTTGTTATTCCTTATACAAAAGACGTTTTACACAAATTATTACATGAACTAATTGAAAAAAATAATTTGGATACAGGACATGTTTATTTCCAAATCACTCGTGGGGCTAATTCGCGAAATCACGTTTTCCCAGATGCAAGTGTTGCAGCTGTATTAACTGGCAATGTAAAAGCGGGTGAACGTGCATATGAAAACTTTGAAAAAGGTGTAAAAGCCACTTTTGTGGAGGATATTCGTTGGTTACGTTGTGATATCAAATCATTAAACTTACTAGGAGCAGTTTTAGCAAAACAAGAGGCTGCTGAAAAAGGCTGCTATGAAGCCATTTTACATCGTGGAGATATCGTGACAGAATGCTCTTCAGCAAATGTTTATGGAATTAAAGACGGAAAACTTTATACACATCCAGCTAATAATTTCATCTTAAATGGTATTACACGTCAGGTGATTTTAAAATGTGCGCAGGAAATTAATTTACCAGTGATCGAAGAGCCGATGACGAAGGCAGATCTACTAACAATGGATGAAATCATTGTATCATCTGTATCTTCTGAAGTTACGCCAGTAATTGATGTTGACGGCAACCAAATTGGTGCTGGGGTTCCTGGTGAATGGACTCGTCAATTACAGCAAGCATTTGAGGCGAAATTACCACTCTCAATCAATACAAAATAAATGAATATTTTAGAGAACTATCTGTATGGATAGTTCTCTTTATTTATGGGTGTAATGTTGGGTCTCGTCATGTAAAATAAAAAGGATGGTAGAATAATCTTACAATTGAAATTTGTAGAACATATGTCGATGTAATGAATACAAAAGATTGTAACGTCTCTTTTCTACCGAAGTAATCGAGATAAAAAGAGATGGTAAGTAAGAATGGAGTGACCTTTACATGGCACAATTAGTGAAAATACAAGATTATATTTCTCGCTATCAAATTGATTTAGCTAGATATCCTACACAATTTGTGCGCTTGAAGAAAGGCCAATGGGAACGCATTAAGCGTCAATGGGAATTGGGAGAAGATATAAGCGAGTGGCAACATATTCACAATGAGACAGAAGTGGATACTTTAGAGGAAAAAGAACGATTTTCCTTCATTAAAAAAATATTTGCTGGACGACAAAAAGAAACAGTAGAAAATGTTGAAGACATCGAAATATCAAACGAGCTTATCAGTGATGAGGATAGCATCCCAGATGAAGAAACAACATTAACATTTGAACCTAAGATTGTGTATGCACCTCAATCTATCCATGAGCTGAAACGAATGTTTATTGATCAATTCTTCCACTTTCAAATGAAATGGGCAAGTTCAACATTACGTGAAAAATCATATGTAGATCCTCGCTTCATGCGTGACTCTTTACTACGTACGTTATTACAAACGTTACCTGATAATTACTTATTATTTTATTATCCTATTCTACAAATAAGAAAAGCACCTATTGAGCTTGATGTAGTGTTGATGTCACCAACGGAGTGTATTTGTATTACGGTTTTGGAGGCAGATAATCAAGCTGTATATGTTGGTGGCAGTGATCGCTTTTGGATAAAAAAAGTGGGAACAAAGGACTCTAAAGTTCTGAATCCAACAATAAACTTAGGCCGTATGGAGTCAGTACTGTCACAATTATTTAAACAAGAAAATATAGATATGCCTATTAGCAAGGTTGTATTAACTCGTAATGGTTATTTTGATTATCCTGGTTCACCATATGGAGTTCGTTTTGTTGATCGCCGAAATTACGGAGAATGGATGGAGCATTTGCGAAAGGTTTCCTCTCCAATGAAGCATATGCAAATACGTGCGGCTCAGACGATTTTAAATACTGTGCAAACAACCTCCTTTAATCGAGATATTTGGCAGCAGACTTCACAACCAACAGAGGACTAAGCATGCAGATTCTATTTATTGTCAATGAAGCTGCAGGAAATGGTAAAGGTAAGAAGGTTTGGCATCAGCTTCAAAAGCAACTAACCATAGACTATCAAGTAGCTTTTACGGAATATGAAGGACATGGACAGGAAATCGCCAAACAATGGGCACAGCAACAGCAGGATAAAAACTTACTTATAGTTGTTGGAGGGGATGGCACCATCCATGAGGTATTTAGTGGTGTTGTACATAATGAACTCATAATAGTTGGGGTTGTTCGTGCTGGCTCTGGAAACGATTTTGCACGCTATTTTCCCACATTTCATAATGCTCAGCAAATCGAGGACTATGTAATGACTGCTGCAATGGCAAATGCAAAGATAGATGCAGGGAAAGTTCAGCTCGGCAATAGGCGGGATGAAATCTTTGTCAATAATGCGGGCATAGGCTTTGATGCTTATGTAACAAAATCAATTAATACATCTCGCCTTAAATTTTACCTCAATAAAATAGGTCTGGGTAAACTATCGTATGCCATTGCTGTCAGTAGAGGCTTATTTAGCTTTGATTGTTTTAACGTAACGATACGTTCCGGTGAAGAAGAATGGCAATTTCAACGGGCATGGTTTGTAGCGATGTGCAATCAGCCTTATTTTGGCGGAGGCATGAAAATATCACCTGCTGCAAAAGCAGATGATGGCCGAGTAGATATTACGATTGTGCATGATATTTCACGTATAAAATTATTACTTGTTTTTGTTACTGTTTTTTTCGAAAAGCATACGAAATTTAAGGAGATTACTTTTTTACAAGGACAACACTTCGATATTATTGTGAATGATGATAAGATTGATTGTCATATGGATGGAAATTATAGTGGAAGTGTCCAGCAGGGGTCTATTATTCACTGTACAGTGCAACAGAATGCATGGAACATTATGACAAAGAGTTCTAAATAATATCATTGCGCAATAATTTTAAGCGAATTAAAGTGGAATACGATATACTATAAAAAAATCAATAATTTTATAAGAAAGAAATGAGGAACAACAGTGAGATTAAGAAATAAGCCTTGGGCGGAGGAAATGATTACAAATCATCCAGAGATAATCGTTTCCAATCCTGAAGACTTTAAAGGAAATTGGCAAGCTGTATTCGGAAATGACAACCCAGTCCACATTGAGGTAGGAACAGGAAAGGGACAATTTGTAACAGGAATGGCTTTGCAAAATCCAGATATCAATTATATTGGCATTGAGCTTTATGATAGTGTAATTGTTTGTGCATTAGAGAAAGTGCTAGAAGCAAAATCTCCAGCGAATTTACGCTTACTTAAAGTAAATGGCGCAGATTTAAATAAATTTTTTATCAAAAATGATGTAGCACGTGTATACCTGAATTTCTCAGATCCTTGGCCAAAAACACGTCATGCAAAAAGACGTTTGACGCATGGGGATTTTTTGAAATTATATGAGTCGATTTTGGTGGATAATGGGGAAGTCCATTTTAAAACGGATAACCGTGGTTTGTTCGAGTTTTCATTAATCAGTGTATCTGAATATGGTATGTTACTAAAGTATGTATCACTCGACCTACATGCAAACATGCCAGAGGATAATGTGATGACTGAATATGAGCAGAAATTTTCTGCGAAAGGGCAGCCGATTTATCGATTAGAGTCGCAATTTATCACTAAATTGTAGGGGGAATATGGATGGATCAGTTACAGTTTCACAATATGTCATTATCATGGCTAAACGGGGGTGTTACGTGCCTAGATGGTGGTGCGATGTTTGGTGTTGTACCAAAGCCTCTTTGGTCCCGCAAATATCCAGTCAATGAAAAAAACCAAATTGAATTACCAACAGAACCTATCCTTATTCAATTTGGGGGCAAAAACTACCTTATTGATACGGGTGTTGGCTTTAACAAATTAAATGAAAAGCAGCTACGAAACTTTGGTGTAACAGAAGAATCTTCGTTAGCTGATAGCTTACAAGAGTTAGGATTAACGACAGCAGATATTGATGCAGTGTTAATGACGCATTTACATTTTGATCACGCTGGGGGGTTAACGCAGTGGGAAGGGGATGTACTTGTACCAACTTTCCCAAATGCCAAGATTTTTGTAACGAAAATTGAATGGGATGAAATGCGTAACCCCAATATCCGTTCTAAAAATACTTATTGGAAAGAAAATTGGGAGCCAGTTCAGCATTTAGTTGAAACCTACGAAGAGTCATTGGAAGTAGTACCTGGAATCGAAATGCTTCATACTGGTGGTCATAGTGAGGGACATGCTGTCATCAAGCTAACGCAAAATGATGAAGTGTTATTGCATATGGCAGATATTATGCCGACTCATGCTCATCAAAATCCATTATGGGTATTAGCCTATGACGATTATCCAATGACAAGTGTATTTGCAAAAGAGCGACTGATGAAAGAAGCCCTTGCAAATAACTATGGCTTTATTTTCTATCACGATGCTTATTACCGTATGATTCGATGGGATGAGTCAGGCAAAGAGATTGTGGATAAACTAGAGCGTAGTAGACAAGCTGTTATTACATTTTAAAGAGCAAGCAAAGGCGAGGTATTTGGCATATAAAATGTCAATACCTCGCGTTTTTGTTCGTGAACAGGATAGAAAATATGATACACTTAACACGATACTAAAATACAAAAGAGAGTTGAAATAAACATGGCAACTGAACAACCATTTTTACCCGTTTTACTTGGATCAGATATGAATGCATATGGTATGGCACGTGCGTTTTATGAAGCATATGGTATTAAACCACTTGTTTTAGGACGTTCTCAATTAACAGCAACACAAGATAGCCATATCCTACAATTTCAAGAAATAGACCGTTTAAATGAACAAGATGTTTTTGCACCTGCCCTTGCAGAAGTTGCAAAAAAATATGCTGATAAAAAACTATTACTTTTAGCATGTGGGGACGATTATGCCAAGCTGATCATCAAAAATAAGCCAGCATTACAAGAGCATTTTACCGTACCTTATATCGACGAATCGTTGATGGATGAAATTTTATTGAAAGAAAATTTCTATAAAATGTGTGATCAATATAATTTTAAATATCCAGGTACAACAACGGTGACAGCTGACAACTATGAAAACTTTACACCACCATTTGCTTACCCTATCATTTTAAAGGCTTCCAACTCTGTAGAATATTGGGCTTGTAAATTCCCTGGGAAGAAAAAAGTATTTGTTGCACATGATGAAGCGGAAAAAACGGCTATATTAAAAGCTATTTATAGCTCTACTTATCAGGATACAATGATTATTCAAGAATTTATTCCTGGGGACGATTCCTATATGCGTGTGTTAAATGCCTATGTAGGAAAGGATGGAAAAGTGAAGCTGATGTGTCTAGGTAACCCTATTCTAGAAGAACATTCTCCTGAAGGAATCGGAAGTTATGCAGCCATCGTGACAACCTATGATAAAGAATTAATGGATCAAGTACGTTTCTTCCTAGAGGACATTGGCTATACAGGTTTTGCAAATTTTGATATGAAATATGATATTCGAGACAAGCAATATAAACTTTTTGAAATCAATTTACGTAATGGGCGTTCTAGCTATTATGTAACAGCAAGTGGGCATAATTTAATGAAGTATGTTGCGGATGACCATATGTTAAATATCGAGCAAGAAGTCACATATGTGCAGGACAAGCATTTATGGATGATTATTCCGAAAGGTGTATTATTCAAATATGCATCGAATGAAAAGCTCAAACTAGAAGCAAAAAAATTAATTAGTGAGGGTAAATACACAAATTCTCTTTACTTTAACGAGGATATGAATGCGAAGCGTTGGGTGAAACTAACACTCAATAATTTAAATTATTACCGTAAGTATAAAAAGTACTTTAATAATAAAGGTTTATCCGAATAACATAGAGAAGCCATCTTCATTTTATGAGATGGCTTCTTATGTTGTTGAATTAGATATTATGAGTAGCAGAAAAGGCCCTTTAGCAAGGTGAGGGGTTGATTTCCGTTCCGCCAGCGCATTGGAAATCTCTTTTCACCTTTCACAAAAATGTTTTGTTTTTTAACATTATAAGAAGCCATCTTCAATTTATGAGATGGCTTCTATTGTATATACATAATTAAACTTCTGTTAGTTCCACGACAACACCAGAGCGTGCATCGGCAGCAAATTCGAATGTCTGCATCTCACCTTCATGCATACGCGAGATCCCCCCACGATATACTGGGATGGTAATAATACCGTTTGTAAAATCTTCAGTTTTCATAAAAATCCAAGAACCATCAATCGGTGAATCCTTTTTAAATTCTCTTTTTATGTTTTCAAGTACTTGTCCTGCAGGTACGAACGGAGAAACTTTTTCACTAGCTTCTTTAATAATGACTGCGGCAGCTAAGCCAGTTGCGACACCAATTAAAAAATCACGTAATTTCATACTTTTTTCCTCCTTTTTCTATACCTTTATTTTAGCATAGCCTATAGAGTGAATGCACGTTCACAATTATGCGGATTGAGGAAATGTATCAATATTTCGAATTCGGAAATAATTGTGTTACAATAGGCAAGGAAGAATATTCTACTTCGTGGGGAGAGAGTCATCATGAATGAGGAAACATTACAATTATTTAAAACATTAACAGAATTACCAGGCGCTCCGGGTAATGAACACGCAGTACGCGCGTTCATGCGTTCTGAGTTAGAAAAGTACTCGGATGAAATCGTTCAAGATAATTTGGGGGGTATTTTTGGTGTTAAGCACAGTGATGTTACGGATGCACCGAAAATATTAGTTGCTGGTCATATGGATGAGGTAGCATTTATGGTTACTTCTATCACAGATAATGGAATGATCCGTTTTCAAACATTGGGCGGCTGGTGGAACCAGGTTATGCTTGCTCAGCGTGTAGAAGTATATACGAAAAATGGGGCAATTCCTGGTGTAGTTTCATCCATCCCACCCCATTTATTAACAGATGCAGAACGAGCGAAGCCAATGGATATAAAAAATATGCTTATCGATGTTGGTGCTGATAATAAAGAAGATGCTATGTCTATGGGTGTTCGTCCTGGACAATCCATCATACCAATTTGTCCATTCACACCAATGGCTAATCCGAAGAAAATTATGGCTAAAGCTTGGGATAACCGCTATGGCTGTGGTCTAGCGATTGAACTAATGAAAGAAGTACAGCACGAAAAATTAGGTTCACATTTATACTCAGGTGCAAATGTAATGGAGGAAGTTGGCTTGCGCGGTGCACAAGTATCAGCAAACATGATTAAACCAGATTTATTCTTTGCACTAGATGCTTCTCCTGCCAATGATATGTCAGGTGAAAAAAGTCAATTTGGACAGCTCGGCAAAGGTACTTTACTTCGTATTTTAGATCGTACAATGGTAACACATCGTGGTATGCGTGAATTTATTTTGGATACGGCCGAATCCAATCATATCCCTTATCAATACTTTGTCTCCCAAGGTGGAACAGATGCTGGTCGAGTGCATACGGCAAACGATGGCGTTCCAAGTGCAGTAATTGGTGTATGCTCACGTTATATTCATACATCAGCGTCAATTATTCACATTGATGATTATGCAGCTGCCAAAGCTTTAATTGTTGAATTAGTGAAAAAAGCAGATCGTTCGACATTAGAGTCAATTCACGCTAATGTATAAGAAGCTAGGAAGATGCCTTTTAGAGGCATCTTTTTCTATGGAAAGAAAGTGGGGATTAAATGAAAATAGCAATTGGCACAACCAATAAGGCCAAAACAGAAGCAGTTGAAGTAATTGTTCGCAAATACTTTGAGGATTCTCTCTTTACTCATGTCAAAGCTGCTTCTGAAGTATCAGATCAACCGATAAGTAATGAAGAAACTAGATTAGGGGCAATGAATCGTGCTAAAAACGCCTTGATTTTAACGGATGCAGAATTATCATTTGGCTTAGAAGGTGGCGTAACTGAAATCGATGATGACATGTATGTTTGTAACTGGGGTGCATTAACTGTGTCAGACGGAACAATGTTTACAGCTGCTGGCGCACAAATTATTCTGCCAAAAGAAATTGCCCAGGAAATAAGAACTGGTGGAGAACTTGGACCGATTATGGAGCAATATACAAAGCGTCGAGATATTCGTCAAGGCGCAGGTGCTGTAGGTATTTTTACGCAAGGTTTAGTTAGTAGACAGATGATGTTTGAGCATATTGTCTCTCTTTTAGTTGGTCAATATTTGTTCACATTTTCACAAAAATAGTTAAAAAGAATTAGTGGTGAGAGGATAGTTAGGTTGCATCTTATGATTAATTTTTTTAAAATAGAAAAAAGTTAGTAGTGAAAGGAAGAGAGACATGTTATTTTCATGGCTAAGAGCAATTGGCCTAATGCTTATACTTCTTGTCCTTTCTGGCTGCAATCAATCTATTGATGATCAAATTGCTAATGGGCTCCAATTAACGGAGAAGGTTTTTGCTGAAGAGCCAGAAGAACATACAGTAGAAATTGGGGATATCAAATTATACTTACCTTCAAACTTTAAAATTGAAGACAGTTCAGATGCTTATAATATTGTGATTTCAAAAGGCAAAGAAAGCTACATTCTTTTTATCAATGATCGTGAAGCACAAGACAGTAAACTTTATTATAATCTTTTAAAAGAAAATGAAGCGGACAAAATTATCGAGGAATCGACTTTTGATAAGGATGGTCGTTTTGGCTTCACAGCGGTTCTAAAAACGGACGAAGAAAATGAAATGGAGCTCATTGTTAGTAGTGGTGGTGTGAAGATGACAACCATTTCAAAAGCAAAACAAATTGAAAATAATTTGCGTGAGATGACGAAAATCGTTCATTCGGTTAAGATGAAGTAAATAGAAGGAATGAACAGAACGGTTCACAAACATGTGAGCCGTTTCATTTTGAAGTTAGGATGTGAAATGATGAAGCGAATGAAGTCTGAACAACTAGTTGAGCTATTAAAAAAGCAATTAACTGAAGAGAAATATGAATTTCATTTTGATAAAAAGTACGATAAATTACGCTTGAATCATAAGACAATTGAAAAAGGGATGGAGCTCTCCTTACCTGGGATCTTAGCAAAATATAATGACAAGCAAGAGTCAGCGATTGAAGAAGTTGTATATACAATTGAGCAAACCTTTAATGCAATGGTACAAGAAAAAGAACAGGGTTTCCAAACGACTACACAGATTTATCCCGTGATTCGTGCCACTTCTTATCCACAGGCATCGAAAGAAGGGCATGCCTTTATTACAACTGAGCATACAGCTGAAACGCGCGTTTTTTATGCACTCGATTTAGGTAAAACCTATCGCTTTATTGATGAATCCATGCTAGAAGCCTTACAATTAACGGTAGAACAAATTCGAGAAATGGCACGCTTTTCGGTGAAACAACTACCAACCGCCTATAAAAAAGATGAGGTAGCAGGTAATATTTTTTATTTTGTCAATGTGAATGATGGCTATGATGCTAGCCGTATTTTAAATGAGAGCTTTTTAAAAGAAATGCAGGCACAAGTGGAGGGAGATATGACATTATCTGTGCCTCATCAAGATGTATTAATTATAGGTGATATTCGTAATGAAACAGGGTATGATGTATTAGCACAGATGACGATGCATTTCTTTGCAGTCGGTACTGTACCGATTACGTCATTATCTTTTATTTATGAAGATGGGGAACTAGAACCAATCTTTATCTTAGCAAAAAACAGAGTGAAAAAGGAGCAAGAATAACAATGAACGTATTTTACAACAAAGAGCATGTAGGAGATGTCTTACTAGTTCAACTAGCAACGGAGGCTATTGTGAAAACAGAAGTAGAACGTGCTGGTGATATTGCTATTTTAAGGGAAGCTCAAACGGGAGAAATTAAAGCCTTCAATTTATTTAATGCGAGCACTTACATCCAAACAGATGCTAAAGGCTTAGTAGAAGTGACACCAGAATTAGTAGCACAGCTAGCGGTGGCAATCGAAAAAAATGGAGCTAATATTAATCTTGATGTTGATTTTTCACCAAAATTTGTGGTTGGTTATGTAGAAACAAAGGACAAGCATCCAAATGCTGACAAATTGAGTATCTGTTCAGTCAATGTAGGAGATGAGATACTACAAATTGTATGTGGAGCTCCTAATGTAGAAGCAGGTCAGAAGGTAGTTGTTGCGAAAATTGGTGCCGTAATGCCTTCGGGAATGCTTATTAAAGAAGGAAATTTACGTGGTGTTGAGTCTTACGGCATGCTTTGTTCAGCGCGTGAATTAGCGATTCCTAATGCACCATCTGAAAAAGGAATTTTAGTATTACCAGAGGATGCTATAGTTGGTAGTGCTTTTGAATCACCAACTAAATAAAAATTCCCCTATTTAAAAAAGAAATTATTAAAATTTAAATGTTTTATCATGATATTATTCCTTGTGTCAAGGTGAAATGCCCTAAATCGTTATGTTACTAATATGCTAGTAGCATAACGATTTTTTTGTTTAGAATGAGCCTCTAAATGCAAGTTTCAAGACCGTTTTTATGGTATGCTTTTTGATGTAGACATTGAGCTATTGATAAATTTAAAACTAGACAATGCTATAAATGAAGTGTAAGAGAAATGAGTGAAACGAAGTGAACTGGTTTAAAAAACAAATTAGTAAATTTATTAATAAAGAAGATGAAGACTATGAGTATGAAGAATATTATGAGGATTATGGAGAAGTTCAGTCGGAGCAATTACATACACAAAAAGAACCACCAATCGCTAAGCAAAAGACTTTCCGTTTCCCTTTGATTGACGATGATGAAGGTGAAGCATCCTATACGCACTCAAAAGAAATGTTTGATCAAATGGAAGATGATGATTATGGACAAATTGGGGATTTATCGTTACCAAAACATTTAAATCATCATATTGTCGATTCTAGTGTTTATGATGTTGAGGTTTCAGGAATTCGAGATTTACTAGCAAATCGCTCTAAACGTACAGGTAGAAAAACAATGATGAAAAGTCAGCCTTCAGAACAAGAATTTCGTTCAAGAGCAAGCTTAGTGTTTCGAGATGCACAAAATGAAACAGCTACTATAAGTCCTATGACTGCACCTGCACCAAAAGAAAAGAGTCAGCGAAAAGAACAAAAAGTTGAAAATATTATGCCTGAGAATCGCAAACGATTTGTTCCAACAGATGTGCCTTCACCTGTCTATGGTTTTGCAAAACCAAGTCCCATCAAAGATTTATTAGATAAAAGAAAAGAGGAATATGAGAAGCAAGAAACCGATGTACAGGCAGTTGAAAGGGTTACTGTTGCAAAGCCTTTAAAAGAAGCGACAACAAATGAGGTCAATGAAAATATACTAGAAGAAAAAGAGCCGGCTAGCACAAACCAAACGGTTTTAACGGAACACCATGAGATTATTCAATCGAAAGAACTTTCGACAGTAAGTGAACCAATTATTTTTGAGGAAGAACTGTTGGTTGAAGAGAGCGATGATAAGGAAAATTTGTCATCAAATGTAGCTGTGCCTCAAACGACTTCTTTTGCTATGGATTTTGAAGGGCAAGAGAAGGAAGCTGTTGTTCAAGATCAAACAGTTCAACAACTTTCAGCAGATCAATCGGAAATCCATGTCAAAGAAATGATTGTGGAACAAGTACAAATAGAAAATTCTACGATCCATATTGGAGAAGTTACTGTCGTTCAACCGTCAATGGATGACCAATCTCCTGATACTGCATCGAGGGAAGAAAAAAGTCGAATTCCATTTAATGTACTAATGTTAAAAACAGATAAAGAAAAATGGAGAATCCAACAGCAATTGAAGATGGCTCAGCAGCCTATACGTGTAGAGAGCATGCCAGAAACAGAGAAAAACAAACTAGTGGATGTGATGCCAGAAAAATCATCGTCCTTAGACAGCATGACAACAAATGAAATGTCCGTTTCACCACCAGAAGATGACAACGATTTCCATATGTCAGAGACTGTTCAATTGCAAGTAGATGGTCCAGTGCAACTTGAGGTAAAAGATGAAGTAGAAAGTGTCCCTACAACAAGTAGTGCTGAAGAGCCTATTGCTGTAATTACAATGGCTCCTGTTACATCAATGTCAAGTATCTCAACAAATGAAAGAATAGAAATTGAAAAAGCAGCTGCTGATGAAATTTCTGCAACTATTGAGCCAGAGCTTGAGTTAGAACCAGAACTTGAACTATCTTCAGAACGGGACCAAGTGTCAGAACCAGAACTAGCTATCGAACCTGAAGTAGTTTCAGAAATTGTAGAGTATGCTCCGGTAGAATCTGTTGAGAATCAAGTAGCACCACAAGAAGTAGAAGTAGAAGCTGAGATACCAGCAAAGCCTGTACACGTCTATCAAAAGCCAACGGATGAATACCTAGAGCCACCAGAGGAAAAAACACAGGATACGGATTGGATGGAGCAACAGGGCGACACATTAGTCGAAGCACTATCTTATTTCCAAGTTTCTGCGCAAATTGAATCGATTATGCAAGGTCCTGCTGTTACTCAATTTGAAATAACGGTGAGCCATGGTACAAAGGTGAGTAAAATTCGAAACTTAGCAGATGATTTAAAACTTGCCCTAGCAGCAAAAGATATTCGTATTCAAGCACCAATTCCTGGGAAAAGTTCGATCGGTATTGAGATCCCAAATAGAGTATCACGAGCTGTTCGCTTATCTGAGGTAACAAATAGTGCCTCCTTCGTTGAGTCAGATTCACCATTAGAGGCAGCATTAGGACTTGATTTGACTGGAAAACCTGTTACGTTAGATCTGCGTAAAATGCCACATGGCTTAATCGCTGGTGCAACGGGTTCGGGTAAATCCGTTTGTATTAATTCTATTTTGGTTAGTTTATTATATAAAGCTGCACCACACGAGCTAAAACTCATGCTGATCGACCCTAAAATGGTAGAGCTGGCGCCATTTAACCATATTCCGCATTTAGTTAGTCCTGTCATTACAGATGTAAAGGCGGCAACGGCTGCACTAAAATGGGCAGTTGAGGAAATGGAGCGTCGCTATCAACTATTCGCTCATGCAGGTGCACGTGATATTACACGTTTTAATGCCATAGCTGATAAAAATAATGAACATAGCCTGAAGTTGCCTTACATTTTAATTGTCATTGATGAGTTAGCAGATTTAATGATGATGTCTCCAGCAGATGTAGAGGAGGCCATTTGCCGTATTGCTCAAAAGGCACGTGCATGTGGTATTCATTTAATTGTTGCAACGCAAAGACCTTCAGTGGATGTTATTACAGGGTTAATCAAATCAAATATCCCTACACGTATTGCCTTTGCAGTTTCCTCTCAAATTGATTCTCGTACCATTTTAGATGGGCAGGGAGCTGAAAGGTTACTTGGTCGAGGGGATATGCTATATTTAGGTAATGGTATGTCAGCGCCCGTGCGTTTACAGGGAACTTTTGTTACAGATGATGAAATTGAATCGATTATTGAGCATGTTCGTGAACAGGGTGAGCCTGATTATATTTTCGATCAAGAGGAATTATTAAAGAAAACAGAGGTGTCCGCAGAACAGGACGATTTATTTGAAGATGTTTGTCGATTTGTCTATGAGCAAGGTGGCGCTTCTACCTCATTGATTCAACGAAAGTATCATATTGGCTATAATCGTGCTGCTCGTTTAATTGACATGTTAGAATCACATGGTTTTGTTTCGGAAGCAAGAGGAAGTAAGCCACGTGAAAGTTACATTACAGAAGAAGATTTAATTACTATGTTTGAATAAGAATTGCATTGTTTTCGTCTAGATTATCTAATTTACGTCGAATTTAGTTTTTTTAGAAAAGTTACACATCTATCCTTATGCATAAAAAGTGCTATAATAGACAAGATGTGTTGAATAGTACGTATTTTTTAACACTTGTGAAGGTATTAATACCTAACCATTCGTGAAATAATACGATACACCTAATAGATGATAGATGGGATATTGAAATTCCCGGGGGGTTTAATTAATGACAGTTTTTCATTTCACAGGCATTAAAGGTTCTGGCATGAGTTCGCTTGCACAAATCTTATTTGATGCTGGTGAACAAGTACAGGGCTCAGATGTCGATAAATATTTCTTTACGGAGCAGCCGTTACGTGAACGTGATATTCCAATTTTTACATTTAATGCAAATAATATTAAAGAAGGCATGACTGTAATTGCAGGTAATGCTTTTCCTGATGATCATCCAGAATTAGTACGTGCTCGAGAAATCGGGGTAGAGATTATTCGTTACCATAAATTTTTAGGTGAATATATTGGTAACTATATATCAATTGCAATAACAGGTGCACACGGTAAAACTTCTACTACAGGGTTAATGTCACATGTGGTAGGTGGTTATAAACCGACATCTTATTTAATTGGGGATGGTACTGGTGCTGGTCATGAAAATGCTGACTTTTTTGTGATGGAAGCATGTGAATACCGTCGTCACTTCTTAGCGTATAATCCTGACTATGCTGTGATGACAAATATTGATTTTGATCATCCAGACTACTTTGCTAATATAGAGGATGTTTATTCTGCTTTTCAATCATTAGCTTTACAAGTAAAGAAAGCTATTATTGCATGTGGTGATGATGAACAACTCCAACGTATTCAAGCGAAAGTACCAGTTGTTTATTATGGATTTGGTGCTGAAAATGATTTCGAAGCTCGTAATGTTGAAAAAACAACAGAAGGTACAAAATTCGATGTCTTTGTTCGTAATGAATTTTACAGTACTTTCTTTATCCCATTATTTGGGGACCATGCAGTTTTAAATACATTAGCGGTTATCACCCTATGTGAATATGAAGGGATTTCACCTGATATAATTCAGGAGCGTCTATACACTTATAAAGGTGTAAAAAGACGTTTTACTGAAACAGATATAGGGGATAATGTTTTAATAGACGATTATGCTCATCATCCAACGGAAATTCGTGCTACAATTCAATCAGCACGACAAAAATTCCCAGATCATGAGCTAGTAGCTATTTTCCAACCACATACATTTACACGTACACAAGCTTTTTTACAAGATTTCGCAGATAGTCTAAGCCTTGCAGATACAGCCTATTTATGTGACATTTTTGGCTCTGCAAGAGAAACGCAAGGCGCACTTTCTATTCAGGATTTAGCGTCACTTATCGAAGGCAGTGCAGTGATTACCACTGAAGGAATTGATATACTAACAAAACATCAAGGCGCAGTATTTTTATTTATGGGTGCTGGAGATGTTCATAAATTCCAAGATGCTTTTGAAGCCGTGCTTAAAAACAATGAAACAGCTTAGTCCGTAGGGGTTAAGCTGTTTTTCTCAAATTTGAGCAGGAATTCCGTTTTTTTTGTCGAAGATAGGGAAAGTAATAGTAAAGAGAATTTACTAGCAGGAGGTCAACTTATGGAAGTGATTTTGTATATTGCAGCCATTATCGCTGCAATCGGTATTTTAATTTTATGTGTGAGCGTAGGTATGACATTATTTTCGCTCAAGTCCATCTTAAACAGCTTAGCTGGGACATTATCAGGAATTGAAGGACAAATGGAAGGGATTACACGAGAAACAACGTCCTTATTAACGAAAACAAATAGCTTAGCAGAAGATATTCAACATAAATCTGAACAATTAAACTCAGTTGTTCAAGCTGTCAAAGGTATTGGTGATTCTGTCAATGGTTTAAATAATTCTGTGCAGCAAATTACTTCTTCTGTTTCTAAAAGTGTAGAACAAAATGAAGAAAAAATTGCACAAGTAGTACAATGGAGTAATGTGGCAATGGGTATTGCTGATAAATGGAAGAAGCGCAAAATTATTGAGCAAGAAACTGTATCTGAAGATATGTATGGCTTTGAAACGGTTCAAGTAGAAAAGCCAAAAAGAAAATGGGGTCGTAAAAAGTGATAATTATTCAGATGAGTACACGATACTGACTGAATAAAAATAAAGTCTTAGACATAAGTTGAACATGCATCTGTAAAAAGTGGATGGACAACCTGTTTAGACAAATTTGATAATATGATGGGGAGGAATTGTTGCATGACAACTCAAAAGCCAAATTTTAATGAAGTAAAGGAAAAACAGCTTGAAAGTTCATTGCCTCAGCTTTATCGTCCGCAAGACTCGATTTATGAAGAGGAGCGTGTAAACATGAAAGATTTTGTGATTGGCGCATTAGTTGGAGGAATCGTAGGTGCTGCTGCAGGTCTACTGTTAGCTCCAAAATCAGGGAAAGATTTACTTAGCGATGTGGCTGTACAAGCTGTTCATTTAAAAGATAAGAGTGCAGACTTCTCGACAACTGCAAAAGATAAAACAGCTCAACTTTCTAAACAAATTCAAGAACAATCTACACAATTAGTGGAGAAAGTAAAAACACTAAAAACGGCAAAAGCGCCGACTGTTTTTGATGATGGTACGGTTTCCTTTGAAGGTGAAGAACCATTAGGGGATTTTATTCCAAATGAGGAAGTAAAAGCCGAAGAGTCAAAAGACAAAACAAAAGACTCAAATGAAGAAGTACGTGCATAATGCATAACGAAAAGGGATACGTTACATGGTAATCGTGTAACGTATCCCTTTTTTTTAAATGATAGGTGTTTCTGCTAAAAGAATTTCAAGTTGATCACCACCAAAAATTTCCATATCAAAACTTGCAGGTTGACCATTTCTTAAAATCGTGAAATTTCCTTTGAATGCACTTGGGAGTTGCCAATTTGAAAAGCGAAATACATCTTGATAAATCCAACGACTGCGATCCTTTTCTGTAAATAAAACAGTTGCTCCATTCGGCACAGTCGATTGAGGAGATACAACGATTTGATTGACCAGCGCTTCATGCACTGTTTTGGAAAGCTCGACAACTTCATTTTGGAAATGGATGATGATTTTATCCTCCAGCAAGAGGTTCATTTGGTCTGCAATGCGTTGAACAGTTGGGAAAGACTGCTGCTGAAAGCTAATAATATCACCGTCTTGCACAGCATAATTCAATTTTGTAGTTTTCCCATTAATCGTTAATTGGGAAGAAAACTCTGGTAAAAATAATGGCTGACCATCTACTTGAATTGTATAAGACTCAAATTGCTTTAATAAATGCCAATTGTTTGTGATTTTAAAAATTTCTTCAATGGTTTCTGCTATATCAAAAACAACACTATCACGATCATTTAAACAGGTGTCAAGGGACGCGGGTGAATTATTGACAGTAATTTTGGGCTCGATCACATATTTCGTATTTTGGATAGTAATTGTCTTGATAGCAGCACTATCAATCAGATCTCTCACAGTAACTGTGGCTGGCTGACCATCTTGCCCCTCAACTAACTGAATTGCATCGCCTGTTTTAATTAGCGTTTTCGTCGATGCCTGTTGTCCGTTCACTAATATTTCGGCCGGCTGTCCATGGCCACCTGGAATGAATATATCTTGTCCATTGACACTGATAGATAAACCATGGCCAGGTTTTCCATACAATTGTTTAGCTCGGATATTAGCTGCTAAGAAAGCATCAGCAACAGTCATTTCCTTTAGCTCAAAAAGACGGACAACCTGATTATTTACCGTTAAACTCATATATTGGATGGGCATTTTTTTAGCGGCAATTGCAATACCAATTGGCGTAACTAATTCTGGTGATGCTTTTATATGCTCTTCCTTTGTGAGGTTTTGGATAGCATCAATACCTCGCACAGCTATTCGGTTTGCTGGTAAATCAAGAACAAGTCCAAGCTCCATTGTTAGGTTTGGAGTTAAGCTACCTCCACCAACAAGCATAACGGCTTTAGGAGCTACTCGATTATTGAGTCTTAAAATTTCTTCCCCAATGGACTTAGCAAGCTGCTTCACGGCAGGTTCAATTGCTAATAAAACTTCATCTTTTGGGTAATACTGATCAAAGCCAAGAATATCTTGAATCAATATCTCCTCTTCCGTTTGAAGCTGACGTTTTGCCCCTTCGGCAACAGGGAAGTCGAGTAAATAATGGTCACTTAAAGCCTCTGTTATTTCATCGCCGGCTGTTGGAACCATGCCATAGGCCACAACAGTACTTTTATCCGTAATGGCAATATCAGAAGTACCTGCACCTATATCGACAAGAGCAACGTTTAAACGACGCATAGTTGGAGGGATGAGGACATTAATAGCTGCAATAGGTTCTAATGTCAAAGCTTCCATCTCTAAATCCGCCCGTTTTAGAGCAGCAATAAGTGATTCGACTACAACACGGGGTAGGAAGGTAGCAATTACTTCAATTTGTGCCTCATCACCCTGCTGATCCAACAGACTGCCAATTTCTTCGCCGTCCAAGCGATAATAGAGGACAGAATAGCCTACACAATAATAGTGGCTTATTTTTGCATCCTCTTTATGTTGTAAAAGTTGTTGTTGGGCTTGTTGAACAGCTTGAAGCTCTAAGCGACTAATATCTTCTTCTGTAAAAATAGGACGATTACGTATATTAATCGTCACGCTAGCTTGCTCGGTTTTCAAAGATCGGCCTGCTGCTGCAACACTTACCTTTGTAAGCGGGCCGTGTTTCTCTTCAAGTTCGTATTTAATTTCATTAATTAATTCTGCCACATACATGACATTATGTATTTGACCATCAACCATGGCACGTTCTTTATGTTCTTTAACTAATATATCTTCCACATGGAAATGGTCATTTTCTTCTTGAAGAATAATCCCGACCACCGACCGTGTACCAATATCAAGTGCGAATAATTTAGAACTCAATGTAATCGCTTCCTTTCGCGTTATATCTCAATTTAATTTAGCGAGTTGAAGCGCTAAATTAAAAATGCGTGACATTCTGAACAACATTGATTATAATATTGCTATTATCTAAAAATGTAACATACATTTCAGAGTTCTGAAAGTGTCTGTCATGAGGAGAGGAGCAAGAAAGCATGAGCCAAAAAGATTTAGAAAGCTTACGTAGTCAAATCGACGACTTGAACTTAGAAATTCTTCGTCTTATTAACGAACGTGCAGCTGTAGTAGATGAAATCGGTAAAATTAAAGAAAAACAAGGTGTAAATCGCTATGATCCACTGCGTGAAAGACACATGCTTGATCTTATTAAAGAACACAATCAAGGTCCATTAAACCAAATGACGGTAGATTATATATTTAAACAAATCTTTAAAACAGCTTTAAAACAACTTGAAGCTGATAAGAAGAAGGAGTTACTTGTATCTCGTAAGAAGAAATCTGAAGATACGGTAATTAATATCAATGGTGAATTAATTGGACAAGGGAAGCCATCTTTTGTATTCGGTCCTTGTGCAGTTGAATCTTATGAGCAAGTAGCTGCAGTAGCAGCTTCTATTAAAGCAAAAGGTGAAAAGTTAATTCGTGGTGGTGCTTATAAACCACGTACTTCTCCATATGACTTCCAAGGTCTTGGATTAGAAGGTTTAAAAATCTTAAAACGTGTGTCTGAGGAATTTGGTTTAGGTGTTATTACTGAGATTGTGACACCAGGTCATTTAGAGGAAGCATTAGATTATATTGATGTGATTCAAATCGGTGCACGAAATATGCAAAACTTTGAATTATTAAAAGCAGCCGGTGCAACTAATAAACCAGTTCTACTAAAACGAGGCTTAGCTGCAACAATTGATGAATTCATCCATGCAGCAGAATACATTATGTCTAAAGGAAATGAAAATATTATCCTTTGTGAACGTGGTATTCGTACTTATGAAAAAGCAACTCGTAATACGTTAGATATTTCTGCTGTACCAATATTAAAACAAGAAACGCATTTGCCTGTATTCGTAGATGTTACACACTCAACAGGGCGTCGTGATTTATTGTTACCATGTGCAAAAGCAGCCATTGCAATCGGTGCTGATGGCGTCATGGCAGAAGTGCATCCAGATCCATCTGTAGCACTTTCTGATTCACAACAACAAATGGACATCCCAACATTCGATGCATTCTATGAAACACTACAAAAATTCATGAAAAATCATGAAATTCATGCTTAATTGTTAACAGCAAACACCGCTTGCTTACTTTGGCAGGCGGTGTTTGTTATATCGTGACAAAATAATGTCTAGAATAGGACTATTAGTACTTGGTTTTTACGTAGTTCTTCTTGAAAATAATATGAAAATTATCGTATGATAAGGCTATAATAGGAAAAAAGGGAGGCACGTACGATGACTGTTACAATTTATGATGTTGCAAGAGAAGCAAATGTTTCCATGGCAACGGTCTCTCGTGTAGTCAATGGTAATCAAAACGTAAAACCAGCAACACGAAAAAAAGTACTAGAAGTAATTGAACGATTAGAATACCGTCCAAACGCAGTAGCGCGAGGTTTAGCAAGTAAGAAAACAACAACAGTTGGCGTGATTATCCCAGATATTGCAAACAATGTTTATGCGGAGCTGGCTCGTGGTGTAGAGGATATTGCCACAATGTATCGTTACAATATTATTTTAGCCAACTCAGATCAACATGAAGATAAAGAGTTACAGCTACTGGATACAATGCTTGGAAAACAGGTTGATGGTATTGTCATGATGAGTGATGAGGTTACAGAAAAGATGCAGCAAACGATGGATCATTCGCCAGTACCAATTGTGCTTGCAGGCTCTGTGGATGAATCCCAAACAATTGCAACTGTGAATATCGATTATTTCCAGGCGGCTTATGAAGCTATTTCATTACTTATTCAAAATGGCCATACACGGATTGGTTTTGTAACTGGCCCACTTTCGTATACAATTAACGGAAAATTCAAGCTAGCAGCCTATAAGAAAGCATTGCAGGATGCTGGTTTACCAATAGATGAAGCATTAATTGCTGCAGAAGAGTCCAGCTATGATATGGGCTTAGAGGCTTGGGAGATTTTATCTGCTCTTGAACAGCCACCAACAGCTTATTTTGCAGGAAGTGATGAATTGGCCATCGGTTTAATTCATGGCGCACAAGATGCGGGCAAAAATGTTCCAGAAGATATTGAAGTTATCAGCTTTGAGAACTCAAAGTTAGCACGAATGGTTCGCCCACAGTTAACAAGTGTCGCGCTACCGCTTTACGATATTGGAGCTGTTGCAATGCGCCTGCTGACAAAATTAATGAGCAAGGAAACTGTCGAGGACGAAGCGGTTATTTTACCACACCGTATTGAGCATCGACAATCTGTCAAAAGTAAATAATGATACTAACACGTAAATCGCTTATGAAGGATTTGCGTGTTTTTATTTGCTGGATGGAACGTCAAAAATAGAGGATAGCGTTTCAAAAGTGAAGGATAGAACAAAAGAATTGATGGATATACCACCAAAAGCATTCATCTAATTTAAAAAGCCCCACGAATATCGTGAGGCCAAGAAATTAATCCCGTCTTTCATTCCGAATAATATGTAGCGATTTGGCTAACATTTGAGCATTCTTTTCCTCTATTTCCGCTTTACGAGGAATTGGCTCGTATAAAGGAATCGGATCCTCCCATGTTGGAATAAAAGGAACAGGTGCTTCTGGTTGCCAGCGATCCAGCCATGCTTGAGGGAGTGGCCCCATTGGTAACGCTTGGTCAGTCATTTCCAACCATAACATGGACCAGGCACGAGGCACCACTCGCCAAATATCGTAGCCACCGCCCCCCACTGCAATCCATCGACCATCACAATACTCATGTGCTAATTGATGAGCTAGCTTAGGAATTTCGCGATAAATATTCATTGTTCCATGTAAATGTGTTAATGGATCAAAATAATGTGCATCTGCACCATTTTGTGTTAATACAACATCTGGCTTGAAAAATTCAAAAATCTCTCGCATTGACTGTTCATAGATCTCTAGGAAACTTTCATCCTCAGTAAACGCATCCATTGGAAAATTAAAGGAGGTTCCATAGCCTTGCCCATTGCCACGCTCAGTAATATTTCCGGTTCCAGGGAATAGATAACGACCAGTTTCATGTATGGACAGTGTACAAACATTAGGATCCTCATAAAAGCTCCATTGGACACCATCCCCATGATGAGCATCTGTATCTACATAAAGTACACGAGCGTTGTACTTTTCCTGCAAGTAACGAATAGCCACTGTGCTATCATTGTAAATACAAAAACCTGATGCACGACCACGGAAACCATGATGGAGTCCTCCACCAAGGTTAAGGGCGTGTTCGGCTTTTCCTTCCATTACATAATCAACAGCGGTTAAAGTTCCACCAACTAGCTGTGCACTTGCTTCATGCATATTTTCAAAAATAGGGGTATCTTCGGTGCCAATCCCATAGCTTTCACATTGTGCTTCTGATAATTCACCATGTCCTGCTTTTTTTACAATATCTATATATTTTGAATCATGTGCAAGCAATAGCTCTTCTTCCGTTGCAACACGTGCTGGTACAATATCTACATCATCGAGTGCATTAATATTTTTTAGTAGATCCATAGTTAGCGTCAAGCGTTTATGATTGAAAGGATGTGTATCTGAAAATTTATATCCGAGTTGTTCTGGCGAGTATACGAATACGGCCTTTTTCATTATAGCGAAACACCCGGTAAATTTGGCCATAGGACATCAAAGCCCTCTTTGCGTAGATCTTCAATCATTGCTAAAGGATTTAGTGTTTTTACTCGGACGCTTAAAATTTTGTTTTGTGTATTTTCAGAGTCAGGATAAACTAAGACGCTTTGGACATTGGCATGATGTTGATGAAATATTTTTGTAATTTCAAATAAAACTCCTGGGGTATCGGATACCCGAATCTCGATTTTTGACCCAGGCTCGGTAGCACCAGTCAGCTCTATATATGTATAGAGTAAATCTGTTGTCGTAACAATGCCTACCAATTTTCCACCAGAGACAATAGGTAAACAGCCTATTTTTGATTCGTAAAACGTAAGTGCCACCTCTTCAACAAAATCTAGTGGATGACCTATAAGGGGGTCTTTCACCATAATATCCTCTACTTTTGCATTAAAAATAGGAGAGTTTGGTTCATCCTGCAAAGATGAGGGCAAGACCTCTTTAATATCTCGTTCAGTAATTACACCTAAAACGTGGTGTTCATCATCTACAACTGGTAAATGACGAACTTTCTTTTCACGCATTAACTTTAGTGCCTCCTGCACTGTATTGGTAGGAGCTAATGTATAAGGCTTATCATTCATAATTTCTTCTACAATCATATATGCATCCCCTTTGTATTAGTTTTAATACATGAAACGATTTCTAAAACGAAGTCTATCAAATCTTTCCATTGTCTCAGGAGGCACCCGTTTTCCTTCGCGCGCCATCAGGCAATTGGCTGGATGTGATGTAATTTCAGGATCATCTGTTGCAAAATATTCGAAACCAGCAGAGCTCATCATTTTCTCCATCATTTTGCGGTAATCCCAAACATTTAAACCAGTTCCTTTTAAATCCCAATGCCAATAGTACTCGGTAGTAATCACAAGATAATCTTCCATTTCATCCCCCATAAATGAAACGGCTAGTAGCGCCTTCCCAGCACCAGTACCACGGTAGTCAGGAATGACTTCAATGGCACCTAATTCAATCATGTCATCGATACGATCTTCTGCCCATCGTTCAAGTGGATCAGGGTAAAGATAGGTAACATAGCCTACAATAATATCTTCGTTTCGAATAATAATAATTCGGCCTTCGGGTAGTCCAGCAATTTCTATAATGGCCTGTTGTTGCTGTTTTGGAGGTCTGAAGGCAACCAAGCCTTCATGGAATGAATATGTAGCTAATTTTTCTGGAGGCACAGGTCCTTCCACATACACAGTACCATGCTTTGTTTCCTTTGTGACAGAAAAAAAAGTTTTTTTATGTTCCATAATTACACCACCTGAGTTTAATAATTCCATTATAGCTGATTTCTTGCGTAAAAACGCTTATTTTTGCAAAATATACCTGTATTTTTGGAAAAATAAAAATATTGAGACAATCTATCTGAATTCGTGTAAAATAAGATTATATTGCTTCTGTTATTTAACAGATAAAAGTAGTGCTATTAGGGATTCGAACATTAATACTATGGATAACTGTTATATAACAATTGCTACATATCAATTTTGCTTTTGGGAAATTCTCTGAATTTCAACAGGGGGGATTGTTGAAATTTAGTCAAAAACAAAAGCAAAGAAAGGGGTATTTTCATGGGGATGAAAATGAAGGAGAAGTTAATGGCTTTACCTGGTCAACACCATTTAACGAATTATGAAGAAGTGGCAGAATCTCATAATTGGGCAGATACGGAAAAGGCATTTAGTTGGAGCGAAACAGGTTTAGTGAATATGGCATATGAGGCTATTGATCGCCATACAGAAACACATCGCAAAAATAAGGTGGCATTGTATTTTAATGATGGTAAACGGAAAGAGGCATATTCATTTAATGAAATGAAAAGGTTAACAAACAAAGCAGCAAATGTTTTTAAAGCGACTACTAATCTGCAGAAAGGTGATCGTTTATTTATTTTTATGCCTCGTTCACCTGAGCTTTATTTTTCATTATTAGGTGCGTTGAAAATGGGGGTTATTGTTGGACCATTGTTTGAAGCTTTTATGGAAGGTGCTGTGTATGATCGACTTGCTGATAGTGAGGCGAAAGTATTAGTCACGACACCTGCTTTACTTGAACGTGTACCTTTAGCTAAATTACCTAAATTGGAGCATATCTTTTTAGTAGGGGAGGGCGTTGAGGAAACAGCTCAAATACTAGACTTTACTAAACATTTAAAAGAAGCTTCAGCTCATTTTGATATAGAGTGGGTAGACAGAGAAGATGGGATGATTCTTCACTATACCTCTGGATCAACAGGTGCTCCAAAGGGTGTATTGCATGTCCATAATGCTATGATTCAGCAATATCAATCGACACAATGGGTACTTGATTTACGTGAAGATGATATTTATTGGTGTACAGCTGATCCTGGATGGGTTACAGGAACAGCCTATGGCATTTTTGGTCCGTGGTTAAACGGTGTAACAATGCTAATCGTCGGAGGAAGATTTTCACCACAAGCATGGTATCAGGCTATTGAAGATTATAGTGTGACAGTGTGGTATAGTGCACCAACAGCGTTCCGAATGCTGATGGGTGCAGGTAGTGGCTTGCTTGAAAGCTATGATCTAACATCTTTACGCCATGTGCTGTCTGTTGGTGAGCCTTTGAATCCAGAAGTTATTCGCTGGGGAGTAGAGGAACTAGGTCATCGTATACATGATACATGGTGGATGACAGAGACGGGAGCGCATATGATTTGTAATTATCCATCGATGGATATTAAGCCAGGTTCAATGGGGAAACCTCTTCCTGGTATTCATGCGACGATTGTAGATGATGCAGGCAATGAGGTTCCACCATTTACAATGGGGAATCTAGCTATTCGTCGTGGTTGGCCTGCCATGATGCGCCAAATTTGGGGCAATCCAGAGCGCTATGAATCTTATTTCCTAAAGGGAGAATGGTACGTGTCTGGAGATTCAGCCTATATGGATGATGAAGGTTACTTCTGGTTCCAGGGGCGTGTGGATGATGTCATTATGACGGCTGGTGAACGTGTAGGACCTTTTGAAGTAGAAAGTAAGCTACTTGAGCATCCAGATGTAATTGAAGCGGGTGTTATCGGGAAACCAGATCCGGTGCGAGGTGAAATCATTAAAGCCTTTGTATCCTTACGAGAAGGGGTAGAACCTTCTGATGCATTAATTGAAGATATACGTGATTTTGTTAAAAAAGGTTTATCTGCACATGCAGCACCACGTGAAATAGAATTTAAAGATAAATTGCCAAAAACACGTAGTGGTAAAATTATGCGTCGCGTTTTGAAAGCTTGGGAATTAAATTTACCGACTGGTGATTTATCAACCATGGAAGATTAATTAATTATCTAAAACATCAATTGATATTTATACAACATGTGCATAAAAAGAAGGCAAGGATTCATTCGATGGGCGAAAGGATTCTTGCCTTCTTTTTTCTGGATTTACAATAGTATAGAGGTGAGAGTAGGTGAAATATTATCTATTTCAAAAAAACAATGAATTAAATAAAAATTCAGTTGACTTAATAAATATGCAGACGTATACTATTTTTAACTTATTTCAGAGGTGAGTGCAGTGAAAGTAGGTATTGTTGGAGCAACTGGATATGGTGGTCTAGAACTTATTCGATTTTTACATAATCATCCAGCTGTGGAACGAATTGATTTATTTACTTCTTCAGAAGAGGGTGTCCAATTTTCTTCGAAATTTGGCCATCTTGTTAGGATAGCTGATACATCGTTACAAAAGATAGCGTATGACACTTTAGAAAAATTCGATGTTATTTTTACGAGTACACCATCTGGGGTGACAAGTGAGCTATTACCGCCTTTGGTTGGGAAAGGACCAAAGTTAATCGATTTATCTGGTGATTTTCGGTTAAAAGATCTAGCAAGCTATGAAACCTGGTATGGCAAAAAAGCTGCACCGTTCCATAGTGTTCAACAAAGTGTATATGGTTTAACAGAATGGAATGAAGAGCTTATACGTCAAGCAACACTTGTTGCTAATCCGGGTTGCTACCCAACAGCAGTTTTATTATCCTTACTACCACTTGTAAAAGAACGTTTAATTGATCCTAGTTTTCTAGTTATTGATGCAAAGAGTGGCATTTCAGGAGCAGGCAATAAGCCCTCACAAACTACCCATTTTAGTGAGACAAATGAGAATTTTTCGATCTATAAAGTAAATACACATCAACATATTCCCGAAATTGAACAGGCACTTTCCATGTTTGCTCAAGCAGATACAAAGGTTACTTTTAATACGCATCTGGTTCCCATGACCAGGGGAATTTTGGCGACATCCTATGCACCAGTAATACAGGGAATTACAGAGTCGCAATTGATCACTTGCTTACAGGCAACCTATGAGAATCATCCATTTGTTCGAATCGTTACAGATGCATCTAGTTTAGGGACAAATCGTGTCAAGGGATCAAATTATTGTGACATTCTAGTGAAAGTAGATTCCCGTACAAATCGCGCCACAATTGTTAGTGTAATTGATAACCTTGTCAAAGGAGCAGCAGGGCAAGCTATCCAAAATATGAATGTGCAATTAGACTTACCACAAACGACAGGGCTAGATGTCGTACCGTTCTTTATTTAGCAGCATGCAGGAAACTGTATGCTTCTCTTATTTATTAATCTAAGGAGGAATTTCGGATGACAGTTACCACTTCAACGAATGTAATGAAAAAATTATCAAGTAAAAATATTGTTTCACCAAAAGGCTTTAAGGCAGCCGGATTACACTGTGGTTTAAAGCACAAGAAAAAGGATTTAGCCATTTTAGTAAGTGAAGTCCCAGCAAGTGTTGCGGGTGTTTTTACTACAAACTCTGTGCAAGCAGCACCATTAAAAGTCACGAAGGAAGTTGTTTATGCAACTAAGAAAATGCAAGCGATGATCGTCAATTCAGGCAATGCGAATGCTTGTACAGGTAAACAAGGTGTAAAAGATGCCCAAACAATGCAAGCGCTAGCTGCTGAAAAATTAGGGATTGCACCAAATTTGGTGGGAGTTTGCTCGACAGGTGTTATTGGAGAAATGATGAAATTAGAGCCAGTAGCAAACGGTATTCTACAGTTAGAGCCAAAGGACAATTTAGAAAGTGCGATTGACTTTGCACAGGCTATTTTGACAACAGATACCGTCATGAAAAACACAAGCTACAGTACAACTGTGGATGGCAAGGAAGTTATTATTGCTGGTGTAGCAAAAGGTTCAGGTATGATCGAACCTAATATGGCAACAATGCTAGGCTTTATTACAACAGATGCTAACATTGAATCTGAGGTGTTACAAGCAGCTTTATCGACTATTACTAATTTAACATTTAACGCTATTACAGTTGATGGGGATACATCCACGAATGACACAGTGGTAATATTGGCTAATGGCTTGGCAGGGAATAATTCTTTAACTCCAGAGCATCCAGATTGGCAAAATTTCTTTAACACTTTGCAAACAGTAGCGGAAGATTTAGCAAAAATGATTGCCAAAGATGGTGAAGGAGCAACGAAGCTTATCGAAGTGGAAGTTGTTGGTGCAATTTCAGACGAGGAGGCACGTAAAATTGCAAAAACAGTTGTTGGTTCACCACTTGTAAAGACTGCAGTTTTCGGCTGTGATGCCAACTGGGGGCGTATTATTGCAGCAGTAGGGTATAGTGGCGCAACAGTTGATCCAGATAAAATTACTATCCAAATCGGTGGTGCTACTATGGTAGAAAACGGTGAACCAATTCCCTTTTCTGAGGACGAGTTAATTCAAATATTAAAAATGCATGAAGTAAAAATCTATGTGTCCCTTGGTGTGGGTGATGGTAAGGGGCATGCTTGGGGATGTGACTTAACATATGACTATGTCCAAATCAATGCATCATACCGCTCATAAACGTGTGGTCATTAAGCTTGGGGGCAGTACACTGGAAGGTTTAAATGAGGCTTTCTTTGATAATTTTAAAAGATTACAAGAGAGTGGGGTAGAGCTGATTATTACCCACGGGGGTGGGCCAGCCATAAATCGAGAACTAGCTGCTCAAGGCCTACAATCACATACATTAAATGGAATACGTGTCACGAACGAGGCTGCAATTAAAGTTGTCCAATCGACCCTAATAGGGCAAGTAAACACTGCATTAGTTCATGAGTTAACAACAGCTGGTATAGCAGCCATCGGATTAAATGGCTTTGATGGTCAGTTGATAGTCGTAGACTTTTTAGATCAAGAGACTTACGGGTATGTAGGAGCTATTAAAAATATCAATACATCCTTATTGGAAGCTTTAATGGGTGTAGGGCTTGTACCTGTTATTGCCTGCGTAGGTACGACCGAAGCAGGTCAGGCTCTTAATATTAATGGCGATACGGTAGCAAGTGAAATTGCTTTAGCCGTCGGAGCAGATAGCTTACTACTCGTGACAGATGTGAGTGGTATCCGTATTGAAGATGAATATCAAGCAATAGCTACACCTAGCCTTATAGATCAATGGACAGAGCAGGGCCATATTTACGGTGGAATGATTCCAAAAGTGCAAGGAGCGATTGACTGTTTACGGGCAGGGATTCCTTCTGTACAAATCGTAGGCGCAACTCTAATTGGTACAACAATTGTAGCCACAAGTGAACTTCTTTCTTCCTAGTGTTCTAAATAGGATAGCTTGAGAAGTATAGTTGTTGAAAGAAACTATTTTAAATGATAGTGGAGATGATAACATGAGTGTTTTATTTGAGAATTACGGCAAGCGTCGTGCACAAATTGTCAAAGGTCAGGGGACAATTGTTGAGGATTCAACAGAGAAGCAATACTTGGATTTTACTAGTGGCATTGCTGTGGTGAGTCTTGGTCATGCCCATCCAGCCGTAGTACAGGCACTTCAAGAGCAAAGCGAAAAGCTATGGCATATTTCAAATCTTTTTGAAATACCAGGTCAGGAAAAGGTGGCAGAAAAATTAATTGCTAATACACACTTTTCACATGCCTTTTTTTGTAATAGCGGGGCTGAGGCTAATGAAGCGGCCATTAAATTAGCTCGTAAGCATACAGGCAAACATCATATTATTACATTTGAAAAATCATTCCACGGTCGTACCTTTGGAGCAATGTCTGCAACAGGTCAAGGCAAAGTGCATAATGGCTTTGGACCACTCGTAGAAAAATTTTCGATTTTGCCATTTAATGATGCTGCTACACTTGAAGCAACCGTTGATGATTCAGTTGCAGCTATAATGCTAGAAATGATTCAGGGAGAGGGTGGCGTCAATAGTGTATCAGCAGAATTTGCCGCAGCTATTGCAAAAGTCTGTGAGGAGCAAGGTGTACTACTAATTGTTGATGAAGTGCAAACGGGCATTGGAAGAACAGGAACACGCTATGCATTTGAACAAACGGTATTAAAGCCACATATCGTAACTTTGGCAAAAGGCTTAGGTGGTGGTTTCCCTGTTGGTGCAATGCTCGGAACTGCTGAGCTTCATGCTACATTTAGTCCAGGAACACATGGTACAACATTCGGTGGAAACCCTCTTGCGATGAATGTGGCACAAGCTGTTTTAAATCATGTGTTTGAGCCGGATTTTTTACAGCAGGTACGAGAAATATCTGCCTATTTTGTGGGACAACTAAGGGCTCATTTATCTTCTAGCTATACTGTTCAAGGCCAGGGTCTCTTGTTAGGGATTGGCTGTGGGGACACGGAAGTTGCGCCTTATATCGCGGCAGCGGAAGAAAGTGGACTTTTATTAGTAGGGGCAGGGCCAACAGTTATTCGTCTTTTGCCACCATTAACGGTCACAAAGGAAGAGATTGACAAAGCAGTAGCTATTTTAAAGAACATATTACCGTGATAATACACTTTCGTTCAGCAGAAAGTGAGGCATTAGCGGCAAAAATGTCTAGACATTAGGATGAACAAAGAATCTGCTAGATATGAGCAGATTCTTTGCGCTATAAATGCTATTGTAGCTGTTTTACTAATGTTGTCACTAATTTTGGTAACCAATCTTCAAGCTGACTAAACGTAAATCCTGCCTTCTCAGCCTTAGCATTGGACATATACCAATCAGCAGGCACCCCATAAGGAGACTGTGATTCCTCATCACCACCAATGAGGGAAATTTTTGCGCGCTGACCACTTGCTTCTTCAATTAGAGCAATTAGATCTTTGAGAGATATGGCCCCTGATGCGGTAGCATTGTATGGTCCCTCAATAGGAGTAACGCCCGCAAAGTATAAAAATTCAGCAGCTTCCTCATCTGTAATATAACTCATCTTTGCATCAATGTTCGGTAAAGTAATCGGCTGATTCTGTAAAATATGTTCAACGTGGAAATGTAAACGTCGAGTATAATCATCTTCACCCATCACAATTGGAAAACGTACAGCTACGACTGGGAATGAAGCTTCTTTGAATAAGACTGCCTCCGCTTGTCGTTTTCCTTCTCCATAAGAAAATTCCTCTTGATGTCCCATACGAATTTGATACTGGTATGGATCAAAGTCTTCTTCCTTTTTCATCTTACCATCTACCTCATATGTTGAAAGAGTAGAAGTAAAGACCAGCTTTTTCGTTTTTCCCTTTAATATCTCGCAAATCGCTTGTGCCTCGTTGGGCGAATAGCAAATATTATCATAGACAATGTCCCATGTTGTATTGGCTAGTGCCTGTTCTAAAGCATCACGATCATTACGATTTACTACTAATTGCTTAACATGTGTACCAAAGGGATTGCCACTTTGACCACGTGTTAAAATCGTTACATTATGTCCATTTTGAATACAAAGATCAACTAGCTTTTTTCCAAAAAAACGTGTGCCTCCTAAAATCAATATGTTCATATATTTTCACCCCTTCAAAATAGTAGTCCTCTTAATAATGACAAAAAAACAGACTTACTACAATTCATAAGGAATATGCAGTAAGTCTGTTTAATTGATTATCTAATACAAATGCTTTTGCTAAGGCATAATGGATTAGCGCCTTGACGTTTCAGTTGGAGTAGTGGTATTACCATTGTCTCCTCCATTTGTGCCATCTCCGGGGTTATCAGATCCATCGCCATTGCTTCCGGAGCCATTCCCGTTATTGGAGCCATTGCCATTGTTACCAGAACCATCACCGTTATTGGAGCCATTGCCGTTATTACCAGACCCGTCCCCGTTATTGGAGCCATTGCCATTACTACCCGAACCATTACCATTACCATTGCCATTAGTAGGTGGTGTTGTAGGTGGTATTGGTTCTTGGTCGTTTTCCTCTGGGTCAGGTTCATTTTCACTACCGCCAGTAGACACAACATTGGAGTGTGGTGATGTTAAACCTGTAATATCTACAGCGACCACTACATAAGCTTGTCCACTAGCAACCGTAATGCTTTGTGTTGACTCTAGTACGGACGTTACAAGTGTATTACCGCCATTCGTAACGTTGTAGATACGATAACCAACAACATCATTCGATGACTCTGACCATGATAATGTAGAGCCATTTACTGAAGCTGAGACAGCTGCTGGAGGGCTACCATCCGCTGGGAAATCAACTGCTGATACAGATGAATTCGACAATGTAGAATTCTTTGGTAACAGACTAGCAGGGTTCCCGCCAAGTCTACCTAACATTCGTTTAATAAAGTCTTGATTAATGCCTGCGCCACCTGCTTTTACAAACTCTGCTGGTGTATTTGGCAACGCATTATAAGTTTTTCCTTTAATCGTCACAACACTTGAAGAGGCTAAGCTATCATCAGGTTGTGATGGTAAAAATACTTTCGCATTAAATAAATCTGAGCGTACAAGACCTGCGCTAGCACAAGCTGCAGAAGGGGCCATGCCGGAAATACCACAGAATGATGCTGTCACAACATTTTTAGGCGCCTTAAAACTTGTTGGAGGGTCAATTAGCTGAGGGTCCGCATCGTAAACAGCATTCATTAAAGTACCCCATAGCTTATTCACCCGAACGCTTGGCTGTAAATAGGTGTTGTTAAATGCATAAAGTGTACGAGGTTGATCGTAACCCATCCAAACACCAAGAGATACATTAGGGTTATAACCAACTAACCAAACATCTTTATATTCTTGAGAAGTCCCTGTTTTTGCAGCGAAATCAGAAGAGAATTTTAATGTATTTCGTGCCATTGTCCCTGTTCCTTTAGTGAGAACATCACGTAGCATATCTGTCACGATATAAGATGTTTCTGGGCTAAATACTTGAACAGGTTCTACTTCATGTTGGTAAACAATATTTCCTTCTTGGTCTTCAATTCGATCAATCATATAAGCGTCAATGAATTGGCCACCATTTGCAAAGGTAGCAAATGCATTTGTATTTTCTTCAACAGTAGTTCCTTCGCTTAAAGCACCGATCCCAGTTGCTAGGTTAGTAAAATCATCTGGATGTAATTTTGAGAATCCCATTTTTACTAACAAATCTGCAGGGCGTCTACTAATAATATCATTATATAAACGTAGTGCTGAAATATTTTGAGAATCTGCTAAAGCTTCACGTGCTGGAATAAGACCTCGCTCATCACTCGTAATATAGTTACTTGGACTCCAAGAACCGATTGAGAATTTCACGTCAACTAATGGACTACCCGCACCGATTACGCCATACTCAATGGCAGGCCCATAAACAAGTAATGGTTTCATTGTAGAACCGTTAGAACGATAAGCTTGTGTTGCATGGTTTACTTGAGTGGTTTTAAAGTCTCGACCACCGACAAAGCTTAAAATACGACCTGTCGTATTCTCTATTAAAATACTACCTACTTGTACCGGCATCTCAATATCAATTTCTTCACCAGTAACAGGATCTTTCCCTTTACCAGTATACGTATGACCATAATACTGGAAGTCTTTTGCTGCTTTTTGCATCGCATCATACATATCTTTATTAATGGTTGAATAAATACGATAGCCTTTTGAACGAACATCACGATCTGCTAAAATCGTATATTTATCCTTTAATTTTTTTTCTGACTTTAAGCGCTCTGGGTCAATCCCATCATCTTTTGCTAATTTTTCAGCAATAATATCTTTTGCACGAGCTTCAAGCTCATAAGTCAACCAAGGATAACGATCCTCCGCGCGCATTTCTGGTCCACGGAAATCGGCAGCAATATCATAGTTTAACGCTTCATTATACTGTGCATCATCAATATAACCAGCTTCTTTCATACGATAAAGTACTGTTTTCATACGATCAATACCTGGTTTCAAAGCTTCTTCACTTTTCAGTTCACCTGTATTTGTAAATGGTGTATAAGCAAATGGTGCCTGTGGAATACCAGCTATGTACGCAGCTTGAGGAAGAGACAATTCTTTTGCTTTTACGCCAAAAATTCCTTCCGCAGCTGTTTCAACACCTGCAATATTTCGTCCTGAAGAGTTACGACCATAGGGAATGATATTTAAATAAGCCTCTAATATTTCTTCCTTGGTCATAAAATGTTCTAAACGCATCGCCAGTAAAATTTCCTTAGCTTTACGCTCGTATGATACTTCATTAGTTAGTACTTGGTTTTTAATAAGCTGCTGGGTAAGTGTAGAACCACCTGTCTGCGTTGCAGAGTTTGTGACATCTTGTAATAACCCACGAATAACGGCTTTAGGAACAATTCCGTTATGCTCTCGGAAATATTCATCTTCTGTTGCCAGAACAGCATTCACGACCTCTGGTGCAACATTGCTAAGCGAAGTTTCACGTCGATCTAAATCTGTCCTTAATTTCCCAATATAAATATCGTTGGCAAAATAAATCTCACTGGTTTCTTCATAGCTAAAAATTTGATCCCTTAACTCTTGTTTTGAGCGTAACGGTTCTTCTTTTACAAGAGAAGCAAAATAACCAGCTCCAACTGAACCGACAAATACAGTGCCAACCAATGCAAAGACTAAAAATAGTAAAAATAAGTTCCAGGTAACACTACCTGAAATACGTAATTTCTTCATCCATTTTTGTTCAAGTAATTCATCGATCTTTGCATTGATTTTTTCAATCCAATCTTTCAATGTATCGACCTCCTAAAATCTTGTCTATTATAGCACATATTGTTTTAGCACGAACATAGTTATTGACTTTGAAAAAGAATCGTATAAAATTATGTTTATAGTTTTCTGGTGATGAAGAGCTTGCAGTAGTGTCTATATTCCCTGTTTAGAGAGCCAGTGGTTGGTGAAAACTGGTCATATTGTAGAGACGAATTACGTGCTTGGAGCTTAGACGTGCGCGCCTGCGATAAAGGCGGCTGAATGAAGTGGAAGGTGGATGACATCTTCAAGCTGGGTGGTACCGCGTTAGTTTGCAACTTAACGTCCCTGCATGCAATTGTTTGCGTGTAGGGACTTTTTTTATTTAAACATGTCCATGCACGTAATGAATTTAACCATTTTAGGAGGAATGAACATGACAAACGAATTATTACAAGATTTAGAATGGCGTGGTTTGCTATACCAACAAACAGATGCGGAAGGCATGGCAAAATTATTAGATGAACAATCTGTATCTTTATACTGTGGGGTAGATCCAACAGCTGACTCCATGCATATTGGACATATTGTTCCATTGTTAACGCTTCGTCGATTCCAAAAAGCGGGCCACCGTCCAATTTTACTTGTTGGTGGTGCGACAGGGATGATCGGTGACCCATCTGGCCGTTCAGAAGAGCGCCAATTACAAACAGTAGAGCAAATCGATAAAAACGTTCAAGGAATCCGTAGTCAATTAGAACGTATTTTCGAATTTGCGGAAGATGGCAATGGTGCTCAGCTTGTGAACAATCGTGACTGGATTGGTAATATCAACACAATTGAATTTTTACGTGATTACGGGAAACTAATTAACGTAAACTATATGTTAGCAAAAGATACGATTGCTTCTCGTCTTGACACAGGAATCTCGTTTACAGAGTTTGCCTATACGTTAATTCAAGGTATTGATTACAATCATTTATACAATCACTACAATTGCCGTATTCAAGTAGGTGGCTCAGACCAATGGGGTAATATTACAACAGGGTTAGAGGTTATTCGTAAAACACACGAGGAAGAAACGAAAGCCTTTGGTATTACGATTCCATTAGTAACAAAGGCAGATGGCACAAAGTTTGGTAAAACAGCAGGTGGTGCTGTTTGGCTAGATGGTAAGAAAACCTCTCCATATGAGTTCTACCAATTCTGGATCAATGCAGCTGATGCAGATGTCATAAAATACTTAAAAATCTTTACGTTCCTATCTCGTGAAGAAATTGAAGCTTTAGCTGTTTCTGTAGAGGAGGAGCCACATTTACGTAAGGCACAAAAGGCGCTAGCTGAAGAAATGACTCGTTTAATACATGGTCAAGAGGCATTAGAGCAAGCCATCCGTATTACAGCTGCTTTGTTCTCAGGAGATCTAAAAGCACTTTCAGCTGAAGAAATGAAGGACGCTTTTAAAGATGTTCCTTCTATTGAAATGACTAAAGAGGATAAAAATATTGTGGACCTACTTGTGGAGGCCGGCATTTCCTCTTCAAAACGTCAAGCACGTGAAGATGTATCAAATGGTGCTATTAGTGTAAACGGTGAAAAGGTAACAGATTTAGAATATGTAGTCGATGCGAAGGATCGTTTAGAGGATGCATTTAGCATTGTCCGTCGAGGTAAGAAAAAATATCATATGGTGAAATTTATCTAATTTCTATTTGCAAAACCACATCCCAAAAAACGCTGGATGTGGTTTTTTCATCATAAGAAACTTGGAGGTTTTATTTGTTCATATTCTTTAGGATGCAGTATTTTTCCAAGTTTTATAGCACCTTCAATAAGTCGTGGAGAAGGGCGACAATACAGCCATTCTTCCATTACATGGAGCTGTTCCGATTGAATGGCATGTAACTCTTTGGCATATGGACGTTTTAATAAATTAGCAGGTTGGATACGCTCAAATGCGACACCAACCCAAGCCATCATGATATAGTCAGGCTGGCGTTTAACAACATCTGTCCAATCTGTTTGAACACTAGCAAGCTCAACATCTTGAAATAGATTAATGCCACCAGCAAGAGCGCTAATTTCTGTTAGCCAATTTATTTTCCCAGGAGTGAAAATAGGGTTCGGCCACCATTCCCAATACAGGGTAGGTTTCTTCGGAATTGTTTGTGCAATGGAATACATTTTTTCGATGGAATGCATGTACTCTTCAGCAATTGTCTTTGCTTGTTCCTCCACTTGACAAGCTTTCCCGAGTGTCAGAAGATCTTGCGCAATTTCTTCTAATGAGTTTGCATTAAAAATAATATGAGGAATATTTCTTTCTTTTAGTGCCTCAATGTTTTTTTCCATACCAGGTACACTCAAGGAAGCCAGAACAAGATCAGGCTGTAATGCCTCTAATGCATCCATGTTAATTGATAAATCAGGCCCAAGCTGTGGTAGATCTTTAACCGATGATGGCCAATCAGAATAATCATCAACTCCAACGAGCTGGTCTGTCAGCCCTAAATAGGCGACTAATTCTGTATTGCTAGGACAAATTGAAATTAAACGCATATTATTTTCTCCTATTCTTTTTAAGAAAAGTATAGCGAGAGTTCCCGTGATAGACAATGTGTGTGTATCGAGTCCATAAAAAAGTGGAGAAAACATTTGTTTTCTCCATCCTTTGTATAGGCTTATAGGAAACCGTCGATTAAGAAAGGGCAACTGCCTCGAGTGACTCTTCTTTTTTCACAATAGGACCCATTGCATTTGTGATGATTTGTTTGATATCCTCTAGTGTTGCTTTACGAGGGTTCGTCTCAGCACACACATCTAATAATGCATTTTTTGCTAAGATCTCAATATCCTCATCTTTTGCACCTAATTCACGGAAGCCGCTAGGAATATTTAAATCTTGTGATAACTTCTCAATAGCTGTAATAGCCTTTTCAGCCGCATCTCGCTTACTTAAACCTTCTACATTTTCTCCTAATAATTCAGCGATACGAGCAAAGCGCTCTGTACGTGCTGTGACATTAAATCGACAAACATGTGGCAATAAAATAGCGTTGCACACGCCATGTGGTAGGTTATAGAAACCACCCAATTGATGAGCAATTGCATGAACATAGCCAAGTGATGCATTATTAAAGGCCATTCCCGCTAAAAATTGTGCATATACCATTTGTTCACGCGCTTCTATATCAGCTCCATTTGCATAGGCACGTGGTAGATATTCAGGAATTAGCTGAAGGACCTTTTCAGCACATGCGTCCGTGATTGGTGTAGCATTCGTAGAAACGAATGATTCAATAGCATGTGTTAGTGCATCGACCCCAGTAGCTGCCGTAAGAGCAGGAGGTAAACCAATCATTAATTCAGGATCGTTTATAGAAAGTAACGGTGTCACATGCTTATCAACAATGGCCATTTTTACTTTGCGTGCTGTATCCGTGATAATAGTGAAACGAGTCATTTCACTGGCAGTACCAGCAGTTGTATTAATTGCAATTAATGGCACAAGTGGATTTTGTGATTTATCAACGCCTTCATAATCATGAATGCGTCCACCATTCGAAGCAATAAGTCCGATACCTTTTGCTGCATCGTGTGCGCTGCCTCCTCCAAGAGAAACAATAGAATCACAGTTTTCCGCATGATACACGGAAATGCCATCTTCTATGTTTTGATCTGTTGGATTTGGTTCTGCTTTAGGGAAAATTGCTACATCAATTCCAGCAGCTGTAATGATGTTTGCAATTTGTTCTGAGAGACCTAATTTGTGTAGACCCTCATCTGTTACGATTAATGTCTTTTTTACTTCTAAATCATTTAAGCGTTTACCAACTTCTTGAATTGCTCCAGGTCCAAATAAGTTTGTTTTCGGCATAACAAATTGCTTTAGAACGTCTGACATATTTCCAA